>Ga0209169_10001108_pt1 | contig 16444 bp, 13 predicted proteins | sample HubBroMetageWRM4_FD_188346 | JGI IMG/M metagenome (GOLD analysis project Ga0209169, IMG submission 188346) | Warmed soil microbial communities from the Hubbard Brook experimental Forest, New Hampshire - Hubbard Brook CCASE Soil Metagenome WRM 4... | ecosystem: Environmental > Terrestrial > Soil... | reverse complement strand
ACGCCGACATTTGGCCAGAGGTCGTTGAAGTCGCAGACCGAGGTCCAAGTGCCGGTCGCCGTCATGCCACTACCTCTTCACGCTGGCGGCGCTCAGCTAACGTGGCCGGTCGAATCTGGCCTCGCTCCTGTACGAAGACGACGTTGGCGTCCGTGTCCGGGCTGTTGATGAAGTGGCGGAAGCGTTTGAGGGTCGCCGGGTCTTCGATGGCCTTCTTCCACTCACACTCGTAGGTGCGGACGATGTCTGCCATGTCGGCTTCGAGTTCCGCGGCGATCCCCAGGCTGTCTTCGCATACGACCTGGCGCAGGTAGTCCAGGCCGCCTTCGAGGTTGTCGCGCCAGGTCGCCGTCCGCTGCAGGCGATCGGCCGTGCGGATGTAAAACATCAGGAAGCGGTCGATGTAGCGAACCAGGGTCTGTCTATCGAGATCGGCGGCGAGCAACTCGGCGTGGCGCGGCTTCATGCCACCATTGCCACAGACGTAGAGGTTCCAACCCTTCTCGGTGGCAATGACTCCGACATCCTTGCTCTGGGCCTCGGCGCACTCGCGGGTGCAACCCGAGACGGCGAGTTTTATCTTGTGAGGTGCGCGCAAACCCCGGTAGCGGTTCTCGATCTCAATCGCGAGCCCGACGCTGTCCTGCACTCCGTAGCGGCACCACGTCGAGCCGACGCAGGACTTCACCGTCCGCATGGCTTTTCCGTAGGCGTGCCCGGACTCGAACCCGGCCGCGATCAGCTCCTTCCAGATGAGCGGCAGCTGGTGCACCTGGGCGCCGAACAAGTCGATCCGCTGTCCCCCGGTGATCTTGGTGTAGAGCCCGTACCTTTGAGCGACGGCGCCAATGGCGATGAGCTTCTCTGGCGTAATCTCGCCCCCCGGCACGCGCGGGACAACCGAGTACGTACCGTCCTTCTGCATGTTGGCGAGAAAGTAGTCGTTCGTATCTTGTAGCGCGGCTCGCTCGCGGGCGAGCACGAATCCATTCCAACAGGAGGCCAGGATCGACGCCACCGCGGGCTTGCAAATGTCGCAGCCCAGTCCGCGGCCGTACGCGCTCAGCACGTTCTCGAAGGTGTGCAACTCACCGACCTTCACGAGATGAAAGAGCTGCTGGCGCGAATACGCGAAATGCTCGCAAAGATGGTTGTCGACAGCGACGCCTTTACGCTTGAGCTCCGACTTCAGGATCTGTGTGACCAAGGAGGCGCAGCCACCACACGACGTCGCCGCCCTGGTGCTTTTCTTGAGGGCTCCGATGGTGGTGCAGCCTGCTTCGACCGCCGCGCAGATCGCACCCTTGGAGACGTTGTTACACGAGCAGATCTGGGCGTCCGCAGGCAGAGCGGCGAGTCCGCTGCCGGAAGCCGCCTGGTTACCCGACCGTTGGGGAAGAATCAACTCCTCAGGATATTCCGGCAAAGGCAGACCATTTAGCATCGTCTGCAAACAGGTGCCATAGGCATCGGTGTCGCCGACGAGCACGGCGCCGAGCAGACGCGAGCCATCCTCGCTCACGACGAGCTTTTTGTAGAAATCCTTTCTGCCATCCACGAATGAGTAGGTACGAGCCCCCGGAGTGGCGGCGTGAGCATCACCGATGGAAGCCACATCGACACCGAGGAGCTTCAACTTCGTACTCATGTCGGCGCCGGTGAAGCTCGCTTCGGCGACACCTGCCAGCCGCGATGCGACCGTCTGCGCCATCTGGTAACCCGGTGCGACGAGACCAAACACTTTGCCGCGCCAGAGAGCGCACTCGCCGATGGCATAGATGTTCGGGTCGGAAGTACGGCAGGCATCGTCGATGACAATCCCGCCGCGCTCACCAACGGCGAGTGCCGCGCTGCGTGCCAACTCGTCCCGCGGGCGGATGCCGGCGGAAAAGATGATGACATCCGTGTCGAGCGTACTGTCATCCGCGAAGCACATGCGATGGCGGGTCGCCGAGCCTTCAATAATCTCGCGCGTAATCTTCCCCGTATGAACGCGAACGCCGAGCGTCTCGATCTTCCGGCGCAACGTGCCACCACCCCCCTCATCTACCTGCAGCGCCATCAAACGTGGTGCGAATTCGACCACGTGCGTCTGCAGTCCAAGGTCGAGCAACGCTTTGGCCGCCTCGAGCCCTAACAGTCCGCCACCGACCACGGTTCCTACGCGAGCACCGGCGGCGCTGGCACGAATCGCCTCGAGATCCTCAATGGTTCGATAGACGTGACAGGCGCTGCGCTCGCGGCCCGGGAGCGGCGGAACGAACGGGTAGGAGCCGGTTGCCAGAATCAGCGTGTCATATTCGATCTCCCGGCCACTCGAAGTTCGTACAACGCGGGCCTCCCGATCGATGGCCACAGCGCGTTCCGACAAGTGCGTCGTGATGGCATTGCGCTCGAAAAAATCAGCGGCGACGAGAGACAGATCGGCTGCCGTCTTTCCAGAGAAGAAGGCAGACAACTGCACGCGGTCGTACGCCGGTCGCGGCTCCTCCGCGATGACCGTAATTGAGAACGCGGCGGCGGGCGACAGGGCCTCCAGGAGGCGCTGCCCCACCATGCCGTTGCCGACAACCACCACTCTGGAACGTGCGCTCATTGCGTGCCTCGAGCTGTGCGGAGATTTTGTCAGCCAAAAAAAAACGCCACCCACCCGAGTACGAGAGGGGGTCACGTACTCGAATAGGCGGCGTTGCCAGCAGATCCAGTGTTGGGTCTGCTGATCTAGGCATTGCAACGGGTGTGCCAGAAGCCACACCCCTGCTCTGCCAAGGACTTGCGCATGAGACGGCGGTTTCGAGGGGGCGATGCTGGTCTATCGCAGAGCAGTGCGAGGGCACCGCGCACTCATTTCGTGCAGGTCAGGGCTGCGCAGCGGGCCGTATCAACGCCAGTCCACCTTGGCCGCGAATGGCATACCGGTTGCAGCTAGGCGGGAATGACAAGTGGACTGTTCAGAGTCTGCGCGGACTCGAGCGCGATGCCATGAGCGAGGCGGCGCTGCGCATTCTGCTCGTGGATCAGAATCTGACGCGGGCCTCGATTCTCGAGGAAGGCCTGCGCGAAGCCGGCTACACGAATGTCACCGTCGTCCGCGACATGCAGAACCTGTTGCGGCGGATTGTCGACGCGGACCCTGACGTCATCTGCATCGACCTGGAGAACCCCAATCGCGATGTGTTGGAACAGATGTTTCAGGTCTCGCGCGTCGTGCGCCGGCCGGTGGCCATGTTCGTGGATCGCTCCGATTCCGACATGATCAAGGCAGCAGTCGAATCCGGCGTGGGCGCTTACGTGGTCGATGGCCTGAAGAAAGAGCGGGTCAAAGCCGTCGTCGACATGGCGGTGAGCCGCTTCAATGCGTTCAACGACCTGCGCGAGGAGCTCGATCGGGCCAGGCAGGCGCTCGATGAGCGGAAGGTGGTGGAGCGTGCGAAGGGCATTCTCATGAAAGAGCGGGGTCTCTCGGAGGAAGCAGCGTACGCGTTGCTGCGCAAGGCGGCGATGAGCGACAACAAGCGGGTCGTGGAGATCGCGCAGGCGGTCATCACAGCGGCCGGGTTGTTGCGATGAAGCTGGTCGTCGGATTCATGCCGCTGCTCGATTGCGCCAGTTTGATCGTAGCGGCGGAACGGGGTTTCGCGGCGGAGGAAGGTCTCGACCTCCGGCTCGTTCGCGAAACCTCGTGGGCGAATATCCGCGATCGGGTCATCGTCGGGCATTTCGACGCGGCTCATATGCTCGCGCCGATGGCGATCGCCTCCTCGCTCGGTATCGGTCACATCAAGGTGCCGTTCATCGCGCCGTTCTCCCTGGGTCTCGGTGGTAACGCGATCACCGTGTCGCTGTCACTGTGGGAGGAAATGACGCGCCAGGGCGCGGTCGGTGGCGGCTTCACGCCCGGACTGGGCGCGGCGTTGAAAAGAGTGATCGCTGCACGCGAAGGGGCAGGAAGTGAGCCCCTTACGTTTGGCATGGTGTATCCGTTCTCCTGCCACAACTACGAACTGCGTTACTGGCTCGCGGCGGCCGGGATCGATCCCGACCGCGATGTTCGGCTCGCGGTAATTCCGCCTCCTTTTCTTGCCGACGCGCTGCGTACGGGCCAGATCGACGGCTTCTGTGTTGGTGAGCCCTGGAACTCGGTGGCCGTGGATGCCGGAGTGGGCGCGATAGTGACACCGACGACGGCGTTGTGGCCGCTGAGCCCCGAGAAGGTGTTGGGATGTCAAGCGCAGTGGGCCGAGCGCTATTCCGAGCAACTGGCAGGGTTGTTGCGCGCGCTATATCGCGCGGCCGCTTGGACGGAAGCACCCAAGAATCACGCCGAGGTGGCGAAGCTGCTGGCGGACCCACGCTATGTCGGAGCATCGGCGGGGTTGCTCCATCGAGCATTGTCGGGTCGGCTAGCGTTGCAACCCGGTGCGGACCCTACCCCGCTCGCCGATTTTTTTGTTCCGGCGAGTCACCAGGCGACCTTCCCGTGGGTGAGTCATGCGCTGTGGATGTACACGCAGATGGTGCGGTGGCGGCAGGTGGAGTTTTCCGCCGAACACGAAGCGGCCGCACGCAGGACCTATCGGCCTGATCTCTATCGGGCGGCGCTGGCGCACGTGGCTGTGGATATCCCCTCGGTCGACCTGAAGATAGAGCGCTTTTTCGATGGGCGCGAGTTCGATCCGGATAACGATTTTGATCCCGACAACTTAGACACAAGGCTCGAGCGCGGCTGAGCGCGGCTGAGCGCGGCTGCACGAACTTCGTGCACCGACACCCTCCTCGTGCCCCCTGTGCGGGCGTAAAGCGAGTGCTTCTCGCGCCTCAGCACCCCGCGGACAGGTGCGGTTCATCAGCTAAGTCATTGGCGCTGTTGGCTTCGGCGCCTCCCCGTCGTTCGGTGGCACAGCCGTTGCATCCTGCTTCCTCCGAAAGAGGCAACGCCGCCAACCCGTACGCGTACCAACGCATGCGTACCGTTGGCGGCGTTTTTTTTCGGCCGGTGGGAGGAACCTGACATGAAGCAGTTGATCGGTTCGTTGAAGAGCGGCAACTGGAAAGCGCTGCTGGCGTGTTTTCTGTATTTCGACACCGGCTTCACCACCTGGGTGATGTTCGGTCCACTCGCGCCCTTCATTTCCAAGCAACTCACGCTGACGCCCACCCAGGCGGGATTTCTGGTCGCGGTGCCGGTGTTGGCCGCTTCCATCGTGCGCGTGACGCTCGGCAACCTGTTTCAGTCGGTCAGCGGTCGCAAGCTCGCACTCCTGAGCATCTCGCTGTCTTCGATCCCTGCTTTCGTGCTCCTGCTGCCGGTTACGCCTACCTACACCTTGCTACTCATCCTGGGTGTGTTTCTGGGCATCGGTGGAGCCAGCTTCGCGGTCGCGCTGCCAATGGCCGGCAGCAGCTATCCACCGCGCGTGCAGGGCCTGGTGTTGGGTCTAGCGGCGGCCGGTAACATCGGTGCGGTGTTGGATGGCTTTTTGTTTCCAGGCCTGGCCCAGGAGTTCGGCTGGCAACGCGCGACGGTCGCAGTATTGCCGCTGCTGGCGCTCGCCGCGGTAACGATATTTTTCTGGGCCGAGGATCGCAGCCCCAAGAGCAACGATGCGAAGCGCGCTTACATCGGCTCCGCGATGGCATTCGTCGGGCTCATCGCACTCGTCCTGCTCGTGGACAGCGGCTTGTTTGGTCAGGGCAAGGCCGGACAGTTGCTGCTACCCGTGTTCGGATCGGCCCTCGCCCTGGCGGTTCTGCCGCGAAAATACCTCGCCGTGCTCGCTGAGCGGGACACGTGGGTCATCATGCTGGTCTACAGCATCACCTTTGGCGGCTTTGTCGGGATGTCGTCTTATGTCAGCTTGTTGCTGACGACACAGTACGGGCTGTCGAAGTTGGATGCCGGCTTCCTCATGGCCGGCCTGTCATTCACCGGGGCAATGGTACGACCGGTTGGCGGGTGGGTCGCGGACCGGGTCTCGGGCGTGAGGGTCCTGCTCGTGCTGCTGGTGGCGATCGCGATCTGCAACGTGAGTTTTGCCGTGCTCATGCCTCCGCTCGTCGGCGGGGCGGCACTGCTGTTTGGCTTATATGTCTGCTTCGGGCTCGGGAATGGGGCTACCTTCCAGCTGGTGCCGCATCGCTGGCGGGGGAAGACCGGGATCATGACCGGCATCATCGGCGCCGCCGGTGGCATTGGCGGCTTCTACCTTCCCGTCGTGATGGGGATCGCCAAAGAAACCACCGGCAGCTACCAGATGGGGTTCGCGACGTTTGGCGCGCTGGCCACTCTCGCGTTCGTGCTGGTAGTCACGTTGCATCAGCAGTGGCTGGCATGGGCGCTCCCGCGCGAGAGCACGTCGTTGGAGATTGACGGGTCGGTGGTCGCCGCGGAATAGGGAACGCTCGCGGTGGGATGGGCCGCGCTGGCCGCATCCGAGTAAGATGCGTGCCCCATGGACCATCAACCCTTGGCCGGCCGCACCGTCGCGGTCCCCGAGACTCGTGAGATCGACATCTTTGCCGCGATGCTGGAGCGGCGGGGCGCGCGGGTCGTTCGCTGCCCCATGGTTGCGATTCGGGACGCGCCCGATTCCGCACCCATTTTGCAATGGAGCCGGGAGCTCGCCGGGGGCTCGTTCGACGACCTGGTTTTACTTACAGGTGAGGGCCTGCGTCGCATTCTCGGGTGTATCGAGCGTGTTGAGCCGTCACTGAAAGAGCCCTTCGTCGCCGCGCTGGGACGAATGCGGAAAATCACCCGCGGCCCCAAACCCGCGCGAGCGTTACGCGAGCTCGGATTGAAACCCGACATCGCGCCGGAACGCCCGACGACTGAAGGAATCATAGCGAGTCTCCAAACGCTCGATCTCAAGGGCCGCCGTTTTGGTGTGCAGCTTTACGGCACCGAGCCCAACCGCCCGCTCGTGGAATTCCTCGAAGCCGCCGGCGCGAAGGTGTCGACAGTGGCGCCTTACGTCTACGCCGACGCGACCGACGACGCCGCGATACTGACTCTTCTCGAACGCATCCTGGCCGGCGAGGTGGATGCGATCGCGTTCACCAGCACTCCACAGGTGGAGCGCCTTTTCGCCGTCGCACCTGCGCAGAACATAACGGCCGCTCTCGCAAGGACGGTCGTCGCCGCGGTAGGTCCGGTCGTGGCAGAGACCCTGCGCCGCCATGGCATCGAGGCGCGCGTCATGCCGGAAGAGTCCTTTTTCCTCAAGCCCCTGACCAGCGTGCTCGAAGACGCGCTGGGCGCCTAGTTTCAAATCCGCGCCGCGGGGTCGGCGGCGCGATCCGCAGTGAGTTTCCAAGTTGTCCCCAACAACAGAACAACGGAACGAAGCACCTATGAATTCGGCAACCAAGATTGCAGCATCGCTGGCCGCTCCAAAGGTCGCACCACAATTGACGGTGCGCGCCATCGTACTTGCCGTCATCCTTGCGGCAATCCTGGCCGCGGCGAACTCGTATCTCGGCCTGTTTGCCGGATTGACCATTGCCTCGGCGATTCCGTCTGCCGTGGTGGCCATGGCCGTCCTGAAAGCGCTCGGCGGCGGCGGCATCCTCGAAAACAACATAGTGCAAACCGGCGGGTCGGCGGGAACGTCGCTCGCCTCGGGTGTCATTTTCACGATCCCCGCGCTCGTCATCCTCGGTTACTGGAAGGCTTTCGACTTCTGGTGGGTGCTGGCGATTTCGGGTCTCGGGGGCATACTCGGCGTGTTGTTTTCAGTTCCCCTGCGCCGCTCTCTGATCGTCGACCAGCAACTCGCCTTTCCGGAAGGGAAGGCGGCAGCCGAAGTGCTCCGGGCCGGGGAGAATCCCGAGCAGGGCATCAAGCTCCTCGGCAGCGCCTCGTTAGGCGGTGCGCTCGTCAAACTCGCGGCGGCCAGCGGTTTGCGCATCATTCCCGACACCGCTGCCATAGGGGGCTCGATCGGCAAAGCGATCTTCTACCTCGGCACGAATCTCTCCCCCGCGTTGCTGGGCGTCGGTTACATCGTGGGATTCAATGTCGGCATCGTCGTTTGCGGCGGCGGCCTCATTTCCTGGGATATCGTCATTCCGATCTATCACGCCTATTTTCTACAAGATAACGCGCCGCTCGCCCAGGCTGTGGCGGGCTTGAGCGGAACGGATCTTTCTTTCGCCCTATGGAGTAAGGAGATTCGTTATCTAGGCGTCGGCGCAATGGTGGTGGGCGGCATCTGGACTCTGATCAAGCTGCGGTCATCGCTGATGTCGGGAGTCCGCAGCGGGCTCGCACTCACGCGAGCCGCCGCCGGTGAGCACATTCCGCACACGGAAATCGACCTGCCCATGAAGTGGATCCTGCTCGGTGTGGTGCTGTTTACCATTCCGTTGTGGCTGCTTTATCAGAATATCGTCGGCAGTGTCATGGTCAGCGTACCGATGACGGTCATCATGGTCGTGGCGGGCTTTTTGTTCTGTTCGGTGTCGGCTTACATGGCCGGCCTGGTCGGCTCTTCCAACAATCCGGTCTCGGGCATCACCATCGCCACCATTCTGTTTGCCGCCGTGGTACTGCTCCTCCTCATGGGCCGAAACGCACCGCTCGGCCCGGTCGCGACGGTGATGATCGGTGCCGTCGTGTGTTGTGCTGCCTGTATCGCCGGCGACAACCTACAGGACCTGAAGGCTGGATACATCGTCGGCGCGACACCCTGGAAGCAACAGGTGATGTTGGCGATAGGTGTCGTCGTCTGCGCTATCGTCATGACACCTGTATTGAATCTGCTCGCAAGTGCCTATGGCATCGGAGTCGTGAGCCCGGAGCATCCGCATCCACTTGCGGCTGCGCAAGCGGTCCTGATCGCATCCGTCTCCAAAGGTTTGTTTGGCGGATCGTTGCCCTGGAGCATGGTGCAGATCGGGGCGGCTATGGGAATCGTCGTCATCATCGTGGACGAGATCCTCCGCGTGCGCGGCTCCAAGTTCAGAATTCCGCCGCTGGGGGCCGCCATGGGCATCTACCTGCCGTTCGACGTCACGATGCCCATTCTCCTCGGCAGCATATTGGCGTGGTTCGTGGAGCGCTCATTCCGCGCGCAGGCCAGCCGGAAAGGAATGACTCTGACAGGCGAGGACATGGAGCGGCTGCACCGCAAAGGAACCTTGCTGGCGGCTGGCCTGATCACCGGTGAAGCGCTGATGGGCATCCTGATCGCCATTCCGATCGTGAAAACCAACAGGGCCGATGTGCTGGCATTGCCGCCCGCGTGGCAATTCGGGCAGTGGCTGGGCGTGCTGGCGTTCGTCGTAGTCGGGCTATGGCTCTATCGGACGTCCGCATCGACGGATGTGGCGCACCAGGAATAATGTTTCATATCGTCTTATTTCAACCGGAAATTCCGCCGAATACGGGTAACGCGATTCGTCTGTGTGCTAACACCGGGAGCACCTTGCACCTGGTGAAGCCGCTTGGCTTCGACCTCTACCACAAGAACGCTCGCCGCGCGGGACTCGACTACGATGATCTGGCGACCGTGCGACTGCACCAGGGGATGGACGCGTGCCTCGAAGCGCTGAACGGCGCACGGCTGTTTACTGTGGAGACGAGCGGGACGCGGGTGTATTCGGATGCCGCCTTTCAGCCGGGCGACGCGTTGATTTTCGGGTCGGAGAGGCGCGGGCTGCCCGCCAAGGTGTTGGATCTCATTCCGGCAGAGCGGCAGCTTACGATTCCGATGCGGGCTGGCAACCGCAGTCTCAACTTATCGAATGCTGTCGCGCTGGTGGTGTATGAGGCGTGGCGACAGAACGGGTTTCAGGGCAGTGGTGGCGGGGCCACTCCAGCCGAATAGCGCGCCTCGGCGTCGTTAGGGGCCGTGCGGCATGAAGAGGGGACGTCGGAGGGACTACTCCGTCTCTGACTTGATCGGCCGGCTCATGAGCTCGCGAACGGCGTCCTTGGCCGGCACGCCGGCGTAGAGCACGCGAAACACACCCTCGCAGAGCGGCATCTCAACACCGGAGCCGGTGGCGACCGTGCGGACCGCCTTGGCGGCCGTATAACCTTCGACGACCTGGCCGATCTCGACCAGCGCATGCTCCGGCGTCGCACCGGCCGCAAGCAGCAATCCGAAGCGGCGGTTGCGGGATTGATCGTCGGTGCAAGTGAGAACGAGGTCGCCGAGTCCGGCCAACCCCATGAAAGTCTCGCGCTTCGCACCGAGCGCGACGCCGAGCCGCATCATTTCCGCCAATCCGCGGGTAATGAGCGCTACGCGCGTGTTGGCCCCAAAACCCAGCCCATCGGAAAGCCCAGCCCCCACAGCCAACACATTTTTAACGGCGCCCCCGATCTCGACCCCCGTAATGTCGGTCGAGGTGTAGGCGCGAAAGTTCGCCGAGGAAAGATCGCGTGCAAGTGCCTTCGCGAATGCGGCGTCCGGCGAAGCGATAGTCATCGCCGTCGGTAGACCCGCGCCTACTTCGCGAGCGAATGTTGGCCCAGATAGCACGGCGACCGCGCGCTCAGGCCCGAGCACTTCATGTGCAATCTGGTGCGGAAGCATGCCCGTCTCGAGCTCGAGCCCTTTGGTCGCCCACGCCAACCGCAGGTCCGACGCGAGAAATGGCGCGATCTCTGTGAGCACCGCACGGAACGCATGACTCGGTACAGCGACCAACACGTCGCGAGCTCCAGCCAACGCCGCCCGTAGGTCAGGCTCTACCGCGAGCGAGCTCGGAAATTCGCCCGCGGATAAATAACGCTCGTTACGACGGCTTCGCCCCATCGCAAGCAGCCGCTCGCGGTCCCGACCCCACAAACGGGTCGCGCGACCGCTGCGTGCAAATTGAATAGCGAGTGCGGTCCCCCATGAGCCGGCGCCGAGCACAGTGACCGGGGCGGCCGGCGATCCGGCGGCCGGCGTACCGGTCGCTTGCTCTGCCGGCCGGCGTACCGGTGCTGCACTCATGGGAGAAGCCTGCCGGAAATCACCCTCTTTCCGTTCAGTTCGTGGTGGTGGGCTGCTGCGCTTGGCTCGCGTAGAGCGCATCGAAATTGACGGGAGGAAGCAGGAACTGCGGGAAGCCACCCTGTGTAACGAGCTGCGAAACCGCAGCGCGCGCATACGGAAACAACACGCTCGGGCAAACGCTGCTGACCGCGCGCTTGGCATCGGCCTCGGTCAGACCCTTCAGCATGAACACGCCCGCCTGCTTCACTTCCACCAGGAAGATGGTGGCATCGTTTTGCTTCGCCGCGACGGTGACCGTCAGCACGACTTCCGTCATGTCCGCCGACAAGCCGGAGGCGGCCGTGTGGAGGTCGAGATTGATCTGCGGGTTCCAGTTGCCGTCCAGGCGCGGGCCGTTGGGCGCCTCGTACGAGCAGTCCTTCAGGTAGACATTCTGCAGAGCGAGCACCGGGCCCGTTTCCGCGTCTGCTCCGGGAGCCGGCACCGCGCCGGCTGTTTCATTCGCCATTTCAAACTCCAGTTTTTAATAGTGTGTCGAGACGTCCGCTGGCCTCGAGCTCGTGTAGGTCGTCACAGCCACCGACATGGGTCGCGCCGATGAAAATCTGCGGCACAGAGCGCCGGCCGCTGCGAGTCATCATTTCCGTGCGCGCCTCGGGACGCGCCTCTACGTCGATCTCCTCGAAATCGACGCCTTTGCTCGTGAGAAGCTGCTTTGCCCGCGTGCAATAAGGGCACCAGCCGGTCGAATAGACCACGACTTTCGGTTGCGGTGTCGATCCCGCTTGCAGTTCGCTCATGCGCCGCTCTCCGCCTTTCGCCGTCTGGTTTAGCCGTTAGCCGCGGGTTAGCGGCAGGTTCTCAGTGCGCCACGCGGCGAGGCCGCCACGCAGGTTGAAAGCCTTCGTGAAACCTTGCGCGACGAGCTGTCGCACCGCCGACGCGCTGAGCGAGCCCGTGTCGTCGTACACGACGACGACCTTTTCCTTGTACTTCTTCAACGTATCGGCGGCCTTCAGGATCTCTTCGCCGCTCATCTGGCGCGCGCCACCAACGTGTCCCGCCGTATATTGTTCGGCTGGACGCAAGTCGATGAGCAGCGCACCTTGATTCATCAGCCGGACCATATCCTGCGGGGAGACCGATGCCTGGGTCTCGTTACGCATCCGCAGTTCGTACAAGACGACCATGATGACCACCAGGACCGCGGCGGCCGCGAGCCAGGGGTGATGGTTGGTGTACTCGATTAAACGTTCCATGGAGGGGCCATCGGGAGTTGAGCCGGCCAGAAAAAGGGCGCGCATTATAGCGCCCCTATGTCGGCAGGTCCGTTACCTCGTGTCAAAGCGCCCGATTCGCCCGTGAAGGCATCCGATTCGCCCGTTAAGGTGCCCGATTGGCCCCTATGGGCGCGTTTTCAGCCCCGATTCCCCCACTTCTGGGCGTTCCTGCTGGCTGCGGCGGTCACCTCGGCCGGCTTATTCATTTCTATCGCCCCCCGGACGACCGTCGCGGCGAGCCGGACCGAGAGCGACGCTCAGAAGGCGGAATCCGAGCTGCAGTCGGTCAAGTCCGAGATCGACCGCATCACCAAGCAGGTGAGCGAGGAGCAGGTGGAGCGTGATCGCCTGACGAAGGACCTGCGCTCGGCTGAAATCTCGGTCGGCAAGGCCCGTGAGTCCCTCGACCTCGTACGCCACGAGCGAGTCGAGCGGGCCGCGCGGCGGACCGCACTGGCCGCGGAAAAGCGCGACGCGCAGGCGAGCATTGCCAAAGGCCGGACTGCCCTCGCGGGACAGCTCCGGGCCGCCTATCTGATCGGCCACGAGGAGCCGCTCAAGCTACTCCTGAACCAGAAGGACCCGGCCCGCGCGGGGCGCATGTTCGTCTACTACAGTTATTTTGGCAGGGAGCGGGCAGAAGATATTCACGCCATCGAGGCCAACGTGACGCGGCTCGATGAGCTCGACACCGAGCTCGCCGCCCAGGACGCGAAGCTGGCGGAGCTCGAAAAACAGCAGCGCTCGGAGCTCGCGGAGGTCGAACAGGCACGCTCGCGTCGGACTGTGGTGCTGGCGAACCTCGACGCTGAGTCCCACACCCGCGCGCAAAACCTGGAAAAGCTCCGCAGCCAGCAGGCGGGACTGGAGAAACTCCTGCATGAGCTCCGGGAGGCGATGGCCCGATACCCGGTCGACACCAACAGCGCGTTTGGCCAGCTCCGGGGGAAACTCGCGTGGCCGGTCGCGGGACGCGTCGTGGCCCGATTCGGCGAGACACGCGCCGGCGGCGTGAAATGGGATGGGGTACTCGTAGCCACCGAGCGCGGAGCTCCCGTGAAGGCGGTCTACCAGGGCCGGGTGATTTACGCCGATTGGCTACCCGGGCTCGGACTGCTCACGATCGTGGATCACGGCGATGGCTACATGAGCCTCTACGGCCATAACGAGAGGCTCTACAAGGCGGTAGGAGAAAAAGTCGCGGCCGGCGATGCCATCGCCTCAGCGGGCGACAGTGGTGGCAGCAACCGTCCCGAGCTGTACTTCGAAATCCGCAAGGGCGGCAAGCCGGTCGATCCGCGCCCCTGGTTCAAGGCCGGCGAGCCCTAGAAATCAGCCACTTAGGCCCACGAACGGGTTTAATTTTCGGCGCGTGGCGCCGCTGGATTTCGCGGGTCGTCCCGACCCGCGTGACCGTTGCGCGCAGCGCATGTGAACAGCTTCAACCTTTCGCCCGCAACTGCACAAATCTTCATCGATTCGCCAACTCGCGCAAGGTTCAATCTCGACCAAAGGCTCATCTTCGGGCGCGCCTCCCAAACTTTCCATCGGTTGGCGGGAGAATGAAGCCAGAGCGGAGTCAAAACACGCCGACCGCGGATCCCTGGGACTCTTTCGAGCCGTACGTGCAGCTCATCAGATCCCTGCTACCGCGGGCGTCGAGCGTTGCGCTTTTCGACGTCAAGGGGGATCTGCGCTGGTCGAGCGAAACGACCACCGGGCCCGACTTGATCAACGTCGTGGACGACGCCCTTTCGACTGCGCGCACGGCACCCGACAGCGCGGGCCAGCTCCGTGTTCTCGCCGGCAATCTACCCGTCTACCTGTGCTGGCTGCGCGATGACGCCGCCCGGCTGCTCGCCGTGTTGGCCGTAGTGTGTCGGTCCACCGGTGACCAGGATGGCGAGGCCCGCAGCTTCTCCTTTGCATACGCCCTATTGCGCCCGGCTCTCGAATGCCTGCGGCGCGACCTGATGGCGCGTGTCGCCATCGACGAGCTCAATCGTACCGTGAGCGCGCTCGACAAAGATCTCGAGCTGTTGTTGGCCGACGGCGCGGCCGACCACCCGACCGCGGATGACGGCGCCGACGATCTGAAGGGCATTCTCCAACAGGCCGTCGAGCATCTACGCTGTGCCACGGCCGCCCTGATCGTTCCTGACAAGAGCATTGCGTTGGTCCGCTCACGCAACACCGAGCGGCCCGCCGATATGCAACTCGTTGCCCGCGCCCACCGCCAGCTCCTATCGATGGCGCAGATGCGGCGCGAGCCCGTGATTATCAACAAGCTCGCACCCAACAGCTCGTTGGGGATCATGCCGTACCGGATTCTCTCCTGCCCGCTGCGCTCGCTGTCCGGGCGCACGATCGGCGTACTCGCGTTATTCCGCGAGGATCTCGGTGAGGACTTCGTCGACCGCGACGCGCGCCTCGGCGACATCCTCGCGCGCAAAGCTGTCGGGGTCATCGAGAGTAGTTACGATGCGCTCAGCGGCCTATATACACGGCCCGCCTTCGAGCAACGCATCCGGGGTGCCGTCGCGGACAAGAGCGGCTCGCGCAGTTGGAGTGCACTCTACATCGATGTCGACCAGTTGCATGTCATCAACGACAACTTCGGTATGCACGTCGGCGACACCGTCCTGGGACAACTCGGCGGGCTCGTGCGCGAACGGTTGCCCCGCGGGGCTTTCGGCGCACGCATTTCGGGCGATCGATTCGCGTTATTGCTGCCTACCCAGTTGGATGACGCGGAGAGCTTCGCCGAGTCGTTGCGCCAGGGAGTTGGGAAACTCGGCACCATGCACGGCGATTCGCGGCTGCACCTCTCCATCAGCATCGGTGTCGCGCTGCTCGATACCGCAGCGGGCGAGCTCATGCACTCGTTGGCGGCCGCTGAAACGGCCTGCAAAGCCGCGAAAGATCGTGGCCGCGATCGCGTCGAGGTTTATCACCCGAACGATGCGAGTCTCGTGCGGCGCTTCGCCGACATCAACATTGCGAGCCAGTTGCGTGAAGCGATCGATGCCGGCCGCTTCCGTCTCGACGCGCAACTCATCCTCCCGTTCGCCGGTGCGGAGAGCGCGCGCCCTCACTACGAGCTGTTGATCCGGATGATCGACGACGACGGGCACACCATCGGGCCCGATCGTTTCATGTCCGCCGCGCAACGCTACCAGCTCATGCCCGCTATCGATCGCTGGGTGCTCGACAAAACCATCGAGATGTTGAAACCGCACGCGGAGCTGCTCTCGGGCAAGTCGATCGCCTTCGCGATCAACTTCTCCGGCCAGTCGCTCAACGACGCGGCCTTTCCGGATTTTCTGCTCGAGCGCATTGCCGGCAGCGGCCTGGATCCGGAAGTGTTCTGCTTCGAGATCACCGAGAATGCGACCATCCAGAATATCGAGCGCGCCGAGGCGCTGATCCGCCGCTTGCGCAAGCTCGGCTGCGCGGTGGCGCTGGACGATTTTGGTACCGGCCTGTCCTCGCTCGCCTACCTGCGGCAGCTCCCGGTAACCATGTTGAAGATCGATGGCAGTTTCGTGCGCGATGTTCTTAAGGATTCTCGGGCCGAGTCCATGGTGCGTGCCATTGCGCAGCTCGCACGTAGCATGTCTATCGCGACTGTCGCCGAGTACGTGGAAACGGAGGAGATCCGGGCTCGTATTGCTACGCTTGGCGTCGACTATGGCCAGGGGTTTGCGATCGGCAGACCCGCACCGCTGGTGGATCTCCTGGCTGAGTTGCCTCTGCTCGTCTCGGCGAGCGCCTGGGTGAGTCCAGCGGCGCCACGAGCTACCACCTGCGCCAGCTCGAGAAGCACGGGTTTGTGCGCGAGGTCGAAGGCAAAGGCACCAGCCGCGAGCGCTGGTGGGAACGCACGCCCGGCTCGATCAACGTGGGCTCGGAAGAGGCAATCGCCACTCCGGCCGGCCGCTCGGCGGCCAACATGATTTTTCGCCAGATGCGGCACACGCAAGACCGTATGATCACCGATTTCATCGAACGCGGGCCGGATGAGCTGCCCCAGGAGTGGCTGGACGGCTCCGCGATTTCGACGCTGAACACTCGGCTGACGCCGGAGCAGATGAGGGAATTCGTCGAGGAGTTCATGAAGCTCGCCGACAAATACATCATCCCCAACAAGACCCAGGAGGTGCCGAACTCTCGCCCGGTGGTCGTCAACTTCCTCACCTTCCCAGTCATGGA
>Ga0209169_10001107_pt1 | contig 16461 bp, 11 predicted proteins | sample HubBroMetageWRM4_FD_188346 | JGI IMG/M metagenome (GOLD analysis project Ga0209169, IMG submission 188346) | Warmed soil microbial communities from the Hubbard Brook experimental Forest, New Hampshire - Hubbard Brook CCASE Soil Metagenome WRM 4... | ecosystem: Environmental > Terrestrial > Soil... | reverse complement strand
GTTCAAATCCAAGGTGATGGATACCGACGAAAAGTTTTCCTACACATTTACCAAGGCAGGAACATATTCCTACTATTGCTCGATCCATCCCAAGATGACTGGCAAGGTTGTCGTGCAGTAGGACGTTTAAATCTTGATTTGATTTGTTTTCAATCGTGCGCGGAATTGTCTTGAACCGCTGCGCCGCCAAAACGCAGATCACTCAAATTCAGCGTCAGCAAGCGAGTTATAAGCCATCTAAACTCAGCATTGGGCAAGAATCGCCAATCCACTACTGTGGCTCTCCTGGATCTTCCAAGGAGACCGAATCGCCCTGCTTGGTGTCCGTCTTCTTGGCGGATTTGGGATGACTATACTTCCCGGCGCTGTTGCGTCCCTGGTGCTCGACGTCGTAGTCCGTAGGCACCTGCGGAAATAAGAGGAAGGCGCCATCGCCCAGTTGCTTAGAGCGGCGCAGGATTATTTCTGAACGTCCATCATGGTCCTGGATCGTTCCTTTGATTTCAATCTGCTTGCCTTCGAGTTGGCGAACGTCCCCCATTTTTTTGAGATCGGCTGGAAATACGACCACGGTGAAAGGACACGCCTTCGACTGTTTGCAGAAGCTGAGGAACGTGGCGCCTTTGCCGCCATTTTCCACGTGCATCACGGTTCCGCGCACGCATTGATCGGGGCCCAGATGCTTGCTGGCGTCGGCGAAAGAGATGCAGGCTGGCGAAAAAGTATTGTGCGGGGCGCAAAATGCATTCAGCGAAAAGAAAGTTCCGAACAGAAAAATCGCACTAAGAAAGCGCATAGAGGCTGAGACGCCAAGGAGGGCATCCACAGTTTGATTGTAGGGGTGGCAGGGAAGTCCTACGCCGAGCGTGCGAGAATTATTAGCGGCAATTTCCCGAAAAAGGAAGTTGCGGTGCCGGGGCTTGGCCCCGGCTTACCACAGTTCTTGCGGCTGCAAGCATCGCGACTTTCTATTTAATGAAAGCTACTTGGTGAAAGATTTTACGGCCGCTGCTTCGTCGTCCTTCACATCAAAAACGGTGTAGAGCTTCGTGATCTGCAGCAGGTCGTGAACTTTCTTGGTGAGGTTGAGCAGCTTGAGTTCGCCACCCTGATTCTTGGCAGTGGTGAAAGCGCTGACAAGCTCGCCGATGCCTGAGCTGTCGATATAGTTCACCTCGCCGAGATTCAGCAGGATTTTTTTCTGTCCCTTGGAAAGCAGATCGCGCACGGTTTCGCGCAGAACCACACTGCCTTCGCCGAGGGTAATCCGGCCGCTAAGGTCGACAATGGTGATGCCATCCACCTGACGAGTACTGGACTTCATGCTCACTGGGGAGCCTCCTTGGAGTCCGCGGGTTTGCCGTGGACATGCTTAATCATTCTAAATTCGGTGCCCGTTTGCGAAGGGTGGATCTCCACCACATCCATAAACGAGCGCATCAGGAAAATACCACGCCCCGACGTTTTCATCAGATTGTCCGGAGCCAGCGGATCTGGAATCTTGCTGGTGTCAAGCCCCTTGCCCTGATCGCGAATCACAATGACCAGGTCTTGAGGAGTTCGTTCAAACGCTAGTGTAACCTTCTTGCTCGGGTCGTAAGCATTGCCATGTAAAACTGCATTCACCGCGGCTTCTCGCACCGCCATGGAGATCTTCATGATCTCCTCGTCGTCAAAGCCAGCCTCCGCCGCCATGCGGCTAGCCGTCTCTTCGGCGTTATTTACCGTCTCCAACGTCGAATCGAGCGTATAGGAGACGCGGTCTGCGGACATAGTAGCCTAAATATGAGCGAACGGTTCCAGAGTCGACCTTCGCCTCGCTTGCTATGCTGACGCCGGGCTCAAAGTGCTGGCCCAAATGCCTGGGACGGGCGAATTGAGAGTTTGCCTGTAGGTGCCGGAAAAGTCAACGCGATATCAGATGCTAACCAGTGGTCACGCTGATTTGGAGACGGTTGCGCGAACATGGGATACTTCACTAATGCCCTGTGTTTTTGCGATTTAAAAGCGGAAAAGCTCGGAGGAAATTAATGAGTCGCGGTCACGAACAGGAAATTGCCAAGATCACGAAGCCATTTGCCAGCCATATTCCCATACCCTACGGATGCTTGACGCTGCTAGCTCTTATTTTAGGCGCATTAACCACGCTGGTTGTTTCTTCGCTAGCTATCGGGATTGCAATTCTAAAGTAGGCACGCTAGACACCGCGAAGAACTGATGCAACAGATTTTTATTTGCGGAATGCGCGTCGGCTTCACGCAAGTTCCCTTTAACCGAATGCGCAAGTTTTCCGAGCTGGAGGCCAGATTTCTGCAGACACTCCGAGAGCTCTGAGTCCAACCAACATGTTGCAAAAAGGAGATCGCGCGATAAGGTGTTGCGACCGTACCTCAGCGCTATATTCCCGAATGCCCATTGGCTAGTTTTTGTTCGTTGACGAGCCTTTCAAAACCTTCCCACGAATTCCAAAAGGGCAAGACCGGCGATATAGATTGCCTTAATCAAATCTAGTGGCCACTCAGAGCCACGCTCCATCGCTACGTGCCCGCTGAGCTGCATCAGCAGCGGGAATACTCCCCACGTGTCTATTGTTTCCAGCATTACTGTCTCCAACTGCTTCTAGATAACCCGAGGACCGAGAGACATGCAGACGGAACCAGAAGGAGTTGTCCGACCTTATTCGCCGTAAGGAACCCAGATATTCTTCACTTGAGTGGCGTGCTCGAGAAACCAGCGACCCTCGGCGAGTTTCGGATTAAACCAGTCGATGGCGCGACCTTCGTTCGTCCAAACCTGTTTCAGATTGCCCACCGACATCGCTTTCGCAGCAGCGGCGCTCGCCTCATCGCCAAAGCTCCAGATGGCATCGACATCATCGTGCTCGGCTAGTGTTTTCAAAAGCTGCGACGTATACCCCGTCACAATATTTAGCGCGCCGCCAGGCAGATCGCTGGTGTCAAAAAGCTGGTAAAGATCGCCAGTGATCAAAGGATAAGCTTCCGAAGGAATGGCGATCACCGTGTTTCCAACTGCAAGAGCAGGCATCACCGTAGAGAGAAAACCGAGCAGCGGAGCCTCCCGCGGACAAATGACACCGACCGTGCCAATCGCTTCGTTCATCGCAAGGGCGACATTCCGGAATGGAGGGTTATGCACCGCGCCGTCAAACTTATCCGCCCACGCCGCATAGGAAAAAATGCGTTCGATGCTGAGTTCAACTTCCGCAGCAGCCTGTTTGTCGCCAACCACGGCCGCGAGCCTATGCGCAATTTCATCACGCCGTTGGGAAAGATTCTCCGCGCTGTAATAAAGAACCTGGGCACGATTGTGCGCGGTAGCTTTCGCCCACGACGCAGCCTTGCGGGCCGCCTCGACCGCATTGCGAATATCTTTGCGATTGCCCAGCGGAGCTTCACCCAGCAATCGTCCATCAGCCGCGCGCACCTCCATGCTGTAGCCGGAGTCGGGACGTGCTTGCTTGCCTCCGATGTATAGCTTTACGGTTCGGTCGATTGCAGGGGTGTCGACACCAGGGGCCGCTGAGTCCTCGTCCCTGGCATCCGGCGGTGCAACAACTCTCTCTGCCGGAAGCATCGGCGCGCTCTTGAACCATGCCGGCTCCATATATTCGAGCAAGCCTTCGCGTCCGCCCTCGCGTCCGTAGCCACTTTCACGGTACCCGCCGAAGCCACAGGAAGCGTCGAACAGGTTCGTGCAATTTACCCACACGACTCCAGCTTTAATTTGTGCCGCAACATGCAGCGCCACGTTGATGCTCTCGCTCCAAACGCAGGCTGCTAAACCATAGACCGTGTTGTTGGCCAGTTCGACGGCTTCCGCGGGAGTTCGGAACGTCATCGTCGCTAGCACCGGTCCAAAAATTTCTTGCTGCGCAACAATTGATGTCGGATGCACATTGCTGAGAAGCGTCGGCGGATAATAAAATCCGCGCGCGGGCAAAGTGACCTGTGGCTGCCAGCAGGTGGCGCCGTCGGCCACGCCCTGGTCCACTAGTTTGCGAATGCGATCGAGTTGCACCTTGGCCACAATGGCGCCGATGTCAATCGCTTTGTCGAGCGGAGCGCCGATACGCAAGGTACTCATGCGATCTTGAATCTTGGCGATAAGAATTTCAGCAATACTTTCCTGCATCAGCAGACGCGAACCAGCGCAACACACCTGCCCTTGATTGAACCAGATTCCATCCACCAGGCCCTCGACTGTGCTATCCAGGTCGGCATCTTCAAAAACGATGAATGGAGATTTTCCACCCAGCTCAAGCGAAAGCCGTTTGTGGCTCGAGGCTGTTGCGGCGCGAATCGCACGGCCAACTTCAGTCGATCCAGTGAACGCAATCTTGTCTACGTCAGGATGCTTGACCAGCGCCTCGCCAGTTGCGCCATCCCCGGTAACGATGTTGACGACTCCGGCAGGCAACCCTGCTTCCTGACAAATTTCAGCGAACAGAAGTGCAGTCAGCGGCGTGAATTCCGCCGGTTTCAACACGACGGTGTTTCCCGTCGCAATCGCCGGAGCAATTTTCCAAGCCAGCATCAGCAGTGGAAAATTCCACGGGATAATCTGGCCGACCACTCCACAGGGCACAAACTCAGGAAATTCCTGCTCCAGCAATTGCGCCCAACCCGCGTGGTAATAAAAATGCCGCGCCACCAGCGGAATATCGATGTCGCGGCTCTCGCGGATGGGTTTGCCGTTATCCATCGTCTCGAGAACCGCGAGCAGACGCGAATGCTTCTGGACCAGCCGGGCAATCGCATACAAATAGCGAGCTCGTCTATGCGGACTAAGCGTCCGCCATCCAGAAGATGCTGCCCGCGCAGACTTAACCGCGGCATCAACGTCGGCCGCCGACCCTTGCGCGATCGAGGCGAGTTTTTCTCCATTCGACGGATCGACCGTATCGAAGTACTCGCCCGCAACGGGCTCCTGCCATGCACCGCCGATAAAATGTTGGAAGCGGTAGCCGTGACGCTCCAGCCAAGCGACTGCTTCTTTCGAATCTTCTGGAGCTGGGCCGTATTCCATGCTCACGAACTTTTCAGCAATGCTCATTGGCGTGGGCTCGATTCCTTCTCGCGACTACATTGAACAACTTTACGAATTGTCATCCTGAGCGAAGCGAAGGACCTGCTTCGCCACAATCTTTCGAGCTTGCACTCACGCGATCGGATGCCGATACTCCGCCGAATACCTCCCGGTCGCATAATGCTCCAGTTGCCGCTCAATATCGCCCAGCAAGCCGCTGGCTCCGAAGCGGAACATTTCCTCCCGCAGCCATGACGGGCCCAGCTCTTCTTTAATCATCGCCAGCCATTCGATCGACTGCTTTGCCGTGCGGATTCCTCCCGCAGGTTTGAAGCCGACTGCCATGCCAGTTTGTTGCGCATATTCGCGAATGGCGCGCGTCATCACTAGACCAACCGGCAGGGTCGCGTTGGTCGGCTCTTTACCCGTCGAAGTCTTGATGAAGTCAGCGCCTGCCATCATGGCCACGACGCTCGCGCGCGCCACATTGCGCAGCGTCAGCAGGTCGCCGGTTCCGAGGATGACTTTCATGTGCGCCCGTCCACAGGCTTGTTTGAAAGCAGCCACTTCATCGTAGAGCGCCTGCCATCGTCCTCCGAAAACATAGGCCCGTGTGATAACGACGTCGATCTCATGCGCACCAGCCTCAACCGATCGGCGAATCTCCGCGACCCGCTCCGCCAGCGGCGACAAGCCGGCAGGGAAGCCAGTAGACACGGCTGCGACATGGATTCCGCTACCTTCAAGTGCATGCACAGCGGTTTCCACAAACGTGTGATACACGCAGATGGCAGCGACCTTAATCTGCAACGCCTCGATCCCGAGTTTCTTTTCTAGCTCTGGCTGAATCGGATGCCGTCCCTTCGCGCACAATCGCCGAACGCGCTCGTCGGTGTCATCCCCAGAAAGAGTCGTCAGATCCATGCAGGTAATCGCGCGCAGAAGCCACGCCGCCTGCCATTCTTTCTTCACTGTCCGTCGCGCGACATGAGATTGAACTCGGCGCTCGACCGCGCTGGTGTTGACTCGCACCTCCCGCACCCAATCGAGATTAAGAGGAATGCCCTTATTCGGAAGCAGAGGCCGACCCGCAAGAATAGCAATGGCGCCACCAGAGTCGTTTGAATCGCGACTCGCGACGCTCCGAGATTCGTTATGTTCGACTGGCATCAGACGCTTTCCAAAATAAGCTGCAGATAAACTCAAGCTTCGTATCAGGACATCGCTTCAGCGATGCCACAAATTCTCTTCAATTAGATGCCCCATCAATGGCTGGGTCGCAATCGCCAAAATGTCTGTGATCTGTGCTGCGCCGTGCAATTGTACGGCAGATACAGCGAAAGATGAATCCGCTTTCCCCTTGACCCTCCGACTGTGCACGGCTACCCTAGGGCGCGATTACAACACACTGTAATCTGCAATCCGTATCGAGATTTTGGAGGTCAGTTCTGATTAACCCGGGCGCTCGTTTTCGATTTCGCCAAAAGCTTCTCGTTCCTGTCCTTCTCGTACTGATGCTGGCAATTCCCGCGTCCAGTGCCGGCAAGAAAATTATCATCGACACCGATCCCGGCACTGACGACGCCATGGCCCTGATGCTGGCGCTGAACTCGCCTGAGTTGGACGTCCGCGCGATCACCGTAGTTCCCGGCAATGTAACCGCCCAGCAGGGATTAGAGAATGCGCTGCGCATGATCTCGCTGGCCAATCGCTGCGATATTCCCGTAGCTGCGGGAGCGCAGCACCCGCTCTTCCAGAAGTTAATTACGGCGGAGTTTTGGCACGGCAAAAATGGCTTGGCCAATATCGAATTGCCGCCCAGTAAATGCAAAGTAGATTCTCGCTTCGGACCCGACCTGATCATCGAAATGGTGCACGCCGCTCCCCATGAAATCACGTTGGTCCCGATCGGCCCCCTCACCAACATCGCGCTCGCCCTCGAGAAAGATCCGACGATTGTTCCGCTGGTCAAAGAGGTCATCATCATGGGCGGATCGATTACCGGCGGAAACGTGAACGCCTCCGCGGAAGCAAACATTTACAACGACCCCGAAGCGGCGCAGATTGTCTTTCAGGCCGGATGGCCGTTAACCATGGTCGGGCTCGATGTCGGCGACAAGACTTTGTTCTCAAAGAAGTATCTCGACCAACTCGGACAAACCCATGGGCCCATGAATGATTTCATCTATAAGGTGGCGCACTTCCTCATCGATCTATCGGCGCAATTCGGTTCCAACGGCGCGCCCATGTATGATCCGCTGGCGATAGGAGTAGCCATCGACGCGTCCCTGGTGAAAGCGCCGCTCATGCATGTGGATGTCGAAAGCAGAGGCGAATTCACCCGTGGCGAAACCGTCGCCAATCGCCACGGCACAGTAGAGCGCAACGTGCTGCACGGCGACCGTTACATCATTGAAGGTGTCGACAAAGTCGAGCCCAATGCTAAGGTTTGCGTCGACGTCGATGCTGACCGGTTCCTGCAGTTATTTGTTTCGAGACTTCGCGGCAAATAGGTTTCGTTTTGTATCAGAGTTTCGTATCAGGGTATCGCTTCCGCGATACCGTAAATTCGACGATCGGACGCCCCTTCAGGGGCAGCACATTTCCAAGGAGAAGCGATGTTCACACCCCACACTCTGGGTATTGCACTGTTCATGATGATTACGAGCGCCATTTGCTGGGGCTCCTGGGCCAACACTTACAAGGGCGTAAAGAATTATCGCTTCGAATTATTTTATTGGGACTACGCCATCGGCATCTTCCTCATCTCGCTGATCCTCGCGTTTACCATGGGCAGCACGGGCAATAACGCGGATAGCTTTCTGAACAATGTCCATTCCGCGGACACCAACAACATCGTATCCACCATGGTCGGCGGAGCCATTTTTAATCTGGCAAACCTGCTGCTGGTTGCCGCGATTGATATGGCCGGGCTCGCCATTGCATTTCCAGTTTCTATTGGAATTGCGCTCGTCGTCGGAGTGATTTCGAGCTTTGCCATCCAAATGAAAGGCAACGCGCCGCTCTTGGCCGCCGGTGTCGTGTGCGCCTTGATCGCCGTCGTACTAGATGGAAAGGCTTACGGCAGCCTGGCAATTGCCGGCCGCTCGGTGTCGAAGAAGAGCATCATTGTCTGCGTCGTCTCCGGCATTCTGATGGGACTATGGGCTCCCTTCGTGGCGCGAGCCATGACCAACGGCAACACACTCGGTCCCTACAGTATTGCGGTTTTTTTAACGCTGGGCGCGCTACTCTCGTGCTTGATCTGGAATATTTATTTTATGAGGCACCCGCTGGTCGGTGAGCCGGTAAGTTTCTCCGGCTATTTCAGTGGACCGATTTCCGGCCACGTCCTCGGACTTCTTGGCGGATTGATCTGGGGCACGGGCATGGTCTTCAATCTCGTCGCCGCCAGCTTTACCGGCGTAGCAATTTCCTACGCGATCGGGCAATCCGCGCCGATGGTCGCCGCTCTCTGGGGTGTCCTAGCCTGGAAGGAATTTGCCGGTGCACCTTCTAAGGCAAAAATGTATCTCGGACTGATGTTCGTCTTCTACTGTCTGGGAATTTTGCTCGTAGCCAAAGCAAACGGCTGAAATAAAATCATCGGTAGAGACGGGGCTTGCCCCGTCTTCCCGTCCAAGCTGAAGTGTCTTCGACAAACAGTTTCAACGAGCCATGTTCGACGAGCGCCATGCCGAATTTCAAAACTCGAATGTGAGTTTCCCATGCACTCTCACTCCTACCGAAATTGGAAGGCGCGGAAATCTAATCGCCGTGAAGTTGCGCGAAACCACAGCTCCGAACTAGATCGCCAGGAATCCGTGAAAGCATAGGCGTTATGAAAAATTGAATTCCCGATTTAATCAGAACACATCCATCCTGTTGTAACGAAAACTCTTGACTTTGCTTTTCTAATCTATTTAGATGGCCCATCGAAAAAAATGGGTCGTTCCACGTTTCAGCCGCGAGGAAATCGAGTCCAAATCGCCACTTTTTCTCGCGAGTGAAGGGTGGTCGTCAAGGGGAACTAATGCTGAAAAGAAATGCGCTGCTCGTAGCGGTCGTCTGTTCCGTGTTTTCCCTCTCTTTACTTCTGTACGGTCAGTCGAATGGCAGTCTCTCCGGAACCGTTGCCGACAAAACCGGATCGGTCATCTCCGGTGCGTCCGTAAGGATCACCTCCCAGAGCACCGGCCTGACCCGCGAAGCGAAGACCGACGACTCCGGACACTACCTCGTACCCTTGCTGCCAGTATCGCTTTTTACCATTCACGTGGAGGCGCAAGGCTTCCAGACCACCGAGCAGAAAGACATTCGTCTGCAAGTCGACGAACAGCGCGAAATTGATTTCACCCTCAACCCGGCGTCGGTTTCCTCGACGGTTGAGGTCAACGCCACCGAAGTAGCCGTGGAAACTACCAATCCATCTCTCGGGCAGGTGATCACGTCGGAGCAGGTAGCAGACCTCCCGTTGAACGGGCGCGACTTTGTCCAGCTAGCCACCCTGACGCCGGGCGTCACCCAGGAAACCAATCCTAATAGCTTTTTCAACGGCGGTGCCAGCAGCGAGGTTTCGGCTCGTGGAACGTTCTCGCTATCTGTCGGCGGATCTCGTGCCCAGAGCACCGATTGGCTACTCGATAACAACGATAACAACGAGCTCACCTCCGGCGGCATCTCGATCTTCTCGTCGATTGACGACATCCAGGAATTTAAGGTTCTGACGTACAACTACTCGGCGGAATACGGCACGCGAGCGGGACCGACCGTGCTTGTTACCACAAAGTCGGGCGCGAACAAATTTCACGGCGCCCTGTATGAGTATTTCCGCAACACCGAGCTCGATGCCAAGAGCTACTTCGCCGCCTTCAAGGAGCAATTCAATCTTAATCAGTTCGGCGGTTCGATCGGTGGACCGATCCAGAAGGACAAAACTTTTTTCTTCGTCAATTATGAAGCTAAGCGGCAACGTCATGGCATTCCCTACAATGGATTAGTCCCGACGCAGGCGATGCTAGGGGGGGATTTTACCGATGATCCTTTGGGATTGGCCCGTCCCGGCACATTCAACAACGCTCCCGGCAATGAGGACGGATTCACCGATCTTGTTAATCCCTTCGGTCCAGTGATCCCAAATGGCACGTCAACGATGCAATCGCCGTTCTATTGCGATACTTTGGGTAATCCGGAAGTACCAAACGCTGTCGGAGTCCAGACTCCTACTGCGAACCCATGCAATAAAATTCCATCGGCGATGTTTGATCCGGTCGGTTCGCAGATGATTGGGCTTTATCCTATGCCCAACAACGTAAACCAAAATATTATTACCAACTACTCGAACGTTCCGGTCAGAAGGCTCAATGAAGGTCAAGCCAACATCCGGATGGATCACAACTTCTCAAGTAAGGATTCGGCGTTTGCTCGCTTCAGTTACGATCAGGCAAATTCCTATGTGCCCGGCGGTTCGCCCACATGGGCCGAGGCGAATCCATTTGCCAGCAATCAAATCATTGCCAATCACGGTCGCAATGCAGTAATTTCCGAAACTCACATTGTCTCCTCCAACAACATCAACCAAGTCAGTGTGGGCTTCAATCGGATATTTAACTTCATCACATCGTATGGAGAGTTTGGTCCCTCGACCTGCGAGGCAGCGAATCTCGGGATTATTGGCGCTGACCTCAACAGCATATGCCCTAACGCTCCTCCCGGTCTGACGCAGACCACGAAAGCCTGCTTGAGCTGCGGATTGAGTTCCACGCAGATGAGTAGTTATTGGTCTCTGGGGGACCGCGGTTTCGCCCCTTTTCAGGGTGGGACCAATGTTTATACTTTCTCGGATACATTCGATATGATCCGCGGCAAGCATGACATCCGCGTGGGCTTTGGATTCCGCGCCAACCAGATGAATGTGATGACCAATGGCTTTCAGGATGGCTATTTCATCTTGAACGGTGGCACGGGTCAGCCGGGGCAGGCATATGGCTCCTCGTACACCGGGGACAGCGCAGCAGATCTTCTCATAGGCCAGATTGATGGAGCGATCCACGATCAGACGTTTCTTGGCGCTACCACGGGCAGGCGCTGGAAGATGTATCGTCCCTTCGTTCAGGACGACTGGCGTGTCACCAACAACCTGACCGTGAACCTAGGCGTGGCATGGGCGCTCGTTACTCCCATTACCGAGGCTCAAAATCGCCAAGCCAACTTTAACTTTGCGACTGGACAATATCTGATAGCGGGGAACGTTAGTTACCCCGGAACTTGCAGTAACTGTGTCCGCACGGATGGAGCTGTTGGCGTCAAGTTCGATAAGACCGCTCTCGAGCCGCGTATCGGCTTGTCGTGGAAGCCCGGCGGAAGCCAGAACATGGCCGTCCGCGCCGGATACGCCATCTACCACGATTCAGCTTGGAGTCAAGGTGCTCAGGGAACCTGGCAAAACCCGCCATATTATGCCGAAATCGATCAGTTTAATTACGGCATCGGTTTCCCCTGCCCGTATGGGAACGCGAATGCGGGTGCGGCTGCATCGAACTGTGGACTTAAATACGGCTTTACCCAACCTAACCTTCAGCCCTACACTGCACCCCCCAATCCGGATGACTTTACCGGCACGATCCTGTCGCAGGACTTGAACTTCAAACAAGGGACGGTGCAACAGTTCAACTTGAATGTGGAGCGCCAGGTGCCTGGGAACGTCGTGCTCACGATTGGTTATGCAGGTTCGCGTAGCACGCATATTTTGATCGACGGCCTGAACCTGAACATCGGCTCGCCGACGGCGTGCGTTGCTGGTGGCACTTATACGCTAGGCTGCGGTCCTGGAGGAGCGCCATTTGCTGCACCCTACGGCCCTTTCACTACAGTGTCGAACATTACGGACGGAGGCCGGGCGCAATACGATGGCTTGCAGATCAAAGCCGAGACTAAGAGCTCGCGCCACGGCCTCTACGCTCTGGTTGGCTACACTTGGGCGCACACCTTTGACAGCGGAATGCCCGACGGCGACGGCACTTTCCCGGGAGCTACCTACTGGCCTCTGCCCGGTACAAAGAGGGCCGATTGGGGTCTTTCGCAGATCAACCTGAATGACCAATTTACCGCCAGCGTGATTTATGATTTGCCGTTTGGTAAGGGCAAGCGGTTTGGCGGCGACTGGAACGGCGTGGAAGACGCGGTTCTAGGCGGTTGGCAAGTCAACGTGATTGAAAAGGCCACTTCTGGATTTCCACTATTCGTGGTCAATGGCGCTAACGACTCCGGAGTTAATTTTCAGTGGAACGGAAGCAGTCTGAATCGTCCCGATCAGATTTGTAACCCGAACTCCGGCCATCGCACCCTCAACGAGTGGTTCAATACAAGCTGTTTTGCAAGTGTGGCATCGCTGGGATTGTCAGGAGAACTGGGCGATGCGTCGCGCACTCCGGTTTCAGGACCGCGTTTTGTGAATACGGATTTCTCAGCCTTTAAGAATTTTCGCATCCACGAAGGCTACAACGTTCAGTTCCGCGCTGAGATGTTCAACCTGCTAAATCATGCCCAGTTCTATCTGGGTGGCGGAGCCAGTCAGATGCAAGACATCAGCAGTCCGTCAACATTTGGCGTCGTCAACGGCACGGTCAACAACCCGCGTGTGATTCAGTTTGCTTTAAGGCTTGATTTTTAGCGGAGATCGAAGGAAGACGGAAATTCGAGCTGAGGCAAATTTCGATTTGCCTCAGCTTTCTTTATGTTGTCCTGAAGTCAGCTCGCGCGAACAAATTGAAAATTCAGACGCTACATTCCCCTCCGCTCGATTTAGAATCGGTCTCGGAATAAGATCATGCGGGATATGCATTCATGAAACTACGGGCCCCTGCTTTTGCGCTATTGCTCTCAGCCAGCATCCTCTGCACAAACAGTCTGTCATTCGGAGATGAATGGAAGCCGCGTCACGACCTCGTCTCCCACACCGGAGTCATGAATTTGACCGAACCTCCGCCACCGAGCGAAGTATTTTTCTCTGGTCCGGCCTCTCCGGGCGAGCCGGGATGGCTTGATGGTCTCAAGCGCTGGCGCAATGATCGCATCAAACTCCTGCGTTTTACCGGATCAGAATACGATCGCGCCGATCTGCAATGGACGCAGCATATTTTCTCCCAGGTACAGCTTCTGATCTGGGATCGCAGTCTCTACGATCCGGAAAAGGGTGAGTACACGGTCGATAAGTTCCTCTCCGAGACCGAGACCCGCATGGGCCCGATCGATGCCGTGCTTATCTGGCATGTGTATCCAAACCTGGGCATCGACGATCGAAATCAATTCGACATGCTGCGCGATCTTCCTGGCGGCATTGCTGGCGTCCGCGGCATGGTTGAGAAATTTCACAGCCGCGGCGTGAAGGTATTTTTCCCGTTTCTCATCTGGGATACAGGAACTCGAAATGAAGGTGCCGCTTCATCGACGACCATGGCGCAGCTCCTGAAAGACGTTAATGCCGACGGCATCAACTTCGATACGCTGGAGAGTGTTCCCCCCGGTTTTCGCGAAGCCTCAGATGCAATCGGCCATCCTCTGGCTCTGGAGCCGCAGTTCCAGCCGCGCGACGCTTCGCTAGCCTGGACTAATCTCAGCTGGAATGACTGGGTGACCTGGGAAGGGAAGCAGTATCCATTCATCCCGATGGTCAGCAAGAATAAGTGGATGGAGCCGCGCCACACCGTCAATATCACAGACCGCTTCACGCGCGACAAGACCGACAGCCTGCAACATGCCTTTTTCAACGGTCAGGGCTATGCGACCCTCGAAAATCTTTGGGGATTCTGGTACGAGAATAATCCCCATGATGCCGAAGCCTTGCTGCGCTTCACGCGCATCGAGCGAGCCATGGCTGATTACCTGCTCAGTGACGCTTGGGAGCCGCACGCCCCCGTTTTGCAAGCAGGAGTATTCGCCAGTCGATTTCCTCGCTCCAGTGGAACGCTATGGACGATGGTGAATCGCAATGAATATGACGTCTCCGGCGCGGAACTCGAGATTGCCAGTCAGCCCGGAATACATTATTACGATCTCTGGCATGGGAAAGAATTGACACCCGTCATAGCGAATGGAAAAGCCACACTCAGCTTCAGTCTCGAAGGCCTCGGCTATGGCGCGGTGCTGGCTACGCCTGCGAAAGCAGAAAAAGAAGAGAAACCGGACGAGAGCCTGCAGAACCTGCTCTCTTACATGGCAGAGCGCTCCAAGCGTCCTCTAGCCAGCTACACGCGTGAATGGAATGCGGTGCCGCAAACTTTGGTAGAAATACCAGCGACCAGCGCAGCACAGTCAGCACCAGAGGGAATGGTGCGACTTCCCGAAGGTGACTTTGACTTTAAAGTAAGTGGCATCGAAATTGAGGGTGGCAACGATCCCGGAGCAGACGTCCAGTATCCGTGGGAGGATATTCCGCGGCGTTTTCACCGCCACCAAATTCACGTGCATAGTTTTTATATCGACCGAACGCCGGTAACAAACGCTGAGTTCAGCAAGTTCCTGAATACAACCCATTATCACCCGAAGGACGATCACAACTTCCTTCGGGCATGGAAGAATGGCAGGTATCCCGAAGGTTGGGATAACAAGCCCGTCACGTGGGTATCGATCGAGGATGCCCGCGCCTACGCAGCCTGGAGTCACAAACGTCTTCCCCACGAATGGGAATGGCAATATGCAGCGCAATCAACCGACGGTCGTCCATACCCTTGGGGCAATGACTGGAACGCGCAGGCACTTCCGCCGGTAGATTCGGGATCGACTATGCATCCACCTGCCGACGTAACGGCCTTCCCGAAAGGCGCAAGTCCATTCGGAGTTCTCGATCTCGTTGGCAACGTATCGCAGTGGACTGACGAATACCGCGACCCTCATACCCGGGCCGCGATCGTTCGTGGTGGCGCGGCTTATCAACCGAGCGGTTCGCTCTGGTATTTTCCGCAGACTTACCGGCTCGATGAACACCAAAAGTATCTCTTGATGTCTCCAGGGCACGATCGAGCAGGGACAGTCGGCTTCCGCTGCGTTGCAGATGCGCCGTAAAGCAGAATTTCGACGCGCGAAAAATCCGCTCAGGGCTTGGATGGCGACGTCGAATTCGTGGTCTGTAGCGAGATAACAAACTCCTGAACCTCGCGCCGGTCGTGATCCCTATCTTCTTTTAGTTTCAGATCTAATTCTTTGTATAGTTCAAGCTCTACTTGACCTTTGTCTTTCTCGCCGGTTCGTTCATAAGCCTGCGCCAATCGGTAGTGCGCTTCTTCAAGCGTCTCATCTGCCTGCGTACTGACTTCGATTGCTTTTTGATACGCCGTAATTGCCCGCGAGAATTCGTCGCGCTGCGAATACAGAATTCCCAGCTGCAAATACGCAGCGCTCAGCTTCGCATCAAGATGCACGGCTCTTTGCAGCAGTGACTCAACTCGCGCATCATCTCCCGCGCTTGCCGATTGCTTCCAGAGAGCAACAGCGTAATAGTAGTTCGCGAGCGCATTATCCGGTTGCAACTGCACGAATCTTCCCAGCAGTTTCACCAATTGTTCCGATGGAATAGTCCCAGCGCTTTGCATCTTTCCCAGAAATAAATACGGCGTGGGATTGTCCGGAGCAAGATCGGATGCGTTCGCGAGATACTGTGTAGCTTGATCGTAGGAACCGCGTGCATACCATGAAACCCCAAGCGCAACCAGCATCCGCACCGACTTCGGAAAAAGGTGATTGCCCTTGGCAAACACCTCAATGGCCGGTTCGAGCGCGCGATGCGTCAAAAGCTCCGTGCCCCAATCAAACAAATTCGTCTCGCTCGGATCAAGTTCTGCGGCGCGTTGGTACTCGCGGACCGCTTCAAGTGAGTTCGCTGATTTCTCCTCGGCATCGCCCAGCAGACGATGAAGTTCGGGATCGCCGGGCTTGATCAGCGAAGCCCGTTTCAGATAGGGAGTTGCTTCTGTGGTTTTTCCATTATTGATAAGGAATTTTCCAAGTTGGCGATTGGCTTCAAAGTCTTCGGGCTTGCGTGTTACCGCATCGCGCAAGGACGCTTCCATCGCAGCAGATGTAGCCGTACCCGGATTATCAGTCGATTCTTTGCTTAAAGAAACCGTTGCTCTGGCGAGCGCTTCACTGGTTCTCAGAACGGTGTCAGAACCATGTCCACCTGAATTCGAGGCTGAAGTTACGCCAGCCACCGTAAATTGAGGTTCGTCAAAAAACTCCGGCGCTTGTGTTTTGGGCGTTCCCTTCATCGTTCTCGGCAAAGCGTCGTAAGCTTCAGACGTCTTCGAAGAAACGAGAGCGAGGTCGACCTTCTTTGTTTCTTTCGATGCAAGATCTATCGGACCGAAGACTAACTCGGCGTATCCGTTTCTTTCTACGCGCAGCGTGTAAGAACCCGCT
>Ga0209169_10001101_pt1 | contig 16509 bp, 18 predicted proteins | sample HubBroMetageWRM4_FD_188346 | JGI IMG/M metagenome (GOLD analysis project Ga0209169, IMG submission 188346) | Warmed soil microbial communities from the Hubbard Brook experimental Forest, New Hampshire - Hubbard Brook CCASE Soil Metagenome WRM 4... | ecosystem: Environmental > Terrestrial > Soil... | reverse complement strand
GGGGCCGATCGCGCACGTAGCCGACAGAGATCAGGATCTCGGTGCCATCGGAGAGGTAGAGGGAGCGCTCGGGGTGCCGGGTGCGGGTGGGCAGGCCGTGATAGGGATCCGCGTACAGCCACCAGTCCCGGCCGTCAACGTCGCGCAGCGGCAGCACGTCGAAGACGAACTTCCCGATCACCTCGGCCGGGTCAAGCCCGGTCAGACGGCCCGCGGCCCGGTTGAACACGACGATGCGGCCGACCTCGTCGGCAACCACCACCCCATCGGGCAACTCGTCGGCGAATACCAGGCTGCCGATCGGAACCGGACCTTCGGGTAGCGGGCTGACACCAGAGTCACGGCCGTTGGCGGTCTCGCGCTCCGGCGTGGGCTCAGATGACGCCCGGCTCGCGAAAAGCTCGTCCACTGCAGCGAAGCCTCCGTCCGGCGCGATCGCACTTCGTGCGCCCGGCTGCCGGAAGTGGTCACGGTTCGGGTGACGGATTGTGATCAGACTCTAGCGCGTATACAGCCTTTGTGACAGTCCTGAGACGTGAATTCTCAATGTTGTAGCCCAATACCCTACGCTATCAAGCGCTTACTTTCGCACCAGCTTTTCCGTTACCCGGTGTACTCGTTGCGCACGAGCGGACGCGTAGAGACACACTGCCGCCGCAGCGGCCAGATTAAGGCTCTCCGCCTTTCCGTAAATGGGCACCGCTATCGACTCGTCGGCCAGCGCCACGAGCTCGGGCGGCAGTCCCCACGCCTCGTTCCCGAACATCCAGGCGGTAGGCTCGCCCAGCCGATCCTGCACCGCCGGATCGTCAAGGGACCGGTCCGCGCGGCCGTCAGCTGCCACGATGCGCAGGCCCGCCCCGCGCATCGCGGCGACCGCCTCGGCCAGCCGGGCTCCGGCCACCACGGGGAGGTGGAACAGGCTGCCCGCCGACGCGCGCACGCACTTGCCGTTGTACGGATCGACTGACGCGTCGGCGAAGATGATCGCCCGGGCGCCTGCCGCGTCGGCGGTACGCAGCACGGTGCCCGCGTTCCCCGGATCACGCACGTTGGCCAGCAGCGCGACAAGCGGCGGCGCGGGCTCGCCCGCCGGGGCCACCGCGGCGAGCGGGACATCCACGAAGGCGCAGACGGCCAGCAGCCCCTGCGGCGTCACCGTCTGCGCAAGCTCGCTCATGACCTCGCCGCTGACCGTGTGCACCGGAATGCCCGCGTCAGCGATCGCGGCGACCAGGTCGTGGTGCCTGGCTCGGGCCGGCACGGTGACAAACAGGTCGGTCACGCGGGCGCCATGACTGAACGCCTCCGCAACCGCCTGCGGGCCCTCGGCGAGGAAGGACCGCTCGCGCTCGCGGAAGGCGCGTTTGGTCAGCCGCCGGGCGGCCTTGAGCCTCGGCGCGTGCGCGTCCGTCAGCCCGCGGCTGACGGACGCCCCGTGTCTTACGGGCACCAGGAGCGGCTACGCGGCCGCGGATCCGGCCGCATCGGGCAGGGCCTTCTTCGCCACCTCGACCAGGGCCGAGAAGGCCGGGGCGTCGGCGACGGCGAGTTCGGCGAGCATCCGCCTGTCGACCTCGACGCCCGCTATCCGCAGGCCCTGAACGAACCGGTTGTAGGTCATGCCGTTTGCCCGGGCCGCGGCGTTGATCCGCTGGATCCACAGCCGCCTGAAGTTTCCCTTCCGGTCCTTGCGGTCGCGGTAGGCGTAGGTCATCGAATGGAGAAGCTGCTCCTTGGCCTTGCGGTACAACCGTGACCGCTGACCCCGGTAACCGCTGGCCCGTTCGAGGACAACCTTGCGCTTCTTGTGGGCGTTGGTCGCCCGCTTCACGCGTGCCATTGTTTCTGAACTCCCTCGACGGGCCGGGCTACTTGCCCAGCAGCTTCTTGATCTCCTTGACGTCGCTGGGCGCGAGCGTCACTTCCCCGTAAAGCCGCCGCGTCACGCGGGACGACTTGTGCTCGAGCAGATGGTTGTGGTTGGCGCGGCGGCGCATTATCTTGCCGGTGCCGGTCAGCCGGAACCTCTTCCCGGCGCCGCTGTGTGTCTTCATCTTGGGCATGGTCGCCGTCGTCTCCCTATTCCTGATCCCTGCCGCCCGGTTCCGTGTGGGGCACGGGCGGCACTTGCTCGCTCCATCTGTGCACCCGGCCGGGGCGCGCAGCGTTCACTGTCCCCGGTGCTTGCGCCGCCGGGGCCGCTTTGGAACACCCGGGGGGCTTTGGTCCCGCCAGGTGATGTTACCGGTTAGGCCGGACCAGGTACCGCCGCGCTATCCGCGGCCGGCTCGGCCGGCGCCGTTTCCGGGGCCTCGTCAGGTCCCGGGGTTTGGTCTTGCTGGGTCCTCGGAGTTGGCTGGCTCTGCTGAGCCTCCGAGCTTGGCTGAGTCGCTGGCGCGGCGGGACGCGGGCTGGGCACTGGCCGGTTCTGCTGACTCTGCTGGTTCTGCTGGTTCTGCTGGCCGGCGGCGTGGGCCTTGGCCTCGCTCTTCTTCCGGTGCGGGCCGATCACCATGATCATGTTCCGCCCGTCCTGCTTGGGCGCTGACTCTACGAAGCCGAGTTCTTCGACGTCGCCGGCCAGGCGCTGCAGCAGGCGGAACCCGAGTTCCGGCCGCGACTGCTCGCGCCCCCTGAACATGATCGTCACCTTGACCTTGTCACCCGCCTTGAGGAACCGCTCGACGTGGCCCTTCTTGGTGCCGTAGTCGTGCGGATCGATCTTCGGCCGGAGCTTGATCTCCTTGACGACGGTCTGCGTCTGGTTCTTGCGTGACTCCCTGGCCTTCACCGCGGACTCGTACTTGAACTTTCCGTAGTCCATGAGCTTGCAGACAGGTGGCCGCGCAGTCGGCGCAACCTCGACTAGATCGAGGTCGGCTTCGGCAGCCAGCTTGAGTGCGTCATTAACCGAGACGATCCCGATCTGCTCCCCCTTCGGCCCTACTAGCCGGACTTCGGAGGCGCGGATTCGTTCGTTGATACGCGCTTCGACGCTGATGTGACCTCCTTGAAGGCTGTCTCCGCCACCGGCGCTTCCGGCGGCGGCACGTGCTGACCTTGCCCGTAGGTCCCTCGCGGCGGCGGGTGCCGCCTACGAAAAAGCCCCGCGAGCATCGCGCTCTGCGGGGCAACCACAACAACGGCGCCCTCCCGCATTTGGCTACGGAAGTACGCCGTGCCAGCTGCCGCCCGGTATTCGCGTGCGCTTTCGCACTCGCCGCCGGGCCGTCTGGCCTAACCCGCCGGCCTCGGTACCTACCGGGCCGACTGGGTGGGAGGTGGTCCTCCGCTTTGCGCGCCGCCCGGTACCAAGGCACCGGACAGGTCAGCGCTCAAGCGTAACAGCACTGAGCCGTCATGTGGTATTCCCGCAAGGGACATACCTTCCTAGCGCCACCGATCCGCCGCTCTCCCAAAGGGACAAGGTCAAGAGCTGTGATCTACGAGCCAGGCGTGCACGTCTTCGATGTGCCTTTCGCGGAGGCCGTGCCGTTCTTCTTCGAAGAACCAGGCTTCGGCGCCGGGGATGTGCGAGGCCAGCCATTGACCGTGGCTGAATGGCACGGCTTGGTCCCGGCCTCCGTGCAGCAATAGCACCGGGACCGAGATCTGGGCCACGTCGAAGCCCCACGGGGTGAGCTGCGCTACACAGTCGTCCCAGGATCCTTCGATGCCGGGCGCCAGGGCCTGCTGCATGGAGACCACCTCGTCGGTAAGCAGCGCCAGGTCGACCCCGGCCTCACCCGCCTGCATGTCCAAGGCCACCTCGGCTGGCGGCGCCGCCAGCATCTTCTCCCGCTCCTTCCGGAACCACGCGCGTGCCTCGGCCTGATCAGCCAGCGTCAACCGGGCCTCGTCGATGGCTGCCTGGCTGAAGCCGGACATCCAGTCCAGCCCCTCGGCGTCGCAGGGGGCAGGCGAGGCCAGCGACGCCGCCGCCGGGACCAGGTCCGGCAGGAGTGCCGCGCAGGCAAGCACATGCGGGCCGCCGCCCGACAGGCCCCACATCGCCAGCCTGCTGATCCCGAGGGCCTCGCAGATCACCCGGACATCGCCGGCGCAATCGGCCATGGAACGTCCCGGCTGAGGCGTCGAGCCGCCGTAACCCGGCCGGTCGTAGCTGATCAGCCGCAACCCGCGGCGCTCCGCATCAGCCATCGTGCGCGGGCCGTACAGGCGGCGGCCTCCTGGCGTGCCAACGTGGACCATCACCGGGCGGCCGCCACGATCCCCGGCGTCCTCGACAGCCAGCGTCCTGCCATCTGGTGTCTGCACGAACCACTCCATATCCGCGCCTCCAGTTCTACCTGCATGATCAGGCCTGCCAACTATGCCAATGTCCAGCCTGCCCGATGGCTGACTGTCACTGCCACCATGGGCCGGTAGTCTCAGCGACGATCCAGGTCTGACCGCCCGTTCCGGGCCAGGCGCGGCCGGTCGGCCGACCGCCGACTGATGCGGTGGCGGCGGGTGGTGCGAGCGGGACGGGAGCCGGGCCAGATTCCCGGATTTCCCGGGAGGATCTGGGCTCGCGGGAGGATTGGGGGGATTCCCGTGCACCAAAAGCTCCCGGAAGCCCGGATCCTCCCAGACATCTTTCCGGCCCGCGATCCAGAAGGGGGCACCGGGCACACGAGACCCCTTCGCGCGGGCCCGAGAACGGGCGCCGGGCACACCGCACCCGGAAGAAGGTGCCCCTGCCAACTATGCAGACACCGACCCAGCCCGCCGGTTGATCATCGAGGCCACGATGAACTTATGATCATCGGCGTCCATCGCCTAGTTCGTCCGGCGTACCGGTCGGCCGGGCCGCTGATCTGGCCGGCGGTACCGGTGAAGGTCCGCCGGGCGCGCGCGACCTTGGGCCCGCTGCGTCCACGCCTCGCAATCTGGCATCGTTGTCGTCATGACCGACGGGCCAGGCATGGTTACGATCGTCCGGTCCCGCTACGGCGGCGTTTACGAGCCAGGTGCATGGACCGCCTTTGCCTGCTGGCCCGATGACATCCCATCGGACTGGAACGCTGATGACGTGACCTGCGCTCAGTTTTTCGCAGAGCGCAAAGGGGAAATAGGTGGCGGCTCTACTCCTCAAGAAGCCTATGAGGATCTTCTCAGGTTGCTCGCCGAGCGGCGACGCCGACTCGGGCTGGAGTCGGGCTCATAGCCTTAAAGCCCCGCTCGAAGCGGCGCGGACGAGCATTGGTTGCACGCAGACTGTCGCTCTACTAGTCTAGTAATAGACCGAGAGTCTGAGAGGCGAGCGTGTTCCGTATCAGTACAGGGTCCGGTGTGCCGATCTACCGGCAGCTGGTCCAGCAGGTGCGCCGGGATGTGATGCTGGGCCGGCTGCAGCCAGGTGATCAGCTGCCCAGCGTCAAAGAGGTTGTCGACTCGCTGTCGGTCAATCCGAACACGGTGGTGAAGGCGTTCAGCGAGCTGGAGCATCAGGGGCTGGTCGTACGGCGGCAGGGCATCGGGACGTTCGTGGCGGCTGCGCCGTCCCTGGCATCAGTGCCGGCCGCGCCGAGGCTGCTGGGCTCGCTAGCCCGCTGGGTGGACCGGGCCAGGCAGGACGGGCTGTCTGGCGAGCAGATCCGGATGCTCCTGGAAGTCGCGCTCGATGAGCCGGCCGGGAGCCGGGATGACCGCCGGGCTGCGGGAGGTGTCGCATGAGCACGGCACTGCGGTGTGCAGGCCTCGGGCACCGCTACGGCCGCGGCATCTGGGGCCTGCGTGACTGCAATCTGGACGTACCAGCCGGGAGCGTGGTGGCGCTGGTCGGCCCGAACGGTTCCGGTAAGACCACCTTGATGAGCATGGCGGCGGGCCTGCTTCCGGCCAGCACGGGAACTGTCGAGGCCGTAGGCGGTGCCCCGGCGCAGCGGCTGGGCCGCATCGGGTTCGTCGCACAGGACGCACCACTGTGGCCGCGGCTGCGCGTCGCCGATGTCCTGGAGATAGGCCGCTGCATGAACGGCGGCTTCGACACGGTCCTGGCGTCAGAACGGATCCAGCGGCTGGCCATCCGGCCCCGCGCGCGGATCAGCGCCCTGTCCGGCGGCGAGCGCGCGCAGGTGGCTCTCACCCTGGTGCTGGCCAAGAAGCCGGAGCTGTTCTTGCTCGATGAGCCAATGGCCAACCTTGATCCGCTGGCCCGGCGAGACTTCCTGGGTTCCATGTTCGAGGCCTGCACCGAGGCAGGCGCTACCGTGCTGTACTCCTCCCACGCCGTAGCGGAGCTGGAACGCATCTGCGACTACCTGATCGTGCTCCGCAAAGGCCAGGTGCGGCTCTCCGGCGATATTGACGAGCTGCGCCAGCAGCACAGGATCATCTCCGGGCCAGACGGCTGGCCCGGCGGCGGCTGGCAGGTGATCAGCCAGCGCAGTACGGCCGGCCGCACCGCCGCGCTGGTGCGCTGCGACAATGCCGACCGCATCGTCGGCCCGGGCCTGCAGGACGCGGCACCCACTTTCGACGAGCTCGTGCTCGGCTACCTCGACGGCGACGCCGCCGCGGTCCCTGAGGAGGCCCTGGCATGACCTGCCTCATCTGGCGGCAGCACCGCGGCCAGGTCCTGTGGACCGTGATCACCGTCACGGCCTTGTGCGCCCTCATCGTCAGCTTCGGGCTCAGCGCCGAGCACTGGCTGGCGGGTTATCACGGCTGGCTCCGCCAGCTGGCCGCCGCGGGATGCCCGCCGCCTGATGCTCCTAGCGGCGTATTCCACGTGCGGTCGGCCGCGACCTGCGCAGCCCTCAAAGACCGCTATCCGGGCAGCCTGCAAGCCGCCTTCGCTTCCCGCTACAACTTCGCGATCCTTTTCTCCCAGGACGGCCTGCCCGCCGCGTTCGCGATCATCGGCGCCATGACCGGCGCGCCGCTGGTCGCCAGGGAAGTCGAGCAGCGCACCCACCTGGCCGCCTGGACCCAGTCAGTGTCACGGCGCCGCTGGTACCTCGCCAAGATCGTCGCTCTCGGCGCCGGGCTGGCCGTAGCCGGCCTGGCCGCCGGGGCGGCCAACGCCTGGCTGCAGCACCAGCTCACCGTTGGCGACACAACAAGCTCGCGCTGGTCGTGGTTTGTTTCCGTTAACCTGGCCCTGGTCGGCGAGGCTCCGCTCGCCTTCGCCCTCGGGGTGGCGTTCGGCGCCCTGCTACGGCGCACGCTTCCCGCCATCGGCGCGGCCCTGGCCGGATTTGTCGTCCTGCTCCTCGGCGCCCGGTGGGTGGTGCAGGCTGTGACACCGGCCAGCAAGACGACCGGACCGCACTTCACGGCGCCACCGGGCAGCTGGATCCTGGGCTCAGGTACCGGTGTTCCGGTGTCCTACCACCCAGCCAGCCAGTACTGGCCACTACAGCTCACCCTGCTCGCCGTCCTGCTCGCGGTCGCGACGGCAGCGGCGGCATCGGGCTGGCGCGCGACCCGGACGCGTGCCGTCTGAGCGATGCCATGATCTCCAGCCGACGTGGCCGCACGGGACGTCACAGTCCGGCTAGGTTCCGGCCCCGCAACGCGACATAGTGACAGTCCGGTGCGTTCCCCTAGCCCGGATCAGCCACGATGAACTTGTGAGCATCTAGGGCGGTCCGGGTCCGGCCGCTCCCCGAAGCGTGGCGGGAGCGGTCCGCCCGGGCGGTTCTGGTGACGTTCAGCGCGCAGCGCGTAGCCCGCCGCGGAAGCGGATCACCCAGCGTGCGCATCCCGGAGTTCCGGCCTGGCGTGAGCTTCGCAGTCCTCGATACTTACGTCGCTTCTGTCAGCCTGCGCGGCCGCCTGGCAGGCCCGCTGCGGACCCGGCTGACCGGTCAGACCTGGTGCATCTCGTTCGTCACCGTCGGCGAGCTGACCAATTGGACAGTGCTGCGGAGCTGGGGGCCGCGCAAGCTGGCCTCGCTGGCGGACTGGCGGCAGCACGTGGTCACGCTCCCGTACTCCGAGCGGGTCGCGGCCCGCTGGGGCGAGCTGCAAGCCCATGCCGAGCGGCGCGGCCGCCCGAGACCGGTGAACGACACCTGGATCGCGGCCTGCTGCCTGGCCCGCGACCTCCCGCTCGCCACTCTCAACATCAAGGACTTCAGCGACTTCGCCGACCACGACGGCCTTCGCATCATCGGCGTCAACGAGCGCTGGCCCAGCCAGCACGTGCTCGCGCCCCGAGCGGGCGAAGGACGACCAGTCCAGCACCGACACGGACGGTGGCCCACCAGTCCCGTAGAACGCACCCAACGGCACATCGACCGCATTCGCGGCCCCCATTGTGGCGCGGTGGATCTGTCGCCTTGAGGGGGTGGCCGATTAGCCTCTCACCATGGTGCGGATCGTGGTGGTTGGGGCGGGAGTGGTGGGGCTCGGGGCCGCTATGCTCCTGGCCGGCGACGGGCATCAGGTCATCGTGCTGGAGCGGGACCCGGCCGGGCCGTCAGGTGACCCGGCCGAGGTGTGGGAGCGCTGGCAGCGCCCGGGAGTGAATCAGTTCCGGCTGGCGCATGCCTTCCTGGCCGGGTTCCGGTCGGTTCTCGACGCCGAGCTGCCCGGGGTTGCGGAGGCCCTGCAGGACGCCGGCGGCCTGCGGCTGAACTTTATCCGCGATGTGCTGCCGCCGGCGGTGACGGGTGGCTGGCGAGACGGCGATGAACGCTACGAGTGGCTGACCGGCCGTCGTCCGGTGGTGGAGGCCGTGCTCGCCGCGATGGCCGACTCGACCCTGGGTGTTGAGGTCCGCCGCGGGACGGCGGTCGCGGGCCTGGTCAGCGGACCGTCGGCGCGGTCCGGCGTGCCGCACGTGACCGGAGTGCGGACCAAGGCTGGCGAGTCCATCCCGGCTGATCTGGTGGTGGACATGACCGGGCGGCGGTCGGCCTTGCCGGGCTGGCTCCAGGAGATCGGCGCCCGCCCTCCCGCCGAGGAGCTAGAGGACAGCGGGTTCATCTACTACGGGCGCCATTTCCGGTCTGCGGACGGGTCGCTGCCCCCGCTAAGGACGGCACCCTTGATGCACTGGGATACCGTCAGCTCGCTCACCCTGCCCGCGGACAACGGGACGTGGTCCGTTTCGCTCGTGATCGGCTCGAAGGACACAGCCCTCCGCGGACTGCGCGAGCCAGGCCGCTGGGAGGCGGTGGCGCGCAGCCTGCCGCTGGTCGCGCACTGGCTAGAGGGGACCCCGATCGACGACGGCGTCCAGGTGATGGCGAGGCTGGAGGACCGCTACCGCGGCTTTGTCGTCGACGGCACGCCGGTGGCCACCGGCGTGGTGGCAGTGGGCGACTCCTGGGCGGTCTCCAACCCGGTCCACGGCCGCGGCACGTCGGTCGGCATGCGGCACGCGGTGGCGCTCCGGGACCAGTTGCGCGCGATCGGCCTGGATGATCCTTCGGCGTTCGCCGACGCGTTCCACACGGCCACCGCCGAAACCGTCGAGCCGTGGTATCGCGCCACCCTCGCCACCGACCGGCACCGCCTGGGCGAGATCGAGGCGGGCATCCGCGGTGCCGTCTACGACTCGCAGGACCCCGCGTACCAGCTGGAGAAGGCCCTGGGCGCCGCCGTTCCGCAGGATCCGGACTGCTTGCGGGCGTTTCTGGGGATCCGGTTGGTGCTGCGGACGCCCCAGGACCTGTTCGCGCAGCCCGGGCTGCGCGACAAGACCCTCAGGCTCGGATCTGGCTGGCGCGAAAGGCAGCCACCGGGCCCGACCCGTGAGCGAATCCTCGCGCTGGCGGCTGGCCCGTAGTCCCTGATCGGCGGCTTGCCGGACCCTCGCCAAGAGCCAAGCCAGGTCGGCGGTAAGGTTGCGTCGGCCTCGCCGGGAACAACACCCATTACGAGGTCATGCGCAGGAGAAGGAGGCCAGATGGGCCGGGTGGACGTCAACGGGGTCGGCATCGAGTACCAGATCACCGGGGAGGGCAAGCCGGTCGTGCTGCTGCACGGTTTCCCCGACTCTGGCCGGCTCTGGCGGCACCAGGTACCGGCGCTGGCCGGGGCCGGGTTCCAGGTCGTGGTCCCTGATCTGCGCGGATACGGGCGCTCGGACAAGCCCGAGCCGGTCGATGCCTACTCGCTTGGCCTCCTGGCCGGGGACGTGCTGGCGATCCTTGCCGATCTCGGGATCGCCAGGGCCCATATCGTGGGCCACGACTGGGGCGCTGCCCTCGCCTGGGGACTCGCCTCTCTCGCGCCCGGCAGCGTCGACCACCTGGTGGCGCTGTCTGTCGGCCACCCGGCCACCTTCCGCCGTACCTCGCAGCAGCGCGAGAAATCGTGGTACATGCTCCTGTTCCAGTTTCCTGGCATCGCCGAACGCTGGCTGACCGATGACAACTGGGCCAACTTCAGAACCTGGGCCGGGCACCCGGACGCTGATCAGGTGATCGCCGAGCTAGAAGCGGGCGGTTCGGTCACGCCTGGCCTCAACTGGTACCGGGCCAACATCCCGCCCGAATCCTGGCTCCAGCCGCCGCTGAGCCTGCCGCCGGTCCAGGCCCCCACGATGGGCGTCTGGAGCACGGGTGACCCCGCCCTCACCGAGATCCAGATGACTGACTCGGCCGAGAACGTGGCGGGTCCGTGGCGATATGAGCGCCTGGACGGCCCGGGTCACTGGCTGCAGCTTGATGCACCGGACCAGGTCAACGCCCTGCTACTCGACTTCCTGCCGCGCTGACATCGACATCTCCTACCCGAACTAGCTCTGGCGGGATCCGTCCATACGCGGTCGATGGCACTCTGGGCACGCAAGAAGGTACCCAACGGCACATCGACCGCGTTTGCGGCGCCCTTTCGCGCGCGGTCGGATGCAGGGGTGGTGGAGTCGGGGGTGGTGGAGTCGGGGGTGGGTGGGGTGGGGGGTGGTTGCTAGTTGAGGACTCGTTTGGTGAAGGTGCGGGTGCCTAGGTAGCCGAAGACGACGGTGCCGCCTATGAGGGCGGTCAGGACGCCCCACATCGGCATGTGACCCAGGACGGGGGTCAGCACGGCCCGCAGGCCCTCGGACATGTAGACCATGGGATTGATCAGGACCGCGATCTGGAGCCAGCGGATGTGGTGCAGCGCGGACCAGGGATAGTAGACGCAGCCGAGCATGGTGGCGGGCAGCAGGATCACGGCGAACAGCATCTGCATCTTGCGCGGGTCCATGATCGTGCCGAGGAGCAGCCCGAGCGAGGCCGTCAGCAGCGAGGCGGCGAGCAGGATGAACACGAACAGGGCCCAGTTGGTCACGTGGACGTGCGGCGCCTGGCCCGAGGCGTGCACGAGCAGCACGATCGGGAACACGATGCAGGCGCCGACGAAGGACTGGATCGCGCCTGCGACGATCTTCTGGATCGCCAGCACCCGGATCGGCACCGGGGCGAGCGCGCGATCCTCGATCGTGCGCTGCCAGGAGAACTCCATCACCAGCGGGAACGTCACGGCCATGATCCCCTGCATGAGCAGCATGGAGGCCATCAGGCCGGGCACCAGGATGGTGGCGAAGTTGATGCTGCCAGTGGTATGGGCGCCGGCCGCCGCGGCGCCGCCGCCGAGGTTGAAGCCGCCGCCGATCTTCGGGAACACGTAGGCGAAGACGAAGACGAACAGCAGCGGCTGCATCACCGCGCGGGTGAAGGTGGCGATGGCGTTGCGCCGCAGCACCCGGAACTCGCGGGCCATCATCGCGTTAAACGTCCGCAGCAGCGTGGGCCGCGGTACCGGCGCCTCGGCGATCAGGGCGGCGATCTCGGAGGCCGAGGGCGATCCGCCGCGCTCCGCTACTTCGGGCGGGGCAGTTGTGGTTGTGGTAGTCACTCGCGGTACTCCCGTCCGGTCAGGGTAAGGAACACTGTCTCCAGGCTCGGCTTGAGCTGGGTCGCGTCACGCACGGTCAGCCCGGCGGCCGAACCCGCCGTCACGAGCTCGCCGAGCACTCCCTCGGGCTCGCGGGTGAAGACCCGGACGTAGTCGCCGTCGGCCTCCACCTTGCTGACGCCGGGGCGATCGACCAGTCCGGCCCTCGCGGCCAGGCCCTCCGGGACCGCGTCCTCGTACCTGACCGTGATCACCGTCTCCGCTCCGGTGCTTTCCTTCAGCTCGTTCACCGTGCCCGAGGCGAGTACCTCGCCGTGGTCGATCACGGCGATCTGCTCGCACAGCGCCTCGGCTTCTTCCATGTAGTGGGTGGTGAGCAGGATCGTCTGTCCCTCGCCGTGCAGCACGCGCAGGATGTCCCACAGGTTCACCCTGGTCTGCGGGTCGAGGCCGGCGGTCGGCTCGTCGAGGAACAGCACGTCCGGCCGGTGCACCAGGGCGCGCGCGATCAGCAGCCGCTTGGCCTGCCCGCCGGACAGGTCGGTGGACATCGCCTTGCGCCGGTCCGCGAGCCCGAACGCGTCGAGCAGCTGGGTGGCGCGGCGCGAGGCCTCGCGCAGCCCCAGGCCGAAGAACCGGCTGCGGAACTCGAGGTTCTCCGCCACGGTCAGCTGCATGTCGAGCGTGTTGTTCTGGGTCACCACGCCGATCCTGCGCTTGACGGCCACCGGGTCCGCCACTACGTCCGTCCCGGCTACCCAGGCCCGGCCACCGGTGGGCAGCACCAGCGTGGTCAGCATGCCGATCGTGGTGGACTTGCCAGCGCCGTTCGGCCCGAGCAGGCCGAAGAACTGGCCGGAGCGTACCGACAGGTCGATGCCGCGTACCGCGGGCACGTCCCCTCGGGATGTCTTATAGGTCTTGCGTAGATCCTCGGTGCGGATCGCGAGCGCGGCTGCCTCCGTCATGATGCTCGCTTCCCGCGCCCCCCTGGCCCCGTCCGTCACGTGCCGCGCTCCTTCTTTATCAGCTGGCTGAAATTCCCGATCATGTCGGTGAAGAACTTGCGGATGACAGGCTCGTCCTGCGGGCTGACGAAGTCGAACGCGGCGCGCCAGCGCGGTCCGGCAAATGAGTAGTAGTCCTCGCAGGTCTGGCGGCCCTTGTCCGTTACGTACAGCCTGACTACCCGCCGGTCGCCGGGGTCCCGGCGCCGCTCCACGTAGCCCTCGCGGACGAGCGTGTTCACCACGGAGGTCAGCGTGCCCGGCGAGGACCAGCCGCGGGCAGCCACGTCGCTTGACTTCAGGCCGTCGGCGGCGAGCAGCACCCGCAGCACGCCCAGCCCGGCCGGGCTGATCCGCAGGCCGGCCTGGGCCAGCGTGCCCGCGTAGAACGCGCCCATGACCCTGGAGGCGGCGAGCAGCAGCGCGTGCAGCGGCGCGTCCGCCGGGATACCGTCCGCCGGGAAGATCCAGTCCGCGCCGGGCCCGTGCGCGGGTCCGCACTCCGCAGTGAAGGCCTGCTTCGGCCGCGCGGACGCTGCTACCTCATGCACGCCGCTTAGTCTGCTTCCCCACTACTTCCATGTCAAATCATTTGAGATCAAAATACATCTCGCTACGGTCTCGCTCGGGTCTGTCCGGTCGCCATCGAGCTGATATGGCCGCCGCAGTCCGCTTCACCTGGCGATTACTGTGCTGACGCCGTGCGGCTGTCCACCGTTCCTGGTGCCGGACGGTTATCGTATTTGGCATGATGCCCTCGGCCTTCTCCCCTGGTGACGACCGGTCCGTCTCGCCATCTACTCCTCGCGAGATCCGCGCGGCACTGATCGGCGAGGAGGTCGCGCACTTCGATCGCGAGTACCGACAGGTGATGGCTGATGCCGCGGAATCCCTCGATCTGTCCGACGTGGTGTCGATGCTGAGGCGCTGGCGGCGGGTTGCCTGGTCTACCCGGGATGACCCCGACGCGCACCGGCACATGCTGACGTCCGTGGAAGAACTCAGCGCGGGCGTTCATGTCACCACCGAGCCGTGGCAGGAGACCAGGACCAGGCTGGGCCTGTAGGTGTATTCGGTCGAGTCGGAGCAGCAGGCGGTTACACCCGGATGGTCAGGAGGGTCAGGAGGGGGCGGCCGTTTACTGTGTCGACGGCCAGGCTGGCCAGGCTGGCCATGGGGATGGAGGTGCCGCCCTCGATGATGAGGTGGGCGGGGTGATCGGGGAGGCCGTAGCCTGCGGCGGGGACCAGCCAGCCCATGACGACACGGCGTTCGCCGGTCGTTGACACGGCTACCAGCTCGCACTCCAGTGGGCCGCGCACCTTGGAGAGGTCCATGGTGACCTGGGTGCCCCAGGGCTTGGAGACTAGGCCGACGGTCCCGGCCACGCCGGTCAGCGCGTCGGTGGCGGAATGCAGCTGGCCCGTGACGGTCACGGTCGACCCGGCGGAGCCGCCGGAGGAGGCCGTCGCGACGCCGATGCCGACGCCGCCGGCGATCAGCGCGATGCCGGCCGCGGCGCCCAGGGCGGCCTGCCAGCGAGTTCGGTGGCGCTGGGCGGCGGCGCGGCGGCTGAGCAGGTCGGTGACCGTGGCTCCGGGCGGCTCTTCGGCCGGGGCCTGGACCGGGTCGATGCCCCGCAGCAGGCCGGCCATCGGCGAGAGCTGGGCGATCTCGACGGCGCAGGTCGAGCATCCGGCGAGGTGATCCTCGAACGCCTGGCGGTCCGGCTCTTCGAGCAGGCCCATCGCGTAGGCACCGACGTCGGTGTGCTCGCTCATACCGACACCCCCCGTTCGGCTAGGACCAGGCGGAGGGCCTTCAGAGCGTAGTAGACACGTGACTTGACCGTGCCCGCCGGAATGCCGAGGATCTCCGCCGCCTGGTTCACGGTGCGATCGCGCAGGATCGTCTCGTTGAGCACCTCGCGGTGGGCCGGGGAGAGCGTCTGCAGCGCCTCGGCCACGACCATCTTTCTCAGCAATTCCTCCGTGGTGTCGTTGACGGGGACATTTTCCAGCATGCTGTCCCCTGTCTCGGTCGGCCGCGCCTTCCCGCGGCGTTTGGTGTCAATGACGATACGCCGGGCCACGGTAGCCAGCCAGGGCATCAGCGACGGCTCGGTCCGGTCTAGCTGGTCGGCCTGGCGCCAGGCACGGATCATCGTTTCCTGCACGACGTCCTCGGCCAGCTGCCGGTCACCCGCGGTCAGCCGCAGCACGTAGGCCAGCAACGGTATCCGGTACTGGCGGTACAGCTCGGTCACGAACATGTCGTCGTCGGCTGGGCTAGACCGCCCGGCGACCCACCGCAGCCGGCGCGCGCCGGGATCACGTTGCCGTGTCGCGGGTACCGCCATGGCCAGGCCCCTGTTCGTGTCGGTCCGTTCGAGCGCGTCATCCGTCTCGGTAGAGGTACGCACCGGCCGTGGCGGCGGTTCAGCGGAATTCCGCTCGGATTCTCGCTGAACCCCGTGCCGCGTACCCCTGCCCGCCATCATGCCGCGCTAGGACATGGGAAACCATCATGTCCAGCATCAGCATCCGCCGATGGGCCCGGGGCGCCCAGACGGGATCCCCACGGGCCGATCAGGATTCTCATGGGTTGAGCCACTGCCCGTTCGGCCCAAATGTCGGCGAAAGGGGCGTCGGCGAGCGGCTGAGGGGACGGCGGGGAGCGGATCGGGACCGGGCCTGAGCCAGGCCGGATCGGCGCGGCGGCCCGGCGCTTATCACTGACGCGGGGACCAGCGGCCTAAAGAAGTCAAGACGGCCGCACCCAAATGCGATAAACAACGTTCTTCATGTGAACTGCCGTGGCAAAATCCTTTCCATATCAAGCCAGGATGGTTTACTCTGTGCTAGTGAGTAAGTACTGGGGGTGAGCTTCAAGAGCTCCCGGTGCTCACGGCGGTGGTCATCTCGCGCAGGCGTCGCAGTACCCGGCCCCTAGGCAGGCGGCACTGGGTCAGCGTGCGTTCCCGCGCGGGTCACATAGGGAGCTCCAGATGGTTCTACTCGTTATTGTCATTGTTGCCGTCGGGTATCTGGTGTCGTTGCGCATCCATCCGCTTCGGAAGTGCCCGACCTGCAAGATGACGGGCAGGCACTTCGGCGGCGTCTTTACCAACTCTTTCCGGCCCTGCCGCCGGTGCCGCGGCTCGGGCCGGCGGGACCGGCTCGGGACCCAGGTCTTCTTCGGCGGTACCGATCACACCGGGGTCTACCCGAAGAAGTAGCGGCACTGCCGGGCCGCGCGTCCCCCGCCCGCGCGGCCCCGCTGTCTCGGGTGCGTCTTTCCCGCCCCGAGTCCCGGCACGTCCATGCCGCCAATCACGATTACGCATGACTACGCGTGAGCGTCCCGGCCCGCCAATGCCGGCAATTAGCCTTGGGCTGTGCGGTACCGGGGTGATTGGCGTGGTGAGGCGGCAATTTCGTATATGTCTGCGTAAAGTTCAGCGGCGTGGTCTCTTATATCGAATTCAGGTCACCGCTGCCGCGCGCGGGTAAATCGAAATTGACGCGGTGGCAGTGGGCCGCAGTGCCCATCACGAACCCCGGTCCAGAACTAAGGGGTCACTATTACCTTGCCGACGGCTCCGGCCTCGGCGGCCTCGTGTGCGGCGACGATGTCGGCCAGGCCGAACTCGTGCACGGGCAGGCCGGTGAGGTCCCCGGCGGCAAGCGCGGCGGTT
>Ga0209169_10001100_pt1 | contig 16510 bp, 13 predicted proteins | sample HubBroMetageWRM4_FD_188346 | JGI IMG/M metagenome (GOLD analysis project Ga0209169, IMG submission 188346) | Warmed soil microbial communities from the Hubbard Brook experimental Forest, New Hampshire - Hubbard Brook CCASE Soil Metagenome WRM 4... | ecosystem: Environmental > Terrestrial > Soil... | reverse complement strand
GTAGGGGGCGTCGAATCCGGACATGGTCTTGGACTTGACGATGAAATCCTTGAGGCACTTGTTCATCGCCGTTCCCAGGTGGATGGGGCCGCTGGTGTAAGGCGGGCCGTCGTGCAGTATGTATTTTTCCTTACCCTTACGGGCCTGGCGAATGCGCTCGTAGAGGTGCATCTGTTCCCAGCGCTCCAGGATTTTGGGCTCATTTTGGGGCAGCCCCGCCTTCATGGGGAAGCCGGTTTTGGGCAAATTGATGGTGGATTTCAGGTCCATCGGCACTGGCAACGTTCTCCCAACTGGTTGAATCTTTTAATTATATAGGGAGCGCGGAAAGCCACGTCTGTTGGGGGCGGGCTCGGCGGAAACGAATTCAAAAAGTACTGCCTCGCCTCAGGAAAAAGCGTGTACAATTTTCACCAGAGCGAAGCGTCGAAGCATCCAAACTGACGGGGGACGATTTGCTGGTTAGGCTCGTTTATTTTGCAAGCGACCTTTAGGGAGCGTCAGCGCATCTAAAAGAGCGTCTCCTCAGTGGGCACGATCTTGGTACGCTCGACGTAGGCACGACCTTGGGCCAGTGCTCGGAAGAATATGCCAGAACCTGAGACACCGCAGAATTCGATAGGTCCAGAGCCAGAGTTGAATCTTCTTCTGAGCAATCAGACTCTGAACGAATCGCTATGGAAGTCCCTGTTCCGCAATATTGACGACTTTTTCTTTCCCAAAAAACTTCCTCCTCTGGTACTGACATCGAAGCCCGTCCCGGTGCGCGACATCTGGGGCCTTTACAACTACAACAGACGCGGAGCGGCGGGCTCGACCGTTATTCACGTTTTGGCCATCGCCGCCATCATTGCCGCTACCTACCTTGGACGAAGGATTGTCGATGTGTCCAAGCCCAAAGAAACCGTCATATTGATTGATCCCGGTGACATACCGGCTTTGCAGCCCTCGAAGACCGTGAGCGGAGGAGGCGGCGGTGGTGGCGATCGCGACAAATTGCAGGCATCGCCGGGCCGTTTGCCCAAACAATCCTTGCAGCAACAGATCACTCCGCCGGCCGCAGTCATACGCAACCTGAATCCGAAACTCGCAGTCGAACCGACCATCGTGGTTCCTCCCGAGATTAAGTTGCAGCAGCCGAACATGCCCGACTTGGGTGATCCGATGTCGCATGTTCCGTCTATCGCTTCGAATGGAACTGGCTATGGCAGCGGCATTGGCTCCGGCAACGGGGGAGGAGTCGGTTCGGGAGAAGGTCCCGGATTCGGACCTGGTCATGGTGGCGGCACTGGTGGTGGAGCGTTCCGCGTGGGCGGTGGTGTCTCCGCTCCGAAAGCGATTTATTCGCCGGACCCTGAGTACTCGGAGGAAGCCCGCAAGGTAAAGCACATGGGCGTGGTCGTACTGTGGCTGGTGGTTGATCGGGACGGCAAGCCGCGGGATATCCGAGTACTTCGAACTCTAGGGCTGGGTTTGGATGAAAAGGCCATGGAAGCTGTAAAAAACTGGCGCTTCGAGCCCGCCTTGAAGGACGGCAAGCCGGTCGACGTGCAAATTACCGTCGAAGTTACTTTCCATTTGTACTGAAGCCTTAGCGGTTGAGACCCGGACTGCCGCATCCTCGTCCAGCGTTCTCGTGGTTATTCCTTCAAGTCCACGTGCAGCACATCCCGCACTGGAAGTCCCAGAAAGCGCGTTCCCATCGTCCTGAATTTCTCGGCCGAATCTGTCGCGAAGAACTTGAGTGCAGGGAGATCTCTACGCCCGCTCTCGACCGGCTCGACGTGCAATTGACGCGCAACGGCCTGCGCCGTGGACTCCGCCGAGTCCACGATCGCGATGTGCTCCGGCGCCACCCGACGCAGCAACGGCTTGATCAACGGATAGTGGGTGCAGCCGAGAACCAGCACGTCGGCATCGGAGTCGCCAGCATCGTCGGCAAAAGCTTCCGACAAATAAATCTTTGCAACCTGCTCCGTCACCGGATGTTCCGCCCAACCTTCTTCAACCAGCGGCACGAACAGGGGGCAAGCCTTTTCCCGTACTGTGACTTTTCTGCCTTCGAGCGCGCGGCGGTAGGCGTGGCTGCTGATGGTCGCCTCGGTGCCGATGACGACTACCTTGTGATTCCGGCTGGCCGCCGCGGCTGCTTCTGCTCCAGGTTCGACAACGCCGATGACGGGCACACCCGCCGCGGCTTTGATCTCATCGAGCGCCAGCGCGGTGGCCGTGTTACAGGCGATCACTAGCAGGTCCGCACCTTGAGCCTGTAAATACTGCACCGCCCCAACCGCGTAGTGCGCGACCGTGGCTGCGGATTTCGATCCGTAAGGAAGGCGGGCGGTATCGCCGAAGTAGAGATAGTCGGCGTTGGGAATGCGGTCGAGCAGGGCACGCAGGACGGTAAGGCCGCCGACGCCGGAGTCGAATACCCCGACAGTAGGGCGGCTAGTCGATCGGGCATTTTTCGCGAGATCGTTTTTCGAGCGCGGTGACAAAGGTTTTTGTGAAGCTGCCATCCCCCTTATGATACAAGGCGCTCCGGCGCGAAAGGTTTAGTGAGGAGTATCCGCGCTGGCAACCTTTTCACCGACATCCTCAAACGAGAACGCGATGGAAACATTCGGATATTCTTTTCCGCCGATCTCCACATAGGGATAGACAAAATAATTCAGCGGCGGTCCCTCCTGCGCGGGCGCGAGTTTCAGATCGCGTCCCTGGGTAAACTGCACTCGATTTACATCGTGGGCGCCGAAAAAGTAGTCGTGCTTTTCCTGATGCTTCCAGGCTTCCGAAATATCGACCGGAACCCAGCCGACCTGATCGAGATAGAACTCCGCCCAGCAGTGGTACCCGGGAATTTCGGCCGAGTGTTTGTCGGCGGGTAGCGGGAACCCGATCTGAAAGCGCGCCGGAATTCCCTCTGCCCGCGCCATGGAAATAAAGACCGAGTGAAAATCAGTGCAGTTGCCATGCTTGGAGTCGCAGGCCCAGAGCGTGTCGCCGTGCCCCCAGCCGGTGCCGCTCTTGTCGTATTTCATGGTGCGAAAAACGTATTCGTAAATGTCTTTGGCTTTCTCGATCTGGGTGGTCGCGCCTTTGGTTTCCTGCGCGGCTAATTGCGCCGGAACTCCCGTTACCGGCACCAGTCGATCGGGCTCGAGGAAGCGCGCCAGTTCGACGTGCGGTTCCTTCACGGATGGCGCGCCTCCGACCGGCTTGCCGTCCACCAGCACAACGTGTTCTTTCCGCACTACGTCATAGTCAACGGAGAACTTGTACTCGCCCTTGTCCGCCTTCGAAGTTTCGGCGTAGAGAACCTCGTTGCCATAATCCGGCTGGCGAACTTGCTTGAGCGGCAAGTCGCCGCTTTTGGACGTGACCCTCACTTCCTGGAAGGCGTCAGAGTGGGCCAGCGGAATCCATATCCGCACATGGTCGCCGGGGCTGACATTCTTCACTGTGAACGCGTAGTGAAAATTGAAGTGGCGTTCTTTTTGGTTAGGAGCGGGCTGGGCGAGAGCCGGAAGGGATGAAACTGCCAGCAGCAAATAAAAGAGAGAACGACACGAGAGCCGGGGCGCGAGTCGCATGATTGTGGCAGTGTGCATGTTTGAAGATCGGACTGTCAAATCCCGCCAGTTGCCTGACCGAACCGCCGCCCGTTATCCTTCAGGCCATGCCGAGCACTCTAGTCGAATGCGTTCCTAATTTTTCCGAAGGCCGCGATGCGGCCAAAGTTGATGCCATCGTCGAAGCCATGAAGTTTCCCGGCGTCTATCTGCTCGATCGCGAGATGGATTCCGACCACAACCGCTGCGTCATTACGCTGGTCGGCGAGCGCGAAGCAATTCAGGAAGCCGCTATTCGCGGCGTGGGCAAAGCCGCCGAGCTGATTGATCTCACCCAGCATCAGGGGGCGCACCCGCGCATGGGCGCAGCCGATGTCGTGCCGTTCATTCCGATTGACGGTGTCACCATCGAAGACTGTGTCGCCATGGCGCGCCATGTGGGAGCGGAGATCGCGAAACGCTTCCAGATCCCGGTCTATCTTTATGAAGCCGCCGCGGCCACGCCTGAGCGGCAGAACCTGGAAAATATCCGCCGCGGCCAGTTTGAGGGCATCCGTGCCGACATCGCAACGAATCCCGCGCGCAAGCCTGATTTCGGCGAGGCTCGCGTGCATCCCACGGCGGGGGCGACCGTGGTTGGCGCACGCAAAGTGCTGATTGCTTACAACGTATTCCTGAACACGCCCGACGTTGATGTCGCCAAGAAAATTGCCAAGGCCGTGCGCTTTTCTAGTGGAGGCTTGCGCTTCGTCAAGGGTGCGGGATTCCTGGTGCGGGGCCTGGCACAGGTGTCGATGAACCTGACCGATTTCGAGCAGACTCCCGTGCACCGCGTCTTCGAATTCGTGAAACGTGAAGCCGCGCGCTACGGCGTCATCCCGGTGTCAAGCGAGATCGTGGGATTGATTCCAAAGAAGGCGCTGGAGCAGGCAGCGGAGTGGTTTCTGCAAGTCGAAAACTTTGATTCTTCACTGATTCTTGAGAATCGTCTCAGTGCGGTGATGGGAGGAAAGATGGCCGTCGGCGGATTGCGCGCCGGAGTTGAACCCTTCATCGAACAACTGGCCGCTCCGACGGCCACTCCGGGAGGAGGCAGCGCCGCCGCGGCGAGTGGAGCCATGGCTGCCGGGCTTGCAAGCATGGTGGCATCCATGTCGCGCGGCAAGAAAGCGTATCTACAGTACGAAAGCCAGCTCAGCGCAGCGATTGCCCGCCTGGGGCAGCTTCGCGAAGAACTCAAGTCCGCGATCGACGCTGATGCCGAGTCCTACAATCTTGTAATGAAGGCGTACAAGGCGGCGAAGGAATCGTCCGACGGAGACGCAGCGATCAGCGCTGCACTCAAGCAGGCGACCGGCGTTCCCCTGAGCGTCGCCGAAAAAGTAGTTGAGGTGGCTAAGATCGCAACGAGTCTGAAGCCGATTAGCAACCCGAACATGAAGTCGGATCTAACTACCGCGACCGCCCTCGCGAGAGCGGCGCTTGAGGGCGCGCTTGCAAACGTTGAGATCAACCTCGACTCGCTAAAGAACGATTCGCTAAAGGACGACGCCTTCGTGACTGAAACGAGAAAGCGGGCCGCGGCGCTGAAAGTCTAGCCTCTTCCGAGGCGAGCTGCGCTTGAAGTGAGTTCGCGGGTCAGTCCGGACTACTTGCTGCCTCGTGATCGTGACTCAGTTCTAGACGATCCCCAAGACGAAGCGCTTTTTTTCCCGCGCAAAATACTCCAATTCCAGCGTTCTAACACCAAGCCGGGAGGACACACTTTAGTTACGGCTCTGCCGCGCCCATTAGGGACTAAAATAGGATCAGAACATCTGAAAGAACGTCCAAGATCGCTAACGTATGGTTTGCGGCTTGCATCTAAACATTGCAGACCCAATCTGAGGATTGCATTTTGAGGACTTCTACTATGAAGAATTTGTGTTTTGCGTTTCTGCTTCTGTGCGCCACTGCTGGCTTCGCCATGCCGATCGCATCGTCGGCGCGGGCCATGGTGCCTTCTGAAGTGCAACAATTGATTGGCGTCGATTATCGCGCGATCAAAGATTCGCCGACGGCAATGGCGCTCAAGCAGCAGGTACTCCCTGACAATATGAAGGAAGCCGAGACGGACCTGAAGCACATCGGCATCAGCTCCGACCGCGATCTTGACCAGCTCAGCGTCGCTTCTTTCCGCACAGAGAAGAAGGGCATTCAGACCGTCTACCTGGCGGGCGGATCGTTCTCTGCCAAAGCCGTTCTCAAGAAACTGAAACTCAAGAAGATCTCGAGTACAAAGTACCACGACGCGTTAATCTACCCGATGGGCGGGATGGTGATGACCTTCCTGGACGACAACACACTCGCCTTCGGTCCCGAAGACTCGCTGCACAGCGCGCTCGATGCCCGTGATGGCAGGCGCTCCTCGATCGATTCCAATTCGGTGATGACCGACCAGATGGCGGCCGTTGACAGTGCAGCCCTGTGGAGCATCCTCGATCAAAAGGGAACCCAGGCCATGATGCTTTCGGCGATCGGCGATGCTTCGAAGCTGGGCGACGTTGATACCGTCAAGAAACGCATCCTGGCATCTCGCTACACGATGAACTTCGCGAGTGGCGTGAATTTCGATCTGACCGTGGTCACCGAAGACTCGGTGACGGCAGCGACGCTTTCTACGCTTTTCAAGGGCGTCATGCTCTACAAGAAGATGAGTGCCAGCCCGGCGGAAAAAACCGCTATTGACGCTACCACCGTCGATTCCGATAGTGCGAACATGCAAGTTCATTTCAAAACTGATGACCAGAAATTCCAGTCGTTGATGCAATCTCCGCTGTTCGCCACCATTTCGCGCTGACACCTGAGCGCGGTTGCAAAGTCAAAGAAGGAACGTCCCGGATTGTGATCCGGGACGTTTTTTTGCGCCGGAGCCGAAGCGGCAAGGTGGAATTATCCCACTCGATGTACGCAGCCGATGAGTTCGTCGTTTAGTATTGCCAGTCATGATGAAGCTGGGTTCTGCCCTGAGACGTCGGCTGCCGGCCTGCCTGGTCACAGTGACTCTGGCTTTTGCTCTCAGAAAACCGCTCGTTCCAGAGCAGAAGAGACCGGAGACTACGCCTCCGCCCGGTTCCGTCGAAGCGCTGGCCAATGACTTCTGGCAATGGCGGGCGCGCTATCAGCCGTTTTCGCGGGATGATATACCGCGTATCGAGCGTCCAGCGGAAGATCTGGCTAGTCCGCGAGACTGGTCCGCGCGTTCGATCGCGAAGCAAAAGGTGGCTCTGGAAGATTTCGAAAAGCGGTGGAAGGGAATTGACCCGACGGGTTGGAGCGTGGCTCGACAAGTGGATTACCGGCTGATGGGTTCGGCGCTGGCCCGCGTGCGCTGGGAACTGGATATCAATCCACGGTGGGAGCGGGATCCATCGTTCTATCTCGACCAGACGCTTACCGCTTTGCTGGAGGCGTTGGTCGAGCCTCCACCGTTTGACGCGTCACGCAGCCGCCTGATTGTTGAACGGATGCGGGAGATTCCTAAGATTCTCGAAGACGGAAAAGCAAACCTGCACCCGGTGCGTCCTTTTGCGGCGCTAGCCGTCGGCGATCTTCAGCGGATTGGGCCTGAGCTGGAGCGCGTGGAGCGCGAGGTTTCGCCTATGCTTCACGGCGACGCGGGAGCGAGTGAGGATCCGGCGGCGAACTTTCATGCCGCGACCGAAAAAGCGATTCTGGCACTGGAATCGTATCGAACCTGGTTGCAGACGCAGCTTGGCACCATGCCCGATAACGCAGCCGTCGGACGCGCGAACTACGAATTCTTTTTGCATAACGTCGCGCTCCTTCCATACAGCCCGGAACAATTGTTGGCCATCAGCCGCCAGGAGTGGGACCGCTCGGTTGCCTTCGAACAATATGAGAAGCAGCGGAATGAGGGACTGGCTGAACTCAAACCCGCTGCCAGCCTGCAAGAGGAAATCGTGACGGCGAAGCGCGACGAGCTTGCAATCCGCAAATTTCTTGAAGAGAAAGGCATTCTCACCGTGCCGGCCGGGGTTCAGCATTACACGCTTCGGCCTATGCCGGGTTATCTCGAAGCACTCGCCGATTTTGGGGAATTGGATGACTTCACCGGCCCGTCCCGGCTGAAGGACGATGGCGTGCGCTGGGTGAGTCCTCCGTCGCCGGAGCTGGGATATTTCTGGCTGGCCACGGCCAAAGACCCGCGGCCGGATATGGTTCACGAGGGCGTGCCCGGACATTATTTTCAGATGTGTTTGTCGTGGAGTCATCCCGATCCGATTCGCCGCCATTATTATGATTCCGGCGCGAATGAGGGAATCGGTTTCTATGCCGAAGAAATGATGCTGCAGGCAGGACTTTTTGATGACAGCCCGCGAACTCGTGAGATTATCTACAACTTCATGCGTTTGAGAGCGTTGCGGGTGGAAGTGGATGTAAAACTTGCGCTCGGCCAGTTCACGGTCGGTGAGGGAGCCGACTATCTTGCTCAGCATGTGCCCATGGACAAGAAGTCGGCGGAGGCGGAGGCCGCGCTCTTTGCCACCGATCCCGGGCAAGCCATCAGCTATCAGATCGGGAAAAGTCAGATTCTCCATTTTCTCGCCGATGCCAGATTGGCCCAGGGCGACAAATTCAGCCTGCGGGCGTTTCAGGATTATTTGTGGATAAACGGTAATGTTCCGATCGCGCTGCTGCACTGGGAATATCTGGGGGGAGATGACTATCTTCGAGCTGTCGATAAGCTGAAAACGACAAGCAGAATTGAAAAAGCCAGATCAAATGGGGAAAACCAATGAAGGTTCTGGTTACGGGGGGAGCGGGCTACATCGGCGGCGTGGTTGCCGACGAGCTATTGCAAGCCGGGCACGAGGTTATCGTCTTTGACAATCTGAGCCGCGGGCATCGCCAGGCGGTTCCGAAGAATGCTGAGTTGGTGATAGGGGAGTTGGCGGATCGCGCGGCGCTTGACCAGTTGCTGCGGACGCAGGCGATTGATGCGGTTATGCATTTTGCGGCGCTGATCGAAGCGGGCGAGTCGATGAAGGCTCCCGAAACATTTTTTCGCAACAACACCGCGAATGCGCTGACCCTGCTGGAAGCCATGCTCGGGGCCGGGGTAAAGCGTTTCGTTTTCTCGTCAACCGCGGCGCTTTACGGCAATCCGGAGCGCACTCCGATTGAGGAGAACGATGCCCTCCGCCCGACCAACGCTTATGGCGAGTCGAAGCTGCTGGTGGAGCGCATGCTGGCGTGGTTCCATCAGATTCACGGTTTGCGCTATGCCAGCCTGCGCTATTTCAATGCTGCGGGAGCCTCGCGTCCCGATCGGGGGGAAGCACACCAGCCGGAGACGCATCTCATTCCGCGGATTCTCGAAGTCGCTCTCGGACGCGCCCAACATGTGAATATTTTCGGCACCGACTACCCTACCCCGGACGGTACCTGCGTGCGCGATTACATCCACGTCAGCGATCTGGCGCGAGCGCACCTGCTGGCGCTGCATGCGCTCGAAAAGACGGCGGGAGAATCGATTCCGCTGATCTACAACCTCGGCAACGGGCAGGGCTTCAGTGTGCGCGAGGTGGTCGAAGTGGCGCGGGCAGTCACCGGACATCCGGTTCCGGCGATCGAATCGCCGCGCCGCCCAGGTGATCCGGCAGTGTTAATAGCCAGCTCGGAGAAGATTCGGCGCGAACTGGGCTGGCAGCCGAAGTTCCCTGATTTGAAAACGATTGTGGAGAGCGCCTGGCAGTGGCACCGCGCTTATCCTGACGGATATCGGAAGTGAAAAGGTCGTGACGCTAGTCCCCGGGAACGCCACCGACCGAGCCGATCGGTCCAAGCGAAGGGTTCGTTTGCCGGGTTCGGTGAGGCGGTCGCAGGATATCCGCAACGCCCCAAACTTCCGGCTGCGCCGCGGACGCACTTGGGTTCAGCGGCAAGGGTTCGGCGCTCCCAGCTCCATTCGAAGATGTATAGGCAAATTGCGGTACGATCTGCCGGAGGTGGGCGAGAATCGAGTCACGCTCACCGAGCGAGGTGGCGACATAGAGTTGGTCAAGAGCGTGCTTCAACGCCGGCCAGGAGAGCTTTACGCTTTCAGTGCAGGCTATCTTTTCGCAAGCGCTCGGAAACACCCGCTCGTCGGAATAGAAGAGTTCCTCGAAAAGCTTTTCGCCTGCGCGCAGGCCGATGAACTTGAATTCCTGGCGGGTCTTGCCGGAGAGGCGCGCCAAAGTTTTCGCCAGCTCGGTAACCCGAACCGGCTCTCCCATGTCGAGCACCAGGATGTCGCCGTTGCGACCGACGGCGAAAGCCTGCAAGACCAGGCTGACGGCCTCGGAGATGGTCATGAAGAACCGGGTGATCTCAGGGTGGGTGATGGTGATCGGCTGATTTTGCCGAATCTGTTCCTGGAAGAGCGGAATCACGCTGCCGTTCGATCCGAGAACGTTGCCAAAGCGGACCGACACCGAGCGCATCCGCTCGCCGGGCCACGCGGCAAGAATCAGTTCGCCAATGCGCTTGGTACAGCCCATGACGTTCGTCGGGTTGACGGCTTTGTCGGACGAGATCATCACGAAGGTTGAGCACTGCGAATTCTCGGCGACGTTGAGAAGCGCTAGTAGGCCGAAGACGTTATTGCCGACCGCCTCTTCCACATTCGATTCCATGACGGGCACGTGCTTGTAGGCGGCGGCGTGAAAAACGACCTCGACCCCGTAGGTCAGGAATATCTTGCGCATGCGTTCCGGGTTCGCAAAGTCCGCGACACAAAATACCTGGTGTTCGTTCTCGTTGTCGTTTTCTTTGTCGTTGGCGTGGCTGTCGCGCTGCGCCAGTTGATGTTGCAGGTGAAAAATTCCGGTTTCATTCTGGTCGAGACACAGCAGCAGTTTTGGTTTGTAGGTCCTGATTTGGCGGCATAGTTCGGAGCCGATGGATCCGGCAGCGCCGGTGACCATGACCACGCGGTCCCGAATATGCTCGCGCACTGGTTCCAGATCGAGGGCGACAGGAATACGTCCCAGCAGATCGGTGAGTGCAACTTCACGAACCTGTTGCAGGGTGACGCGCCCGGCGATGAGTTCTGCCATGGCGGGAACGGTTCGAAAAGCAGCGCCCGACTTCTTGCAGTTAGCGACCAGCCGGCGCATCTGGGTCTGGGTAGCCGATGGAATCGCGATCAGAACTTCGTCGATTCTCTGTTTTCCGACGACTTTTGCCAGCGCCTCAACCGGGCCCAGCACAGGTACGCCAAGAACTCTAAGTCCCTTTTTGAGCGGGTTGTCGTCGACACAACCGATGACCTTATAGCCGGTTTCTACTTCCTGAGTTTCGCGAATGATCATCTGGGCGGCGTGTCCTGCACCCACCAGAAGTAGACGCTTCGAAGCAGAGCTTCGCCGGGTGGTCTCGGACAGCATGCGCGAGAAGACGCGTACTCCTGTTAGCAGAGTAAAAGTAAGGAGCGCTTCCAACGCATAAATGGACGCCGGAAAGCTTTTCAGTCCCAAGCCATAGCGCACGATAAGGAGGAATGCCAGCGAACCGGCGACGATGGCTTTCAGAATGTCCAGGGCATCGGTGATCCCGGTATAGCGCCACCAGCCATGCGTGAGATTGAAGAATGGCATGAGCGCGAGACGAACAATGATCAGGATGGGAGCGGCGGTCCAGAGCAGGCCGGGGTCGGGCAGCCGGAACTCGAAGCGCAAGAGCCAGGCGCAGATCAGCGAGGCAAGGATGAGCCCGGTTTGCGATACCAGCACCAATAGGGATCGGCACCGCATCAACGCGGATGATTTCTTGTTCATTTTTCTCATAAGCAAGAGAAGAGGACTGTTTCGGTTGCGAAGACTTCGTTGGTCGCCTAACTAAGTGATCGTCACAGGTGGGCAGTTACTTGAGCGTCAGACCCGACTTTATTGGTGTGCTACGACCTTCCGTGGAGATCGAGTTGGAACGAAAGGTGCGCCTAATGTTGCACGCCTTCCGCCTTGAGCACTCGCCACAGCGTAAGCGCCAGAATCTTCAAGTCGAGGAGAAGCGACTGCCCGGCCATGTATTCGGCGTCGTAACCGACTTTTACAGGAATCCCCAACTCGTCGCGGCCATTGACTTGCGCCCAACCGGTAATTCCGGGAAGCAGACGATCGACGCCGCAACGGGCGCGAAGGGCGACCAGATCGTCCTGATTGAAAAGCGCTGGACGCGGGCCCACCAGGCTCAGGTCGCCTCTCCACACGCTGATCAGTTGCGGCAATTCGTCGAGGCTGCTCTTGCGCAGCAACGCTCCGATCGGGGTCAGATGGAGTTCCGGTTGCGGCAACAAATGCGTTGCCATCTGGGGCGTGTTGAGGTGCATGGTCCTAAACTTGGGCATGCTGAAAAGACGATTGTTCTTGCCTATACGCTCCGACCAGTACAGGGCGGGGCCTCTGGATGTCAGCCGCACTGCCGCCCAGCACAGCAGCAATAGAGGGCTCGACAGGATCGCGAGCGTCCCTCCTAGAACCAGATCCAGCGCGCGCTTCCACGGCGGCAGCCGGTAAGGCGAAAGGGGGCGAGTGGCCGGGACTGTGCTTGTGACCATGATTGTGAATTAGAAAAACCGATTTGCGTCCGCGAAGAGGCTGCTGGTCTTGATACTACGGTTCTAGATCCGGCGGCTAGGAAGGCGAAGTCCGCGCCTTCGGAGGCGCGCCCGGTCCCTTGATCACGCGCTTATCGGAACTGAGGTGGAATTCCGCGCGCTTGCAGTAAGCACGAGCGCGCACTGCGAGACGGACCAGGAGCTTGCTGGCGCGGCTCTTGCCGAAGTAGTCGTAGGCCTCGTTGAATGCGATCAGCGCGTCGTGCAATTCGCCGAGCGAACTGAGCGGGGTCTGATTGACGCTTTGACTGCCGAAGTGGACGATCTCCGCACAGGGTGTGTAATGCACGGCGTAGCCTTTTTGCCGAAGCATGAAGTTGTAGGCCAGGTCGGAGACAAAAAGATGAAAGCGCTCATCCAGCATGCCCGCATTCTCCCAGGTTGAGCGGCGGACGATGTAGGCGGTGGTGCCGATGCTATCCACCGGCTGCGCTTTCGAGTAGTCGAAGTCGGTGGCGTAGTAACGATTCGTCAGCCGGCTGCTGGGAAACAGTTTGTGCCAGTTGAGGGCCTGCAGCAGCATAGTGGCGGGTCCGGAAAAATGGCGGATGCAGTGCTGCACCGAGCCGTCGGGGTTCAGCAGCTTCGGGCCGCAGGCAGCGACCGCGGGATTCTCGTCCATGTACTGGGCCAGCGCTCGAAAGGCATTGCTGGTCAGCAGGGTATCGCTATTCAGGAGGCAGGCATATCGCGCCCGCGACATGCGCATTCCGAGATTGTTGTTTCTGACATAGAACTGGTTGGATTGGTTCCGCACGAGAATGACGCCGGGAAAAACTGCGGCCACCATGTCGGCGCTCTCGTCGGGTGAATTATCGTCAACGCAGATAATTTCGAATGCGATGCCGCGCGTGTGCTCGTAAATCGAGGAAATACAATCGCGCAGCAGTTGCCGGGTGTTGTAGCTCGGGATGATGACGGTAAGATCCAGGGAATTATCCATTGATTTCTCTTGTTATTGATTTTGATGTGCCGAAATTGGCATCGCAGTCTGAGTGTTCACAACGCCACGGGTCCGTACTTTGCGGGCGGGAATGCCAACCACAGTGCTTCCCGCTTCGACCGAATCCACCACTACCGCGTTCGCGCCGACGATCGCGTGGTCGCCGATGTGAATACCGCCCAGAATCTTCGAGCCGGCGCCGAGTACGACATTGTCGCCGATATCAGGACGCAGCTTGCGATCGAACTCCATGTCTAGTTCTTTGGAGCCCAGCGTGACCGCTTGGAAAATGGTCACGTTGCTGCCGATCCGCCACGCTCCAATCACCGTCCCCGAAGCATGAGGGAAGAATATTCCCGGTCCGATTTCACAGCGGGGCGAGACTTCCAAGCCGAAAAGCACGATATTGAGATAGGTCAGCAGTCCGGGCAGCACAGGGATCCCACGCAGCATGGCCGCTCGGCCCGCTCGGCAAAGCACGATGGGCAGAAAGCGGTGGTGCAACAGGCGCCTGATAAACCCGGCAAAGCCGGATCGAGCAGCTGTGCTGCCCTCAAGGGCAATCTGTCGAGCAAGATCGCTATGCAGAAGCTGTTTTAGCATTGACTTGGGCCGGAATGTGTTCTGGGTCGGACGGGGAATGCGCGTGCATGAGGCCGCGGGCCATCAGTTCTGCGGTCGCCTGGTCCAGACGGTCCGGTTCGAGGGGCTGAGTCTTCACCCATGCCACAAAGCGCGTCAATCCTTCTTCGAGCGGGATTTCCGGCGCGAACCGAAGACGGGCGCGAATTGCTGTCATATCGGCGAATCCGTGGCGAATGTCGCCCATGCGGTATTGGCCGGAAATGAGTGGATTGGTCTTCGTGCCAAAGCGCTCTCGCAAAAGAAGCGCGACCTGCCCGACCGAAGTTGACTGGCCAGAACCGACGTTTAGTGTGGCCCCGTCGGCTCGGTCGGAGTCGAGTCCTAACTGAACCGCACGCGCCACGTCGGAAACATGGACAAAGTCCCGGCTTTCCTGTCCGTCCTCATATAGATGGATGGTTTTTCCCAGGCGCAGTTGATTGGAGAAGACGGAGAGAATACCAGTGTACGGATTCTTCAGCGACTGGCCTTCGCCGTAGACGTTCTGAAAACGAAAGATCACGGCCGGAATGCCTAGAGCCGCGGCCGCCACTCGCACCAGATCCTCCTGCGCCAGCTTGGTCGCGGCGTAAATCGACGCGGGTGCCGTCCGCGCTTCCTCCGGAGTGGCCGTGGCAGCGAGCGCGCTCTGGCACATCGGACACCGCGGCTGCCAGTTGCCCAACCGGAACATTTCCTCCGAGCGCGCTGGCGGATACACCAGACCACAGTGCGGGCAGGCGTATGCGCCTTCTCCGTAAACCGCGCGGGAGGAAGCAAGAATAATTTTGCGGACCATGTGCTTGTGATTGGCCAGATGGTCAAGCAGCGCGGCCGTGCCGCCAACGTTGGTGGCGGTATAGCGGGAAATCTCGTACATCGATTGAGCCGTGCCGGTCTCGGCTGCGAGGTGGACGACGGCCTGGACATCGTGAAGCGCCGCCGCCCAGTCTGAGGGTTTCGAGACATCTCCCCGAAGCACTTCGACATGGGCATTCCGCAGCAGCGATAGCGAGGCAAGGCCGGGAACGGCCCCGTGAATCTGGGGGCTCAAGTTGTCGAAGAGCAAGACTGAATGTTTCTGCTCGGCCAGCAATCTTGCGACTTCGAGTCCAATGAATCCGAGGCCGCCGCTAATCAGAATCTTATGCATACTGTGCTAGACCTCTTTTTCAGGCGGTATGGGAAATTGGGCTCGATAGAGCCACAGTGATAAAGCCACAGTGATAAAGCCAAAGGCGGATGCGGGAGAGGTCTACTTATTTGCGTGGGGCAATATCATCTCGAACAACCCGGCCCAGTCCGGAACAAAGGGCGGCTCAATCGGGGAAGCATGCACACTTTCGAATTCAGCTGTGCCTTCGATGACGGACTTCATGAGCTGGGCCAGCTTCCGGGCATCTTTTGGGTCAAAGAATGCTACCCGCTCGTACGATCCGACGCTTTCTCGCGCATACGGGAGGTCGGCGGCCAGGATGGGTTTGTGAAATGGTTTGAATTCGCTGATCGGCAACCCCCAGGACTCCAGCCGCGAAGGAAAGAGTAAACATTCCGCCTGACCGTAGCGATCGAACACTTCCGACCGCGATAGCAATCCCAGGAATTGCACCGATTTCACTCCGCCGTAGCGCCGTACTAGGTCGGCGGCATAGGAATTCTCGGTTCCGTTGAATGTCAGCCACAACTCAAACTTGCTGGCTCCCCCGCGCTCCAGAATGGCGGCGGCCTCGAGGGCCAGTTCGGCGTTCTTGAACACTCGTGGGTAAGAGGGAAAGAAAAATCGCGTAGCTCCGTCCGGGCTCGGCTGGTGAACTTCGCTCAGTCGCATCGGCGCAGATGGCACCTCGGGATGAGCCACGATCACTTTTTTCACCCCGTACCGGGACTTGAATTGCTCCCGCATCCAGTTCTGTTGAACGACGACATAGTCGTTGCGTTTTATATTGATCGCATAGAGAAAGCGGTAGAGCAGAGTGAAGGCGCCAAAGGTTGGATCATGCAGCGCATCCCGCCAGCGGAAGGGGCAAAAAGGAGATGGATTGTGACAGTACACGGCCTGGCATGCGGCGGTGACATTCGGAGTCATGTCGTGAAGAGAAAGCCATAACTCGGCATTCAAACCGCGGCTGATTCCTTTCAAATCGAAGTATTCGAATTTCAACCTCCTCAACCAGGATCCCTTGATTCGTGGAAATTCCATGTATGCGATCCTGGGTATATCGAACAAAGACCGGCGGTGTACCAGAGCGACGACGTCGTAGTCTCCGGCATACCGGTCCGCCAGGTGCGTCAGCACCTCTTTCAGGATGGTCAGCGGACCCATCTCGGAAACGTTGACAGCGGAAACTACGATCTGTGGTCTTACAGGTGGTGACATTAACTTACTCGGTGGCACGCGAGCCCGGCTGGTGATCGATCCGACAACAAACGCAGGATTCACGAATGCGCTTTGCGGTTGAAAAGCGTCTGAGGCAAACCGGCTTACGGTTCCCTTAGCCGTATCACTGGAATCTTCGGTGAGTGTTGGTCAGTGACACACTTTGGCTCGCAATGTCGACTATCCTAACCGACCCGACTATGGCGATTGGCAGCAGAATTGAGTGTTGCACCATAGCCTTCACGATGGAGACGGAGAACGGGTCCCGGAAGAATGTGAAAGCCAGCCACCCCGAAAGCATGATGTACATGGTGCGATAGAGCGGCGCGCCG
>Ga0209169_10001099_pt1 | contig 16527 bp, 11 predicted proteins | sample HubBroMetageWRM4_FD_188346 | JGI IMG/M metagenome (GOLD analysis project Ga0209169, IMG submission 188346) | Warmed soil microbial communities from the Hubbard Brook experimental Forest, New Hampshire - Hubbard Brook CCASE Soil Metagenome WRM 4... | ecosystem: Environmental > Terrestrial > Soil... | reverse complement strand
AGCAACACTCGCGCAGGCTGCCTCGCGGTCCTGACTTGATATGCGTGTTGTACAATCCCCTCTCTCAATGGGTACAACGCCGCCACCGACGCCAATTGCCGATTACGGATTGCGGCGCGAGATTCTTTCACCCATGGAGACGCTGGCGCAGTCGGTGTCGACGATTGCGCCCACCGCAACGCCTGCGGCAACGATCCCACTGGTATGCGCGCTGGCCGGGAACGGAACTTGGCTGGCCTATGTGCTGGCTACGGTCGCGATTCTGCTGGTTGCAGTTTGCATCAGCCGCTATGCGCGGCAGTCGGCGTCTCCGGGTTCGCTGTATACCTACGCGACTCTCACTCTGCCGCGCTGGCTTTCCGCGTCGGTGGCGTGGAGTTTGCTGCTGGCGTATGTCACGACGGCATCGAGCGTGATTGGCGGCTTCTATCACTATGCGAATCAGTTGCTGCGCGATGCGACGGGGCATGTCATCTCCACGGTGTTGCTAGCTCTTTTTGTTACCGGTGTTTCGATTTGGATTGCCTATCGCGACGTGAAGATTTCGGCCCGGCTCATGTTGTGGATTGAAGCGGCGTCGGTTTCGCTGATCGTGATTGTGGTTGCGATTGTGCTCTATCGTCACGGCTGGCATGTCGACGCGGACGAACTTCATTTGCAGGGCATGACCGGAAGCGGACTGCGCCTTGGCCTGGTGCTGGCGCTGTTCAGCTTTGTCGGTTTCGAGAGCGCGACCACGCTCGGGGCAGAGGCGCGCGATCCTTTGCGAACGATTCCGCGCGCCGTGATCCAGAGCGCGGTGCTGGCCGGGGCCTTCTTTACGATTTGCGCCTACGCGGAGGTGCTTGGCTTCCACACCGTCGGGCAGGATTTAGGCAAGAGCGAAGCGCCGATGTATGTGGTCGCGCAGGTCGGCGGAGTTCCGGTGCTGGGATTGCTGATCGACATTGGCGCGTTGATCAGCATGTTTGCCAGCACCCTGGCATGCATCACTGCGGCGGCGCGCGTGCTGCTGCGCATGGCGCACGACGGGTTGGCGCACGACGCTTTGCGGAAGACGCACGTACACAATCACACGCCAAGCCTGGCCGTGATCATTACCGGGATCGCTGCGGTTGCTCCGGTGTGCGTGCTCGCGGGTCGAGGGGCGAGCGGGTTGGATGTGTATGGCTGGATGGGCACGCTGGCGACGTATGGATTTATCGTTGCGTATGCGCTGGTGTGTGTGGCGTTGCCAACGTATCTGCGGCAGCATCACGCGATGCGCACAGGCGCGCAGATAATCCCGTGGCTGGCGGGTGCGGCGATGCTGTTGGCCTTGGTGGGCAATCTTTATCCCGTGCCCGAAGGACCTTACGGTAAGTTGCCGTATATCTATCTTGCGTATCTGATCTTCGGGCTGGGATGGTTTGCGATTCGCGACCGCGGACATAAAATTCCGGCTGTCCAGCCCCGCTCCGAGCCATAAAAATTACTGATTCCGGGCAAAAGAAATTTCATTAGGCCTGAGTCTTCCGCTTTGTATGGAGTTCGCGTAGAGTGGCGAAGTAGTTTTCCAGCCCAGGTGCGGAGTTAACCAGCTCCGCGTCAAGTTTTCGCAGAAAGTCATTTTCGCTGAAAGTCATGGTCTGTTTTTGCGGTCGCGATGGCTGCTGTGGATTTCTATTTTCAAAAATCCCTGACGAGGTGCTGAACGATGGCGAAGAAGATGAAGCCGGGCCTCTTTCTGATCGCTGCAAGCCTCGGTGCGTTGGTCGCGTTGTCCGTATGCGCGCTGGCGCAGCAGACTCTCGGCGGCATTACCGGAACGGTGACCGACCCCGGCGGCAGCGTGCTGCCTGACACCTCCGTGACCATTGTCGGCGATCAGACCAAGCTGACACGCACGATTAAGACGAATGCGAACGGCGCGTACGATTTCGTCAACCTGCCGATCGGCACCTACACCCTGACGGTGACGCACGACGGATTTCAAAGCCAGAAGCTGCCCTCCATCCCGGTGCAGGCGGATCGAACCGCGACGCTGAATGTTTTGCTGAAAGTTGGACAGGTAGGCACAACCGTGGAAGTGACGGCTGTGCCGGTGATGAACGCCGTCGACACGACGAATGGGTATGTGCTCGAAGATCAACAGATTCAATCCATACCGTTGCCGACGGGAAGTTTCACCGGGCTTGCGATTTTATCTCCGGGAGTGAGCGCGGAGTTGAATGGCGGAACGGGCGTAAACACGGGCCTGGGCAACCAGCCGATCTGGGCCAATGGACAGCGCGACACCAGCAACAGCTTTCTGGTGAATGGCGTCGACGCCAGCAATTTGTTTAATGGAAAGAGCACCAGCCAGGTCGCGTCGGCACGCATTGTGAACAACACCGGCGTGGCCAATGCGGCCAGCACAAGCGCGGCGCCGATTCAAAGCACGGCTTCGGTTTATCTTGCGATCGGGCAGGCGCTGCCCACCCCTGCACCGGAGACGGTGCAGGAACTCCGCGTCAATACATCGATGTACGACGCGCAGCAGGGCTCGACCAGCGGCGCGCACATCGACATGAGCACGGCCAGCGGAACGAATCTGATTCACGGACAGCTCTGGGCAAATCGCGAATCGAACTGGCTGAATGCGGCGCCGTTTTTCGACAAGCAGGACCCTAATATTCCTGCCAACGATAAGGTTCCGCAGCTTCATCGCGACATCCTCGGCGGGGAATTGGGCGGGCCGCTTATTAAAAACAAACTGTTCGGATTTATCAGCTATCAGCGTCTGCACGACTCCGATCAGGAGATTGGATTGTCGCGGCTGCTGGTTCCCTCGGAGCTCACCGACGACAACCGCACTCCGCAGGGATTGGCACAGATATCGAACGACATCTGGGGGACGACGCTAACCGGCAACGGAGACGTGAGCCCGGTTGCGGTCGCGCTGCTGCAGGCGAAGCTGCCGAACGGACAGTACATGATTCCATCGGCGGATGGGCAGATTCCAACCGCTCCGTTCCCGGAGAACGCGATCAGTCCGGGGACTGCGTATTTCTTTTCCGATCAGGCGGTCGCGAATCTCGACTGGAATCAAAGCACGAAGGACACGCTTTCGGCGAAGTATTACTACCAACACGATCCGAGCATTGCGCCTTATGCGTATTCGAGCGTCGCGGGATTCTCGCAGCATCTCGACGCCGGCAGCCAGGTGGCATCGATCACGAATGCGCAGTCGATCCGGCCGAATTTGAGCATCACCGAAGTGCTCGGCATTTTGCGCGAGAAGGTTTACAGCACGATTGAGCAGCCTTTCGGGCCAGATTCGATTGGCGGGGGCATCAATACTTTTGGCTCGCCGTATTTTCCCGGCATCACGATCGCGGACCCGCTCGGGTTGGATAGCGCCGCCAATCCAGGGACTTCACCGTTGTGTCCTCAAGCCGGCGGGTGTCCGGTGGAGAATCTACAGTTTTTGACCATTGGGCAAGGCGCTGCTTCGCAGGGAGCGTTCACGGGAGTATTTCAGAATCGCATCATGCCCTCGGCCAATGCGATCTGGATGCGGGGGCGGCACACGATCACGTTCGGCGGAAGCTATTCGTATACGCAGCTCAACACGCGCGATGAGCGAACCAATCAGGGCATGATTTCGACGGCGGACTTTTCGCAGTTCCTGCAGGGTTTCGTGAATACGAATGATGACTTCACGACGACAAAATTTCTGCAGGGCAATGCCAACCGCTACTACCGCGCGGGACAGGCGGGAGCGTACGTGCAGGACAAGTTCCAGATTCGTCCGAATCTGAGTTTGACCGGAGGCCTGCGCTTTGACTGGGATGGCGGCCTGACGGAAAAATTCGGACGCATTTTTAACTTCGATCCTTCGCTGTATTCCTACGATGACGCGACCGACACCATTACGTCGAACGGGTTCATTATTGCCGGCAATAACAATCTTTTTCCGACGAAGGGCGTGAGCAGGACCACGCTTACCGGACGGCAGTGGGGATTTGCGCCGCGCGTGGGGGCGGCGTGGAGTCCGAAAAAGTTCAACGACAAAGTTGTGGTGCGCGCAGGCATGGGACTTTATTACGATCGCGGGGAACTGTACACGTATTTGTCTCCGGGCTTTGCCGAGGGCGTGATTAACGGCGGACCGTTTGGCGTGAACCAGACGCCGCCGTATGTGAATGCCCAGTCTTGCAATGGGGCCACCGAGTCTTATTATTTGGGCTACATTCCCACCTGCAATTCGCAGGCATCGATGGGCTATGTTTATTCGCTGTCGAATCCCTGGGGGCAGACGCTGGGTCCGGCGCCGAGTGGGAACCCGGCGGACATCACGCAGTATCTACCGAATGAAGCGGGTATTCTCGCTGGCGATCAACTTTTCTCGTTTGCCACTTACAACCGCACCAACAAACTGCCTTACACGATCAATCAAACGCTCGATGTGCAATGGCAGCCGCGCAACGATCTGATGATCGAGGTTGGCTATGTCGGCAATCTCGGACGTCACGGCGTGATTCCGATTCCGTTCAATCAGCCGGACATCGCGACACCAACCAATGTTATCCATCCCAATTCGGCTAACCCCCAGTCGTACACCTACGGCTACACCGTGCAGAACGACGCGACTTGCTCGCCGTATTGCCCGATCAATTTGCCCAACGGGCAGCCGATGGTTGTGACCTACGAGGGCGGCAACGTCGATCTTCGCGTGCCGTATATCGGATATTCAGCAGAATCGGAGACATACAAAGCCGCTGGAGTTTCCGCCTACAACGCATTGCAGACGCACGTGGAAAAGCGCATGAGCCACGGATTGCAGGTCGGCTTTTCTTACACGTATTCGCACGCGCTTGACGAGCAGAGCGGCATGGGATTGTTTTTCAACGGCAACAATCCTCTGAATTTACGTTCAGCTTACGGCTCAGCAGACTTTGACCGCACGCACGTCTTCAACTTCAGCTATGTGTACCAGCTGCCGAAGTTCTTCGGGGTTTCGACGCTGAAGGGAAAACTCGCCGACGGATGGGCGATCCAGGGCATTACGGTGATTCAGAGCGGGCAGCCTTATAGCATCATCGATTACACCGGCGCTGTCGGCAGCATTTACTTCAGCGTCTACGACGGCATTACCAACCCGGTGGTGCCGCTCGCTCCGGGATGCACGGCTAAGAGCGCGCGGACGGGAGCTTCGGGGGCATTCGGAACTGCGGCGTTGAATTCGAGTTGCTTCACGCTGCCGCTGCTCAATCCCGGCGATCTGAATGGGGCAATTCCGGCCGGCGATACCTTTGAAACGAATTTCACCAGCGGGCAGCGCAACATCTTCCGGCAGGCGTGGCAAAAGCGCGCCGATATTTCGCTGGTGAAAAATACGCAGATTACCGAGCGCTACTCGCTCAAGTACACGTTCGATGTTTTCAATGCGACCAACACGGCCAGCTTCGACATCCCGATCGACGACGTTTCGCAGAACGAGTTCTACAACCAGTTCCCGGTTCAAGGCCAGCCACTTTATAACCCGCCCTCCGGGCTGGGAGCGGTGAATAAAACGATTGGGGGACCGCGGCAGATTCAGATGACGCTGCACTTTGTGTTTTGAGTCTAACGGGATTTTCAGTGGTGATGCACTTTGGCTTGCGCGCCAGGCCGGTTCAGTGTGAGATCCCTCGCTACGCCTGAAAAGCGGCTCCGCGCGGGATGACGCCGAATAATCGAGAGCGCCTTTGACTCCGCCCTTCTTTCTCCAGTAGCCTATCGCTTCGTATGAGTGTGCCTTCATCCGCCATTTCTGTTCAAGGACTCAAAAAGTCGTACGGTGACGTGCAGGCCGTTAAGGGGATCGATTTCGAGATCCGCACAGGCGAAGTTTTCGGCCTGCTTGGACCGAACGGCGCAGGCAAAACGACGACCGTCGAGATTCTTGAAGGGCTGCGTTCGCGCAGCGGCGGCGAAGTTGCCGTCCTCGGCTTCGACCCGGACAAGCAGCGGCAGAAGCTGAAAGACCGCATTGGCGTCTGCCTGCAGGCTACGAATCTGCCGGAAAAGATTCGCGTCCACGAAGCGATGGATGTGTTCGCGTCTTTCTACAGCCACAACGTGGACTTGACCAAACTTTTGCAGCGGCTGCAGCTGGAAGAAAAAAAGAATGCCTTCTACGGAACCTTGTCGGGTGGGCAAAAGCAGCGCCTGGCGCTGGCCCTGGCATTGTTGAATGATCCGCAGCTGATTTTTCTCGACGAGCCGACCACCGGCCTTGACCCGCAGGTTCGCGCCGAGATTCATACCCTGCTGGAAGAACTAAAGCGCGAGCAGCGCACCATTCTGCTGACCACACATTACATCGAAGAGGCCGAGCGACTGTGTGACCGCGTCGCGATTGTGGATGAAGGCCGCATCATCGCGCTCGATACTCCGGCGCGGCTGCAACAGCAGAGCCGCAGCGCGTCGAGCATTGTGGTGACCTGTTCCACGGTATTTCCCAAAGAGCGCCCCGCGTGGGCGGAAGCGACCGACAGTGCGCTCGACTCGGGCGGCCATACGCTGACGGTTCATTCCCGTCGGCCCGCGGCTACGCTAGTCGATCTGGTGAAGTGGATCGATCAGCAAGGGCTCGAACTGACCGACGTTCGCCTGAAGCAGCCGAGTCTGGAAGATGTGTTCATCGAATTGACCGGCAAGAGCCTGCGGCAGTGAGCGGGTGCATTTGGCTTGCGCGACGGGCCGGTTGACTGGGAGATCCCTTGCTACGCGTGAAAACCGGCTCCGCTCAGGATGACAATGCATAAGAAGTTTGAAGTTGATTCAACTGCGCCACTATCCAGAATATGCGCCAAGGAATAACGAGCCGGAATCATGAAAAGCTATAAAGCACTCATCGCGCTCGACCTGAAGCTGGCGCTGCGCAATCGCGCGGTGATCTTCTTTAATTATCTTTTCCCGCTCATCTTCTTTTTTATCTTCGGACAAGCCATGCATGCCGAGCGTGGCGCGGCCATGACGTCGGTGATTTCGATGGTGCTGATCATCGGCATTCTCGGCAATGGACTGTTCGGCGCGGGAATTCGCGCGGTGCAGGAACGCGAAGCCAACATCCTACGGCGTTATAAGGTCACGCCCATCACGCCGGCGCCGCTTCTTGTCGCGTCGGTTGTAACCGGCTGGATTCTGTACATGCCGAACGTGATTCTTATTCTGGTGCTGGCGCACGTGCTTTACGGCATGCCGTGGCCGCAATCGATGGCGTCGATTCTGATTTTCATCACGTTCGCCATCGCGGCATTTCGGGCGATCGGCTTGATCATCGCGTCGGTGGTGAACTCGATGCAGGAAAGTCAGCTGATCGTGCAGCTGATTTACTTGCCGATGCTGTTTCTCAGCGGCGCGACGTTTCCGACGTCCATTTTCCCGAACTGGTTGATCGAAGTTTCGCAATTCGTTCCCGCAACCTACATGGTGACGGGCGTGAAAGCCATGCTGGCGCAGAATCAAGGTCTGCGGGAAAACCTGGAGCCGACGGCCGCATTGCTGCTTACAACTGCCGTAGGGCTCTTTATTGGATACAAACTTTTCCGCTGGGAAAAAGAAGAGAAGATCAAGGCTTCGGCAAAGCTGTGGCTGCTGGGGGTGCTCGCCCCGTTTTTGTTGCTGGGCGCATGGCAGATGCACACGCGCGCGGGCATTGTTGAAACCAAAATTCTGGACCGCCAGCTCAGGCGCGGCGATACCTATCTGATTCGAGGCGCGCGAATCTTCGTCGGGAACGGCAAGGTGATTGAGAGCGGGAGCGTGCTGGTTCGCGGGGGAAAGATTGCCGAAGTATATGAGGGATCGGGGCCTGATCCGAAATCGGTAAAGGCGGAAGTTGTCGAGGCTTCCGGAAAGACGATCCTTCCCGGACTTATCGACGTGCATGTGCATCTCGGGGCGCCGGGCGGATTTTATCCAGACCCGAGCAAGTATGAGCTCAACAAAATCATGCTGCGCAATCTGGCCTCTTATCTTTATAGCGGCGTGACCACGGTGCGCAGCGTGGGCGATGGGCTGGATAGCGTGCTGAAGTCGCGCGCGAAAGTAAACAGCGGTGAGGATCTCGGAGCGGAGCTGTTCACCTGCGGCCCGCTGTTTACTACTCCCGGCGGACACGGCACGGAATATTTCAAAGGCATTCCGCAAAGCATGCGCGCGAATGCCGAGAAGGAGTTCGTGCGTCTTCCGGCCTCCGCCGATGAGGCGCGGCACGATGTGGATGAGTTGAAGAAACAGAATGTCGATTGCATTAAGGCCATTCTCGAAGCCGGCGCAGGGGGCGCGGTATTCAACCGGCTCGACACGGGAATTTTCGACGCGGTCGCTGCCGCAGCTCATGCCGATTCACTCCCGCTGGCGGTGCATACCGGAGATGCCCGTGACGTAAGCGACGCGGTGAAGGCGCAAGCGGACTCCATCGAACACGGCTCTTTTCACGAGGCAATTCCTGACGCAGTCTTCGAGCAGATGGCAAAGCAGGGGACGTTTTACGATCCGACGCTCAGTGTGGGTGAGGCGTTCAAGGATTTCGTTGCCGGTAATGCCGCGCTGCTGAAGCGCTCTTTGGTGCAGCAGGTTGGGCCGGCGGAGCTGTTGCAGGGTACGGAGGATGCGCTCACCTCGAAAGATTACGAGAAGATGCGAAGCGAAATGGGGAAATATCCGATCGACATGCAGGTCGCGGTCGATAATTTGAAGCGCGCGCAGCAACACGGAGTGCAACTGGTCACCGGCAGTGACGCGGGAAATTATCTGGTGATTCATGGGCCGACCGTGCAGCGTGAACTCGAGCTGTGGGTGCAGGCCGGAATTCCGCCTGCCGTTGCGCTGCAGGCGGCGACTTACAATGCGGCGCGTTTGCTCCGGGCCGACAAGCAAATTGGTTCCATCCAGCAAGGGAACGACGCCGATCTGCTGGTGGTCGATGGCAATCCGCTGGAAGACATTACCGCGACGGAAAGAATTTCTCTCGTCGTCTTCAAGGGAGAGCGCGTCGAGCGCTCGGAGTTGTTCGACCAGCACTAGGAATGGGCGGCGATGAGCCGGCCCGTGTTAGCGGCTCAGTTTGGCTTTCGCGATAGGCCGGTTGAGCGGGAGATGACGCCCAATAAAAAGTTGGCGGTTTGGCGCGATTCGCCTGATTCGCTATACTCTCGCCGATCGAATCAGAGCGAGCTTGAGACGCGTTCCCGTCCTCATCGTCATTCAACGCTTGCCTCTCGAGGTGCTGCATGGCCGTAGCCGCGGTCCCACCTTCGTCTCCGCTCAGGCCCGCTCCCTCCGCGCCGGAGCGCGGAGGGCTCCTAGCCACGCTTCTGATGGCGCTGGTTATGGTTGCTCTCGTAGTCCTCGCCTGGACCGGAACTTTGCCCGCCACGCCATGGGCACAGGGATACGATCCGCTGGGCAACTGGCTGCTCTCCACGATCTGCGCGACGTTGCCGGTACTCGTGCTGCTCGGCACGCTCGCCATCTTCCGCATGAAGGCGCATTACTCCGCATTTCTGGGCCTCGTGACCGCGTTGGTGATTGCCAGCGGTGTCTTCCACATGCCGGTCAAGATGGCCAGCATCACGGCGATCTACGGCGCGTGTTACGGCTTGTTTCCCATCGGCTGGATCATTCTGAACGTGATTTTTCTTTACCGCATGACCTGCGCCACCGGCCGGTTCAAGGTCCTGCAGGAGAGCATGACCGGCATTACGCAGGACACACGGCTGCAACTATTGCTGATTGCATTTTCTTTCGGCGCTTTTTTTGAAGGCGCATCGGGATTTGGAACACCGGTCGCGGTTACGGCGGCGATTCTCATCGGCCTTGGCTTCAAGCCGCTGGAAGCGTCCGGCTTATCACTCATCGCCAACACCGCGCCGGTGGCTTACGGAGCGCTGGCCACGCCGATCGTCGCTCTGGCACAGGTGACAGGGTATAGCGAAGTTGTCCTGGGCGCGCAGGTCGGGCGAATACTGCCGTTCTTTTCCATGCTCGTCCCTTTCTGGCTGATATGGGCATACGCAGGGTTTAAGGGAGTGAAAGAAATTTGGCCAGCCATCGCGGTCGCCGGCGTGACTTTCGCGATCCCGCAATACGTAGTCTCGAACTACCACGGCCCGTGGCTGACCGACATTATCGCGGCGCTGTGCTCGATGGCCTGCCTTATTCTGTTCTTGAAGATCTGGCAGCCCAAGCAGGTTTGGGGACATGATGGATCGCAAGACGCGCTGCGCGCCGCGCGGGGCGCGCACGGCCACAGTCGCGATGAAGTCATTCACGCGTGGCTGCCCTGGCTGATACTCAGCATCATGGTGTTTTGTTGGGGAACGTATACCGGCAAGAAAATCATGAACACGCCGGAAAAAGCTTTCCCGTCGACGAGTACGTGGTCAACTCCGCCGAGCAAAATCACCAACCCGCAAATTCCCGTACCCGGACTCAACAAGATGGTGCAGCGGGTGCCCCCGGTGGTGGCGAAGCCGACGCCCGAAGCGGCAGTTTTTGGCCTGAACTGGCTTTCGGCGACGGGATCGGGAATTCTGATCGCGGCGATCATCTCCGGCTTCATCATGGGCCTGTCGTTTCCGAAGATGGTGGTGATGTGGTGGCAGACGGTGTGGCATGTGCGCTTTTCGCTGATGACGATTGCGGCCATGATGTCGCTCGGCATTCTCACGCGATATTCTGGCGTGGATGCAACCATGGGACTGGCGTTCGCTCGTACCGGACATTTTTATCCATTCTTCGGCACGTTGCTCGGATGGCTGGGGGTGGCGCTGACCGGGTCCGACACGTCGTCGAATGTGCTGTTCGGCAGCCTGCAGAAAATTTCGGCGCAGCAGATTGGAATCTCCCCGGTCCTGATGGCTGCGGCCAACAGCTCAGGCGGCGTTATGGGAAAGATGATCGACGCACAGAGCATCGTGGTCGCCAGCACCGCGACGGAATGGTATGGGCATGAAGGCGACATTTTGCGCTACGTTTTCTGGCATAGCATCGCGCTGGCATGTCTGGTGGGAGTTCTGATTTTTTTAGAGGCTTACGTCGCTCCGTTTACGAAGCTGGTTGTGCAATGAGTTTTCTTTAGGCGAGGGGTATTTTGTGATGAGTGCAGATCAGGGAATCGGAATCGCCCGCATCGGGCAGATTCAGATGCGCGCGCATGATGTGGAGCGCGCGGCGGATTTCTATCAGAATGTTCTCGGGCTGCGGCTGCTCTTTAAAGCGCCGCCTGGGCTGGCATTTTTCGACTGCAATGGAGTGCGGCTGATGCTCGAGAGGCCGGCGAAGCCAGGGTTTGACCACGCCGGCTCGATTCTTTACTTCGCCGTGCCCGATATTCAATCTGCGTTCGCCAGGATGAAAGAGAAAAGCGTGAAGTTCGAAGACGAGCCGCATATGATCGCCAAAATGCCGGACCATGATTTGTGGATGACGTTCTTCCGCGACAGCGAAGACAATCTGCTCGCGCTTATGAGCGAAGTGAAAAGATAAAAGTGAAGAGATGAAAAAAATGGGAAATCCCGCCGAGCACCGGCGCGGCCTGCTTCCGGAGAAATACTTCCGCTGGCGGGCCGGTGAAATCTCGCGGCCCGAGGCGTTTTGCGATGTCGTATTCGGCTTCGCGCTGACTCTGCTGGTGGTGTCGCTCGAAGTTCCGCACAACTATGCTGAGTTGATGACGGCCATGCGCGGCTTCGTTCCCTTCGCCGTCTGCTTCGCGCAGCTCATCATGATCTGGCGCGCGCACTACCAGTTTTCCCGGCGATACGGCCTGGAAGATCCTTATACGATGATCCTGAATTTCCTGCTTCTGTTTCTGGTGCTGTTCTATGTGTATCCGCTGAAGTTCGTGTTTACCATGTTGTTCGATGAAGTCACTGGCCACAGCATGGAGATCAGCTTCCACGAGGCCTCGGTGCTCATGCGGATTTACGCGGCCGGGTTTGCCGCGGTCTTCGCGCTGTTTACGCTGATGTACGTCCACGCCTACAAGCTGCGCAGTGCGCTGGAACTCAATCGCGTGGAGCTGATGCACACGCTCTTCTCGATGCGCGAATGCCTGATCATGGTCGGAGTCGGTGCGATTGCATTCGGGCTGGCGTTCAAAGATCCGGGATGGGCCGGCTGGTCATTCTTCGTGCTGGGCCCGGCGCTCGGATTTCACGGCGCGATCTATGGCAAACGGATTCGCCTGCTGGGGGAACAGATGAGCGCGCAGCAGAGCGGCGAATAGCCCTCGGCAATGCATCGATTTCCTCTGCTATCATCGCTGACGGAGTGATTTCCGCGTCCACATCATGGGTTTCCTCGTAAAACACTTTCTCGACGACGAAGATTTCGAAGACGACGAGGATCTCCCGATTCTTTCCGGAAGAGGAGAAGGCATCATGGAAGAAGTTCCAGCAACAGGATCAGGCGCCGGACGGCGCAATGAAGATATCGCCCTGGATTTGATGAAATTCGTGGCCATGACCACGGGCTACGGGCGGACTACGTCGACGGGCGTGGGATTTCAAGGTTCGGGATCGGCTGCGAAACCGGAAGACTACGCCGAGCAACTGCTCGAACTCTATGGCAAGTGCCTGTCTGCGGTCGGGAAGAATAAGAAATAGCGGCTGAACAGGAAGCTATTCGTGCACGGGCTTACGCGTCAGGCCGGTTCAATCGGAGATCCCATTCGACGCGCTTCGCTTACTCAGGGCAGGCTCTTCACTCCGCCTGAAAAACGGCTTCGTTCAGGATGACGCCAGACGCTGATTTTGAGTTTACTCAAACTGCACGACTCCCAACAGAAAACCGCGCCCATGCAGGGCGCGGTTTTCGTTTCTTACCGAACTCTTAACGGCGCTTCTTGCCTTTGGCTTTCTTCGCGGGCTTTTTCTTGGCCGCCTTCTTGGCTGGTTTCTTCGCGGCTTTTTTCTTGGCCGGCTTTTTCGCAGCCTTCTTGGCTGGTTTCTTTGGAGCCGGTTTCTTGGCGGCTGGTTTCTTCTTGGCTTTGGGTTTTGCTCCGCCGCCGCTGGGCGCAGCCGGTGCGGGCTTGGGCGCAGGCTTCGGGGCTGGTTTCGCCGGTTTCGGAGCGGGAGGCGCGGGAGCGGGTTCGTGCTCCTCGGCTTCCGGCTCAGGCATGCCGGACTCTTCCTCTTCTTCTTCCTCTTCGAAATCTTCTTCGAGCGACTCGTTATAAGCGCCGCTATCGCCGAATTCGTCTTCTTCGTCACGTCCGTAGAGCGTGGGGTCGTAGAACGTCATTGCTCCTCCTGATTTCAGTGGCGGCCGAAGCGCTGTGCGCCTGGCTGCGGGCACGAGAGAATTAAAAGAACCACCCTGACTGCTGCTGGAACGGCGCGCGATTATAGCACGCTGTTTGGTGCCGACTGCAAGACTAGTGGCAGAAAAAACTGCACGCTATCCTGTTATCACAGTACGCTGACAAAAGGAAAGTGGAATCGGGTTTCGTGGGCAGTTTGGCTTGCGCTTTGGGCCGGTTTAGCGCGGGAGATCCCTCTCTCCGCCTGGGCGTTTCTTTGATAAAGCGGGGCTCCGCTCGGGATGACGCCATTCTGAGGTTCTGAGGTTGGGACGCCGACTAGCGGGGTGTTTGGATTACCAGGATCATGCCGGGGCGCAGGACGGCCACGTCGCGATTGTCGCGCTTGAGGGCGCTGACCGTGGTGTTGTAGAGGTTGGCGATGGAATAGAGCGTTTCGCCAGTCTTTACCTTGTGGTGGACGATGGCGGGAGTTTCGGTCCGGCGAGTTTCATTTCGGGCCACCTCCAGCCGCTCAATCTGGGCTGACTTGGTCGCCGGCGGCTTGGCGTCGGCGGCCTCGGATTTGGGAGCAGCGGCGGAGTGTTTCGTCTTGCTGCGTGATGCCGCTACTTCCTCGTGAGAATTCGGTGTGACGGGCAGGTGCAGGGCCAGCACCTTGCGTCCGCTGAGGCTGTCGCCGCGCAGGCCGTTCCAGCGGCGGAGCATCAGGGGCGAAACCCCGAAGTTCTCGGCCACGGTCTCAACCGTGTCGCCGCGACGGACTTTGTACCGCGTGATGCGGCGGGCATAGGTGGCATTGTCGCTTTGCGGATGCTTGCCGGGAGCGATAGGTATGACCAGCCTGGCATCGGCCTCAAGTTGCAGGTTATCGAGATGGTTGGCTTCGGTAATCGCCTTGGCTGTCACATGATAGGTACGAGCCAGAGAGGCGAGCGTGTCTCCCGATTGCACCGTGTGATAACGCCACCACAGGCGCATGTCGGTTGGGACTTCGGCGATTGCGGTTTCGTATTGTTCTTTGGTTCCAGCGGGCAGGTGCAGGTCGAACTTTCCTTCGCGCGGGGTGGTCACGCGCAGCAGGCTCGGGTTGAGGTCCTGAAGTTGGTCCTGGGTCGAGCCGATACACTGCGCGACCAGCCGCAAATCCACCGGGTAGTTGATGGTCACGGTGTCATACTTTGCCGGGCGCTCCATCTCGACGTTCGTCAATCCGTACTGCGACGGATTCTTGGTCATGATGGTCATCGCCATGATGATGGGCACGTAGTTCCGGGTTTCTTTCGGCAATACGTCGCGGCGGTAAAGCTCCCAGAAGTCAGCGTAGCCGGTGCGCTTCACGGCAGCCTGCACCCTTCCGGGGCCGGAGTTGTAGGCCGCCATGGCCAGGTACCAGTCGCCGAACTGGTTATAGAGGTCCTTCAAATGGCGAGCGGCGGCGCGAGTCGACATTTCCGGGTCTTGCCGGTCGTCCACCCACATATTGTGGTTCAGGCCGTATCCCCGGCCGCGGCTGGCCATGAACTGCCAGATGCCGCGAGCGCCGACGCGCGAAACGGCCAAGGGATGGAAGCCGGACTCGGCCTGCGCCAGATAGATCAAATCCTGCGGAACGCCTTCCTCTTTTAAGGTCGATACGATCATGTCGTGGTAGCGGCCGGAGCGGGCGTAGGCGCGTTCAAACACTCCACGTCCACGGCCGGAAAAGTAGCTGATGAATCCGGCAACCTGGTCGGTCATCATCAGCGGCAGGTCGGAATGGGTGCGCTTGATCTCCGCTTGCGCCTTGGCCAGGGTGCTGGCGTCGGCGGTGGGGGTCAGGCCATTGGTCTCGTCGATGGGAGCCGGCTCGGACTTTTGCTGCGGCTCCTGCGATTGATCCTGCGCGGTTTCCGTTTCGGCAGCCGTGCCGCCGGGATACAGATTATTCACTCCGGCGACGATGCGATCGAATTCCTTCTGCAGCCGGTCGTCAGAGCGGACGTCGAAATTGCTCTCGAGCAAGGCGTTCAGAGCTTTATCGAAATACTTCTTCGATTCCTCGGTGTTCCCGGCGTGGTAGCTGTCGACTCCAGCCTGAAATTCCTTCTCGGCTTTGGCGATGAGATCGGCGACCGCGTCGGGAGCGGCGGGTTCTTTTGCGGTGGTGTCGGCAGCCTCTGGTTTTGCAGGCTCGGGCGTCGGTTTTGCTTGTTCCTGTTTTGCCTGTTCTTGTTTCTCTTGTCCCTGTTTTTCTTGTCCCTGGACTGCAGCCGGGGCTGTGGAGGCGTCTTGAGTCTTGGCCGATGAAGTTGCAACCGGAGCTGCAGGCTTAATGCTTGGAGCAGTTCCGGGAGGTATAAGCGCGACCGGCCTTTGGGCACATCCGCCGCCCGCTGCGATCAGCGAAGCGAGCGTGACGAGCTGGATGTGAAGGCTGGTTAATCGCATATTTCTTAATGAGATGCGTGCGTCTGCCCGTACCGTTGGTTGGGTGTTAAGGCCGGGTGAATTCTACCAAAAATCGTACCCGGCGGTCGCAGCGGGGTCAACCCCGAAGAGTAATGGAGGAGGGTTACTTTGGGAATCGGCCTGGGCAACGGCAGCAGTGCAATTTGGCTTACGCGTCAGGCCGGGTGAGCGGGAGATCCCTCTCTCCGCCTGAAAAGCGGCTCCGCTCGGGATGACCTCTTATTCGTCTTACTTGTTCCTACACGCGCCAGTTGTCCGGGCGCCAAGTCTGGATGGATTCCTTGATCTGCTTGCGGGTGAGCTTTTCGTTGAGTGTGCGCTCCACTAACTTCGGGACTTCCGGGTCGGACGCGAAGCGGATGCCGCAGAGCTGGTCCACGCTGAGTTCAGGGATTCGCGAGCGCAGCGGTTCGGATAGAAGCTGATTCAACCGCAACTGCTCTTCCAGCCGGATCACCCGATCCTGCACCTTAAGGGCGTAGAGGCGAATCTTTAAAATCGCAACCAAGAGAGCGAGCGCCAGCAGGATCAGCAGGAAAGCGTGGAAGTCATCCTGGAAATCGGCATGTCCGAGGTGGGCGAAAAAATGGATCAGGGTCAGCACCACTCCCAACCCGAATACCGGCAGCAGGAAAAAATGAAATGCAGGGTCCCATCGGGCGTGATTGGTAAAACTCTGCGGCTTGTTTTCGGCCATGGAGAGCTCCTAGCGGAGAAGCGAAGAGGAGCAAGTGTAGCAGACCGGGTGCTGAGACCTGACAAAGGAGGAATCGCGGTGGTGCAGCTTGGCTCACGCG
>Ga0209169_10001096_pt1 | contig 16547 bp, 9 predicted proteins | sample HubBroMetageWRM4_FD_188346 | JGI IMG/M metagenome (GOLD analysis project Ga0209169, IMG submission 188346) | Warmed soil microbial communities from the Hubbard Brook experimental Forest, New Hampshire - Hubbard Brook CCASE Soil Metagenome WRM 4... | ecosystem: Environmental > Terrestrial > Soil... | reverse complement strand
CGAGCACCCAGCCGTCAGTACCGTTCTGTTCGAGCAGGGTCTGCGCCTCGGCTATCGAGGTTGGCTGAAGTAGCTCGAACGAGGGCATGACATCTCGAATCACAGCCATAACTGTTTCCTCTAAATGTGCGCCGTCAACGGATCCTGCATCGGCCGGCCGGCTTCGAGCGAAGTCAGGATGGTGTCGAGGTTGACCGGTGCACGCCTGAAGATTTCGTCTCCGAGCGCATCCGTGAGCGCATTCAGGATCGACGCGCATCCGCCGCCAACGGGAGGCTCGCCCACGCCGCGCGCGCCCACGGGAGTTTCGGGATCAGGAATATCGAGCGCGGCCCATTGCATGTTCACCGGCACATCGAGAATGGTTGGCGGTTTGTTTTGGTAGAAACGCGTCGAAAGCATCGCGCCGTAGTGGGGGTCGAACACCCACTTCTGGCCGATGGCATGGCCCATCCCGAGGGTCGAGCGGCCCAGCACCTGGCCGCCGAGCGCACGCGGATGAATCACCGAGCCGACGTCGGCATAAGCGAGGAAATCCACGATGTCGTACTTGCCGGTCTCGACGTCGACTTCGACTTCGGCGAAGCTCGCCACGTAGGAGAACGTCTGCCCATCGCGCGGGTAGTTATCTTTCGCGGCCGCGACCAGACCCTGCCCCGCCACCGCAGCCACAGACGCCTTCGTCAATTTGTGCAGATCGGGCGCTGCTTGGTGGCCGTCATAGATGCCGCCCAGTTGAATCGCGCGTTGAGCGGCTTGCGCCAACGTCATGCCGCGGCCGTCGCCCTTGCGGAACACGCGCTCGTTGGCGACCTCGTAATCTTCGGGTCCGCCGCCGAGACTCTTCGCCGCGATCTCTTGCAGCTTTTTCCGGGCATCCATCGCGGTCGCGTACGCGGCGCGCGTCATCGCATGGGTCGTCTGGCTGCCGCCGGAGACGCAGGTGAATGGAAGGTTGTTGGCGGTGTTGCCCCAGACGACGTCGCACTTCTCCCATGGCACGCCGAGAACTTCCGCGCCGGCGCGGTGGACGTCGATAACCGATTCAGTTCCCAGGTTGCCGATCCCCGACTGGAAGGTGACGCGGCCGTCCGGCTTTATAATGAGAAGGCCGTCGAAGCCGATCGTGCCGCCGACGTAACAACTGAGCGAGACGCCGACGCCGCGCACCTTGGAACCGATTCGCTTTGGCGTGCGCGCCACTCGCTGCGACCAGTTGAATTGCTCCGCGCCGCGGTCGAGCGCTTCCTTTATAAATGCGCTGGTCGCGTGCTGTCGCTCACCCTTTACCGGTCCGCCAAAAGGCGCCTTGCCTTCGGGACAGTTGATGCGCCTGATCGCGACCTGGTCGAGTTCGAGCTTGCGCGCCGCCTTGGCGAGGATCGGCTCAATAATCGTGATGCCCTGCAGACCGCCCGGCGAGCTCTGCGCGCTGCGAGGCGGAGTGTTCGTCAGGATTGTGGCGCCTCGCCAGCGCATCGCTTGCGGCTGGTACAAGAGCGAAACGATACGGCCCGATGAAGGGACGTCGCCTTGCGCATCGTATGGGCCGTTGTTGGAAATGACGAACATGTCGAGCGCGAGGATTCGTCCCTCTCTCGAGAAGCCGATTTTCATACGGCCCATCAGACTGGGACGCGCGCGACCGATGAAGGTCTCTTCCTCGCGGCTGATGCGCATCATCACCGGCGCGTTCGCCTTCTTCGACAGAAGCGCGGGAATGATCAGCGAGATGCCAGCCGTGACTTTGCTGCCGAAGCCGCCGCCGGTGTATTCGCTGATCAGCACGACTTTGCCGCGGTCGATATTGAGCCATCGCGCGATGGCTGGCACGGTTTGCGCGGTGCTCTGCGTGCCTGTGTAAACGTAAACTTTCCCATTCTGCCAGTACGCCATCGCGCTGCGCGTCTCGAGCGTCTGATGACTCGTGTCGGGCGTCACGAACGTCTCGTCGAGCACAAGCGCGGCACTCTTGAAGCCCTCGTCGAGATCGCCGTACGACCATTGGTCGGGCGTCTTGCCCATCGGCAGTTGACCGTATTTCGCGTTGGCGAAGTCCGCCTCTGTCCATTTGAGCTCGCCGATAGACGGCGGCGGACTTGGCGGCCCTCCGGGTGCTGGCGGCGGAGGCACGACCCAGATGTTCCCGTCGAGTCTTGGATTCGGCCCGCCTGGCCGCAGGGTATCGAGCGGATCGATCACGAACGGCAGCGGCTCGAGATCAATTTGAATCTTCTCGATCGCATCGGCCGCCGTGAGTTCGTCAACCGCGGCGACAGCGAGGATCGGCTCGCCCTGATAGACCGGCTCCATTGCGAGCGCGCGCTCGGCCTTCGGGTTGGCTTTGATAACCGTACCGTTATCGGTGAGGCTATCAGCCGGCGGTGGAAGATCATCCGAGGTGAGAATCGCTCTTACGCCAGGCATCGCGAGCGCCGCGCGTGCGTCGATGCTCCGCACGCGTGCATGCGGCATCGGACTTAGCAGCAATTTGCAGAACAGCATGCCGTCGGCGTGATAGTCCTCGGCGTACTTCGCCTGTCCAGTAACCTTCGCGTACAGGTCGGGAGTTTCGTAATCCTTGCCGATCAGCTTGCGGCCGATGCCGTACTCGCGCGCGGGCGCCGCGGCGGGACTCACATCTTTGGTATCAGGCATGACCGGTGTTCCTCATATTTTCTGCCCCGCGCATCAACGCTGTGAGAATCTTGTCGTAGTCCTGGCATCGGCACAGATTGCCCGAGACTCCATTGGCCAACTCGGCTCGGGTCGGATTGGGGTTCGCCTTGAGAAACGCCACCGACGACATTATGAAACCGGGCATGCAGAATGCGCACTGAAACCCTTGCTCGTCGACGACACCTTGCTGCACCGGATGCAGAGTTCCGTCAGCGTTCGCCAGCCCTTCGATCGTCAGAATTTTTCGATTGCGCACCGTGTGCGTGAGTACAGAGCATGCGTAGTGAGGCACGTCGTCGATCAGCACTGTGCACGAGCCGCATTCGGCGCGGTCGCATCCCAGTTTCGTGCCAGTAAGCCCCAGCTTGTGACGCAGGGTCCACGCGAGCGTCTCCTGCTTCATAACGTCGGCACGACGCTGCTGCCCGTTGACGTTGATCGTAATCAGTCGTCCTGCAACGGAACCGGACTGCGCGAGCAGCGTCGACGCGCGGAATAGATACCCCGCCGAAGAGACGGCCGCGCCGCCGACGATCACGCCTTTAATGAAATCGCGTCGTGAAATGACCGGGAGCACGCTTCCGATCTTTCCTGGCCCGATAGCATCGCTCATCTGAGAAGTACCTCTTTTAGCGTGGCAGTCCGATTGATTGGATCAAGCGGAGCCATCCTCGATACCGGCCACATCGAAAGGCACTCGCTTATGGACGAATAGCTCCGTCGAGTCCGTGGGGCTCAGCCGACATGTTGGGCTGAAGCGGCCCGGGAGGAATTGGTTGATTCATCCAGGGGCCGACGAGGTCCGCAGAAGACCCCGGCAGGTACATCGGCGCTGAATCAGTTTCCGCCGGTTCTTCCGGCGCGGGCGCCAGACCAGCCTTGGAGAACGAAGGCGTAGACAAATCCCACGATTCGCCCGGGTTGGCGGCCATGGCTGGTGCGGGGGCGCCGATCGATTTTACGGCGATTGCGCCGTCGCCGTTCTGTGCGAAGACCGGACGAGTGAGGACAAGCACCGTGATCGCGAGAAATATTGTGAACGCGAGAAAAATTGCCACTAAAGGTACGTTTTCGATTGTAAGAGTCTTGCTGGAATCCATCGGTATTGCCTCACTAGATAGGCGTGAAGAATGACCGCACAGCCTCGGGAGCTCTAAATACCCATCCGGCCTAACCCGCGGATTTCACCGCTATGCTCGCGTTGGCCCTTCGTGGCCTCAGAATGGGCATCTGCATTTACTCAACGATCCAGCCGGTTTGAAGCGATCACTTGTGCCGGTGCTGGTTCGCCAATGCAGCGAAAAATTGCTAAAGCCGTTATCTACATCGATCTCATCGGTCTGAACGAAGAACCGGCAGAGAAACGCCTGATGGAGGGGATCAAAGGCAAACGAGCCAAGCCCAGCCGCAAGCCGAATTTTCCAGGAATCGCAGACGTCCCGACCGAACGCGAACGTCCGAAATTCCCGGGTTACTCCGCGCCCGAAAGTCCAAGGACATCGGTGCGCATTCCAAAGCTCCAGCGTCCCCCTTCGGATTTAGAAAAGCGTCGGTTCATCGAACGAGCGTTCCTGTCGATTGTCGAATACTTCCAGAGCACGTTGAAGGAACTGACACGGCAGAATGAAGATTTAGAAACGGATTTCCCTCGACCTTGGCGTTGCGCATCTCTTCCCTGGGCATAGATCGCAAGAGCTGGAGAGATGATCGCTTCCCTGCAGAAGGTGTCCGGAAGTGCGAACTAGATTGAGTGGTACTCCTCCATCACTACAAGGCCATTAGAAGTATGGTCCTCCGCTGGTCAGTTGCGCAGGCGATGGAAGCTGCGAGGAGTCCCAACCTCCGCCGAGCGAGTCGATCAACGCGCTACTGGACGTCATCTGATCGATTCGAAGAGTGACCGCAATTTCCTGGTTCGATAGCAGTGTGGTTTGCGTGATAATCACGTCAAGGTAAGGATCGAGTCCTAATTTATAGCGCTCTAGGGCGAGCACGTTGGCTCTTTCCGCCGCTCGGACCGCCGCGTCCTGCTGCTGAATCTCCGCGGACAGGATCCGCAATGACGCGAGGTTGTCTTCAACTTGTTGAAAAGCCGTTAGCACCGTCTGCCTATAGGTGGCCACCGTCTCCTCGTACTGGGCTCTGAATTGCTCGACCGTGGCCCGGCGCAATCCAGCGTCAAAAATGGTTTCCGCGACCGTCGGGCCAGCGGAGAAAAAGCGGCTCGGCCATGTGAACCAACTCGCGAACATAACGCTCTCGAATCCGGCCGCCGCGCTCAACGTGACCGTCGGAAAGTATGCTGCTCTCGCAATGCCAATCTGCGCGTTGGCCTGAGCAACCAGGCGTTCTGCTGAGGCGATGTCGGGACGCCGCTCAAGAAGCTCGGAGGGAAAGCCGAAAGGAATCGCCGGAGGACTTGATTTGAGCGGTTCGAACGGAATTGAAAATGTCGACGCCGGTTGGCCGATCAGCATCGCGATGGCATGTTCAAACTGCGCCCGTTGGATTCCAAGAGCAGTAGCCTGCGCTTCTGTGGCTTTGAGTTGAGTTTCGGCTTGCGCCACGGCTTCCTCCGCGCCGATGCCCGTCTCGAACAGAGCCCTCGTGAGATCGAGGCTCAGTCGAAAGGCGATGACCGTCGTATCCAATAACTCCTTGAGCGAATCCTGTCCGCGAAGTTGAAAGTAGTCTGCAGCAACATCGACTTGGATAGTGAGACGGGTCTCCTCGAGATCGGCCGCGCTGGCCTGCGCTCCGTAAGCCGCAGATCTGACTGTGTCCCGAATACGGCCGAAAAAATCCGGCTGCCAGGTAACATCAAACGGCAGGAGATAGTCAGTAAATGTAGGCGATGAGGTTGGTATTCCGCTCGGGGATAAGGTGGCCGACAGCCGTTCCCTGGTAAGGGCCGGGCTGGTTGTCACCGTAGGGAAAAGCTGTGAGCGAGCTTCGATGACCAGGGCGCGCGCCGCAAAATAGTTGTACGCAGCGGCTACGATGGTTTGGTTCGAAACATCTACCTTCTCTTCCAGCGCATTCAGCTGAGGATCGTTGAAAATCTCCCACCACTTACCGCGAAGCTGATTCTCTCTCGGCTGCGCCACTTTCCAACCTTCCGTATTTTTGAAATCGGCAGGAGTGAGTTCCTTATATGCCGCAGGAGTTTCCGTGGACGGAACGTGGTACTTGGGACTGAGCAGGCACCCTGTCAGGAGGCACGCTATTACCGACAGACAGATAGTCGCTCTTAGACGGTAAGGAGTCATCGTCCTATGCACTCGCTGATGGCTCCGCGGCGGTGGGAGCAGGGCCAGACTGATCAGGTAACTCGTGCCTTGCTTGCATCCGTAGCCGCAGCCGGTCGAACGCCAAATAAACGACTGGCGTGGTGTAGAGCGTGAGCAACTGACTCAAGATCAACCCGCCGACAATCGTGATGCCGAGGGGCCGGCGGAGCTCATAGCCCATGCCCGTTTCCAGCGCTAATGGCAGCGCGCCCAACAATGCGGCCGTTGTCGTCATCAGGATTGGACGGAAGCGCAACATGCACGCTTCGAAAATCGCGTCGTGTGAGCTCTTTCCCTCCTCGCGCTCGGCCTGAAGAGCGAAGTCGATCATCATGATGGCATTCTTCTTTACGATTCCGATCAGCAGCACTATGCCGATGATCGAGATAATGTTCAGATCCTCATTGAAGAGCATCAAGGCGAGCATCGCGCCTACGCTCGCCGAGGGCAGTGTGGAGATGATCGTCAGTGGATGGACCAGGCTTTCATACAAAATACCGAGGACGATGTAGACCGCCAGCAGCGCCGTCACAATCAGCAGGGGCTCGGTGCTGAGCGACTGCTGGTAGGCCTGCAGTGTGCCGGCAAAAAAGCCAAGCAGCGTCGAAGGCGCACCTAGCTTCTGTTTCATCTGGTTGATGCTCGAGGTGGCATCGCTCAAGGACACATTGGTCGCGAGGTTAAAGGACACGGTGACCGACGGGAATAAGCCTGTATGGTTGATCGCCAGTGGCGTTGTATTGGTTTGGTGCTTGGCTACCGCCATCAGCGGGATGTTGTTGCCGCTGGAGGTAATAAAGTAGATGTCTTTCAATCCTTCTGGGCTTTGCCAATACTGAGGAGCAACTTCGAGCACCACGTAGTACTGATTTGCCTGCGTGTAAATGATCGATGCTTCTGATTGGCCGAACGCGCTGTACAACCCCGAGTCCAGCGACTGTACGGTAAGGCCGAGCTCCGCCGCAGTGATGCGGTCATAGCTCAAGAGCTCATCAAGACCGCCATTCTGCTGGTCCGAGCTTACAGCCTCCAGACCGGGCAGGTGCTTCATCGAGCCCAGCAGGATCGGTCCCCACTTGGAAAGCTCCTTTTCGCTGTCGGATTGGATCGTGTACTGGTACATCGCGTTACTCGAGCGGCCGCCGATGCGCAGATCCTGCACGGCTTGGAGGAACGCGGAAGCCACCGGCAGGTGGCTCAATTGAGGGGTCAGGCGGCTGATGATCTGGGTCGCACCGGAAGTCCGATCCGACAGCGGCTTGAGCGCAACGAAAAGGGAACCGGTATTTGTGGCCCCATTGCCGCCGGTAAACGCAATCACATTCGCGACGTCTTTATCCTTCTTGATTACGGCGCCGATCTGCTGAATGGCGTTGTTCATCGCCGGGAACGATGAATCCTGCGGCCCTTGGACCGAACCGGAGATCGCTCCCGTGTCCTCGACGGGGAAAAAGCCCTTTTGTATCTCGACGATCAGAACCACGTTGAGCGCGATGGTGAGGAAGAGTACGACGAGGGTGAGAGTCGGATTGTCCAGCACCCACTCAAGGCTGCTGCGGTACAACGACAACATTCCGTCAAAAGAGTTTTCGATAGCTGTGAAGATGCGGCCGCGCTTTTCTTTACGCTGGCTCCTCAACAGGTAGGCGCACATCGTTGGCGTGGTGGTCAGCGAGATAACCATGGACACGAGAATTGCCGTCGAGAGAGTGATGGCGAATTCTCGGAAGAGACGGCCAACGATTCCGCCCATCAACAGCAGCGGGATAAAGACGGCGATCAGCGAAATGCTGATAGACAAGACAGTGAAGCCGATTTCTTGCGCGCCCTTCAGCGCCGCGGCAAAGGGCTTCATGCCGTTTTCCACGTGGCGGGTGATATTTTCCATCACCACGATGGCGTCATCGACCACAAATCCGGTTGAAATGGTCAACGCCATCAGCGACAGGTTGTCGACGCTGTATCCGAACAGATACATCACTGCGAACGTACCGATGAGCGAGACCGGCACGGCGACCCCGGGAATCAGCGTTGCGCGACCGTCGCCTAGGAAGATAAACACCACGAGGATCACAAGGCCGATGGAAATGAGCAGCGTCGTCTCGACGTCGTTGACAGAGGCGCGGATGGTCGAGGTGCGATCGAGCACGACGGTGGTATTAATGCCGAGTGGAATCGATGCCTGAATGAACGGAAGTTGTGCGCGGATGGCGTCGACCGTGGCGATAATATTGGCTCCGGGCTGGCGAAAGATGATGATCGGAATCGCGCGCTTGCCGTTCAAATATCCAATCGACCGGACGTTCTGCACGGAGTCTGTCACCGTGGCAACATCGGACAGGCGAACGGCCGCGCCGTTGCTATAGCCGACAATCAGCGGTCTGTACTGGTATGCTTTCGAGATCTGATCGTTGGCAAGGATGTCGGCAGTCACGATGCCGTCGGAGATCTGCCCTTTTGCCAGGTCGGCATTCTGCAGGCTCAGCACCGATTGCAAATTTCCAAGGGTAAGTCCGTAGCTCGCCAATTGCGTGGGATTTGCGTCCACCCGCACGGACGGCGCCGCGCCACCTCCAACACTGACCTGTCCGACACCTTGTATCTGCGACAACTTCTGCTCAACGATGGTCGAAGCTGTGTCATACAAAACTGCGGCACCGTATCTGTCCGATGTAAGACCCAGGATCATGATCGGCGCATCGGCAGGATTGACCTTGCGATAGGTTGGATTGGCCGGCAGGTTGGCGGGCAGATAGGTTCGCGCCGCATTGATGCTGGCTTCGACATCGCGCGCCGCTCCATCAATGTCGCGGCTGAGATCAAATTGAATTGTGACTGAGGTGCTGCCGAGCGTGCTGGCGGAGGTCATCTCCGTTACGCCTGCCATCTGACCGAACTGCCGCTCGAGGGGGGTGGCGACGGACGACGCCATAATCTGGGCGCTGGCTCCCGGCAGGCTTGCGCTGACGGAAATAGTCGGAAAGTCGACCTCCGGCAGAGGCGCTACCGGCAGTACCTCGAACGCAGTCGCACCGGCCAGGAAAATAGCCACCGTGAGCAGCGTGGTCGCGACCGGGCGGTGAATGAAGGGTGCGGAGATGTTCATGCCGGCCCTGCAGGTTCTGCGCCTCCAGTTGTCGGCTTGTTCGATTTGCGCGAAAAGCGATGCGCGAGATTGTCAAAGAAGATGTAGATGACGGGCGTCGTGTAAAGCGTGAGCGCCTGGCTCAACAACAGTCCGCCGACCATCGCGATGCCCAGCGGCCTGCGCAACTCGGAACCGAAGCCTGTTCCGAGCGCGAGCGGCAACCCCGCCAGCAACGCGGCCATGGTGGTCATCATGATGGGCCGGAAGCGGAGCAGAGACGCTTCGTAAATTGCATCGGTCGCGTTCTTGCCGCGATTGCGCTCGGCGTCCAACGCGAAGTCGACCATCATGATGCCGTTCTTTTTCACGATACCTATCAGCAGGACGATGCCGATGATCGCGACCACGCTTAAGTCCTGGCGAAAAATAATTAATGCCAGCAAAGCGCCGACGCCCGCTGAGGGCAGCGTGGATAGAATCGTAATCGGATGGATAAAGCTCTCGTACAAAACACCCAGGACGATGTACACCGTGACCAGCGCCGCAAGAATGAGCAAAGGTTCACTGGCTAGCGAAGTCGTGAAGGCTGCTGCCGTGCCTTGAAAGCCCGCCTGCAGGCTGGGAGGCATGTTCATTTCTTTCTGCACTTTGTTGACCGCAGTAATGGCGGTGCCCAGTGCAGCCCTCGATGAGAGATTGAACGACACTGTGACCGCCGGAAATTGCCCCTGATGGGTAATCGAGAGCGGCTCTGTCGTGTTCTCGAAATGCGCGAAGGCGCTCAGAGGCACGGCATTGCTCGAGGCCGAACTGGTAGCGCCGGCCGAGGTGGCTCCCTTGCTGGACGTCGCCGTGGAGATGCTGGCGAACAGCGCGTTCGTGGGAGGAGTGAGGGTATTTGCCGCCGGAGTGTACAGTGCGGATGTCGTCAGCGCATTCGATCCCGCGGAAGATGCTCCCGAAGACGCAAAAGTGGCAGTCGCCGCCGCGCCGGTCGCGCCGGATGACGCGTTGGACTGAATGTAAAGATGGTTCAGCTTGTTCGGATCCTTCTGAAATTGCGGTTCGCTCTCGAGCACAACGTGATACTGGTTGACCTGCGTGTACATGGTGTTGATTTGCCGCTGGCCGAAGGCGTCATACAGAGTGTTATCGATGGTCGAAGGCGCGATGCCCAGGCGCGAGGCCGTGACCCGGTCAATCACCAGAGCTACTGCCAGCCCTCCCAATTGTTGATCGGTCGCGACGTCTTCCAGCTCCGGCAAGTCCTTCAGTTGGTCGAGGAAGCGGCTGGTCCAGGTATTCAGCTCGGCGGCACTGGAATCCTCGAGCGTGTATTGGTACTGCGTGCGGCTCACCCGGTCGTCTACGCTGATGTCCTGCACAGGTTCCATGAAGAGATCGATTCCCTGGACCGCGCGCAATTTCCGTTTGAGCCTGCGGATAACATCTGACGCGCTGAGGCTGCGCTGGTCGAGCGGCTTCAGATTGATCGACATGCGGCCGCTGTTGGTCGTGGTATTAGTGCCGTCCGCGCCAATAAACGACGAAAGGCTTTCAACGTCCGGATCCTCCAGAATTATTTTCGCAAGCTCCTGCTGCTTGGCGGCCATAGCTTTTGAGCTAATCGCCGCCGGTGCTTGAGAGATACCCTGGATGACGCCTGTGTCCTGTACGGGGAAAAAGCCTTTCGGGATCATGACGTACAGAAAAATCGTAAGCACCAGTGTCGTGGCGGCGACCAACAGCATGATCGTCTGGTATCCAAGGACAAACTTCAGTGTGCGGCCATAGAACGCGATCATTCGCTCGAAAGCATTCTCGGTAGCTCTGGAGATGCGCCCCTGCTGCTCCTTAGGCTCGTGCCGCAAGATTCGCGCACTCATCATGGGAGTGAGTGTAAGGGAGACCACCGCCGAAAGGACGATAGTGACGGCAAGTGTCACGGCAAACTCGCGGAACAGGAGCCCAACCACGCCGCCCATGAATAGCAGCGGAATCAGCACGGCGATGAGTGACACGGTCAGCGAGAGAATGGTGAAGCCGATTTGCTCAGCACCCTTGAGTGCCGCATCCAGAGGTAGCTCGCCCGCTTCGATGTAACGCGAGATGTTCTCGATCATGACGATGGCATCGTCCACGACAAATCCAGTGGAGATGGTCAGCGCCATCATCGATAAGTTGTCCAGGCTGTAGCCAAGGACATACATCGCCGCGAGGGTGCCGATCAGCGACAGCGGTACCGCGACGCTCGGGATAATGGTGGCAGGGAGACTCCGCAGGAAGATGAAGATAACCAGCACGACGAGTCCGACCGTCAGCATCAACTCGAACTCAACGTCGGAAACCGATGCTTTGATGGCGGTTGTAAGATCGGTAAGTATGGTCAGGTGAATACCGGAGGGCAGGTTGGCCTCGAGCTGGGGGATCAGCTGCTTGATGCTATTGACCACGCTGATGGTGTTGGCCCCCGGCTGGCGTTGAACATTCAGGATTACCGCAGGGGTCTGATTCATCCACGCGGCTTGATTATTGTTCTCGACGCCGTTCACGATGCGCGCGATGTCGGTCAGCATCACGGGCGCACCGTTGCGGTACGCAACTACAACGGACCGATAGTCGCCGCTGGTGACCAGCTGATCGTTGGCGTCGATTTGGTAGTCCTGGCTCGGTCCATCGAAGTTCCCCTTGGCGGCATTCACACTGGACGCTGTCAGCGCCGTGCGCAGGTCTTCCAGGTTGATGCCGTAGGATGACAGCGCCGTGGGGTTAGCCTGAATACGCACCGCAGGCTTTTGACCGCCGCTGATAGTTACAAGGCCGACACCGTTGAGCTGCGAAATCTTTGGCGCAAGCCGGGTATCAACCAGGTCCTCGACCTGGGAAAGGGGCATAGAGCTAGAGGTGATGCCCAGTGTGAGCACCGGGGCATCGGCTGGATTCGTCTTACTATAGATAGGCGGCGCGGGCAGAATAGATGGCAGCAAACTCTGCGCCGCGTTTATGGCTGCCTGCACCTCTTCCTCGGCGACATCGATCGACAGGGTGAGATTAAACTGCAGCACAATGACAGAAGTGCCGCCGGAGCTAGTGGAGGTCATCTGGCTCAAGCCCTGCATTTGGCCGAACTGGCGCTCCAGTGGTGCCGTTACTGTCGTCGCCATCACGTCGGGGCTTGCCCCTGGGTAGAACGTGACCACCTGGATGGTCGGATAGGCGACGTTCGGCAATGCGGAGACAGGCAGTTGGGTATAGCTGACAAGACCGACCAACAGGATTGCAGCCATCAGCAAAGAGGTGGCTACCGGTCGCAGGATAAACTGACGAGATGGACTCACGGAGTGCTGCTGGCGGTCGGGCCGGCCGCGACCGGCTTGTTCACTACGTTGACCGCGGCTTTGCCCTGCAACTTATCGAAGCTGCTGGTGGCGACAACTTCTCCAGGATTGACGCCTTCGACCTGGGTTACACCTCCCTCTGTAACTCCCGGCTTGATGCTGCGCATTTGAACGAGATTGTTTTGAATCACATACGCAAACGAGGCCTGGCCGTTTTGTTGAATGGCCGATGATGGAAGCAGCGTCACCCCCTGCAGGGTATTTACCAGCAGTCGCGTGTTTACAAACTGGTTCGGGAAGAGCGCGTCATCTTCGTTGTCGAAAAGTGCTCGCCCTTTTACTGTCCCGGTCGTAGTGTCGATCTGGTTGTCGAGCGTCAACAGTTTGCCGCTGGCGATCTTCGTCTGCGCCGTGCGATCGAAGGCATCGACGGTGAGGCTGGCGTTTTTACGCATGCCGACCTGAACCTGATCTATGCTGTCCTCCGGTATCGTAAAAACTACAGTGATAGGTTCCAACTGCGTAATGACTGCGAGGGTTACGGTTCCGGCAGACTGCACTACGTTGCCGGGGTCCACCAGCCTTAGACCCACGCGGCCGGCAATGGGAGCAGTGATGTGGCAGAAGTCGAGCTGAACCTGGTCGAAATCAACCATGCCCTGGTCGTTTTTTACCGTGCCCTTGACCTGCAGCACGAGCTTTTCCTGGTCATCCAGGATTTGCTTTGCAATCGCTCGGCGTCCCCACGCGACGCGGTAGCGTAGAACGTCCATCTCCGCCTGCGCGAGCACATTTTCGTCTCGCTCGAGCGCACCTTGCGCCTGTAGAAGCGTTGCGCGGAACGGACGCGGATCGATATCCACCAGCGGGTCGCCCTTCGCTACCCGCTGACCCTCCTTAAAGTGTACGGCAACGACGAGACCCGTCACCTGGCTGGTAATCGAAGCGGTATAGACAGGAGTAACCGTACCGATTGCGTCGAGGTAGACGCCGATATTCCCCTTGGTGGCCGTCGCACTCGTCACGGTGATCTTCTTCGCCGCGGGTGCGGCTTTCTTCGCGCCCATGAGGTGCCAGACGAGCAGGAACACCAGCGCCAGGACCAGTATCAACGCACTCCAGATGACGACCCGCACGGCCTTAGGTCGGGGAGGTTGGGAGACAGGACCGCTCAGTTGATGGTCGGAGTCGACGGCTGCACGCCGCTTCATGTCAGCAGGCAATCAGGAGTCTCCTTCTTCAACAGACCAAGCTTCGTCTCCATGCGAATGCTCTCCAGCTCGAGCCGTTTTTTGGCATCCCTACGGCGACGGACGCCATCATTAATGCTCGCCTTGACGTTCCGGCAGGTCAACCTTTTCGGAGCAGATCGATGTCGCGGAGAGTCAATTGCCCGGTGCCTGAACGACTTAGCCGGCGCGCATCCACGTTCGATCAAGCCGCGAACCGGCACTGAGGTGCTGGGCGCGGTCGAACTCGTCGCCCGTGCTTCTGGTCGGAGGACCTTGTCGTCGCCCTGGTGCAACGATTATCCGTTCGTCCCCTGAGCCGCGCTTTCTCACCTGGCTCACGCGAAAAAGTAAAACTGTACGTTCGTGTTTATCGCTGCTATATCTGGGTTGCGCTGTCATCGATGACGCCGACCTTAAGCTAAGTTAAAAGCAGATCGTGCCGTGCCACTTTGTAATTGATGGATATTCTTTCGGGCCTCGAAAATGGAATGGGCAAAATCACCGAGAGAAACCGCAACGATTCTGCTCCTCAGTTCAGAGCCGTTGGTTCTTACGATTCTGACAGAAGCGCTGCGACACGCTGGCTACGTAGTCTCGGCGACCGGCAGTTTCGGGTCTGCCGTCGACCTGCTCGCCGACGGGGGGATCGATCTGTTGATTGTTCGTCCCCACGTCGACAGCATCTCCGGATACGAGGCCGCCAAATACCTGCACGCGAGGAACCCCGACATGGCCGTGCTGATCGTAGCCGGTCTCCCGGATGATAACCGGATTCAATATCGCGATGACCTTGAAGGGTTTAAGAGATTTCCTCCGCCTTTTACCACCGCTCAATTGTTAGACAAAGTTGACGAGGTCCTGAAGGCGGTGAAGGAACGAGGAACAGCCACCTAACTATATCAGTTGCCGATTCGGCCGCGCAGGCCGGCGTTCCGCGTGGAATCACACTAACAGTGTACATGAGCTGGTCTCGGTCGTGAGAGGAATCTGTCTTTGAGCGTCGAGATTCGGTCACAAGAAGCGGAAACATAAAGATTCGCATAAGCCCGAAGAGTAGTGACTATAACCCAAAGCGGAACAGCTCTTATTATATCGGCGGCTAACATTACAGCACGTTTATGTTTCTCTCGAATTCCGCTGATCGCGACTCACATCTCTGCATACGTACGCACGATGAAGAGGATTCGCCCCGGTCCACGAATTTGCCTCTTGATGCTGGAAAATCGTTTGTGATGAACATTCTTTTGGCGATAAAGAAACGGTCCGAGCAGAATCGGGGAAATTTCGCGCTTCTTGCGCTCGCCAGAAAGCCGCTCACTTATTCGCGGTTGTTAACTCATTCTCACCGCGTCGTTGCCGATTTCAACCATGCGGGGATTTCGCGCGGCGACCGGGTAGCGGTCGTGCTGCCCAATGGACCCGAGATGGCGGCCTGCTTACTCGCGGTGGTGACGGGTGCGTCGTGCGCTCCGCTCAATCCGCTCTATCGGCGCAGCGAATTTGAGTACTATCTTTCCGCGCTCGAAGCGCAGGCGTTGATTGTCCAGGAAGGTGCCGACTCGCCGGCGAACGAAGTAGCCCGCGCGCGCGGCATCCGCGTGATTTGGCTCAAACCTGAGCTCGACGATGCGGCAGGAATATTCACGCTCGATCTCGAGCCCGCCCCGGCGGAATTTGTGCCGGTCCTCGCGCAACCCGAAGACGAAGCGCTGGTACTGTTTACGTCGGGCACGACGGCGCGGCCTAAGATGGTGCCGCTGACGCAGGCCAATCTGGCGGCGTCGATCGACAATATAGTCGCGACGCTCGATCTGACGCCGGGCGATCGATGTCTCAATGTGATGCCTCTGTTCCATGTCAACGGATTGATTGGAGTATTGTTTGCGTCGCTCGCTGCGGGCGCGAGCGTCGTTTGTACGCCGGGATTCAATAGCCCACATTTCTTTGAGTGGAGCCGTGAGTTCGAGCCAACTTGGTATTCAGCTGTACCCGCCATGCATCAGTCGCTGCTGGCTCGAGCGCGCGAGCAGCCCGAACAGGCTGCAAATCTGACATTTCGCTTCATCCGGTCTGGCGCCGCACCCCTTCCAGCAGGTCTGATGACGGAGATGGAACGCGTTTTCGAAGTCCCCACTATCGAAGGCTATGGATTGACCGAAACGGCACAGCAGGTCTCCGTCAATCCGCTTCCGCCAGGCTTGCGCAAGCCTGGTTCCGTGGGCATTCCCGGCCGGACCAACGTGGGAATCATCGGCGAAAATGGCAATCTGTTGGCATCGGGTCAGACCGGCGAGATAGCGGTGCAAGGGCCTGCTGTCTCGGCGGGTTACGCCAAGAATCCCACCGCCAACCGCGAAGCATTTATCAATGGCTGGTTTCGTACCGGGGATGAAGGCAGGCTCGACGGCGACGGTTACCTGTACGTCACCGGACGAATCAAGGAAATCATCAATCGTGGCGGGCAAAAGATTTCGCCGCGCGAAATCGACGAAGTCCTGAGCGCGCATCCTGCGGTCGCAGAAGCGGTCGCTTTTCCTGTTCCCGATTCTCGCCTCGGCGAAGACATCGCCGCAGCGGTGGTTCTTAGAGCCAAGGATTCGATTACTGAGCACACACTAAGAACTTTCATCGCCGACCAGGTTGCCGACTACAAGGTACCGCGCCAGATCTACTTCATCGATCAAATTCCCACCGGTCCCACCGGAAAACTTCAGCGCGTCAACCTTGCGACTCAGTTAGGGGTCGGCGGCGGAAATTCGCCAGAGTCGCCGAGCAGAGCGCCTTACCTTGCACCCTCCACCGAAACTCAGAAGGCGCTGGTAGAAATTTGGACGAGTGTGCTCGGCGTGGAGCATATAGCCCAAATCCACGACATTGCTCTCGACCAACGACAGATCGCAGGCCCCGATCAGCTTACCTA
>Ga0209169_10001094_pt1 | contig 16559 bp, 12 predicted proteins | sample HubBroMetageWRM4_FD_188346 | JGI IMG/M metagenome (GOLD analysis project Ga0209169, IMG submission 188346) | Warmed soil microbial communities from the Hubbard Brook experimental Forest, New Hampshire - Hubbard Brook CCASE Soil Metagenome WRM 4... | ecosystem: Environmental > Terrestrial > Soil... | reverse complement strand
GCGCCGGACCGAAGGAATCGCCTACTTCACCCAGGCTGCCCGGCTGGCGGAGCAGGCTGACAGCCACACGCTCCTGGGACGCGTGTACATCAACCTGGCTGAGACGTTCCTGACCACCGACCCCGAGAACGCCGTCGAGGCGGCGCGCACCGCGGCCGGGCACCTGCGCCAGACCGGCGCGCTGGACTACCTCGTCGTGGCTGTCATCAACCTGGTGCAGGCACAGCTGACACTCGGCGACTGGGACGCCGCCGAAGAGCAGCTCACCCACGCGATGGAGGCCGACGGGCTGTCCGGGAACGACTACCTCGTCGGGTACGTGGCCTGGCTGGCAGCACTTCGCGGTGACGCGGAAAGCGCGGCCGAGACCCTGGCGGGCATGCGGGACCTCCGCAGCAGCGAGGATTCACAAGACAAGGTGTTTGTCAGCCTGGTAGACGCCTTCGCCGCGATCGCCCTGGGACAGCCCCAGGATGCACTGCGGCACGCCCGCGCGGCGGTTGCCGACTCCGGTCCGCTTGGCATTGCTTTCGGGGACATCAGCTGGGCCTGGCCGCTGGCCGTCCGCGTTGCGCACGAACTCGGTGACGCCGCTGCCGTCGGCGAGCTGCTCGCCGAGGTCGATGGGCATCCGCCGGGGCACGTCCCCGCGAGGCTGCGAGCGGAGCGCAATCTGGCCCGCGCGCGGCTCGCAGCTGCCGACGGCGACCCCGCCGCCGGCCAGATCCTTGCGGCCGCGGTGGCCGATGTACGCGTGCATGGCAGCCCCTACCACCTCGCCCACGCTTTGCTGGATCACGCGCGGTGCCTGCTCGGCGATGGTCAAACCGGCGCCGCGGAGGCCGCCATCGGCGAGGCTCGCGCGATCGCCACCCAGCTGCGCTGCCAGCCGCTGCTAGACCGGGCCGAGGCCACCACCGAGCCGGTTAACGCGCGCACCTCGGCCTGAGCCGAGCCCGGTCCCGGGCTGACCGCGAATAGGTAAGAATCCTGACAACGGAAATTGCTGGCTCGCCGTAAAAGCAAAGAGCAGGGAGACTCCGCTCCCTGCCATTTTCAATATATAGCGCACCGGGGGACTTGCCGCAAGCCCCGGGTCGTGCCGCATAATCGCAGGCCGGGCACGGGTTTATTGGAATGGGTGATCCGAGGGGTGCCTGCTATTGCCGGCATATGACCCGAGCGGGGAGGAAGGAACGAGATGCGGCGCTTGGCCATGCTGGAGGTATCGCGATGATCGACCGCTACGTGCTGGGCCTGGAAGAGATCGACGTGACGCAGGTCGCCCTCGCTGGCGGCAAGGGCGCCCACCTGGGGGAGCTCTCGCGGATCGACGGCGTCCGGGTGCCAGCCGGCTTTTGCGTGACGACGGACGCGTTCCGGCGGATCATGACGACGGTGCCGTGGATCGACGATCAGCTCGATCGGCTGGCCTGCCTGGACCCCGGCGACCGGGAGGCGATCGGCACGCTCAGTGCGGAGATCCGCCGGACCCTTGAGGGGGCCGTTCTCCCCGACGATCTGGCGGCGGCGATCACGCGCTCAGTCACCCGGCTTGGCGGGCAAGCTGCCTACGCCGTTCGTTCCAGCGCGACGGCGGAGGACTTGCCGACGGCCTCCTTCGCGGGCCAGCAGGACACGTACCTGAACGTTGTGGGACTGGCTGCGATCCTGCAGCACGTCAGGCTGTGCTGGGCCTCGCTGTTCACCGAGCGCGCCGTGACCTACCGCATGCGGAACCACTTCGACCACCGGAAGGTCGGAATGGCCGTGGTCGTGCAGCGGATGATCTTCCCGCAGGTGGCCGGCATCCTCTTCACGGCCGACCCCGTCACCTCCAACCGGAAGGTCGTCTCCATCGAGGCCAGCTTCGGCCTCGGCGAGGCCCTGGTGGCCGGCCTGGTGAACCCCGACGTCTACAAGGTGCGAGACGGCGAGATTGCCGCCAGGGCAGTCGCCGCCAAACAGCTCGCCATCCGCGCCCGGGCTGAGGGCGGAACGCAGCAGGTGGCGATCGAGCCAGAGGACCAGGAGCGGCCGGCACTGACCGATGCGCAGATCGTGCGGCTCGCACAGCTGGGCCGGCGGATCGAAGCGCACTTCGGCCAGCCTCAGGACATCGAATGGTGCCTGGCCGGCGATGGGTTCCAGATTGTCCAGAGCCGCCCGATCACCACGCTGTTCCCCATCCCGGCGACGAGCGATCAAGGCAACCACGTCTACATCTCCGTCGGGCATCAGCAGATGATGACCGACGCCATGAAGCCGCTGGGGCTGTCTGTGTGGCAGCTGACGACCCCGCGGCCCATGTCCGAGGCCGCTGACCGGCTGTTCGTCGACGTCACCGAGACGCTGGGTTCGCCAGCGAGTCGCGCAGGCCTCCTGCAGGTCCTGGGAAGGTCCGATCCGCTGATCGGGGACGCGCTGCAGACCATCCTTGACCGCGGCGACTTCATCCCGGCCCTCCCGGACGAGGACCAGGGCGAGCCGCCGGCTTACAGCGCGCCCGCCACGATCGAGACCGATCCGGCCATCGTCGCCGGGCTCATTGAGCGCAGTCAGGCCTCCATCGCGGCGCTGAAGCGCGAGATCCGGACGAAGTCTGGGGCGGCGCTGCTCGACTTCATCCTCGCGGACGTCCAGGAGCTGAGACGGATCCTGTTCGATCCGCAGAGCATTCAGGCGATCATGGCGGGGATGCAGGCCACCTGGTGGCTCAGCGAGCAGCTGGAGGCATGGCTGGGCGAGAAGAACGCGGTCGACACGCTCACCCAATCCGTCCCCAACAACGTCACGTCGGAAATGGGGCTGGCGCTCCTGGACGTCGCGGACGTGATCCGCCCGCATCCGGATGTGGTGGCATTCCTGCAGCACGCCGGGCACGAGAACTTCCTGGACGAGCTGCCCAAGCTCGCAGGCGGGCACGAAGCCCGGGACGCCATCCAGGCCTACCTCGACGAGTACGGCATGCGCTGCGTTGGCGAGATCGACATCACCAGGCCCCGCTGGGCTGAACGCCCCACCACACTTCTGCCGATGATCCTCGGCAACATCAAGAACTTCGAGCCGGGCGCGGGCCAGCGGCGCTTCGAGCAGGGCCGGCAGAAGGCACGGGAGAAGGAACAGGAACTGCTGGCGCGCTTGCTGGCATTGCCGGACGGGGATCGGAAGGCCGAACAGGCCAAGCGGATGATCGACCGGATTCAGACCTTCACCGGGTACCGGGAGTATCCGAAGTACGGGATGGTCAGCCGCTACTTCGTCTACAAGCAGGCCCTGCTGAGTGAAGCCGGGCGCCTCGTGCAAGCCAGCGTGCTTCGTGAGCGTGAAGACATCTTTTATCTCAGGTTCGGCGAGCTGCACGACGTCGTGCGCACGAACCACGCGGATGACCAGCTCATCAGCCAGCGCAAGGACGCGTTCAGGTCGTATCAATCGCTGACGCCGCCGCGGGTGCTCACCTCGGATGGCGAGGCGGTCGAGGGGACGTACCGGCGTGCCGGTGTCCCGGCCGGCGCGCTGACCGGCCTGCCCGTTTCCGCCGGGACCGTCGAGGGACGGGCTCGCGTCATTCTGGATATGGCCGAGGCCGAGTTCGAGGCGGGTGACATACTGGTCACCGCCTTCACGGACCCCAGCTGGACGCCTGCGTTCGTGGCGATTGCGGGCCTGGTGACGGAGGTAGGCGGCCTGATGACCCACGGCGCGGTGATCGCACGGGAGTACGGCTTGCCGGCCGTCGTAGGGGTGGAGCATGCCACCCGGCTGATCCGGGATGGGCAGCGGATCCGCGTGCATGGAACGGACGGCTACATCGAGATCATGGAGCGCAGCGGTTGACCCGGGCACTACGTGTCGAGAACATCGACGAGGCCGCGCGCTGCGTCGATCCGGCATTCCTGAACAGCCCGCAGGTCGTCGATGCGTCGATGACGCGCAGGATCGGCCGGGAGCTCATCCTCAAGCTGGAGATCTTCAACCCGGTGCGCTCCTTCAAGGGGCGCGGCGCCGACTTCTTCATGCGTGGTGTCGGCCCGGGCACGCAGGTGGTATGCGCGTCCGCGGGCAACTTCGGCCAGGCCGTCGCGTACGCCGCCCGCGCCCGCGGGATCCGGGCGACGGTGTTCTGCGCCGAAAGCGCGAACCCCGTGAAGGTCGCCCGCATCCGCGACCTCGGCGCCCAGGTGCGGCTCGGCGGCGCCGACTTCGACGCGGCCAAGGACGCCGCCCGGGCCTATGCCGACGGCGGGGAGGGCCGCTTGTTCGTCGAGGACGGGCACGAGCCGCGGATATCGGAAGGCGCGGGCACGATCGCGGCCGAGGTCGCGCCACTCCAGCCCGACGTGATCTTCGTGCCGGTCGGGAACGGCGCGCTGATCAGCGGCATCGGCTGCTGGATGAAGGCGCGCTCGCCCGGTACCCGCATCGTCGGCGTCTGCGCCGCTGGCGCACCCGCGATGGCAGAAAGCTGGCGGCACGGCAGCCTGGTCACATCCGCCGAGGTGACGACCATCGCCGACGGCGTGGCCGTCCGGGTGCCAATACCGGCCGCCCTGGAGTGGATGAGCGAGTTCGTCGACGACATGATCCTCATCGACGACGCACAGCTCCGGGAGGCGCTCCGGATAGCTCGCGACACCATCGGGCTGATACTCGAGCCTTCCGGCGCGCTCGGAATCGCCGCAGCGCTACACCACCGGAACCCGGACCGGAAGCCCGCGGCGATCGTGACCGGCAGCAAACTTCTCCGCCGACCTGCTCACCGAGCTGACCACTGAGTCCAGCCAGCGCGGCTGACCGCAGCCGCCGGCGTCATCGAATCAGATCTTGCCGAACAAGCGGTCGCCGGCGTCGCCGAGGCCGGGGACGATGTAGCCGCGGTCGTTCAGCCGCTCGTCCATCCCCGCGGTGACCACGCGGACCGGGACCGGGTCGTCGTTCGGGTACGCCGCCTCCAGCCTGGCCACGCCCTCCGGGGCGGAGAGCAGGCAGATCGCCGTGACCGCGGCGGCGCCGCGTGACACCAGCATGCCGACCACGGTCTCCAGCGTCCCGCCGGTCGCCAGCATCGGGTCGAGCACGAAGGCGTCCCGCCCGGTGAGATCCTCGGGCAGCCGGGCCGCGTAGGTCGAGGCGACCAGCGTCTCCTCGTCCCTGGCCAGCCCGACGAAGCCGACGTCGGCGCTGGGCAGCAGGCGGGTCATGCCGTCGAGCATCCCGATGCCCGCCCGCAGCACCGGGACGACGAGCGAGTTGGGCGAGGCCAGCTTCACGCCGGTGGTCGCCGCGACCGGGGTGGTCACCGATACCGGCTCGGTCCGCATGTAGCGGGTCGCCTCGTACGCGAGGAGGGTCACCAGTTCGTCGGTGAGCCCGCGGAAGGTCGGGGTGTCGGTGCTCTGGTCCCGCAGCACCGTCAGTTTGTGCGCCACGAGCGGGTGATCGGCTACCAGCGTCTGCATGCCCGTAGTGTGGCAGAGCCGCCGTGGGCGGCAGGGTCAGACCAGCGACTCCAGCGTGGCCCGTGCCCCGCGTTCGTGCAGCGAGGTCAGCGCGGAGCGGTAGGCGGCGACGAAACGCTTGTCGTCGGCGAGGTCCCCGAACAGTTCACGGTTGCTGATGAACGCGTCGGGGTCGGTGTACTGGCGCCTGGCGAGCCTGGTGAGGGTGCCGGCCAGCCGGTCGACCACCTCGATCGGCTCGCCCGCCTCGTCGGTTCCTTCCGCGTAGCGTGCCCAGCTCGCCACCACCGCCGCGCTGCGGCTGATCTCACCGCCGGCCGCGAGCTGCTGGCGGACCACCGGCAGCAGCCACTTCGGGATCCGGTCCGAGCTCTGCGCGCACAGCCGCGCGAGAGTATCGCGGATGTACGGGTTGGAGAAGCGCTGGATCAGCGTGTGCTTGTACCCGTCGAGATCGACGCCGGGCACCGGGGTCAGCGTCGGGGTGGCCTCCTTGTCCATGTAGCCGAGCAGGAACGCCTGGTAAAGCGGATCCTGGGCGGCCTCGTGCACCAGCCGGTAGCCGGACAGGTAGGCGAAGTAACACATGGCCTGGTGGCTGCCGTTGAGCAGCCGCAGCTTCATCAGCTCGTACGGCTCGACCTGCTGCACGAGCTGCACCCCGGCGTCCTGGTACGGCGGCCGCCCGGCGGTGAAGTCGTCCTCGAGCACCCACTGGGTGAACGGCTCGCAGACCACCGGCCAGCGGTCGTCGATGCCGAACCGGTCGCGGACCTCCGCCCGGTCGGCGTCGGTGGTCACCGGGGTGATGCGGTCGACCATGGAGTTGGGGAACCGCACCTCGCGCTCCACCCAGTCGCCCAGGTCCGGGTCGCGCATCCGGGCGAACGTGGTGAACACCCGCCGGGTGAGCTCGCCGTTGCCCTGCAGGTTGTCACAGGACATGATCGTGAACGGCGCGAGACCGTCCCGGCGGCGGCGCGACAGCGCTTCAGTGATCAGGCCGAAGGTGGTCTGCGGGACCGCGCCCGGCTGCAGGTCGTGCAGCACGTCCGGGTTGGTCACGTCGAACTCGCCGGTGACGTCGTTGATGTTGTACCCGCCCTCGGTGACCGTCAGCGACACGATCCTGGTCGACGCGGCCGCCATCTTCTCGATGACCGCCTCCGGGTCGTCGGGGGCGAACAGGTACTCCACGATCGATCCGATCACCCGCGGCTCGTAGGTCCCGTCGGCGTGCTTGAGCACGAGCGTGTACAGGCCGTCCTGGGCATCGAGCACGTGGCGCATCGCGCGGTCGGCGGGCATCACGCCGACGCCGCAGATGCCCCAGCCCGCTGGGTCACCCTGGTTCATCAGCCGGTCGTGGTACATCGCCTGGTGCGCGCGGTGGAACCCGCCGACGCCGACGTGCACGACGCCGGGCGTGACCAGCCGCCGATCGTAGGTCGGCACCGGCAGCCGCCCGGCCCAGTAGGCGAGCGTCCGGGCGTTGAGCGGCCGCGGTTCGGCAGCTTCAGCCGGCAAGGCGGGCGCCCGTCGCCGGGTGGAACCCGAACATGTCATCGGGCTGGACGTTGAACGTCACGTGCTGGCCCAGGGCCGGCGGCCTGCGGCCTTCGGCGCGCGCCACCACCGGGCTCCCGCCGCCGGCCAGGCGCACGTGCAGCAGGGCGTCGGCGCCGAGCTCCTCGACCAGGATCACGTCGCCGGGCAGTTCCCCGGATCCGTTGGCCAGGTGCATGTGCTCCGGCCGGATGCCGAGGACGAGCTCGGACAGGCCCGCGGCCTTGGCCGCGCCGGCGATCGGGCCCGGCAGCGGCAGAACGGTGCCGGCCAGCTTGACGCCGCCGTCGGTGAGCGGGACGGTCTGCAGGTTCATCGCGGGCGAGCCGATGAACCCGGCGACGAACTCGTTCACCGGGTTCTCGTACAGCTCGCGCGGGGACGCGCACTGCTGCAGCTTCCCGCCGCTCAGCACCGCGACCCGGTGGCCCATGGTCATCGCCTCGACCTGGTCGTGAGTGACGTAGACAGTGGTGATGCCGAGGCGGTGCTGCAGCTCGGCGATCTGGCTGCGGGTCTGCACCCGCAGCTTGGCGTCCAGGTTGGACAGCGGCTCGTCCATCAGGAAGACCTGGGGCTCGCGGACGATGGCCCGGCCCATGGCCACCCGCTGCCGCTGCCCGCCGGACAGGGCCTTGGGCTTGCGGCTGAGCAGCTGATCGTCGAGATCGAGCAGCCGGGCGGCTTCGCGCACCCGCCGCTCCCGTTCGTCCTTGTGGACGCCCTGCATCTTCAGCGCGAAGCCCATGTTCTCCGCCACGGTCTTCTGCGGGTACAGCGCGTAGTTCTGGAACACCATCGCGATGTCCCGGTCCTTGGGCGGAACGAACGTGACGTCCCGGTCGCCGATCTCGACCCGCCCGCCGTCGAGGGGCTCGAGACCGGCGAGCATGCGCAGCGCGGTGGTCTTGCCCGAACCCGACGGGCCGACGAGGACCATGAACTCGCCGTCCTTGATATCCAGGTCCAGCGCGTCGACCGCGGGCGGCGCGTCCTTGGTGTACACGCGGCTGGCCGATACGTATTTCACCTGAGCCATCGGGGACCTCCGCCCAGTGCGGTGCCGGATACGCGGTCGTTCACTTGATTGCTCCCATCGAGAGGCCGCGGACCAGCGAGCGCTGGGCTATCCAGCCCACGGCGATCACCGGAACCGAGGCGACCGTTGCCGCCGCCGACAGATGCGCGATGTACAGCCCCTCCTGGGGGACGGAGCTGATCAGGTACATCGGCATGGTCGCGGCGTTGGTGACCGTCAGGTTGAGCGCGAGGAACAGCTCGTTCCAGGCGAAGATGACGCAGATGAGCGCCGTCGACACCAGCCCGGGCGAGATGATGGGCATGATCACGCCGGTGATCTCGCGGATGCGCCCGGCGCCGTCCAGCCGCGCCGCCTCGAGCAGTTCGCTCGGCACTTCCAGCATGAAGGAGCGGATCATCCAGATCGCGAGCGGCAGGTTCATCGCCGTGTACAGGATGATCAGCAGCCAGATGCTGTCGAGCAGGTGGGTGTGCACCGCGATGACGTAGAGCGGGCCAATCGCGGCCACGATCGGCAGCATCTTCGTGGAGATGACGAAGAACAGGCCGTCGCGCCAGCGCCTGACCGGGTACACCGACAGCGCGTACGAGGCGGGGACACCCAGCAGCAGCACCAGGATCGTGGACCCGACCGTCGCGATCACCGAGTGGGTCACGAACGGGCCCCAGCCCGAGAACACCAGGCGGAACTCCGCCAGAGTCGGGCGGAACACGAACTGCGGCGGCCAGGTTTCGGCCGCGGACTCGGGCTTGAAGGCCGTGATCACCATCCACAGAACGGGGATGAAGAACGCGATCGCCACGATCCACGCGAGGACGCCCCAGCCTGCCCGCCCCGACATCTCGCGGAACCTGCGCGGGTCGCGGGTCACGGGCCGCACCGGCATGGCGGTCATACTCCTGCCTCCTCGAACTGGAAGACCCGGGCGAACAAGCGCAGCGCGAACGTGGCCACGATGATCGTCAGGATGACGGTGATCACGCCTGCCGCTGCCGCCCCGCCCACGTTGAACGCGAAGTTCACCTGCTGGTACAGGTAGAAGGGAAGGTTGGTGGTGGAGGTCCCCGGGCCGCCGTTGGTCATCAGCCGGACCTGGTCGAAGGTGTTGACCAGGTAGATGGAGCCGAGCAGGATCCCGAGCTCGATGTAGGGCCGCAGGTGCGGGATCGTGAGCTCGCGGAAGGTGGCGAACGCCCCGGCTCCGTCAACCTTCGCCGCTTCCAGGGTGTCGGTCGGCTGGCTCTGCAGGCCGGCCAGGATGATCAGGGTCATGAACGGCGTCCACTGCCAGATCATGACCACGATCACCGAGCCCAGCGCGTGCGTGGACAGCCAGGCCACGTGGTTGACGCCAAATGGCTCGAGCAGCCAGTTCAGCAGCCCGAAGTTCGGGTCGAGCATCGGCCCGGCCCACACCAGCGCCGCTGCCGCGGGCATGACCAGGAACGGCGTGATGATCAGCGTCCGGGCCACGCCCCGGCCGAAGAACTTGCGGTCCAGCAGCACCGCGAACGCGACCCCGAGCAGCATGGCGACGATCACCGAGGTGGCAGTCATCACCACCGAGCGCACCAGCGAGCCCCGGAACGCCGCGCTGGTGAAGGCCGTCGTGTAGTTACTGAAGCCCGTGAAGTGCGCGGGCTGCGGGACGTCGAAGAAATAGCTCTGGAAGCTGTACCACAGCGTCACCAGGAACGGGATCTGGGTGACGATCACGATGTAGATCAGCGCGGGCAGCAGGGGGAGGCGGCGCGCCCACCCCTCGCGGCGGCTGGCCCCGCGCGGCCGGAGCGCGACCTGGGTCGGCGCTGCGCCTGTTTCGACTACTGCCACTGAACAAGCCCTCCTCACGGATGGGTCTCGACCGACAGGGTCCCGGGCGGGTCTGGTATGTCCCGGGACCCCGTCACGTGCGTGCTAGCCGCCGGCCAGTTCCGCCGGGGAGTACTGAGAGGCGTCAGACTGGCTGGTCGTGAGCGCCTGCTTCACGCTCTCGGTTCCAGCGATCGCACCGGCGATCTGCTGGCCGACCTGGACGCCGAGCACCTCAAACTGCGGGATGTCGACGAACTGCACACCGACATAGGGGACCGGGTTCACGGTCGGGTGATCCGGGTCCGTCGAGTCGATCGACTGCAGCGTGATGTTCGCGAACGCACTGGCCTTGGCCTGGTACGACGGGTTGCTGTACAGGGAGGTCCTGCTGCCCGGCGGGACAGCCGCCCAGCCGTACTTGCTGGCGACCAGCGAGTCGTAGTTCTTCGAGGTGGCCCAGGACACGAACTTCCAGGCGGCGTCCGAGTTGGCGGTGCCCTGCGGGATGCCCAGCGACCACGTCCACAGCCACCCCGAGGACTTCGTCTTGTCCACGGGCGCGAAGGCGTAGGAGGTGTTGGCGAAGACGGACGGGTAGGTGGTGGCGATGGAGGTTGCCGCGACCGTGGAGTCGTACCACATCGCGCACTTGCCCTGGCCGTAGAGGGTCAGCAGCTGGTTGAAGCTGTCGTTGGAGGCGCCGGCCTCGCCGTACTTGCGGACCAGGTTGACGTAGAAGTTAGTCGCGGCCTCAAACGCCGGCGAGGTGAGCTGCGGCTGCCACTTCTGGTTGAACCACTCGCCGCCGAACGTGTTGACGACCGTGTCCAGCGAGGCCATGTTGTCGCCCCAGCCCGCCAGGCCGCGCAGGCAGATCCCGGCTACCTTTCCTGGCTGGTTGAGCTTGGCCGCGTAGCTCGCCACCTGCGCCCAGGTTGGGTGCGTCGGCATCGTGATCCCGGCCGCCTTGAGCAGGTCCTTGCGGTAGTACAGCATCGACGACTCGCCGTAGAACGGGACCGCGTACAGGCCGCCCTTGTAGGACAGGGACTTGGCGATCGGCGGGAGCAGGTCGCTGGCGTCGTAGCTCGGGTCCTTCGCGATGTACTGCGTGGACAGGTTGTCCAGCCAGCCGTCCTTCGCGAACAGCGGCGCCTCGTACGGGCCGATCATGATGACGTTGAACGCGTTGCTGTGCGTGGACACGTCCTTCTCGATCGCCGCCCGCAGGTCACCCTCGGTGTACGTGGCGAACTTGACCTTGATCCCCGGGTACTTCTTCTCGAAGACCGACTGCGTCAGCGGGATCATCTGGCCGGTGATCAGCGGGTTGGACACCACGGCAACGGTCACGGTGCCTGTGCTGCTGTTGTTGCCGGCCGCCGAGCCGCCACTCGAGCAGGCGCCCACGGCGAGCAAGGCCGCCGCGCAGCCGGCTGCCGCCAGCGTGCGGGGCTTGAACAGGGACAAACTCATGAATGAACCTCCGCGGGCGAGAAACGGTGTGGCGGGGGAGGGTCGGAACCTCCTAGCTACGCGGCCATGACAGACGTATGCTCATTTGAGCGGTATCCGCTCAAATGAACTAACCAACACAGTGATGGGACAGCTAGGCAAAGTCAAGAAAAGCTGCAAATATGAGATCTGGGCGCTCAAATGAGCGGCCAGCTCGGCTGGACTGGAGGGGTAAATGGCCGGGTTGTCAGCCGACAGGCCGTCCGAAGTCGTTCTCGCCGCCCGGGTGGCGCGGCAGTATTACCTCGAGGGTGTGTCCAAGGTCGACATCGCCGACCGGCTGGGCATCAGCCGGTTCCGGGTTGCCAGGCTGCTCGATTCCGCCCGGGAGACCGGGATGGTGCGCATCGAGATCGGGCTTCCCGGAGGCACTCTGGACGCAGGCCTGTCGGCGGAGCTGTGCTCGGCCACGGGCCTCAAGCACGCGTTCGTGTTCAACTTTCCCGATGATGACGAGCCCGCGCTGCGGCGTCGCCTTGGCGAGGAGGCGGGCCAGGCGCTGATGGACCTGATCCGGCCCGGTGACGTTCTCGGCATGTCGTGGTCGCGCACGCTCAGCGGGCTCGCGGCCTCGCTGACCCAGATGCCGCCGTGCCCGATCGTGCAGCTCACCGGCGCGGTGCCGCCCCCGGACGGCAGCGACCTGCTCGAGGTGGTCCGCGGCGTGGCCCGCATCGGCGGGGGCCCGGCGCACGTGTTCTACGCGCCGATGCTTCTGGACGACGCGCAGACGGCGGCGGCGATCCGCCGCCAGGCCGACATCGCCGAGGCCTTCGCGCTGGTGCCGTCCGTCACTATGGCGGTGGTCGCCATCGGCGCCTGGGCGCCAGGGCTGTCGACGATCTATGACGCGATCACGCCCGACGAGCGCGCGGACCTGGCGGCGCTGAGCGTGTGCGCCGAGCTGGCCGGGGTGTTCATCGGCGAGGACGGCAGGCCGGTCGAGACCCCGCTGGACCAACGCATGATCGTGACGCCGGGACCGCTGCTCGAGCGGATTCCGTTCGTCCTCTGCGTCGCCTTCGGCGTCGGTAAGGCCCCAGCGGTATCCGCCGCGATCCGAGGAGAAATGATCCATGGCCTGGTCACCCACGCGAGCCTCGCCCGCGCCCTGCTCGGTCTTGCTGACAAGCGGGCCGGTGCGGGCTAGCCGGAAGGCACCTTACGGCCCGCTGCCTGGTGGCACGGCCAACCGCGGCCTCGTCATCCGCGTGGGCGACACTGTCCGGCGGCCGACCGCGCCCTGCTGGCCGGCCACGCACGCGCTGCTCGCCCACCTGCACTCGGCGGGCTTCGATGGCGCGCCCAGGGTGCTGGCGTCCGGCCCCACCACCGAGCTGCTGACCTACGTGCACGGCCGGGCCGCCGTGCCGCCGATGCCGGCGGATACCTTGACGGACGCCGCCCTGGTGAGCGTCGCCGAACTGCTGCGCCGCTACCACCGGGCGGTGAGCTCGTTCGACCCGGCAGGCTACCGCTGGCCAAGGCCGATCCCTGAACGCTTCCGTACCGGGCTGGTCAGCCACAATGACGTGTACCCCGCCAACGTGATTTTCCGTGACGGCCGTGCCGTCGCGCTGATCGACTTCGATCTCGCCGGCCCGGGCAGCGCCGCCTGGGATCTCGCGTCGGCGGCGCGCAACTGGGCGCCGCTGGCCGACGAGCAGGACGTTGCCGACAGCAGGCAGGGCCGGGAACTGGAGAGATTCCGGATCTTCCTGGACGCCTGCGAGCTGACCCGGGCCGAGCGCCTCGGCGTGGCCGAGGCGATCGTCCCCAATCACGACTGGACCTACGCGATCGTCACCGACGCCGTCGGCGCCGGGCACCAGGGCTTCGCCGACCACTGGAGCAGGGTCGCCGAGCCGGTCGCCCGGGCGCGGCGCTGGTCGCTGCGGCATCGCCGCGACCTGCTCGCCGCAGCGCGCTGAGATCGCCGCCTTGAGATCCTTACGCCGTGCTGGTTCTCGAAGACGCCCAGTATCGCTGTGATCAGGGGATGGTCGCCGTGTCGACGGCCTCCACCTGGCCGGAGCTGAAGTTAGAGACCAGTACCGTGCCGTTGGGCGCAGCCGTCATGTCCCTTGGGAACAGGCCAGCCGGGATATGGCCGACGAGAGCGGGACGGCCGTCCAGGGCGTCGGCGACGTTGATGACGGTCAGGTCGGCATGCGCGCCTTGAGCGCTGAACCGGTTCGAGTCGGCGACCACGATCAGCGTGCCATCGCGCACTGCGGTCAGCCCGACCGGCGCCTCGCCGACCCGCACCACCGCGACCAGCGCGTGCGACGGGTCGGTGACCAGCCGGGCCGACGCGAAGCAGAGCACGTCGTCGCTGGCCCGGGCGGTCACCCAGACCTGCGTCCCGTTCGCGGCCGTAATCACCCGGACCGGCTGGCAGCCGGCATCGACGGTGGCCACGACCGAGTGCGCGGGGTCGGTCTCCGCCCGCCGCAGGTCGATCAGCGTCAGGGTGCCCGGCGGCTCGTTGGACACTATCCCGGCGCGGGCGGCCTGGCTGGCGGGCAAAGCCGACCCGCTGCGGGCAGGCGACGCCCTGATGCCCACCGGATGCTGAGCAGGGATTGGGACCTCGCTCGTCGCGTACAGCCAGCGGCCGTCGGGGGAGACGGCCAGGCCGACCGCCGCTTCCCCGAGCGGGATGCTGCCGACATAATCCGCCCTGCCGAACCCTCGTTTTAACGCGCCGGCGAGGTTGAACACCACCGCTCGCTGGTCGTATTCGAGCGTCACGAACGCGTACCGCCCGTCCCTGGAGGTCGCCACCTCGATCGCGCTGGCGGACAGCGCGCCCTGGCCGTTCCCGCTGCCGCCTGGCGCGGCAAGCGTGCCGAGCACCGCGCTGGCTGCTCCGGATTCGGCCCGGGCCACGCTGATGACCACCGCGCCGTTGCCGTCCGCAGCGAGCAGGTACTTGCCGTCTGGCGTGATCGTCTCCCCCAGCGGCTCGCCCGTTACTGGGATCGACCTGACCAGGACCGGCCGGCCGGAGGCGGTCTTTGCCATCCGCAAGACGTCGATCACCGAGCCGCCCGCGATCGCCACGAACCCGTAACGTCCATCGGGCGTCACCGCGACCCCGAACGGGCTTCCCCCCGTGCCGAGCATCACCGTCCGCACCGAGCCGAGTTCCGCCGACCCAGCCGTGGCTATCGAGCACGCCGGCGACGCCAGCGCCCGGGCCGGCAGCACCGGCACTGCGCCGCCGCTGGCGCTTACGCCAGCCGGCGTCGCCGCTGGCGAGCCTGCTCGGCCGGACGTGCAGCCCGCGCAAACCGCCACGCCAGCCACCAGCAGCGCCGCGCCGGCAAGCAGGGAATCCGCACGCGATCTCGCCGCCCAGAGTCCCATGCCGTGATGGTATGCCCGGCTCAGGCGATGGTTTCGTGAGCGGGCGACTCACTGCCGATTTCGGGTTTAGGTTGGGAATGTGCGCATGCTTTCACCCGGGCATCCAGTCCGGGTTGTCCTCGCCGTCCTGACGGCCCTACTGGTATCGGGCGCCGCTGTTCTCCTGGCCCACGCGAGCAGCACGCATCCGCGCGTGGCTGCCCAGGCTCATTCGCCCGGCCAGGCCAGTTCGCTCACGCGGGGCGCCTCGCTCACGCCCGGCGCCTCGCTCACGCAGACCGCTTCCCGGGCGCACGCCGCTGCGGGAACCCAGATTGCCTCGGCCAGGCAGGCCGTCTCGGCCGCTCAGGCTGCGCTCGCTGTCGTCGGCGGCCCTTCCCAGGTGGCGGGTGCCGCTTTGGCCAACGCGGCCACCGGCAAGGTCTTGTGGAGCCTTGCCCTGAACACCGAACGGCCTATCGGCAGCATCGTGAAGGTCATGACAGCCCTCGTGGTGATCCAGGCGGGCGACCTGAACCGGGAGATCACGGTGCCCCGGTCGGTCATCGCGTACCTGAACAGCCAGGACGGGCCGAGCACCGCGGGCCTGATCGTTGGCGACCGGCTCACCACGCTGGAGCTGCTCGAGGCCCTGTTGCTGCCGTCCGGCTGCGACGCCGCCTATACCCTGGCGCAGGCGTATGGTCCCGGGATCGGCGCGTTCATCGCCAAGATGAACACCGAAGCCCAGAGACTGGGCCTGACCGGCACGCACTTCTCGAACTTCGACGGCATGCCCTGGCCGAGCGAGTACTCCACCTGGTCGACCCCCGCGAACCTGATCACGCTGGGCCGGTATGCAATGCGCTACCCGGTATTCGCCACGATCGTCAGCCAGGCCAGGTACTCGCTCCCGGCCGGTGACGGCCACCACAGCTATTCCTGGCAGAACACCAACCCGCTGATCGGTGCCTATCCCGGCGCGGGCGGGATCAAGACCGGCGACACCCAGACGGCCGGCAACTGCCTGCTCTTCGAGGCGACCCAGAACGGCCTGACCCTGATCGGGGTGACGCTGGGCACCCCCGGCGAGGACATCACCGCCACCGGCCCGGTCGCCGCCCGGGTCCTGAACTGGGGCTTCAGCCACTCCTAAGCCACTTCTCGGCAAAGGGCGTACAGGTCGCCCATGATCAAACTGTCCGGACCTTGCGGGCCACCGCTGGGTCAAACGCCGCCACCCTGCGCACGTGGTGAGGCGCACAGGGTGGCGGGCGATGACCCCAGGGAGGCGCTAGCCAGCCGACGTCGACGCGGCGGTAGCTAGGCGCCTCGGACGAGCTGGTAGGTGAGGAAGGCGAGGCCGTCACCGATGGTCTTGGTATCGACGAGGCGCATGGGCTTTTTGTCGCTGGTCTGGCCGAAGAGGCGCTCGCCCGCCCCGAGGACGACCGGGAATACGACCAGCCGCAGCTCGTCGACCAGGTCGTGCTCGATTAGCGTGCGCCCCAGCTGATAGCTGGCAGGGACGACGATTTCCCCGTCTAGCTCCTGCTTCAGCTTCGAGACCTCGGTCACCACATCGCCCTTCAGGACCCTGGAGTTGTTCCAGTCGGGATCTTCGAGAGTCGAGGACACGACGTACTTCGGCAGGCTGTTCAACCTGTCCGCCAGGGCGCCAGTGCGGGGTCGCCACCGTGCCCCGAAGAACTCGTAGCTGCGCCGGCCCAGCAGCCATGCCTCGGCGCCCAGCGCCTCGTCGAGCGCGATCTTGGCCCACTCTTCGAGATCCTCGCCCCCAAACTGGC
>Ga0209169_10001093_pt1 | contig 16569 bp, 9 predicted proteins | sample HubBroMetageWRM4_FD_188346 | JGI IMG/M metagenome (GOLD analysis project Ga0209169, IMG submission 188346) | Warmed soil microbial communities from the Hubbard Brook experimental Forest, New Hampshire - Hubbard Brook CCASE Soil Metagenome WRM 4... | ecosystem: Environmental > Terrestrial > Soil... | reverse complement strand
CTTGCGGGTCACGTCCAGACCGACCATGGTGAGGGGAATATTCGCGTCGAAGACGATGCGGGCGGCTTCGGGATCGACGTACAGGTTAAACTCGGCCGCCGGGGTCATGTTGCCGCCAGATAGTGAACCGCCCATGATGGCGATCGCGGGAATCATGTGGGCGAGCTCCGGATCTGCGCGCAGGGCCAGCGCGACGTTGGTCAAAGGACCGACCGCGACGACGGTGATCTCTCCGGGATTTTCGCGCACGATGCGGCGAATGAGTGCGGGCGCGGCTTCGTGAACGGGTTTTGTTTTTGGCTCGGGAAATTCCACGCCGGCCAGGCCGTTGACGCCGTGAACGTGGCCGGCGGTCGCCAGGCGCCGAAGCAGTGGATGGCTTGCACCTGCCGCGACGGGAACATCCGTGCGTTCGGCAATTTCCACCAGGCGCAGCGCGTTGGGCAGAGTCAGGTCCAGCGGCACGTTGCCTGCGACGGGAGTGATAGCCTCGACTTTCAGTTCCGGCGAGCGCAGCGCGAGGAAGATGGCCATCGCGTCGTCGATGCCGGGATCCGTATCAATGATGATGCGGCGCGGCCTACCGAGAGCAGACGCGTACGCTGCTGACTTAGTCGCGCTGGCGCGTGCGGCGGATTCATGCGCGGACAAAGAGTGACTTCCCGCCAAGCCACCGATCGCGGCAGCCACGGCGAGGCCGGCGGAGTTCGCCAAAAACTCACGGCGGCTCCGGGCCGCTTTATCACGAGCGACCGATTCGCCGCCGCTTCCATTCCTCTCCAGGTCAATCCCCTGCCCCGACTTCTTGTCGCGATTCATGCCGAACTCGCCTCCCGTTGCGAATAGTGGTGCGGCCGGATTCTAGCCCGCCGCCGCCGCGATGCGGTAAGAGAAATTGCCTACGAAATGCTCCCGTCCTGGTGCATCGTATGCGACGATTGACGTGCGCGGACGGGGCGAGTAGACTTCTGTGCAAAAGTAACTGAGTTGTAACTGAACGGAGCACGTGGGTTCCGCACAGAGGCGGCGGGCAGGAGTAGCCGAATGGGTACTGTTGCGGGCAAGTGTACGACGCGCGGGGCAGCAGGTGGGCATGTAGTTCGCATGGCCTTCGTTTTAGCGTTGTGCGCGGATTTAGCCTGCGCCACGGCGTGGTTTGCACCCCCGTGCCAAGCGCAATCAACCGCGCCGCAGAACAATGCGACGCCGCCTGCAACGACCGACGATCCTCCTCCTTCTCTGATCAAACACCCAAAACCGGCACCGCCGCCGCAACCGACCGCGGCGTCTGCTCCGCAGTCTGGTTCAACGCCAGCGCCTGCAGAGCAAACTCCCGCGGCACCAGCTGGCGGCGCGCCAAGTCCGGCCGAGCAATCGGGCGCCACTGCTGCACCGTCAGCGGCGCAAAATCCCACGCCCGCGCAAGCCGCAATGCAGTCTACAACTGCCACGGCCGCTTCGCCAACTCCGGCTGGCGATACTTCGACTAACGCTGTCCAATCATCGAACAGCGGGCAATCATCCACCGGAGCACAATCGCCCGCGCCGCAACCTGCTGCGACGTCCTCGGCCTCGCCGGCATCAGTTGCGCCGGTTTCTGACGCCGCAGCTTCCGCTCCAGAAATCAACACGCGTACTACAACGGTGCCGCTGGAATCGCGGGTGAACTTGGTGCCGGTGCGCGTCGTGGTGCATGACTCAACCGGCCGCGCGGTGGAAAACTTGCACAAGGAAGATTTTCAAATCAAGCAAGACGGCCAATTACAGTTCATCACGCATTTCTCGACGGAGACGGCCGGAAGCACGGACAAACAGGTGGTGCGCGGAGAGGCTATCCCGTTGCCGACGGATTCGGCTTCAGTCACGGAGTCCGCGCCGGATGCATCGGGAAAACCCGTTGCGGCTGCTCCGGGCGCGCTCACCATGCCGACGCGGTTCGTCGCTCTGCTGTTCGACGATGTCCATCTCGACGTGGGCGACGTGGCGCGCACCAGGGCCGCCGCCATGCGATTCATCGAAACGACGGTAAAACCCAACGAGCGCCTCGCGCTATACACGATATCCGGGCAGCACCAGGTGGATTTCACCGACGATCCCTCCGCTATCCGCGCCGCTCTCACCGCGCTGATGGCTAATCCAGTGGGGGCCTACGATCCGAAAACGCAGCAAGATTGCTTGCAAATGTCATATTACGAGGCAGATTTAATTGAGAATAAGGGCGACCAGCAAGCCGCCGCCGTGGCTTTATCCGACGCCATGGCGTGTGAGGCCTCTATGCCGGGGGGAAACGCCCAACAGGAAGCCGCACAGGCCGCCGCGTTGGTCGCCTCCACGGTGCAAATGGCTATTCAAGCGGGATACACAAATTCGCAGTACGCGGTGCGGCGTCTGCAGGAAGTGGTGCGCCGGGTCTCCGCGTTGCCCGGCCAGCGCAGCATTGTGCTGGTTTCTCCCGGGTTTCTTATGTCGACTCTGGAATACGAGGTGTCGGAGATCATCGACAAAGCGAACCATGCGAATGTATACATCAACACGCTGGACGCGCGCGGGCTGTATACGGTTGATCCGGTAGGCGACGTCACGCGGCGCCCCCAACCCCACTCCGACGCCGCCAGCATGGCCATCGACCTGCAATATCGCTCGGAGGAACAACGCGTGCAATCCGACGTGCTGTCCGATCTCGCCTACAGCACGGGCGGATTTTATTTTCGAAATAACAATGATCTGGATGCGGGCTTTCGCATGACCGCCGCCGAGCCGGAAGTTTCCTACTTGCTCGCGTTCGTTCCCGCGAATCTGAAGAATGACGGCAAGTTTCATGCTTTGAGCGTGAAGTTGACGACCAAGGAAAAATATAGCGTGCAGGCGCGGCGAGGATTTTTCGCTCCCAAGCGTGGCGTGACGCCGGAACAGCTGGCCAAACAGGACATCGAGGATGCTTTGTTCTCGCAGGAAGAGCAGCAGAGCGTGCCCATTCAGCTGCATCTGCAGTATTTCAAGTCCGATGCGAACAACGCGAAACTGTCCGTATTAACGCACGTGGACCTGAATCACGTAGACTTCGAGAAAGCGCAGGGGCGCAATTGGGACGACCTGACAATTGTGGCCGCGCTTTTCGATCGCAACGGCAATTTCATCACCGGCGAAGAGAAGACTCTGGAATTGCGATTGAAGGATGCGACTCTGGTGCGGCTGGACCAGACCGGTGTTACTGTGAAGACCAATTTTGACGTGAAGCCTGGTGGATATCTGGTGCGCCTGGTGGTACGCGATAGCAAGGCCGCGCAGCTTTCGGCGCGCAATGGCGTGGTGGAGATTCCTTAGACATTGACTGGGCACTCGTTGCAATCAACATGTTCGATGCAGGAAGGTGAAAAATGAACCGGCGACGCGTAGCGACTACTTTTATGACGCTGCTTTTGTTTTCTGCTGCCGGAGGACTTGGCTGGCGCGCTATTCAATCGCCAACGATCGTGCGCGCACAGCAGGCGGCGCCCGCGGCGGCGGCACAACAGCAGAGTCCACCGCAACAGGAAGCGACGCCAGCCACCGCGCCGCAGTCAGCGCCCGCGGCCGCCGCACCGCAAGCGCAAACCCCTGCTGGAGGCTCGATCAAGGCGGAAACCCGCGAAGTGCGCGTGGACGTGGTGGTGACGGACAAGAAGGGCAACTACATCCAGGACCTGACCACGAAGGATTTTCACGTTTTCGAGGACGACAAGCAGCAGCCCATCAATTCGTTTTCTTTTGGCGCGGACCCCAATGCGCCGATCGAAGCAAAACGCCATTATATGGTGCTGTTCTTCGACAATTCCTCGATGGAGCTGGGAGACCAACCGCAAGCGCGGGCTGCTGCTGGAAAGTTCATTGACGCGTACGCGGGGCCCGATCGCGTAATGGCGATCGTAAACTTTGGCGGTTCGATGCAATTCACGCAGAACTTTACGATGGACGCAAATCGGCTCAAACAGGCGGTCTCCGGCATTTCCGTGTCTTCCATCTCGCCGAATGCCAGTGCGTCCAATAGCTCCGGCGGCGCCAATGCCGGAAGTATGGGAGGAGCGCCCGCGAGCGCCGTGAATGCCGGGATGTCAACTTCGGGACTGCAGTCTGGCATGCCGAGTCTGGGGAATTCGGAAGGCAGTTTCGGCGCGTACACGTTGCTGCTTTCGCTGCGGCAACTGGCGAAGAGCCTCACACCAATTCCGGGCAGAAAGAGCTTGATCCTGTTTACAGCAGGATTCGAGCTCAACCCAGAGCGCTTTTCTGAATTGACTGCAACGATTGATGCGTGCAACAAGGCGAACGTCGCGGTGTATCCGCTGGATGTACGCGGCTTAGTCACAACGATGGGGCAAATGCTGCGCGATGGAACGCAACAGACTTGGGCCAGCGATGATGGTCAGGGATCGAGCTCTAACGCGGCAATGCAATCTTCTTCGCAGCCTGGATTTCAGCTCGCTGCATATCATCGGGCTCCTGCTGCGCTCGTTCTCGCGGCGCAACACGGTGGCGGAGGCGGTGGAGCAGGCGGTGGAGCAGGCGGTGGTGGACACGGCGGAGGTGGTGGCACCGGCGGCGGCACAGGAGGCGGTACCGGAGGTGGAGCTGGTGGCGGCACAGGTGGCGGAACCGGCGGTGGGACAGGCGGAGGTAAAGGCGGGGGTACCGGCGGCACCGGTGGCGGCACCGGCGGCGGAAAAGGCGGCACCGGGAGCGGCACGCCGGGAGGCATCAGCGGGTACAGCAATTCGCCTTACAATCAGGCGCGGCAGATTGTTCCGCAGTTTCCCCCGTCTGCGTCCACCAATCAGCAAGTGATGTACGCGCTGGCCAGCGGCACGGGTGGATTTCCCATCCTGAACACGAACGACTTGATGGCGGGTCTGGAGAAGATCGCACGCGAACAGAGCGAATATTACCTGTTGGGTTACACGCCCGCGGAGTCGCCAGCCGGAAGCTGCCACACTCTGAAAGTAAAAGTGGAACGCGGCGGGACGAATGTTCGCGCACGCAGCGGTTTCTGCAATATTGTTTCCAACGATGTGCTGGCCGGGAAACCCATCGAGAAGGAAATGGAATCGCGAGCGTCAGTTTCCGGAGCGACGCCTGGGAGTGCGGCGGCGAACGCAACGAGCGGCGCCGGCGCAGCTGGCGCGGGGTCGCTGGAAGCGCCGTTCTTTTACGCTTCGCCGAACGAGGCGCGCGTGCATCTGGCGATGGAAGTTCCCACAGCTTCGATCGACTGCCCGAAGGTGAAGGGAAAATATCACGCGGACGTGAATGTGCTGGGCATCGCCTACCGTCCGGACGGAACCGTCGCATCGCGCTTCAGCGATGAAGTGACGCTGGACATGGAAAAGGATCAGTGGGAGAAATTCACGAAGGCGCCGATGCCGTACCAAAATCAATTCTCGCTCGCTCCGGGAGAATACCGCCTGAGCGTGGTGGTCAGCGGCGGCGGCGACAAATTCGCCAAGTTCGAAATTCCGTTGGCTGTTGATCCATACGACGGGAAGAAATTCAGCCTCAGCGCGGTGGCGTTGAGCAACCAGTTCCAGCCGGTCTCTGAAATGGGCAGCACGCTGGATGCGGATCTGCTGGCGGATCGCGCACCTTTGGTGGTTCGCAACATGGAAATAACGCCGTCCGCAGATAATCATTTCAAGAAGACCGAGAAGGTCGCGATCTACGCGCAAATTTACGCACCGCAACTGGCGGACGCGACTCCGCCGAAGGTGCAATGCAGCTATCTGGTCATCGACCAGAGGACCGGAAAAACGCTTGGCTCAATGGCGGGAATTGATATGGCCGCCTACATTCAAAAAGGCAACAGCATGATTCCGGTGGCGCTGAAGCTGCCTGTCGAGGCTCTACCGCCAGGAGAGTACCTGTTGAAAATGCAGGCCAGCGAATCGGGCGGGAGCCTTACGCAGATCCGCAGCGTGAATTTCGTGGTGCAGTAGCGCGGAGACAACTGAGCCGCCCCGAAAATGGTCGATTAGGAACGGTCGCGGCCCTTTAGTTTCTTAAACTTACGGACGTTTCTAATCGCGCGGACGCCGACTAGAAATCGTCACCGGTAATCTTACACTCAACCATTGGTTCCCCGCAGCACAGCCATAATCTGACGGATTACATCCAAATATTGACCGAATTCGGGCTGCAACTTTACCCGCGAATCCGGGTTTAGACTCTTAGGAGTCACATTGCTTGGGTGCGGTGGCTCTGGCGCTCTTCTACAGCGATTTATCGCGGTCCGTACTTGCTCTTAGGGATAGGCCCCCTGCCCACTCACGTTCACCATAGTGGGGGAAGTTATAGCTGGACGATTTAGCGGAGGGTTCATTTGGTGGGACGGAAACCATCGAGTTTCTTAGGCTTGCGGGCATTGGCGGTTTGGCTCTTCGTGCTCGCCGTGGCGGGCTTGACGACGTCGTCTGCGCGCGCCGACGCTGGCGTGGTGCTGAACGAATCCCTCGATACGAGCGTCGCGCGCATCACCGGCTCCGGCCATAGCGCCGTGTATCTCTCGCGGATCTGTCCTGACGATTCGCCGGTGAAAATGCGCCTGTGCTGGCCTGGGGAACAAGGCTCGGTCCTGAGCAATTACACGACGCTGGGGGAGGATCAGCCTTATGAGTGGAACATCGTTCCGCTGAGCGTTTATCTGTATGGCGTGGAGGATCCCAGCGATCGCCCGCTCGTCGGCTCGAAAGCGATCAAGGCGGCGCTGGAGGAGCGCTACCGCGACAAATACCTGGCGGCGATCTGCACGGAGGAGCGCTGCCGCTCCGGCAAGAGCTCCGAGTGGCGCGAGATGGTGGCGGCGACGCTGGAGCGCAGCCTGTATATGTTTGTGGTGAAAACATCGGTGGAGCAGGACCAGGCGCTGATTGCAGCATTCAATTCCCTGCCTAACGTAAACCACTTCAACGGCATGACGCGCAATTGCGCCGACTTCACGCGTCGCGTGCTGAACACCTACTATCCCGGCGCCGTGAAGCCCGATTACCTGAATGATTTTTTCATGACCAGTCCGAAGGCCGTGGCGCGCTCGCTGACTCACTACGCGGAGAAAAATCCCGAAAGCGATTTCCGAGTGCTGCATTTTTCGCAAGTGCCGGGGACGATCAAGCGCAGCAGTGAATGCCGCAGCGGCACGGAACAGCTCTACCACTCGAAGAAACTGGTGATTCCGCTGGCGGCCTTCGCGTGGCAGGGAATTCCGGCGGTGGCTGCGTCCTACGCCATCACGGGCCACTTTAATCCGGAGCATCAGTTTGAAGCGCATCCTTCGGCGGAAGCTACAGGCAGCGCCACGAACGAAAGCCCGGAAATTAGTGGCGCATTTACGGTCAGCGTGCAGGAACTTGCCGCGGAAGAAAACCAGGAGCGCGAAACAATTGTTGGCACCAAGGACGAGTGGAAACAAAATCAGATCCGCTTCGACGCTACGGTGGACGAAGCCATCCGCCGCGAGGTGATTCCCGACCGCGTGTATTTGAAGCGCGTCTTTATAAAGCTGGGCGAAAGCAGCACGATTTCCGCCGACGCCAACGGAGCGTTGTGGATGAATTTCATTGGCGACCAACCGCCTCTGCGCGTGGGCATCAGCGCCAGCAACGTGTTCGCGCCGGATTCTGACGGGCAATTTGCGTATCAGATCATGCTTGCGCGCATGCAGGGCGAACTGAAGAGCCCCAAGCACAGCCGCGAGACCATGCTGGATTTAAATCAGGATTGGCTGCTGCTTTCGGACATTCGCGCGCGAGGGTTAGCGGTGGCAGAGGAACGAAGCGCTCAGCCGGAGACGCAGCCTGCAGCGGCGGACGCGCGTAAAGATGGAGCGGTGCTAGCGACGCCGGCATCGTCCGCAACCTCGCGGAATCAACCGGTCGCGCACAGCGGCGACACGCTGCCGTAATCGTACGATCAACACATCTAAATTCCCCACAAACATCACGGACGCCGCGCTATTGGTGTTACCTGCGCGGCGTCTGTGTATGCACCTGCCGGGGGCTGGAGTCCGGCAGAGTTTACTGCGGACGCGGGAGCTGCAACATCATGCCGCTGCCCTGGCCCGATTCCACTTGTGGCAGTTGGCCGTTCCACTTTTCGATCAGCATCTGCGAGTTCTCGATGCGGCGCAGCTCCAGAAGCTGCGGCGTAAGAGAGTTCTGCCGGATGCGATTGGCGTCGGCTTCACCTTGCGCGCGCGTGACCATGGACTTGGCGTCGCCGTCGGCCTCGGCGATTTTCTTCGCGGCTTCCGCCTGCGTGGTCGCCAGTTCATTACGCGCTCGCTCGGCTTGCTGAATCGCCTGCGCCTTCGCGGTAATGGCCGCCGCGATCACCTCCGGGACGCGCGGCGCACCGATGAAACCGAACTGCTGAACGCTGACGCCCACCGGCGCAACTTTCTGTTCAATCATCGCCTGCACTTTGCCCAGAAAGTCGGCCTTGCGTTCGCCGTAGATGTCCTCCACGGTGAAAGTGGAGGCGACCTCGTTCAGCGAATTGCGCACGATGTCGCGCAGGATGCCGTGCGTGAACAATTCCAGATCGCTCACGCGATACTTCACGTAGAAATCCGGCACCTTGCTCGGATCGATCGCATACGAAAGTGAAACGTCCACCAGAATTTCCATGCCCTCCTTGGAGTTGAATCCCATTTCTTCGTTGATCGGGTGTCCTTCGGCCGTATCGCGCGTCCACTTCACGGTTTGTACGTACGTCGGAAACTCAATGATCTGCGTGCGCAACGGGCTGTATACCACCCATCCGGTGCGAATCGGAATTTCCGAAGCGCCGCGCTGGCTGCCGGCGAGATTGATTTCCACGCCGACGTGGCCGGCTTCAATGCGCGTGACCCGTAGCAGGAACACGACCAGCAGGACCAGCGCGAACATCGCCGCCGCCGCGATCAGCAAGCCGCGGAAATGTTCGACGGTCTTGCGCTGCACAAATTCCACATCACGGTTGTCTGGCCGATTAAAAATCGTCATATCGTCTTCTCCATGCGGATAGGGACGCTCCTGTGGTCCGCGCCACGCGGCGCTCTGGCGTTTTGCCCGGCGCATGCGCGCCGAAACAGTTGAGCTGTTTCTGAATCGGCTGATGGTATCGCGGAGGCGTTAGGAAGGAATAAGCAAGACGTAAGGATTCTGTAAGGCGTGCGGAAGCGCTGTGGGGACAGCAGGCTACAGTCGATTCACGGCGGGCGGGGCTTTTTGTGTCCCGCTCATCCGAGTCACGACTGTGTCGCGAGACTGCTGATTATTCCGAGGTGAGCATCACGGTTGTCGTGTGAGCGACTTGGCCGGTAGTGCTGGTGCCGGTGATCGTTACTGCTACTGGCTCAACTGCGGGCGTCGTCCCCCCGCCGCCACCGCCTCCACCACCACCGCCGCCTCCACCGCTGCTGGTGCCTCCGCCGCCGCATGCCGCGATTCCAACCGCCATCAGGAAAACGGCGCAGGCGGCGGTGCTCCAGCGGCGATTCTTGGCGCGGGTGATGAGCAAGATAATTGCGATCGCGAATGCGCAGCCGAGCGATGCGAACGTGCCTGTTGTCCAGCGGCCGAAACCACTTGGCGGCCGAATTGACGGCGGCGCGGTGGCCGCGGCGGCTGTGGTGATGGTGAGCATGGTGGTGCCACCTGCGTTTACTGGCGAGGCGCTGAAGCTGCAGGCGGCGCCGGTCGGCAAACCGGAGCAACTGGAGGGGCTGAACGCGACGGTGTCGGTGAAGCCGTTGACCGCGACGACGGTCAGAACTGCACTTCCGGTGCCGCCCGCGGTGGTGACCGTAACTGCTGCGGGGCTGGAGGAAATTACGAAGTCTGCCGCGCCACCGGTGCCGACATTCCATTCTTTGACCAGATTATAGACGTTCAACGAGCCGAGGCCGGTTGCGAGGTTGTAGCCAGGGCCCGCATTGTAGGCGAGCGTGCTGTTCGATTGAAAAGTTTCGCCGATCTCATCGGTATTGACCAAGACATCGCAACCCGTTGCACCGTTGTCGGCCGTCAGTATGGCGTCGCAAGGCATCGCGATCGTTCCGGTCGTGACCTGGTTGAAAATGCAAGCGCTGGTCTGCGTGCCACCTGACTGACAATTGGCCCAACTCTGGCCCGCCAGCGAATAGAGGTTGGTGTTCACTAGGCCGTTCGCCTGGCCCGTGCTTTGATTCAAGAGGGCCACCATTCCAGCGAAGACCTCGGCGGAAACGGAGGTACCTCCAATACCGAGGATGAACGGGAACGGAGCCGCAGTGGTGTTGGCCGCCAGGCTACATGCGCCGGTAAGTTGGTCTAAGTCCGCGTCCTGTTCACAATACAGATAAAAATTCTGAATCGTGCCGTCGCCTGCGAAGATTGCAAAATCCGGCATGTCGCGTTTACCGTCCGCGACTGTCAGCGCTGTTTGCCATGATGGTTTGGCGTAACCTCCCGTGCAACTTGAGAAATCGCCGGCGCCGGTTGTTGGAACGAAATCGGAGGTGGTGCAAGCGCTGACGCCGCCGCTGCCCCCTGCAGGTTCCACCAGAAAGCTGAGGTTGCTGAGGTTGGAGTCGAATGCGAGTTCGTTGCAGTCCGCTTCGACAGTGCCGCCCAATGCAAGGATCGCCTCGATGATGGAATTCGTACAAGTATCGTTGTACGTGGTTTCCGGAATATAGCCTTTCACGGATGCCTGCGTCATGGTCGAAGGGTTCGTGGAATTAAAATAGGTGGTTGGATTCGTCGCGTCGTTGAAATCCGTCCCGCCGACGGCAACATTGTACGGCGTCGAAGCGACGCCGTTTACGGCGAGCCCTAACTGCGCGACCGGAGGGGTCTCCGCAGTCGAATCGCAACCGGTCGTGCCGTTGTCACCCGTGGACACAACGACCGTGATACCTAACGCGGCTGCCTCTTTCCATTCACCGACTGAATCCTTTACGGAAGGACTGCCGCCATAAAGCGCGTTTCCTGCGGTGCCGAGGAAAAACTCACACAGGCCGTAGCTGTAGCCGATGATCTTCGCAACATTGTTGTCAATTATGTACTCTGCCGAGGTATCCCCGCCAAACGTAGTGGGTGTGCTCTTCGAAATTACCAAGTTGATGGCGGCGCCTGGAGCGACTGCGCCGGACCACTGAACATCCAGGTCTGCCTCGCACTCATCGCCGCCATCGGCGCACGATATTATGCCCGGAGTCGAGCTGCTAGAGCCCGGCGTGTAAGTCCTCGTGAAGTTGGCCGCCGGCAGGCCAAACAGGGAGCGGAAATTGGTGAGGTCGGCGGGATTGATGTCGCTATCGGAAACGATGGCGATGGTCTGGCCGGTGCCAGTGACGCCGGCATTCCACAGCGGCAGAACATTGTAGATCGTCGCGAAGTCATACGGTGCCAACCCGTAGCAATCCGTGTTGCTGCCATCCGCGTTGGTGCCGCTGCAACCACCCAGATATGTGAACTCCGGTGTGACCGACTTCAGCTTTCCGGTAGCCATGTTGCGCGTGAACGATCCAGTTAAGCGATGCGCAGCCTTCCTTGGAAAATTGTTTAGCGAAGCTACGCCGGTGACGGCGGGCGTGAGAGCCGCTGGAATGGATGGGTCGCTCGCGTTGGCCCAGTGTTGCTTCGAATCAATCGTGTAACTGTGAATCGCAGTATGAAACGCGGACTGGACCTGCGCGGCGTTGCCGGAGAATTGGATCACGTTGCGGCCGTTCGCGACTTTGTCGATCTGAAAGCCGTGCGATTGGAGCCACCCAGTAATTTTCTGGATGTCCGACTCCGACGCACCAAACTGTTCGCCGAATTCCTGGGGCGTCAGCCATTTGTGATAATTGGGCGACGAGCGGTCCTGCTGCTGCGCGAGCAAAGTCTCGAGCGCCGCGCCTTGAGCCGAAGTGGTCTTGAGCACGAGCATCATGCGGTCCATCGCGAGGCTGCCAGGCGCCGCGCCCTGATCGTATTTCGCGCGGGCGAGCGGATGGGTATTGCCTCGAAGGACGACGAGCTTGCTGTCGTCAATCGGCTGAGTGATCAAGGACGGCGCGCCGGTGGATTGTCCGGCGCTGCGCTGCGAGATAACGGCGACGGAAAGGACCGCTAGAAAACAAGCGCACAGAAGAAGTGGTTTGATACGCATACGTCTCCCCATGACATTGAGCCTCGTGACATCACCCTTTACTGCATCCGACGCCTGCACGCGCCAATGCGCCGGCGACACCTGATACAGCGTCAACCAGCGCAAATTGGCACGCAAATGCTTTGCGCGAATACCGATGCCTCTGCCTACGCCGCTTGCAAAGATTTTGGATGCGGCCCCAGGCGCATACGTTAGCTTGGCGCGCGCCGCACGTTTGTAAATTCTTATGCTCGCGCTTCGAATCCGTTACGCGCTCAGTAGCCGGGGCCGGGGTCACCGGGACCACCCGCGGCTCCGCCTTCTTCGCCGCCGCGGCCACCACGTCCACGCGGACCGCCGCGGCCCATGCCCATGTCTTGCTGTATCTGCGAATATTTGCTGCGCTGGTCGGGGGTGAGAGCTTTGTAGATCGCCGCATCCGCCTTGGCGCGCGCAAGGGTGCTCTGCGCGGTGAGGTTGCCGATCATGGTCGCGGCTTGCTCCATCGCGGCGGAGTCGTTCGCTTGCACGGCGGTGTTCAGTGTGTCGCGCGCGGCTTTCATGCTGGCGCGGGAAGTTGTGCTGTTGGCGTCGCCGCCGGCGTTCAGGATCGCGGTGATTTGTGTCTGCTGCGCGGAGGTGAGCGACAAACGGTCGGTGAGGAACGCTACGCGACGCTGTATGTTGTTGCCGCCGCCGGGGCCGTCTGGACCCTGCGCGAATATTGCTGGCGCGGAGAAAATAGTGGCGAGTAAGAATGCTATGGCTGCTTTTCTCATCTTGCGAAAACCTCCTGGTTCATACAGTGCCTGTAGTGCCTGGCCCTGTCGGCGGTGTTGCGTCCAATAACGAATCGCTTGCTGGAGTCGGACAATCCCATGTGGTGCTCAGGGTGGATTCCAAAATACGGGGACAAAAGTTCCGGGAAGTTCACGCGAGGAGGCAGCTTGCGGCGAGGCTATATTGGGCGCCGGGACGCGCGAAAGGGGGACGCTCCGTGTCCGTTCCGATAGAGTGCGCGGCTAGTTCAATAGAAACTGCTGGATGAACAGGACTGTGGCGTAGAACTGGTAGTCCACGTTTTTCTTTTTGCTGAAACCGTGGCCTTCGTCCTTGGCCATCAAGAACCAGACGGGCGTTCCGTTTTTGCGGACGGTTGCGACCATCTGTTGGGATTCGGTCCAGGGAACGCGCGGATCGTTTTTGCCCTGGATGACAAATAGGGGCTTGGTGATTTTCTGCGCGTTGTTGGCGGGCGCGATGCGTTCGAGGAAGGCGCGCATTTTGGGATCGCGTTCGTCGCCATATTCGACGCGCCGCAGATCCTGGCGATAGCCGGAAGTATTTTCGAGGAACGTGACCAGGTTGGATGGGCCGACGACGTCCACTGAGCAGCGCAGGCGATCGTTGTAATTCGTCGCCACAGCGAGAGTCATGAATCCGCCGTAACTTCCACCTGTGACCATCACGCGGCTGGCGTCGAGATCGGCTTGCTGCGCGATCCAATCGAAGAGCGAATTGATGTCCTTGTAGGAGTCTTCGCGTAGGAATCCGTTGTCGAGCGTGAGGAAAGTTTTGCCGTAGCCCGTGGAGCCGCGCACGTTGGGGAAAATCACGGCGATGCCCAGCTCGTTCATGAAGTAATTGTAGCTGCCGAGAAACCGGGGACGGTACTGCCCTTCCGGTCCGCCGTGAATATCAATGATGACTGGACGTTTGCCGTTGAAACGCGCGGCTGGCCGATACAGGAAACCGCTGATGGATTTTCCGTCGAACGTTGTCCAGTGCACCAGTTCGGCTGCGGAGAAACTTTCCGGATTTAAGCCGCCGGTTTCGCTCTCGGTCCAACGCTCTACTTTTCCGGTGGTCACATCCACGGAATACACATCGGTAGCCGAACGCGAGCCGGTAAGTCCGAAGGCGAGGTCGCGACCGTTGTGGTGCCACTTCACGCCGAAAAGCAGTCCCTTTGGGAGCTTGAGCGCGGGCTTCTCTTTTCCAGTGTTGGTGTCGAGCAGATGCACGACCCCGAAACCGTCTTCGTTTGTGGTGAAGGCGATGGTTTTGCCGTCGGGAGTGATGTCGAAGTCTTCTACGTCCCAGTGAATATGTTCGGTGAGAAACGTGTATTTTTTGGAAGAGAGATGCAGGTAAGCGAGGCGCTGGAATTCGGAGTCTTTGTCCGTGGTGAGGTAAATTCCCTTCCCGTCTTTGCTGAATTTCGCGCTGGCGTAGGCGATTTTCTCGGCGCCGCCCTTCGGAGTGAGCAAAGTTTTTTCGCCGGTTGCAGAATCCATGAGCCAGAGATAAGTTTCGTTCGCGGAGATTTCTTCCAGTATCAGAATCTGTTTGTCGTCAGGCGACCAGTCGAGCGCGCTCCAGCCTCCGCCGGTCATTTGCGCGAGCATGCGATTGTTTTTGGGATCTTCGGGATGCGAGGGCTCGCTCAGCCAGATGTCCACGTCCTTGCCGTCGCGGCGCGTGGAGCTGTAGGCAAGTTGCTTCCCGTCGCTCGACCAAACTTCGCCGGTGTTGCGCGATTTACCGTCGGTGAGCAGCGTCACGGCGCCGGTCGCGTGGTCATAGCGGTATAGCTGATAGAATTCGCCGCCGCCGATATCCTTGCTGAAGACGAAAGAGTCGCCGCCCTTCGGCGGGTACAAGGCGCTGCGCACGTCGTCAACGTAAAACGTGAGCTGCGTGCGCGCGCCGGCCGGCATCTTCACTTGGTGGATCTGGAATGTGTCGGCGAATCGCGTCGAGATCAGCATCTCGCGCTTGGTGGGATGCCAGCTGGCAAAAAACGCCGAGCGAAAATTCGTGTAACGGTCTGCCTGCTCCGCCAGCGACTGCGGAATCGGCGGCACACCCTCCACGATAAGATTTTCGTTGGGCGCCACTACAGCCTCCTGGGACGAGTTCGTACTTTGCGCGAGCGTTGGACGCGGCGCGGAAGCCACCACCGCAACGAGCACAACGATCAGCGCAGCGCACGCCGCAGCCCACCACAATTTTACATGCTTCCTTGTGCGCACACTCGTCATCGTCGTCATCCTCCAGGTGTTTCCGCGCACCGGCGGGCAAGCGGCCACAGCGACGCCATCTGCAAACCTGGCGAAGCTTCGCAAATCTAGGATTTCCGCGGGACGAAGGTTACAGCGAGTACACGAGCACTGTCAACGAAACGCACGACTCCCGACCCGTGAATCGGATATAAAGCTTGGCAAGAGGCACCTCAGGAGGAGCATATGCGGTTTTTCTCTGACCAGCGATTTCTCGCGATCTATTCCGGAGTTCTCACCATCGTTTTCGCCATCACCGTGCTTTGTGGATTCGCGGCGTTGCGCAGCCAATCGTTTGATCAACTCACTGTGCACCGCATCAATTTCGTCGAGCCTGATGGCACGCCCCGGCTGATTATTTCCGACCGCGCCGAATTTCCCGGCATGTTCATGCGCGGAAAGGAGGTTCCGCGGCCGGACCGCAGCGATGTTGCGGGCTTGCTGTTCATGAATGACGAGGCTTCCGAAATGGGAGGTCTAATTTGGAGTGGGCTAAAGGACAAGGACGGCAAAATCCAAAACCACGGCCACCTAAGTTTCGATGAGTACGAGCAGGATCAGATTTTTGTGATTGATTCCGGCCGCGAGGACCAGGATAAGTTTTCGGAGATCCGCATCGGTGAACGCGGAGATTACCCGATTCAGCAGGAAATCGATGCCAGCGTGCAGATCAACAAACTTCCCAAGGAGCAGCAGGCCGCGGAATGGAAGAAATTCTTCACGACTCATACCGGCGACGCGAATCGAATCTATCTGGGCCGGTCGCCCGACAAATCCGCGTCGCTGCGCATTAAAGACGACCAGGGCCGCAATCGCATAATCATCCGCGTTGATGCGGGAGGGAATCCGGTGATTCAGTTTCTCGATGAAAGTGGCAAGGTTAGCAAAGAGATACGCGCGGAGAACTAGACGAAAGCCGTCGGACATCAAGTTCGCCGGAAGCAACGTCGCGCAGGCACACCAACAGCCGCTCGTCAGAAGTGACTGAGAGTTCAAGCGCCCGGCTAGGTATGCGTCGGCTAGATGATCGCCAGGTACTGCCACTGGCCATCGACGGACTTCAGTTGATGCACGCGGCCATCATCGGCGTGCAGGAAATAGCTTCCGTCCGGGATCGGGTGATGGTGCGCCGCACGCACGGAACACCGGGTCCACCGGCCACCGCGCGCAGCTCCCCATCCGCCGCCGTGCTCTCTGGCTTCCTCGGTGAGTTCGATGCCGTACTTTACTTTGTACTCGACGCCGGTCAACCGTGTCGGCACTAACCGCCCACTACCCTTCAGCTGTTCTTTGCTCATGGTCGAATTAGACGCGGCTACCTAGCGAAAGGTTTCGCCGGTCCCCTCAGACAATTAAAGTGTCACTTAAGATTAGACCGCTTTCC
>Ga0209169_10001092_pt1 | contig 16580 bp, 14 predicted proteins | sample HubBroMetageWRM4_FD_188346 | JGI IMG/M metagenome (GOLD analysis project Ga0209169, IMG submission 188346) | Warmed soil microbial communities from the Hubbard Brook experimental Forest, New Hampshire - Hubbard Brook CCASE Soil Metagenome WRM 4... | ecosystem: Environmental > Terrestrial > Soil... | reverse complement strand
GTCGCTGTCATGGACGCGCTGATGACAAAGGCCAAGAGCTTAAAGCGCGTCACGTTGATGCCGAGCGCGGAGGCAACAACGTCGCGCTCGCGCAACGCCCGCCACGCTCGTCCGGTGCGCGTACGCTGGAAATTGAAGCTGATGAGAAGCGCGAGCGCGGCGAAAGCGAGCAATACGAAATACCAGGCCCGGCCGGAGCTGACGGTGAAGCCGCCAATCGACGGCGAGTCCACCATGATTCCGGTCGACAGCGTCTGCCGCGCCTCGTACTCGCCGCCGAGATAGACCACGACGAAATGCAGTCCGAGCGTGCTGATGGCGAGATAAAGTCCGCGCAGGCGAAGTGACGGTAGGCCAAAGATCAAGCCGAGAGCGGCGCCGACCACAGCCGCGGCCGGAAGAGTGACCCAAAATGGCGCGGCGATCTCGCGGAACAGCACGCCGACAGTAAAGGCACCCGCAGCGAGCAGTCCGGCGGTGCCGAGCGAGATCAGGCCGGCAAAGCCGGTGAGCAACATCAGCGCCAGCGAGCTGATCGAAGCAAGCAATACCTGGTTCAACAGGTCAAGTTGAAACGGCGTCGCTAGGAACGGCAGCACCAGCGATACCGCGAGCGCGAGTGCGAGGCGGACGCGGCGCGCCGGCGTGCCGAACAAAGAAAGTTCTTTGGCGAGCGTGCTTCGATCGCTCATCTCACACCCGATCGAGCTGTTCGCGGCTGCCAAACAGGCCCCAAGGCCGGATAGCGAGAATGATGAGTAGCACAATAAACGGCACTACGTCGGACAACAGCGGATCGACATATTGAATGGCGGCGATCTCGGCAGCCGCCACGATCAATGCGCCAAGCGCCGCGCCGGGCAAGCTGTCGAGCCCGCCGACCAGCGCCGCTGGAAAGGCCTTCAAGCCGATGGTCGCCATGTTCGAGTCCACACCGGCGTCGAGTGAGAGCAGCATCCCGGCGAGCGCAGCGGTGAAGGTCGAGAGGCCCCAGGCCAAGGCGTAGATACCGTGAAGGCGGATACCACGTTGTTCGGCGAGCAACGGATTTTGCCCGGCGGCGCGCATACGCACGCCCCATCGCGTGAAGCGTAAAAAAATGAGCAGCCCGAGGTAAACGACGACGGTCAGGCAGACGAGCGCGGCGCTAGCAGAGGAAATCTGCACGCCGCGCGCCAAATGCACCGGCGGATTGCGCCAGCCGAACGACGCGCCGGGATAGAATTGCTGCGTCGTCCAGATCAGGATGGTGAGCCCGCGCAACAGAATGCCGAGCGCGATGGTGATCAACACGGCAGCCAGCACTGCTTCGCCAGTCATCCAGCGCATCAGCACCGCGTAAACGGCAACACCCATCAGGAGACCGCAAATCGCGGCGAGCAACAGCGCGAGCGGAGGATTTAACGGAAACACGCCGGCGAGAGCGACCAGAAGATAAGCGCCGACCATCATCAATTCGCCGTGGGCGAGATTGAGCACCCGGCTGACGCGATAGATCAGCACATAGCCGGAGCTGACGAGCGCATAGATCGCCGCCAGCACGATAACGTTGGCGAAAAGTTGCAGTGACATGCCGGCGGCCGACCTGCCTTAGTTGCACCGGCTCCCGCTTACGAACCGCTAAACGTCAGTTGACGACATCGACCGCGAGCCAATCGCGCACACGCACGATACTCTTCTGCTCCGGGTCGTAGCGATAGAAGCGGTAATATTGCTTGGTGCGGAAGTGGTTCTCGGCCGTCCACACCAACGGACCGCCACGCAGACCCTGGGTGTCAAGGTCGAGATGGCTCATTGCCTCGGCGATCTTATCGGCGTCCGCCGGCCAAGCGGCCTTGGTGAGAATCTGCTCGAGCGCGCGGCCGGTGATCCAGCCTTCATCGGCGTAACTCACCGGGTATGAATATTTGCCGTCCGCCGCGGCTTGGCGCATCTCCTGCTGGACCGGAAGATTGTCTTGAAAGAGCGCGTTGGCGGAGAAGACATTGAAGCCGCCGTCGGCGATCCGCTTAAGTTCTTCCTCGGCCTGAATGTGGCCGTAACAAAGATACGTCCCGCTCCAGCCGAGCCGGCGCAGCGCCTCGAAGGTGCGCACCTCGGTCGCCCATGGCGCGTAAGCAAACCCCCAATTCGGCTCGCCCTCTTTGATCTTGGTGGCGAACGGCGTGTAGTCGGCCGTGGTTGGCGCAATGAATTCGGTGTCCACAATGGTCATGCCGAGCTTCTCGCCTTGCTTCTGCGCCATCTCGATACCGATCCGCGAAATGGGAATCGGCATGCCGATCATGGCAACCTTCACTGGCTCCTTTGCCGCATCCTTGATGGAGTCGATCGCCACCGGAATGTCATAACCGAAATCAAAACCAGTGGAGCAGAACAGCACCGGATCGGGCTTCGGCGGGTGGCTCTCCTTCGGACAGATGGCGCCGGCGAACAACAGCGGCACTTTGGCGCGCCGCGCTTCAGCGATCACCGGCCCATAAGTCGACGAGAGGCTCGAATCAATCACTAGGATCACATTGTCCTGGCGAATGAGCTTGGTCGCGTTCGCGGCTGCCTTCGAAGGTTCGGCCTGGTCGTCCTCGACCAATAGATTGATGCGGTGGCCGTTAATGCCGCCTTTGGTATTGAGCCGATCGACGTAAATACGCAGCATCTCGATCACCGGCGCCTGCGTCCCGGCAGCAGGTCCGGTCATGGCGGCAGTCACACCGATAACGTAGGCGTCCTGCGCGCGAGCAACGGCGCAAAAGCCAAGGCTCGCAACACTGAACGCAGCGGCGAAAGTCAACGCGGCTATCGATCGCATATTTTCCTCCCCCGCGCGCCGAACCGGCTTTTGCGGCTCTGGCAAACGGCAGCGAAGCTTACACTGAACGGCGCGGAAAACCCAACCAGCCGGGACCGCGCGGTCGTGTCCACCGGACCATCTTTAACCAGATCGCGGTGTCCGAGGGGCGAGCGTTAGCCGAGCGCCTTCGCCAACAAATAACCCGAGCCGCCGCCGAGCCCAGGGCCCGGATGCGTCGAGGCGCCGATATGATAAAGCCGTGCGACCGGCGTGCGGTGATTGATGGAAGTATGAAACGGCCGCCAGAGAAAGAACTGATCGATGCCGCAGAATCCGCCATACGGATCGCCGCCGACCAGATTCACGTTCAGCGCTTCGAGATCGGCCGGCGAATACGCTTTGCGCGCGATGACGTTGCCGTGAAAATCCTCAATCTGCGCAGCGAGAATAGCTTCGATCCGGTCGGCGAATTTTTCCCGGATCTCATCCGTCCAGCATCCGTCACTCGGTGTTGCGATCTCACCCGCGGCATCGCCTTTAATAAAGCGCGGCGCCTCGGGCAATTGCAGCCACAGGATCGACGCGCCCGGCGGGCAACGGCTGGCATCGAGCGCGGCGGGCTGGCCGACGCAGATTGTCGGCACCGCAGGCAACATGCCGCGCTCGGCTTCGTTCGCCGCCTTCGATACGCCGTCGAGCCCGGGCGTCAGATGGGTGAGCGCAACGCCGCTTACGGTCGGCACCTTCCAGCGCGGCGGCGCTTTGAGCGCGTAGTGGATTTGCATGTTGCCCTTGCCGTAGCGATAGCCGGCGACGGTCTCGCCGATTTCTGCTGGCAACTTCGCGTCCGCGAGCAAACGGCCATAAAGCTGATTGGGCGTGACCGAGCAAATAACGCCGGCGCTCACCTCGATCCTACGGCCGTCGGCAAGCCGCACGCCGCGCGCGCCGCCATGATCGTCCAGCAGAATGCGCTCGACGTCGGCGCCGACAAGAATCTCGCCGCCGTGATCGCGGATCAAACGCTCGAACGCGGCGAGCACATTCTTGGCGCCGCCTTTGACAATCGGTGCGCCGGCGACTTCGAGCGCAAACGCAATCACTTTCGCCATCTGACCGGAATACGCGGCTTCCGGGCCAAGCCCGGTGTGCAGAACCCACGGCGCGAACAATGCGCGCGTGACTTCCGACTGAAAACGGCTCTCGAGCCAAGCGCGCGCCGTGCCAAGCGCCTCGCCGAAAAATGCTTTCAGCCCGTTTAACCCGCGCTGCCACGCTTGCCGCGCAACGATCTTGAGCGTCGCCGTCGACCACAGCGAACCACCCAGCAGCGCGAAGATGAAGGACGCATCGGCGCCGAGGCGGTTAATGTCGGCGTCGAACCGCGCGCCGTCGCCGGGCGAAAGCGCCTCGAATGTCGCCACATTGGCGTTGCGGTCCATGGCGAAGACAGCGTGGCGGCCGTCGGGTAACACCACCGCGGTCGGTGTCGGCGAATGCGCGAATTCGAGCCCGCGCTTTGCCAGTTCGGGTCCGAGTTCGGCGAAGGCCGGCGACGTCACGAACAGCACGAACGTCGTCGCCATCACATCGTGGACGAAGCCTGGCGCCGTGATCTCTTCGGTGCGGATGCAGCCGCCGACGCGGTCGCTGCGCTCGACCAGGAGGACCTTGCGCCCTTTGCGGCCCAACATCGCGGCCGCGACCAGCGCGTTGATCCCGCTACCGACAATCACATAGTCGGCCGCCGCCATCTTGTTTGCTCGCAGCGCGCTTACTTCTTCGGCACGATCGCGAGAACGCGCAGCGGACTGCCGGTGCCCTTGACGATCTTCAGTGGCGCCGCGATCAGGATCGCACCCTTGGGCGGCAGCTTGTCGAGTTGGCAAAGGCTCGCGAGTCCGTAACGATTGTTCTTGTGCATGAAGGTGTGCGCCGGGAACGGCGGGTCCATACCGCCGGCCGAACCTGCGTCGGTGCCGACGGTCTCGGAGCCCCAGCCGATGACGCCTTTGCTAACCAAATAATGAATGGTCTCCGCAGCCGGGCCCGGCGAATGCGGTCCCTTATCGTCGGCGTTGAGGAATTTGTCTTCGCTGCCGTTCCTTTTGTACCAGTCGGTGCGCATCAGCACCCAACAGCCCGCGGGAATATCGCCGTGGGTTTTTTCCCAGGCCTTCACGCCATCAACAGTGAGGAGAAAATCCGGATTCTTGGCGGTCTCCGCCGAACAGTCGATCACGCAAGCTGGCGCGACAAAGTTCTTCACCGGGATGGTGTCTGTGAAACCGTCTTTATAATCCCGACCACTGATCCAGTGCACCGGCGCGTCGAAATGCGTGCCGGAATGCTCGCCGAGCTTGAGCCAGTTCCAGGCCCAGAACGGACCGTCCTTGTCGTAGTGCGATATGGCATGAACCTCGATCGCTGGCGTGTTCTTGCCTATTTCCGGCGGCAACTTGATGAGCGGCGTGTCTGGTCCGAGCGGTGCGGACAAATCCACCACCTCGATGGCGCCGGAAGCGAGCGCGGAAGCAAAATCACTGAGAACTTGCGTGCTGGTCATTAAGTCTCTCCGGGGCGGTGGCTATCGGGCGGTGTCGCCGGCTGGAAGCCTAGCTTAAACATTTTAGTTATGAAATATCTGCGCTGGCAAGCGAAGGCGAGAGCACGTAGATGGCTTCTTACGACGCGGTCGTGGTCGGCTCAGGCGTCAACGGCCTTGCCGCCGCGCTTCATCTCGCGAGTAAAGGCTGGAAAGTCGCGGTCTGCGAGCGCGCCGATGTGGCTGGCGGCGCGGTCAAGACTGCCGAAGTCACCCTGCCCGGCTTTCGCCACGACCTTTACGCCATGAATCTCGGCCTATTCGCCGGCTCGCCGTTTTTCGCCGCGCACAAGGATCGCCTTCTCGCCAACGGGCTTGATTTCGTCAGCGCCGAGCGTTGCTTCGCCACTCCGTTCGCCGATGGCACTTGGCTCGGCGTTGGGACAAACGCCGACGCCAACGCGGCACGGATCGAAGCCTTCAGCGCCGCGGACGCCGCGCGTTGGCGCGCCATGACCGCGGCGTTCGGAGACGACGCACCGCATATCTTCGGCTTGCTCGGGTCGCCTTTGCCATCGTGGCAGGCGCTACGCGTGGCGTTTTCGGCGTGGCGCACGCGCGGCATCGCCTGGGTTGCCGAAACGGTGCGGCTTCTGCTTTCGTCGCCGCGCGAATGGCTCGACGAGAATTTCGAGAACGAAAAACTCAAGACCATGCTGGCGATCTGGGGGATGCATCTTGATTTCTCGCCCGATTGCGCCGGTGGCGCGCTGTTTCCGTATTTGGAATCCATGGCCGACCAGGCATTCGGCATGGCGATTGGCCGCGGCGGCGCGGGCACGCTCGTCTCCGCGCTCACCGCCGCGATCACCGCCGCTGGTGGCGAGGTGCGCGTCAATGCGCCAGTGCGCGAGATCGCCATCGAAGCGGGCGCCGCCAAGGCCGTCATACTCGAGAATAGCGAGCGGCTTGATGCGACCCGCGCCGTCATCGCCAACCTTCATCCACGCGTGCTGTTCGGAAAGCTTGTGCCCGCCTCGTCGGCGGCGACGCAGCGGCTCGCCAAATTCCGTCCCGGTCCCGCAACGATGATGATCCATTTTGCGCTCAACGATCTGCCGCAATGGAGTGCCGGCGAAGAGCTGCGCCGCTTCGCCTATGTGCATCTCGCGCCGTCGCTCGGCGCGCTGGCGAGAACTTATACCGACGCGATTGACGGCCTACTTCCCGCCGAACCCGGCTTGGTCGTGGGACAACCGACCGCGATCGATCCGTCGCGCGCGCCCGCCGGCAAGCACGTGCTGTGGGTTCAAGTGCGGGTGTTGCCCTCGCAGATTCGCGGCGATGCCGCCGGCGAGATCAGCGCAAGAGAATGGGACGATGCCAAGGAAGCTTTCGCCGACCGGGTCTGCAACATTATCGAGCGCTACGCGCCCGGCTTTCGCGCCACCATTCTCGCGCGCAAAGTACACTCGCCCACCGACCTCGAACGCGACAATCCGAATCTTGTCGGCGGCGACAGCCTTGGCGGCAGCCATCACCTCGATCAGAATTTTCTGTTCCGCCCAGCGTTCGGCTGGTCGCGGTACCGCATGCCTTTCGCGCGTCTTTATATGGTCGGCGCCTCGACCTGGCCTGGCGCCGGCACCGGCGCCGGCTCGGGCTTCATGCTTGCGAAAATGCTGGCCGGAGCATGAATAGAACTTGCTAGGACTTTTTAATTTTCTTTCAAACGCGGTGGCTATCTATGTGCTGCCACGTTAGCGTGCCGCGCGGCGTCGGCGGCGATTCGAGAATAACCAGAGGGAGAGACTACAATGAAAGCAATGTTAGCGCTTTTCGCAGTTCTTCTGAGCTTGGGCCTTGTATCTTCCAGCACCATTGCCCGGGCCGACGCGGATGACGCGGCCTGGATCAAAAAATGCGTCAGCGACAACAAGCGAGAGGGCGCAACTCCAGAAGTGGTTGCGGCCTATTGCTCGTGCATGAATGGCAAGATGTCGTCAGACGAAACCAAATCGATCACCGCCTGGGAAAAGACGCACCCTGCCGAAATGGCCGCTTGCGACAAGGAATCCGGCTGGAAGTAATCGGCGCGCCGGCGCTTACTCGTTTCACGCCGGCAAAAAAATGCTCGCGTTATCGTCATTCCGGACTTGCTGCTGTGCGGCAGTCCGGAATGACAAGTCTCAATTCTTCGGCTTCAACAACTCTCGCGCGATAATGAGCTTTTGCACTTCGGTCGCGCCCTCGTAGATGCGCAGCGGCCGGATTTCGCGATAGAGCCGCTCGACCACCGAGCCCACCTCGACGCCGAGGCCGCCGAAAATCTGCACCGCGCGATCGATGACGCGCTGCGCGCTTTCAGTGGCGGTCATTTTCGCCATCGCCGCTTCGCGGGTTGTGTTGACGCCTTCAGCATCGCGCAGCCACGCCGCGCGGTAGGTCAGAAGCGCCGCCGCATCGATCTCCGTCGCCATGTCGGCGAGTGCGGCTTGGGTTAGCTGAAAGTCCGCCAGCATCTGGCCGAACATCTTGCGCGAAGTTACGCGCGCGAGCGCTTCATCGAGCGCGCGGCGGGCGAAGCCTAAGGCCGCGGCGGCAACGCCGGCGCGGAAGATGTCGAGCGCGCGCATGGCGATCTTGAAGCCTTCGCCCGGTGCACCGACGAGGTGGCTCAAGGGCACACGACAGCCGGCGAAGCGCAGACGCGCCAGCGGATGCGGCGCGGTGACTTCGATCCGCTCGGCAATGTCGAAGCCCGGCGTCCCGGCGTCGACCGCAAACGCGGAAATGCCGCGCGAACCTGGCGCTTCGCCGGTGCGGGCGAAAACGACATAAATATCGGCAATGCCGCCATTCGAAATGAACGTCTTTTCGCCGTCGAGAATGTAATGAGCGTCCGCCCGCCGCGCCGATAACGCCATGGCGGCCACATCGGAGCCGGCTTCGGGTTCGGTGAGCGCGAAGGCCGAGATTGCTTCACCCGCCCCCACTTTCGGCAAATAGCGCGCTTTGAGTTCATCCGACCCGGCCAGCATGATCGGACCGCTGCCAAGGCCCTGCATGGTAAAGGCGAAATCGGCGAGCCCGGAATGGCGGGCCAGCGTCTCGCGCGCGATCACCAGATAAAGCGAGCGCAGCGGATCGTGCACGCCGCCATAGCCCTTGGGGACGCAATATCGAAGGAAGCCGCCCTCCCCGAGCGCGCGTACCCAGCTTTTGCACAACGCATCGACGTCGTCATGGCTGCCGTTATCGCCCTCGATCTCGGCGGTCGCCTCCGCCGCCCACTCGTCTAACTCCTCGGCGAAGGCGCGATGCTCGGCAGCGAAAAACGGCAGCCGCAAATGCCCGGTCCGGCTCATGTTTTCCTCTCACGTCCTTTCGGTCTTTCCTGGGGCCGAGTGCAACGAGGAGCCCGGAATGACGGACGTCGGACTTAAAACGCATAACCATGCCGACGGCAAATCATTGCATTTTTTACGATCCGGGGCAGACTGGTCCAGGGTAGTAGGCGTGCGGAGAGTCCGGTCTTGAAAGCAATTATCGCAGGGGGCGGCGTCGGCGGCCTGGTGACGGCGCTCATGCTCCATGCGCGGGGCATCGACTGCGAAGTCTTCGAGCAGGCCGACACCATCCGCGAACTCGGCGTCGGCATAAATACCTTGCCCCACGCCATCAAGGAGTTGGCCGATCTCGGGCTCCTTGACCGGCTCGACGCGGTGGCGATCCGCACCTACGAATTGTTTTACACTAATCGCTTTGGTCAGGAGATCTGGCGCGAGCCGCGCGGGCTCGACGCCGGCTACGACATTCCGCAATTTTCCATTCATCGCGGGCGGCTCCAAGGGGTCATCTATCAAGCCGTGCGCGCGCGGCTTGGCGAATCGCGCGTCCATATGAACTGCCGGCTCGGTTCGTTCAGCGAGGATGAAGGTGGCGTGACCGCTTATTTCTTCGATCGCGCCGGTACGCACCGCTTCACCGCGCGCGGCGACGTCTTGATCGGCGCCGACGGCATCCATTCCGTGGTGCGCGAAAAACTTTACCCGAAAGAAGGACCGCCGACTTGGAACGGGTTGATGCTGTGGCGCGGCGCCCACGACTGGCCGGCGTTCTTGACTGGGCGGTCCATGGTTGTCGCCGGCGGACTGGCGGCCAAACTCGTAATCTACCCGATCGCCGAAGGCTCGCGCGCCGACAAGCGGCTGACCAACTGGGCGGTGATCGGTCGCACCGGCGACGGCTCGACGCCGATTCCGCACAAGAACGATTGGTCGCGGCCCGGCCGTTTCCAAGATCTGATGCCGCACGTACAGCGTTTTCGCATCCCGTTTGTCGACGGTCGCGCGCTGATCGAGGCAACGCCGGAATTCTGGGAATACCCGATGTGCGATCGCGAGCCGTTGCCGCGTTGGAGTTTCGGCCGCGTCACGCTTCTCGGCGACGCGGCGCACCCAATGTATCCGGTCGGCTCGAACGGTGCCTCGCAGGCGATCCTCGACGCGCGTTGTCTCGCCGACCGGCTGAAAGACGCCGATAATCCCATTCACGCGCTCTGGCTCTACGAGCAGACCCGGCTGCCTTCGACTGCGGATATCGTGCGCATGAACCGCAAAGGCGGTCCGGAAGGTGTCATTGATGCGGTCGAAGCCCGCGCGCCGGACGGCTTCTCCAATATTGACGACGTCTTGTCGTTCGAGCAGCGCAAGGCGATCGTCCGCGGCTACGCTTCGGCTGCCGGCTTCACCCGCGAACAGGTCAACAAAGCGGCTTAGCGCTCGCCCATGGCAGCTCTGCATTGCGCCTCACGGGGCTTGAGTCTTGTCTCGGACCGGTCATTGCCAGCAACGGCCGCGTCCCGCGCTTGAACGCGCGACTGCCGATGGGCAGCAATCCACCATTCTGTAGGGGCGAATTCTTAGGTAATTCCCGTCGCTTACGAGAAACTGTGATTTGTCACAGTTGCCAGGTCTCCGCCGCCTCAACCATTAAGGCAGCGGAGACCGTTGGCATCCGTCGCCCCCGCTGACGGATCTCCAAAGGGGATGGCTTCATTCGCATTCGTGAAGCTATCCCCTTAGCTTTTCCGGGCCGCGCCTGCCCGCCAGCCATCATCGAGCCGATTAGGCTGTTTGCTGCCCGAGGCAGCGTCAAATATCAAGCCGAAAGCTGACTCTCTTGGGGTCGCGACGGTTCCAGGGGACTGCTTCCGATAGCGAGCTTCACCGTTATCCAAGAAATTGCGCGATCTCTTCCGTGCTTGGCTGGAAACTCGGAAAGCGGAAGATCAAGTTCAACGTCACCAGCAATCCGATGAGGCAGAAGGCGGCGATGATGATGAGGTTGCGATCAGTCGTCACCGCCCGAAACCGATCGGTGGCTAACGTGCCGCTACTGCGGAGCGCAGGATAAACCCAGCGTGGGGAACCATGGCTTATGGGCAAGCTTGTCATCGGCGCCTCCTCCTCTTTGCCACCCAACCCACTCACCGTAGTCCTCCCCTTGCGAGGGTTCTGTGACACCGGTCACATGAACTGAAGTTGGACGCCGTCTCCTTTACGACCTCGGCGAAACCCGGCACGACGACAACAATTCACGCCGGAACGCAGCCGCGAAGCGCCCCGAGCAGTAAATCGATTTGCCGTTCGATCGCCGCCAGCGCCACCTCAGGCCGGACGTATTCGACATCCTCCACCAGCCAGAACTGGACGCGCTGCTCCCACTCGGGAAATCTCGTTCGAACAAGCGGGCGATGCTCCGGCTCGTTCAGCGCGATGATCCGATGCGCAGTTTCAAGGTCGGCCACGGCGCATTGCAGCGGCATTCGCAGACCGGCCTCGGCCGAACACCCGCGCGCCGTAAGACCGTGCAAGGCGAACGGAGACAGCGGGCCGACATTGTGGACGCCGCGCTCGATCGCCAGCGCCCGCGATTGCGCCTTCCAACCGATGCCGCTTGCCGCCGCCTTGTGGTTGAAAAGTTCCTCCGCGAAACGGCTGCGGTAATAATTGCCGGTGCAGAGAAAAAGGACGGTCTGATTCATCGGGCGGCCAATAGCAGCGTTTAGCGACAAAGATCTGATCGCGAAAATTGCAATTTGAACATCCCCCTTTCAGGGGGGAGGAAAACCAAGGCCGCAGCGCCTCCCAATCACTTGAAATTGGTCGAGACGTCGGCGATCGGCTGCGACTGCTCCATCTTGATGAAGCGGATCTTGCCTTGCGCAGCCGTCAGCGCCTTGTCGAGGTCGACGGCGCGGATCGACTGATCGTCATAAGTCTTGAAATACCAGCGCCGGTTTTTCAGATCCGACGCGCTGGTCCAGATGGTCGCTTCGGCGTGTAGCGAGCCGTTCTGCGTGTCGCGTACCGCGCCATAAGGAATGTCGAAATTGTTGAGGATGTGGAATGCCTCGAGCACGGCTTGCGGTGCGGTGTCGGACCGCAACGCCGATTGCGAGAACGCCACGGCGCGCACGAAGCGCGACGGCGGCGTGAAGTCGCCGGGAAGGCCGCGCAAACCGGAGCCCTGCCCGAATTGCGCGAGCTTGATGCCACCGAGGTTTACCGGCGGCACGTTGTCGACGGTAAGGTTGACGTAGTTGCGCAGATTGGTCATGTGCCAGTCGAACGTCGGCGAATTGGTGACGACGCCGAGCGGGTTGTCGAAAATCTTCAGCGTCTTGCCGAGCGGCTCGATCACCACCGCCGCGCCGCTCGCATCATGCACGACAAAATGCACTGGCGCTGGTTGCTCGATCGCCTCGAGTACTGTCGGTACCAGCACCACTTTGTCGAAGTTCGCTTTGACTTCCTCGACGCTCGAGAAATTGCCGAGGAGCCAATTGGCGTATTCGTGCGGCGCCATCGCCCGCGCGGCGTTGTCTTTGGTCGCATCGGCGTAGCTGGCATAGCCGGGGAAATAGAACAGGCCGACATAGAGGCCGCGTTCGTTGATGCCGTCGACGATCGCGGTCAAGCCTTCGGCATTGGCGCCGACGAAGCCGTATTTGCTCTGGTAGCTAATGCCCTTACCGCCATCAGGCAACGTGCCGGTGAGCGTGGTGCCAGCCGGGACCACCATGACTTCGGAATGCAGATCAAAGCCGAATTCCAGCGTCCGTGCGGCGACGACGCCGCGGTCCTTGGCGATCAGGCGGATGCCGGTGCAGGCTTGCGCGATGGGCGCCCAGGCCAAAGCTGCAGAAACAATTCCGACCAGAAGCGAGCGAAACATGCAGCTTTCTCCGATGAGCGAGAAACTCGACTTCTAATCGCGCGGACTTAGTAAACGGTGTCGGAGACAGGGCGAACCGTCTCGAATTGATTCACTCCCGCTTAAATAAAATTGACTTCACCGAGCTTAGACCGTCGTGCGCTTTCGCGTCACTTCCCAAATGGCCACCGCGCCAGCGCGGTAGCCGCAAGCGCGCCGACAAGCTGAGCAGCGGTGAACGGCTCATGCTCATCCTTGTCCATTAATCCACCGCCGAATCGTTTCGGCGCGCGAGCGCGTATCGTCCGCGATGGTCCTTCCGATCGAAAGGTGTCCGAAAACATCCTGTTCGGCAGCCATTTCGAGCACGGGCACCTCTAATTCGGCCAGGCGTGCCCGTCCGCGGTAGGAAAGTGCCGCGCGCCATGCGGGCGCGTAGCTCGCCGGCTGTTTCATCGTCTCGCGCACGCGCAGCGTGAGATCGCTCGGGAGGATGCGCGGCGCGCTTTTGCGCGCCGCCCGATGGGTGCGCTCAAACCAAGGCCACCAGAGTTCGGAATCGCGTATGTGGTGCCAGGCGCGCAGCCAGTGGCTGCCTTCCCACGCCGGCAGCACTTCAGGCGCATAGCGGAGGGGAAGAGTCTCTCGTTCTTCACTCCCGAGAAAACACGGCGCGTCGAGTACCAACCCGAGCACCCGACGTCCCAGCCGGCGGGCCAGATCCACTGCGACCGCCGCGCCGCCGTTGTGCCCGTAGAGGCGGACGCGCGCGATATTGAGCTTGTCGAGAACTTTTACTGCCGTGTCCGCCCAGATCTCTACACTCTGTGGATTGCCTGGAAGCAGATCGGATTCGCCATGGCCGGCAAAATCGAGCGCGAGTGCCGGCGCGCTTTCCAGAACGAGCGCGTCGTACAATAAGGAAGAACCGGGCGCATGGTGCAAGATCAACAAAGGAACCGAACCGGCGAGGTCGCCCACACTGCGTACAAGTATTTGGGCGCCGTCGACATCCAGATATTCTGTGGTCGTTCGGCCGGGAAGCGCGGTGCAGGAAGGCGCGCAGGAAGGCGCGGGTGGCGGCGGGTCGTCCGCCGGATGATGTTCAAGTATTGCGCGCTCGGCCAGCGCCGCCGCTTCCGCTTCGCGCGGGATGATTTCGGTCCAGGCCGTTTGCGGATAGAGACCGTGGCTAGCGTAGAGGCTATCGCCGACGCGGTGGCCGAAGCAGACTGGAACTTTGAGATCGCGCAGCACATCGAGTGCGCGGTGACGGAAGGGAGCGGCGTAGCCAATGCGGTAGTCGTCTCCAGCTTCAAGCAACTCCACAACGCCCCGGTGCAGGAAATCCAGATCCGGTACGTCGGCGTTGGAGCGCGCCTCCGCGGTCTGAGCATTCCACGGCCAGAAGACGTGCTGATCGCGATAGCGGAACCAGAGCCGCAGCAAATGCCCGCCGTCCCAGACTGGCACGATGGGCTCTAGATAATGTTCGAGCTGCTCGTCAGTGTAGGGTTTGGCGAACACGGCGAAACCGTCGGCGAACGCCATGGCGCAACGTTGCGGGTGACGAGCGGCGAACTCGACCGCGATGGACGCACCGGTGTGCCGCCCGTAGGCGGCGGCGCGGTCGATGCCGAGCGCGGTTAGCGTTTCGGCCAGAGCGTCGGCAAAGTCCTCGACGCGCGGCTTCGGGATCGGCAACTTGTCGGAGAGACCGAAGCCGGGCGTATCAAAAGCGAAGCAAGTAAACCGCTCGCCGAAGACCGACATGAGCGGCCGCATCACCTTGGCGGAACAGGGAGATGCGTGCAGCATGGCGAGCGCTGGCCCGCTGCCCGTGCGCAGATAATGCACCCGGCGCTTTCCTACTGTGATGAAGTGTTTGGTGATTCGCATCAGTAACTACGTGGCAGAGCGACGCGCTCGGCGACGAAGTTGCGCACCATTTCGTTGGAGATCGGGCTGAAAGGACCGAGCCGAGCGTCGCGGAACAGGCGTTCAAGCGGTGACTCCTCGACCATGCCGTAGCCGCCCAGGACGCGCAGGCAACGGTCGGTGGCACGCACCGCGGTTTCGCTTGCCGCAAGCTTCGCCATCGCGGCCTCGACCGCACAGTCGCGGCCGAGCGATTGCAGCCAGGCGGCTTTGGCGGTTATCAGGCGTATTTGCTCAAGCTCGGTAGCGACGTCGGCAAGCGGATGTTGCACCGCTTGGAAGGCTCCGATCGGGCGGCCAAAGGCGTGCCGGTCGCGCGCGTATTGCAGCGCCTGGTCGAGCGCCGCCGCAGTGATTCCGACATACATCGCCGCGCACAAAATGCGCTCTTCGTCCAGCGTTCGTAGCAGCGCTCGCCAGCCACCGCCGCGCTCGCCGATCACCGCATCGGCGGGAGCGCGCGCGCCGTCCAGAAACACCTCGCACGTGCAGGCTGCGCGCATGCCCATCAATTCGAGCCGACGCACCTGCACCGCGGGCTGGTTTCTCGGCGTGAGGATAAGCGACAGGCCGCGCGAGCGCTTGTCCTCAGCCACATCGGTGCGACATAGGACCAGAATCGCGTCGGCGTCGTCGGCGAGCGATGTGTAGAGCTTCTGCCCCCGCACCACCCACTCCCCGTCCTCCAAAGATGCGCGCGTCTTGAGCGCCAAGACGTCGGTACCGCCGTCTGGTTCGCTCATGCCGAAAGCCATCAGAAACTCTCCAGCGGCGAGCTTGGGAAGCAGTTCCGCTTTCAGAACGGGGGGTGCGAACTCACGCAGCACGCGTGCGGTCATCGAAACGAGGAGCCAGTCGGTAGCAAGGGAGGGAAAGCGCCGGCCGAGCTCCTCGCAGAACACCGCTGCGGTCGCAACGTCTGCGCCGCTGCCGCCAAACTCAACTGGCACCGATAGTCCCATCCAACCCATCGCGGCGAACTGCTTCCATAACGAGCGCGGGATTCGGCGCGCGCGATCCATTTCGCGGATGCGCCCCTCGGGCAGCTCGCGCTCGAAGAAGTGCCGCACGCTTTCTCGCAGCAGATCGTGTTCGACGATCGGTTCGAAATTCATGCGGCTTCCCCGAGATAGATCTGCTGAACATCGGGCCGCGCGCGCACCTCAGCGGGAGTGCCTTCCGCCAGCACCCGGCCTTGGTGCATCACGGTGATGCGGTTCGCCACGGCGAACACCACCGCCATGTCGTGTTCGGTAAAGATGCACGAAAGCGCGAGCTCGCGGGCGATGCGATGCACCAGTTGGATCGCCTCAAGCCGCTCCGGCGCGGTCATGCCGGCAGTTGGCTCGTCGAGCAACAGCAGCCGCGGCTGGGCGGCGAGCGCAATCGCGAGTTCAAGACGCTTCTGATCACCGTGGGAGAGCGTTCCCGCCGGTTTGGCGGGGTCCGCGGCAACACCGACCAGAGCTAGCAGCTCCCGCGACCGCTCGGCGTGGAGGGTGCGCGCTCGTGGCCATAGACTCCAGGAGCGTCGCGCATGGGCGAGCAAGGCGACCTGCACGTTTTCGAGTGCGCTTAGCTCGGGAAAGACGCTGGTAATCTGGAATGTGCGCGCCATGCCTCGGCGCGCGACGCGGTGCGGCGGCTCGCCGGTGATGTCCCGGCCCTCGAAGGAGATTCGGCCGGAGTTGGGGCGCAACAGTCCAGTGAGAGTGTTGAAGAAGGTACTTTTGCCTGCGCCGTTCGGGCCGATGATGGCGCGGAATTCGCCGGCCTCGACCGTGAGGTCCACACCGCCGAGCGCCGCTAGCCCGCCAAAGCGCTTGACGAGAGATCGCACGTGCAGGATCGGACTACTCATCTCGATTCCCGCGTCGACAACGGCACGCCGCCGACACCGCCGCGCCGTCGCACCATAGCATGCCGCCACAAGCCGGTGAGACCTTCAGGCATGAGCAATACAAGGATCACGATAATGATTCCCATCATAAGCGGCCAGTACTCGGTGCGCCCGCTGATCAGCACTTCGAGCACCACGTAAACCGCCGCGCCAACCGCCGGGCCAAGGAAAGTGCCGGTACCGCC
>Ga0209169_10001091_pt1 | contig 16580 bp, 17 predicted proteins | sample HubBroMetageWRM4_FD_188346 | JGI IMG/M metagenome (GOLD analysis project Ga0209169, IMG submission 188346) | Warmed soil microbial communities from the Hubbard Brook experimental Forest, New Hampshire - Hubbard Brook CCASE Soil Metagenome WRM 4... | ecosystem: Environmental > Terrestrial > Soil... | reverse complement strand
CACAAGGCCGCGATGGGCGGTTACGTCGCCGCGGTCTGGGGCTGGGACGAGCAGGTTCAGCGCGAGTATCACGCCAGGGCGTTCAAGCCACGCCGCTGGCGGATCATCACCGTCAACGGGGCCGACGCCGGCATGCTCTCGGTCGAGTACCGCCCGGACGAGGTCTACCTGGCGCGCATCGAGATCCGGCCCAGCGTGCAGGGCCAGGGCATCGGCACTCGCATCATCAACGCGCTGCTCGCCGAGGCCCGCCAGCGGGGCCAGGACCTGGTGCTCGACGTTCTCGTCGTGAACGAGCGCGCCCGTGCCCTGTACGAGCGACTCGGCCTCACCGAGGTGGCCCCCGTCAGCGATGGCGACGTCAGGGTCAGCATGCGGTCGGCCAGCCGCGATGCGGTTGCGGGTTAGGGAACCGAGTCATCGAGCGCGAAGCTGAGATACCTCTCGGCGGAGCGCGAGATCGCCGCCACACCATCGGCGGCGACGTTGCGGCGCCACCAGGCGCCGTAGATGCGGTCGAACCGGAACGGCTCCATCAGCGACAGCGCGCGGCGGATCGTGCGCGGCCGCTCCGGGATGTGGTTGGGGTAGCTGTACATGAAGCTGACCCAGCGGCGGTCCGGCACAACCGTGAAGATGTCGCCGGAGAACAGCGCGCCGTTGCCCTCCGGGTCGGCCGCCCAGTGCAGCACCTGGCCGCCGTCAAAGTGCACGCCCGCGTTGATCAGCGTGAGGCCGTCGCCGATCTCGCGGGTGTCACCGTCCCAGAACACGACCGAGTCGTCGGGACGGGCCACCCACTGCCGGTCCTTGCTGTGGATGTAGACCGGGGCGTCGAAGGCGTGGGCGAACTCGATCATGCTGCCGTAGAAGTGCGGGTGGCTGATGGCGATCGCGCTCACGCCGCCCAGGCCGGCTATCGCGGCGACGAGGTCGTCGTCGATGTAAGTGATCATGTCCCAGAGGACGTTCCCCGACGGAGCGCGCACCAGCAGCGCACGCTGCCCGATCGAGGTCGGCGGCTCGGCGCCGACGCCGACCACACCGGGACCTTCGGGCTTGACCTGGCCCTTGTGGCCCGCGTTGCTGAGCTCGGCCAGGCTCGTCCACTGCTGCCCGTCCCAGCCCACGTACTGGCGCTGGTCTTCGCAGATCGGGCAGTCCTCGCGAGGGGCCGGGTACTGGACGCCGCAGGTGCGGCAGATCGGCAGATCGGCTTGCATGCTCTACCTATACCCGACGTTCAGCAGGGACTCTTCACCTGAGTAACGCACGGCACGGCCGTATCGCTCTAGGGGTGTTATCTGCCGCCCCGGCCGTAACACCGGGGCCCAAACTCAAAGGAGTGCCATGCGTGCATCCCTGCTGACGCGAGCGGGATCCGTTGCCGCCGCTGCTGCGATCGCAACCACCGGGGTTATGGCTGCCGCTGGCGCCGCGGATGCGTCCACGGCCCATCCACGGCTGGCCACCCATCTCGGCGTCGCCAAGCGCCACGCCGTCGAGCACCACCACCACGTGACGTTGCTCCTCGGGCGGCTGTCCACGAAGCACCACAACATGGGGCTTCGCGGCCGGCTGGTCTTCCTTGACCGCGTCACCAAGAAGGGCCTGGTGCAGGTCGGTCACGAGCGCACCGGCGCGCATGGCCGCGTCGCATTCGCTGTCGCCCCGAAGGGCACCGTGGTGTTCGTGCTGGTCTTCAAGGGAACCCCGCACCTGCACTCGAGCCACAGCCACGCCGTCATCGTCAGGCACTAGCACCGTGCAATGCCGCATCGGCGGGCTGGCTGACTGGATGCTGGGAAATGCGTAACCAGATGCTGAGAAGTGTCACGTGTTCACCCGCCCAGTCCGCCGATGTGGAACTCTTGCAGGCGCTATGGCGACAAAGGCTGGTGACTTGGGCGGGCTACTCGCACGGGCCCGGTCGGGCGACGAGGCCGGGTTCCTCGAACTCTGGCGGGCCCTGCAGCCGCGCTTGCTCCGCTACCTGCACGTCCTTGGCTGCGACGATCCCGATGACGTCGCTGGCGAGACGTGGCTCCAGGTGGTGCGCGACCTGCACAAGTTCGCCGGCGATGACGACGACTTCCGGCGCTGGCTGTTCACCGTCGCGCGGCACCGGGCCATCGACGCCGCCCGGGCACGCATCCGGCGCCCCGTCAGCACAATGGCCGACGGCCTGGACGGTTTCGCCGACGAACAGCTGGTTGAAGACGAAGTACTTGACGGCATGTCGGTTAAGAAGGCGGTCGCGATGCTCGCCGGTCTGTCACAGGACCAGGCGGAAGCCGTGGCGTTGCGGATCATCGCCGGACTCGACACGCCCGCGGTGGCCAGCATCCTCGGCAAGTCGCCGGGAGCCGTGCGGGTCGCACTGCACCGCGGCCTCCGGGCGCTGGCTGCCGACCCACAGGTCCAGGCGCTGGCCGCCGACAGCGAATCGGGCCTGCCGGGCCAGGCCCCTGGCCTTGTCGCCCCATGGGGAGGTGGGCTGAATGAGTACTGACCTCCCAGGCCACCGCGGCGACGAGCTGTCCGGTGACGTTCCCGGTGAGCATCTCGGTGACTTCGTGTCCAGCGAGCCTGGGCTCGACGCCCTGCTCGGCATGCTGGCCGCCGACGCGACGCCGGACGAGCTGGCCGACGAGGGCGCCGCGCTGGCGATGTTCCGGGCGAACCGCCAGCCGTTCGCGGCCGGGCAGCCCGAAGCCTGGCCGCCCGCAGCGCAGACGCGCCTGCTCGGGACGCCGGGTACGCCCGGTCCGTATGTCAGCGGCCGGAGCACGGCCGCCCGGCGTGGTTCACGCCGGCCGACGCGCCGGGCCGGGCTGATGGCCGCCGCGGTCGCGCTCGCCGCGGCCGCGGGGTTCGCCGTGGCGGCCTACACCGCGGCGCTGCCCACACCGCTGCAGCAGGCGGCCTACGGCATGCTCAAGTTCGCAGGCGTGCCGGCCGCGCACCACCCGAAACCGGGCGCCACGTCGTCCACTCCGCCGGGGAACACCCCGGGTCACGGCTCCCCGAGCAATCCAGCCCCCTCAGCATCGGCCTCCCCGCAGCCGAGCAGTTCGCCCTCGGTCTCCCTGACCGGGCAGGCGAGTCTGTCCCTCAGCGTCACAAGCGGGCGGATCGTTGCCGGCCGCAGCGACACGTTCACCGGCCAGCTGACGGACAAGTCGGGCGGCGTCGCCGGAGCCAGCGTCAACCTCCTGGAACGGGCAGCGGGCCAGCGGGCCTGGCATCAGGCAGCGACCTCGACCACGGGCGCCAACGGCACCGCGGTGATAACAGCTCCGGACCTCAGCGTGAACGCCGCGTTCCGGCTCGAGGGCCCGGACGGGACGATGAGCAAGCCGGTGCTGGTCATCGTGATGCCGCCGGTGTCGGCCAAACTCAGCGGTTCCAGCGCGAAGGCCGCCGTGATAACGGCCAGCAGCCCGCTCGCAGCTCCCGGCAACACCGTCGTGCTGCAGGTCCAGTCCGGAAGGCACTGGATGAACCTGCAGATGGCCCAGCTGAATGGCGCCAGACAGGCCCAGTTCATGGTGCGTTCCCGGCTCATGCAGCGCGCGTACCGGGTGGTGCTGATGCCCACCGCGTCTCACGGCCTCTCGGTGAGCAACGCGGTCACGGTCCCGCCGCGCTAGCCGCCGCCGCTCGGCGGCTAGCGCGGCGTCCCCACCGGCGCAGTGGTCAGCGCGGCGCGACCAGCAGCGTCTGCACCGCGGTACCGCAGCGGGCGCGCACGTCAGACAGGGTGGTCTCGGCCAGGCCGGTGCCCTGTTCGCCGATCGTGCTGACCGAATCCAGCAGCAGCCAGTCACCAACTGGGTCGCGCGGCAGGATCACCGTGAGGTCGGTGTTGATGAACAGGAACTTCACCGGGTCGAGGGTGGAGCTCACCCCGCTGCCCGAGTCGGCGAGCAGCAGGGCCCGGCACATCGGGGACAGCTCTTCGCCCGGGATCAGCGGGATCTTGGGACGGGCCCAGACGACGGCCGGGCCCGGCACGTCGAAGCCGCCGGCCCCGACGTAACGCCAGTCGATGTGGTGCAGGTACCCGGTCATGTGCCCGCCGGGAAAGGTGCCCAGCGGGTGCTCGGCCGGTATGGGCGGCGGCGGCGGGCCCGGCGTAACGGCCGGGACCCCGCCATCCGGAATGGCCAGCCGCCAGCCACGGGCGTGCAAGACCTCCTGCCCGCCGGCTTCGACGACGGCCTGCAGCAGAGCCACCCGCCGTCCCGGCCTGACCATCCTCGTCCTGACCGTGATCTTCCCGAGCGGCACCGGCCGCAGGATGTCGACCGCCACCCTGGCCAGGCGCTGTCCCTCGTCCGGCTCGTGCAGCTGCAGCGCCCGGGCGGCGAGAGCGGACGGCGGGCCACCGTGCTGGGCACCCGCGCTCCACGGTCCGGCGGTGGCCGGACTCGCCACGAACGCACCCGTTCCGGCTGGCTCGTAAAAGACGTTAGGCACGCCCTGGACGCTACCGGACAGCGCACGGATTTCAGCCCTGGCCATTCGCTGCTCGCTGTCGCACGCTTGGGAGAACCCAGAGAGAGCGCACGGTCTTGGCTATCAGCATCAGGATCACTGGGATCCGGCAGAGCGGTGGTGACGGCCATGAGCACATCACGCACGTGTGGTGGGCGAATCAGGCCACGGGCGAGGAAGGAAACAGCACCCGCGGACAGGTCATCCAGTGGATCGAAACAGCTAATGGCCGGGCTTACCTTGACGACGGTCGCGGCAGCTACACCGCCGTGCTCGTCGTCACGCCCAGGAACGGCGATAAGTACCTGCAGACCTGTGCTGACGGGATACTGACCGACAACCTCCTCGCGTTACCACGCAAGTAGTGGCAGACGCCTCGTTCGGCCGTCCGTGGCCACGACAGAAAGGCGGCGTCATGTCATCCACGTCGAAGGAGCACGGCAGGCATCCGGGACGCGAGCAGAGCATCGCTGACGGGAAGGCGGCCCGGCTCCGCGCCCCGCGCGCTTCTCAGCGGAACTTCCAGCCGAGCGCGTCGCGGGATCCGGTCGGCTTGCTGCTCAAGCAGGCGGCTTCCCGGATCCCGGAACTAGTGCCTGTGCGCCACGGCCGGATGCTCCTGTCACCGTTCACCTTTTACCGGGGCGCTGCGCTGCCGATGGCAGCCGACCTGGCGACCACCCCGGCAAGCGGCCTTCGCGTCCAGTTGTGCGGTGACGCGCACCTGTCCAACTTTGGCGGGTTCGGGTCACCGGAGCGGCGCCTGGTCTTCGACGTCAACGATTTTGACGAGACGTTGCCCGGGCCGTTCGAATGGGATGTTAAGAGGCTGGTGGCGAGCCTGGTCGTAGCCGGGCGGCGGAACGGCTTTACCTCCCGGCGGGCCCGCCTGGTCGCGCTCGCCGCTGCCGAGACCTACCGCGTGGCCATGCTCGAGTTCGCTGGCATGGCGGCCATGGACGTCTGGTACGCGCGGCTCGACGTCGAGGACGCCATCGCCCGCTTCAAGGCGCAGCTGAAAAAGGGCGTGCTCAGGCAGTCTGAGTCGGCGCTTGCTGAGGCGCACGCCCGTGACAGCACGCAGGCTGTGGCCAAGCTGACCAGGGTTGTCGGCGGGCAGCGCGAGATCATCAGCAACCCGCCCCTGATCGTCCCGGTCGAGGAACTCGCCCGCGAGCTGGACGTCGACACCAGCTACACCACTCTGCGCTCGCTAGCCAGCCAGTACGGACGTACGCTGCCGGCTGATCGCCGGCACCTGCTCGACCGGTTCACGCTGACGCGCGTGGCCCGCAAGGTCGTCGGGGTGGGAAGTGTCGGAACCCAGGCCTGGATCCTGCTGATGGAGGCCAAGGACGGAACGGGCTGGCTATTGCTGCAAGCGAAGGAGGCTCAGCGTTCGGTGCTGGCCGATTACGCCGGGGAGAGTGAGTACGACGACCAGGGAGAGCGGGTCGTATCCGGCCAGCGACTGATGCAGGCTGCCAGCGACATCTTCCTCGGCTGGCAGGCCGTGACCGCGCCGGACGGCTCTCGGACCGACTACTACATACGCCAGCTCAGGGACTGGAAGTACTCCGCGCCCATCGAGCAGATGGATCCCCCGACGATGACCAGGTACGGACGGCTGTGCGGCTGGACGCTCGCCCGCGCGCACGCGCGCTCCGGTGACCGGATAGCGATAGCCGCCTACCTCGGGCACTCGGACAAGTTCGACCAGGCCGTGGCCGAGTTCGGCGCAACCTACGCGCAGCAGACCGAGCGCGATCGCGCGGCCCTCGCCGAGGCGGTCGCGTCCGGGCGGGCGCAGGCGCAGCCGGACGTCTAGCCCTTGGGACCGGACGTCACCGGCGCCCAGTAGTCTCGGCGCGAGCCCCTGCTGGACGGAGACCTGCGTGAGGATTCTGCTGATTGGCGCCACCGGCACGCTCGGCCGCGCCGTTGCCACGGCGCTTGCCACCGACGCCGACCTGATCACAGCCTCTCGAACCGGCGAGCACCCGGTCGACCTCACCGACCCGGCCAGCATCGCCGCCCTGTACGAGAGCCTCGGCGTGGTCGACGCCGTCGCCTGCACCGCCGGCGTGACGCCGTTCAAGCCGCTCGGTGAACTCGTCCGCGAGGACTACCTCGCCGGGCTCACCGACAAGCTGCTCGGGCAGATCGAACTCGTCCGCCAGGGGATCGATCATGTCTCCGACGGCGGCAGCTTCACGCTCGTCAGCGGCGTCCTGGCCTCCGACCCGATCGTCACCGGAACCGTCGCCAGCGTCGTCAACGGCGGGCTCGACGCGTTCGTCCGCGCGGCCGCCATAGAACTGCCGCGTGGGCAGCGCATCAACGCCGTCAGCGCCACCGTGTTCGAGGAAGCCTGGGACGCGTACGGCGAGTACTTCCCCGGGCACAAGCCGGTCGCCACCGCCGAGGCAGCGCGCGCCTACGTCAAGTCGGTGCGCGGCCGCCAGACCGGGCAGGTGTACCGCGTCGGCTACTGACGGCTAGGCACACTGCGGCGAGCGTCCGGTCGTGGCGGCCGGGTTGGCGCCGTGACCGGACGGCCATGAAGCCTCCAGCGGCGGCAGGTAACCCTGAACGCGTCCCGCCACCTGTTGCAGGTGGCGGCCCGGGCGGAAGCGCGCCCGTCGTTCGGTCTATGGACTGGCCCCGCCCATCAGGGATCCGCGCCCCGGCTGACGCAGATGCCGGGGCGCGGGTCCCGTGTGGGCGCGGGGACGAGGCAGAGCCGGGCGGTATGCGTGGCGGGCAGCCCGGCACCCGCAGCGGTGACTCAGCGCGCTCGGGACTCGAGCAGGTCGTGGATTTGCTGGATCACCGGATCGTGCCACCTGGTGGCGAAATACACGTGCAGCATGGCGTCGGCGTCGGCGTGGAGCATCTCGTCGCGGATGGACGGGTCGGCGCCGCGCTCCAGGAGCAGGCGGATCACCTCGAGATGACCGCCCGTGATCGCCCAGTGCAGGCCGGTCCACCCGAGGTAGGGCGCGACGTCGGGGCTGACGCCGAGGTCGAGGAACCAGCGCACGACCTCGGTCCGGCCGTGCTGGCAGGCGTGGACGAACGCCTCGGCGATGATCTCCTCCGGATCGTCGGTCGCCGGGATCCGGGGCGGGAAAGGGACGAAGTCGGCGGGGTTGGGGCGCGAGGCCGCGGCGTCCGGCCGGAGCCTGCCGCCGGTATCGAAACAGGCCCGCACCAGATCCAGCCGGCCGCACGCGGCATAGGTCCAGAGCGCCTGCGGGACGATCCCGTGTTCGGCGAGCAGGTCGACGACCTGCGTGTTGCCGAGGTAGATGGCGTACTCCAGCGGGGTGGCGCCCCGCGTCCGGGTGCCGGGGTCGGCGCCGGCGCCGAGCAGCAGCCGCACATACTCCACCCGGTTGTAGGTGGCGGCCCGGGTAAGCGGGAGGTCCAGATCGGTAGCCTTGCCGATCAGCACATCGACGGCGGCGCGCGGCACGCCGAGTTCCTCGTCGAGCCGGACGCCGGGGATCTCCTCGTGGCAGGCGAGCATGTCCAGCAGGATGTCGGCCTGCCCGGCGGTCAGCTGGGCCAGCCGGCCGGTGTCGCCGGCCAGCAGGGCTTCGGCCTGCGGGCGCAGGCGCCGGAACTTCTCCCGGCGCTCGTCGAGATCGCGCCGGGATTTCTCGGCGGCCGACACGAGCTCCCGCCAGGTCGGGAAGCCGACCTCCCGGGCGATGATCAGCCGCGCGTCGCGAAGCTCGGCGGCGGAGGCGGCGGTGGCGGCGGAGTGCCGGGGCACAGAGGCCCGCAGCCGTTGCAGCGCGCCCGGGTCGTTGCGGCGCAGGTCGGTGAGCAGGGCGTCGGCCATCGAGGCGTAGCTGCCCGGGCTCATCCCCATCAGGCGGTAGACCGGCCGGTCCTCGGCGGTGCCCCGGCTCTGGATGTGCGCGCGGAACTCGGCCCAGGTCCGGAATCCGTGTTCCTGGGCGAGCACGAACTGGGCGTCGCTGAGCAGGACCCGCCCGGCAGCCCGGTCGCCCAGCACGCCGGCAACCCGCGCCCGGGCGGCCGCATCGCCCGTTTCGTACGCGTGCAGCAGGTGCTTGGCCTGCTTGCGGTAGTACTCCAGGTCCGGATGGGCCGGCAGCTCGAAATGACGGTCAGACATCGCAACCTCCTTCGCCGCCGAGGTCCGCTTGCCCGGCCGGAAAGAGGCTGGTCGTATCCGGTGCGCTGAAGCTGCTGCCCGAGGTGGGAAAATCCCTGCCCGCGGACTGGCAGCGCCCTCGCACGCTCCACCCACACTAATGACCGGCTCTGCGCGAAGCAACCGCCAGAAGGACCGCGCACACTGGCCACCTCGACATCGCGCGAGAGCTGGCCGGCAACCGCACTGGACTTGGCCAGCGCTACTCGCGAGCGGAGTCTGGCCCATCCGGCCATTCAAGTGCGCACTAACCTGTCACAAGTCAGGCCGGCCCCAGGCTAAAAGCTCAGGCAGCCGCCAGCACCGGTATCAAGCCGAGACCCCGTGAATGGACACGTGCTCGGCGCCGGGGATGGGACAGGACGCCGCGGGACGACCGGGTTAGCGCTGGCGGAACTGCTGACGGCGGGCGCCCTGTGCCTCGCCGCCTGCGACGGAAGTTCGGCATCCAAGCCCGCGGCCGCGTCGCGGTACTGCAGCATCAGGCGAAGCGAGGCGGAAGCGCCATTATGTAACCGCGGACGAGGCGTCTGCGGCTGGCGTCATGCTGCGGGCCGAATATCCAGACGAGCGACAGCGTGTCCGCGCTATACGCTCGCTCGGCTGGGTCGCCTGCCATATGGACGAGAGCGGGCCGCTGGGGTGGTCGGCGATACCGGCCTGCATGTCGGCCGCCTGGCCGGGGCCAAGACGCCGCCAGACGCCGACCAAGCGGTCATCCCGGATCCGCGGCGGCTCGAGCAGGCGGCGCTGACCGTTCTGTCGGCCGAAGTGGTCATCGTGGACCCGTCCGTCAACGATCCGGCCTTGGCCCAAGCGGAGACCGAGTCTCCAATCGACGCCGTCGACCTAGCGAACCAGTCTCGCTACAGCCAGGAGGGCAGCGGGCCATGCGCGGGATGTGTCCGCACCCCTGCCGATCCCGACAACCCCTGTCGAGCCCCCGGACGATCATGACGTCGAGCCGTGAGCCCGGATCTCCAGAAGCTCTGCCAAGTCGGCGGTTTTGCCGATCAGGCCCGGTCGCTGCGTGGCGGTGATGTCCGCGGTCACGATCTGCCGCGCGGACACGGTCACACCGGTCACCTTCCCGATTACCGGAACGGCCACGGTTCCTGCGGCCGCGCTTACCCGGGAGACATCTCCGTTGGCGGCCATCGTGTACGTTCCGGCGGGCAGCGGGTAGTCGTAGACGCCATCGGCATTGGTGAGGATGCCGATGTCGGATATCCGGTCGGTGGGCGGGGTCATCGCGTAGTAGACAACGCCGCAGCCCTCGACCGGTTCGCCGGATGCCAACCGCACGGTTCCGCGCACCAGCCCCCAGCCGTCCCGGAATCTGCTCCAGAATGCGGCCTCGGATGGGCCTTCTGCGGGGTGACCACCTTCCGCCATCGGTGCCTCACGCCCTTCCGGTCACGCGTGAGCTTAGCCTCTGCAGTGGCCAGGTAGCGCAACATGTCGCGCGCGCTCGCGATGCTCGAGCCGCTGCGGATGTCGGCCGGCCGAGGACGAGACCTTTATTTTGGCCAGAATTATGACCGGTCCTTATACTGGCCCCTATGGAGACCATACCCATCACCGAAGCAAAGGCCCGGATTGCCGAACTCGCCGACCGGGTCGCCCGCGAGCATGATCACTTCACCATCACCCGCAACGGCCGCGCCGACGTCATGCTGATCTCCGTAGCCGAGTACGAATCCATGCAAGAAACCCTCGACATCCTCAGCGACGACGAGGCGCTCGCCGACCTGCGGCAATCCCGCGAAGACTTTGCGGCCGGCGATACTTTCGACGCTGCCCAGGTCCGCGCCGAACTTGAGCAGCGACGGCGCCGGACATCATGACCGGCGATCCGCAACCGCCTGGACCAGAGGCCGAACGGCCATACGCCGTCATCTTCTCCAGGCAAGCACGACGCAACCTGCACGAGAACCTGCCCCTCGACGTCGCCGCGGCCGCAATGGAGACGATCGACGGGCCTCTCACTACAAGCCCGCACGGCGTCGGCAAGCCACTTGATGAACCCTTCGACGGCTACCACTCCGCGCGGCGCGGGACCTACCGGATCATCTACCGCATCAACGAGGACAAGCACACCGTGGAAATCCACTCCGTCCGGCACCGACGGGACTCCTACCGGACCTGACCCAGAGAAACCGTATGACGCGCCGAAGCGGAAGCGATCCTCCTCGCCCTTGAGAGCCACCCGGAGCCTGCGCAGATGCAGGAACGCTTCTACGGTTCGCCAGGTCTGGCACCAGTCGTGCGGCGAGTGTGAGGCCAACGCCTGAAGTCGGTACGCTTCGTGCGATGGCACCGGTCCGTCCGGTACGGGGCGTTAGCTCAATGGTAGAGCAGCGGACTTTTAATCCGTGGGTTCAGGGTTCGAGCCCCTGGCGCCCCACCAGGAACTTTCTTGTCAGACGTGCCAAGCCACAGCTGGGTGCCCAGCCAGGAGGTCGCGGCCGAGCGTGGCGTCGAAGACCACCTCCCAGTGCGCGGCGAAGTCGGGGTCGCTGCGCCGCCGCCGCCGGATCGCCGTTGCAACCGCGCGCTCACCTGGAACCTGCTGGGCCTGGTGTCGATGAACAACGCCCTTACCGTGCACGCGGTATTCACCAAGCGTTGAGCATTTGTGCCGCCGGCGCGTACGAACGGCGGACGGCGGCACCGGCCGGTACGGTAACCAGATGACCTCCCGGCTGACGAGCACCCACGGCTCATCCGGGCCGTACGAGGTGGCCCATCCGGCCCTGGAGGACGCCGAGGCGGAGGCAGCCCTCGCGGAGCACCACGCATGGGTGGCCGCCGGGCGGCCAGGAGCGGTCTCGCATGAGGAGGCGATGGCCGAGCTGCTCCGCAGCCGGTGAGAATCGAGTGGTCGCCGGCGGCGATCAGGTCAGCCCGTCGTTACGCCGAGGACCAGGCCTGGATGCAGGCGATCGGTGCGGCCGTCGCCCGGCTGGCCGATGACCCCTATCCGGCGGACGCGTTCCACCGCGGCGAATACCACCGGCTGCGCGTCGGCCCGTACCGGGTGGCGTACGTGGTTGACGCCGATGTCATCACGATCAGCCGCGTCGAACGCGTCTGAGCAGCCCCGGCAGGCCAGCCAACCAGGAGGCCTAAGGAAGCCGCGGCCCGCCCGGGCATGCCCGTTGGGCACCGGCCGAGGTTATTGCGTGGCCACAAAGCGAGCGGGCCGGTATTGTGGATTTCACCTGGAGTGATTTGATCGACAGCTTGGCGACCAGGACAAAAACGCCTAAAGAGTCACGCGCCACATTCCGCGCGTCTCTTGGTTCTCGGTGACGGAGGAGCGCGACGGTGGCGAGTGCTGAAGCGATTACTGACTTGCTCGACCAGCGGATCCTGGTGCTGGACGGTGCCTGGGGCACGATGCTGCAGGGCGCCGGGCTGCGGCCGGAGGACTATCGCGGCGACCGGTTCCGCGACCACCCAAGGGACCTCACCGGCGATCCCGACCTGCTGAACCTGACCCGTCCCGACGTCGTGCTCGGGATCCACCGCCAGTACCTGGCGGCCGGCGCGGACATCATGTCCACGAATACGTTCACCGCGACCAGAATCGGACAGGGCGATTACGGCCTCGAGGGCGCCGTTCCCGAGATGAACCTGGCCGGGGCGCGGCTGGCGCGTCAGGCGGCCGACGAGGCGGGCGGGCGGCTGGTAGCGGGCTCGGTCGGGCCGCTGAACGTCACGCTGTCGCTGTCGCCGCGGGTGGATGACCCGGCCTACCGCACCGTGTCCTTCGGCCAGGTCAAAGACGCGTACGCCGAGCAGATGGCGGCACTGGCCGAGGGCGGCGTCGACCTGCTGCTGATCGAGACGATCTTCGACACGCTGAACGCCAAGGCGGCGATCGCGGCCGCCCGCGAGGTGGCACCGGACCTGCCGCTGTGGATCTCGGTCACGATCGTGGACCTGAGCGGGCGCACCCTGTCCGGCCAGACCGTTGAGGCGTTCTGGACCTCGGTCGAGCACGCTGCGCCACTGATCGTCGGCGTCAACTGCTCGCTCGGCGCGGCGGAGATGCGGCCGCACGTCACAGAGATGTCCCGGCTGGCGCACACGTACGTAAGCTGCCACCCGAACGCGGGCCTGCCGAACGCATTTGGCGGCTACGACGAGCAGCCCGCGCAGACCGCGGCGCTGCTGCGCGGCTTCGCCGAGGCGGGCATGGTCAACGTCGTCGGCGGCTGCTGCGGCACCGGCCCGGCGCACATCGGGCAGATCGCCCGCGCGGTCGACGGCCTGCCGCCGCGCCAGGCTCCCGCCCGCGGCAAGCGCTCGCGGTTCAGCGGGCTCGAGCCGTTCGAGATCGGGCCGGACACCGGCTTCGCGCTGATCGGCGAGCGCACCAACGTGGCCGGCTCGGCCCGGTTCCGGCGCCTCATCGAGGCCGGCGACAATCAGGCCGCGGCGGACGTGGCGATCCAGCAGGTGCGCGGCGGCGCGAACCTGCTGGACGTGAACATGGACGCCGACCTGCTGGATGGCGAGCAGGCGATGACCGCGTTCCTGAACCTGATCGCCACCGAGCCCGAGGTGGCCCGGCTCCCGATCATGATCGACAGCTCGCGGTGGAGCGTGCTCGAGGCCGGGCTGAAGTGCGTCCAGGGCAAGGGCGTGGTGAACTCGATCAGCCTCAAGGAGGGCGAGGAGACGTTCCTGCGCCAGGCCCGCCGGATCCGTGACTACGGTGCGGCCGTGGTGGTGATGGCCTTCGACGAGCAGGGCCAGGCCGACACCGTCGAGCGCAAGGTCGCCATCTGCGGCCGCGCCTACGACCTGCTCACCCGCGAGGCCCGCTTCGAGCCGCAGGACATCATCTTCGACCCGAACGTGCTGGCCGTGGCCACCGGGATGGAGGAGCACAACGGCTACGCCAAGGCGTTCATCGACGCGCTGCCGCTGATCAAGGAGCGCTGCCCGGGGGCGCACACCTCCGGCGGGATCTCCAACCTGTCGTTCTCGTTCCGCGGCAACGACGTGGTGCGCGAGGCCATGCACTCGGCGTTCCTGTTCCACGCGATCCGGGCCGGCCTGGACATGGGCATCGTCAACGCCGGCCAGCTGGCCGTCTACCAGGACGTCCCCGCGGACCTGCTCGAACTCGTCGAGGACGTGATCTTCGACCGGCGGCCGGATGCGACCGACCGGCTGATCACCTTCGCCGAGACCGTCAAGGGCAGCGGCACCAAGCGGGAGGTCGACCTGTCCTGGCGTGAGGCCCCGGTCGAGAAGCGGCTGGCGCACGCGCTGGTGCACGGGATCGTCGACTTCATCGAGGCCGACACCGAGGAGGCCAGGCAGGCCGCGGACCGCCCGCTGGACGTGATCGAGGGCCCGCTGATGGACGGCATGAAGATCGTGGGCGACCTGTTCGGCTCGGGCAACATGTTCCTGCCGCAAGTGGTCAAGAGCGCCCGCGCGATGAAGCGCTCGGTGGCCTACCTCGAGCCGTTCATGGAGGCCGAGAAGGAGCAGGCGGAGCGCGAGGGCCGGGCCGGCGGGGGCCGCGGGCAGGGCAAGATCGTGCTCGCCACCGTCAAGGGCGACGTGCACGACATCGGCAAGAACATCGTCGGGGTCGTGCTCGCCTGCAACAACTACGACGTGATCGACCTGGGCGTGATGGTGCCGGCCGGGAAGATCCTGGACACCGCCGTCGCCGAGGGCGCCACCGCGGTCGGGCTGTCCGGGCTGATCACGCCCTCGCTCGACGAGATGGTCACCGTGGCCGCCGAGATGCAGCGCCGGGACCTGAACCTGCCGCTGCTGATCGGCGGGGCCACGACCTCGCGGCAGCACACCGCGGTGCGGATCGCGCCCGCCTACGATCGCCCGACGGTGCACGTGCTCGACGCCTCCCGGGTCGTCGGCGTTGTCGCCGAGCTGCTCGACCCGAACCGGGCCGGCGACCTCGACCGCCGCAACCGCGACGAGCAGGAACGGCTGCGCCAGGCGCACGCCACGCGGCAGCGGCGCCCACTGCTGCCGCTGCCGCAGGCCCGCGAGAACCGGGAGCGGGTCGGCTTCGATGATCTTCCGGTGCCCGAGTTCACCGGCACCCGCGCCGTGGCCCCGGACCTGCCGTCCCTGCGCGAACTCATCGACTGGCAGTTCTTCTTCTCGGCCTGGGAGCTGAAAGGCAAATTCCCGAAGATCCTGGAACGTGACGCCGCCCGCGAACTCTACGATGATGCGCTGGCCTTGCTGGATGAGATCACGGCGGGCGGGCTGCTGAAGCCACGCGGGGTCTACGGCTTCTGGCCGGCCCGCGCCGACGGCGACGACGCCGTGATCGACGGCGGGCCGCGGTTCCCGATGCTGCGCCAGCAGGCTGCCCGCAACGACGCACGCCCCAACCACTGCCTGGCCGATTACCTTGCCCCGGCCGGTGACCACCTCGGGGCGTTCGCCGTGTGCGTGCACGGCGCGCAGGAACTGGCGGGCCACTACGAACAGCAGCACGACGACTATCGCGCGATCATGGTGAAGGCGCTCGCCGACCGCCTCGCCGAGGCGTCGGCCGAATATGTGCACCGGCTGGCCCGGCGCGCGTGGTACGCGCCGGACGAGGCGCTCGCGGTCGAGGACCTGCACGCGGAGCGATTCCGCGGCATCAGGCCCGCGTTCGGCTACCCCGCCTCCCCGGACCACTCGGAGAAGGTCAAGCTCGTCCGCCTGCTGGACGCCGGCAGCCTGGGCATCGAGCTCACCGAGTCGTTCGCGATGACCCCGGCGGCGAGCGTCAGCGGCCTGATGTTCGCGCACCCCGCCTCGCGGTACTTCGCGGTCGGCCGGATCGGCCTGGACCAGGCCGAGGATTACGCGGACCGCAAGGGACTCACGCTCGCCGAGGTGGAACGCTGGCTGCGGCCCAACCTCGGCTACGAGCCCCAGCCGGGCGCTGCCGGCTAGCCGCGGCCACGGGTGGCGGCAAGCGGCCCGGCTCGCAGACGGTCACCCACGGGACCGGAGCATGACGACCTTCGGCCCGCCCGCAGACGGTCACCCACGGGACCGCAGCACGACGACCTTCGGCCCGCCCGCAGACGGTCACCCACGGGACCGCAGCACGACGACCTTCGGCCCCGTCTTGCCGCGGATGCGCCGCAGGTGCCGCCGGGATGGCTCCACCACGTGCCGCTCGGTCGCGGCGAGCAGCAGCGGCAGGTCGGTGGCGCTGTCGGTGTAGGCGTACGCCACCGGGAAGGTGATCCCGGCGGCGGCCAGCCGGCGCAGCTTCTCCAGCCCGAACGACATGACGCCGGACGAGGTAGGCAGCGCGTTCCACATCCCGCACTCCCGCAACGGCCGCACGAAGATTCGCCCCTGCCGCAGCCGCGCCGCCACGACCTCCACCGTGTCCAGCCCGAGCGCGCGGCAGGTCGCGGTGGCGAGCCAGTCGGCGCAGCCCGTGGCTATGACCACGCGGTCGCCCGCGGCGAGGTGGGCGTGCAGACGGTCGAGCACGACCCGGATCTGGTTGCCCTCGACGGCGTGCTCGGCGGCGAACTGGTCGACCAGCGCCTCGACCTGGCCCGGCGGCCGACCGGCGGTGGCGATCCAGAGCAGCATCGTTATCGCGTAACGGCGGGCGAACGGCATAAAGAACAACGGCCCGAGCAGCGGCACAGTCAGCAGTGCCGCTGCGGTCCGGGCCCGGCTGTGCAGGATCAGGCCCCTGATGAACTCGACCGTGGTGTCACCGCGCAGCAGCGTCCCGTCGAGGTCGAACACCGCGACCCGGCGCCCGGCAGCGGGCGCGGCAGCGGTAGTCATCGGTTAATGCGCTCCTTCGGTAGCCGCCCCGGACATGGTAACGACGGGCGGGCCGGGTTGCGCGGCGCGGTTGCCG
>Ga0209169_10001090_pt1 | contig 16599 bp, 14 predicted proteins | sample HubBroMetageWRM4_FD_188346 | JGI IMG/M metagenome (GOLD analysis project Ga0209169, IMG submission 188346) | Warmed soil microbial communities from the Hubbard Brook experimental Forest, New Hampshire - Hubbard Brook CCASE Soil Metagenome WRM 4... | ecosystem: Environmental > Terrestrial > Soil... | reverse complement strand
GACGGCAGTTGCAACTCCGCCAGCTTCTCCGCTGGTAATGGTGACGACGCCGGGCGCGCTCGACACCCAGGTAACCTGCTGCGTGAGGTTCTGGCTTGGGGGAGCTACGCCGGTGTAGTTGCCGATGGCAACGAAGTTTGCGGTCTGGCCAATGACGGTGATCGGTTGAGTTGAAGGAACGACGGTTATTGAAGTGAGACCGGTCTGGTAGGTCTCCAGGCTCACTTGTACGCTTGAGGTTCCCTGCAGTAGCCCGAATGCGCCGGTTCCTGTTGCGGTGATTGTGGTGGTCCCGTTACCTACCGCGGTTGCAACTCCAGACGAGTCGATTGTGGCGACAGAGGGAGAGCTGGAAGTCCAGGAAACGGTGCTGGTGATGTCCTGGGTGGTCGCTGCGTGGGTGCCTTGCTGAAATGAACCCAGGGCACGAAATTGGACGGTTTGATTCTGGGTTGTCAGCACCGTGGCGCCGGTTGGAGGAGTGATTGATATAGATCGGAGGGAAGCCGTCGAGCAGCTGGATAAAAGAGTTGTGGAACAGGCAAGGAGCAGGAAGCAGAGAAGGAGCCGGAACGGTTCTGGATCTTTGGCCGTGATGGACTTTCCCCTGCTTAAGCGCACTTGTTCACAGAGCATCTCAGATCTCCTGGCAGCAGGAGTGGCTTTCTTGATGTCAACAAAACAAAGAGCCAGCTTCCATGCTTGCGGCCTGAAAAGACGGATTCTGACTTGCGAATACACCACAAACGTGGACGCTTGTACAGGAAAAACTCGGCAAAAATGCCCCGAAGGCATCTCGGGGCACTCGTAATTTACCGGGTGCAAAGAATTGCGTCGTGGATAGAAGCTGACTACCGTCCGAAGCGCTGTTTACCTTGCATTTGCGATAAAAAGCGTTGCTGGGCTTTCATGCCGCCGGTAATGCCGCTGCCCATGCCTTTGAAGAGTTTGGACATTTGGGTGTGCTGGTGGAGGAGGTCGTTGAGTTCCTGGACAGTAGTGTCGGAGCCGAGGGCGATGCGCTCGCGGCGACTGCCGTTGATGATGGCACGGGCCGGGAAATGTCTTTTCCCGAGGTTCTACCGGGTACATCTATGAGGCTTTCCGCATCTGAAGGGCCAAAATCGACGCGAGCTGATATAGGAATTTCAGGGCTGAAGGCTTGAAGGACGGACAAGGAGAGAGAAGACTTACGACTCTCAGACTCGGCTGCACAGCGGCGATCTACCGGAACCGCGTTGCCTCAACTAACCATGTACACTCGCTGCGAGTAGCCAACCTGTGGGCTTTCTGAGCAAAAAAGCGAGAGTCTTTGCGGTACTGACGCTGATGCTCCTGTACGTAGCGGTTCTTTGGATGGGCTTGACCGAGCAGAATCGGCGCTCGGTGTTGGTCACCAAGTCGGCCGCCGCCGATTCAAATTTTGTCATCGTCGACATCAAGGTAACGTCAGTCGACACTGAGAGGGGATTGCTTCACGAGCGGATAAGACTGATCCCATCCGGTCGATTCGCGGTCGATCGGGTGACGCCTGCCGTCGATCTCGAGCTTTTGTGCAACTCGGTGTCGGGGAAGGAAACTGTCCGATTTCCAAGAGGCGAGCGCATCTTCCCGATTGATTTCACCAGCCTGCTCTCTGGTAATCAGAATAGATATCCGTTCGACAAATACACGGCCGATATCGATGTCCTGGTTGCCGTGCCCGAGCGGACAAAGGAGAAGGCAGTACAGCCAGAAGGCCCGGAGGATAGCGCAGCTCCTCTCGCCAACGGCCTCGTAGTCGGTGCGAACCTCCTTGAGAGGAGCGAGATGGTGGCAATCAGAGAGGATTTCGGTGCGTCAATCCCAGGGGTGAAATTCAAGAGTGCGCTCACTGCAGACGAAACGACTAAGCTGATGCACACTGCCATCGAAATGCGAAGAGCAAACAACGTGATCAGCGTTTCAATCATGGTGATGATAGGTATGTTCGGAATCGCCGCCAGCGTTATGTGCATGGTTCTGAAGACAGCCGCATCTCAAAATGAGATTAACCTGGTTCCCTTGTCCTTGTGCGTCACCCTGATATTTGGCCTACCTGCGCTGAGGAACGTACAACCGGGGGTGCCGGGAGTGGGCGTGCTCAGTGACTACATTTCTTTTATTTGGGCAGAATTAATTGTCTCGGTCTCCGCCATTGCTTTGGCGTGGATTTGGATCGTTCATGCCAAACAAACAGGAAACAAGTGACCTGTCTTCAGGAGAAGGCTGCGCACTACATCGAGTCCTAGTGGCTTAACGGTCGATGCTTGTGAGCAATACCATGCCTTACCAACATGGAGTCAAGAGTCGTGGGCTTCACACCCAGCATCTCAGCTGCGCCATTCTTTCCGCGTATCCGCCAGCCCGTGAGCTCGAGCACTGTACGCAGATGGTCGCGCTCGGCTTCGCAAAGAAGCATGCTGTGAGCCGATTCCACTGGGAGGCTGCACGGAGTACTGATTTGAAGTCTCGGACCGTTGGAAAGGATCATCGCGCGCTCGACGGCGTTACGCAGCTCACGAATGTTTCCCGGCCAGGAGTATAGCTGGAGCTTTTGTATGCTCTCTTTGTCGATCGATTCGACCGTTTTTCCGAAAGACTTGGCAAACTCATGAACGAAGGCTTCAACCAATAGTGGGATATCCTCCGGGCGTTCGCGAAGTGCGGGCATCCGGATGGGGAAGACACTCAGCCTGTAGTACAGATCGTCCCTGAACCTTTTCTCACGAACTTCTTTCTCCAGGTCTCGGTTGGTTGCCGCAACAATCCGCACATCGCAAGAGATGCCCTTGGAGCTCCCTAATCGTTCGATCTGTCTCTCCTGAACTGCACGCAGGAGCTTTGCCTGCACATCCAGTGGCAATTCCCCAACCTCATCCAGAAAGAGCGTTGAGCCATGCGCCACTTCGAATCGGCCTGCCTGTCGTGATAAGGCACCGGTATATGCTCCCTTTTCCCGTCCGAAGAGTTCGCTCTCAATGAGAGTTTCCGGAATCGCAGCACAATTCAATCGCACCATGGATCGCTTGCCGCGCGGACTGAGTTCATGAATGGCGGATGCGATGAGTTCCTTTCCTGTGCCGGTTTCGCCCACGAGGAGAACGCTTGAATTTGTGTTGGCCACTTGTTCAACCTGTTCCAACACTCTCTTCAGTGCTGCGCTATTGCCTATAAGACCTTTGTGGCCGCGGACAGACTTTATCTCCTGCTGTAAATAGACATTTTCTCGCTGAAGCCGATCTCGGAGACGCTGCACCTCATCGAGCGCTCTTCGTGTCTCATCCTCTGCGCCGATCCGCGCGATTGCGCCGCCGATCATTTCGACAAAGAGGTTGAGTCGGTTTACGAGGGTCTCCGGCCACTCTCGCTCGCGATTGACCGTGCCAAAGGCCATCGCCCCGATTACCTTGCCACCGACCTTGAGCGGAAAGGTGACGTTTGATCGCGGTCCGAACCTGCGCGCAATTTCTTTTTCTTTCGACGCTTCAGGAGGTAGATCGTCGATCCGCGCGAAGCAAACCGTTTGCCCGCGAAGTATCGCGCTGGCCATCCAAGGCAGCTCTTTGACTGCGAAACCTGGGAAAGGGTGGAGGTCTGGCAATTGCCAGCTATGAGTGAGCACAAAACGCTCGTTATCCTGTAGCTGCACTAAGGTACTGCGATCCAACTCCAGGGTTTGCGCGATGCGCCTTTGAGCGTCAACAATTTTTGCGTCTATGGACGCAGAGGTCACGCCTACGAACTGCGTGGAGAGCTCGGTCATCAACATCTCAAATCTAAGTCTGCCGTCGAGGCCGGGGATCGGATTGGCTTGCGAACTGATTTGCTCGTCAATTTGGACCTGAACTTCGTTCGACCCGGGCACGGTGTCTTGAGCTGGCTGGGTCACAAAAACCTCTATCAGGTTGGACAGATATTCGGGCCCGTCATGAGTTGTGCGGGTAGTTTACTTCTCTGGAATCAGCGGGTACCTGACAGAAATACCAGACCTGCGTCGCTCAGTGAATAAACCTCGAGAACCCAAGACTGAGTCGCATCGGCAAACATTTTGCCAGGCGCGACGCCGAGCTCCGGATCATCGGAGGCGCCTCCGACGGAGTTCGCCTAGCTCGAGAGGCTCGCTGAGGGTGCCTGTTATGTGTCCCAACTCTCGCTGCCAGTGGATTTTGCCACAAATTCATGCGGAAGGAATTCTTCGGCGACACGTGTGCACTATGGTTCTCAGTTCCAAAATGGCGACAGTCGATACATCGTTCCACGCTCGATGGTGTCGGCCAGCAGAATTCCGTCCTCACTCGGCCCAGGAATCGTATTCAGATGTTCACAAGCGCTGGCAACTGGAATCGGAAACTTCTGAAGGCCAATCGCGAGCTCTAGAAATCGCGAGATTCAACATACAGCGATCAAATAGGAATCAACGTGAATCGCATCGCACCGCCTCCAAATAGACGCTACATTGCCTTTATGGTGTCGACGCTCGCTAGCTGCCTTTTGCCATGTCTGGCTGCGACGGCTCAAGATCTACCAGATCTGAGGTACCCGGTCTTTTGCCTGGCGTGACTATCAATCTCAATGATTGCGCGGACTTGGCTCCAGTGATGCGAAAACCACTAACTCGCCGAGTTATGCATCGGATCGCGCCAGAGTTAAGTAAAACGGTTTCGGGGATAGTCGCGCTGTCGTTAGCCCTTTCGGTAATGTGTGGGAACGTTGCGTTCGCGCAAGAAACCGAGGTTTTGCCCGAACTGGATTTTTATCTGAAGCTGAATGCGAATGTACGGCTGAGAGCCCAGGCTTCGGATACGCGGGAGGGGGGAGATCCGACGCAACTGACGATAGGCCCCGACTTGGAATTTTATCTGAAGCCTTTGGTCCGGCTGAAGAGAGTCACAGTGTTTGATCTGAATGAGGCTAAGAAGCGACCTTTAGTCGTCAGCGCCGGCTATCGTTACCTTGTGACGCCAGGTTCGCCCGCGACAAACCGCACGGTGCTAACAGCGACATCCCATTTTCCTCTGAAGGTCGGATCTCTGCTTTCGGATACGAACCGAGCAGATCTTGACTCGACGAATGGGGCGTTCAAGTGGCGGTACCGAAATAGGCTCCAGATCGAAAGGTCGCTGAAGATCAGCTCCTATCACCCGGTGCCGTACGTTAGCGCCGAAGTGTATTACGAGGAACAATATCGCAAATGGAGCACAACTGAGCTTTACGCGGGCAGCCTTTTTCCGATCAAGAAGCGGTATGAGTTCGATCTCTACTACGAACATCAAAACAACACTGGGAAAAGTCCCAACCGTCAGCTCCAGGGTATTGGCCTAAAGCTGAATATCTTTTTCCCGTAAGCCGTTCGCAATAGAGTTTGACCTCGTGGCAGACTCCGACAGGCCGGAGTCTGCCTCCGACAGGTCGGACCTGCGAAGAAGATAGATAGATAGCGCCGCATGAGAGCAAGGTTACGAAAACCTCTATCTTGCATCGCGTGAGACGGTGCCGCTTACGCAATTCTGATTGGCCTCATGATTGCTTCGGCAAGGGGTATGTTTCAGGTCACTTTGAGAATGATGTCTCGACCCAGCCGTGCTCTGGAAGCCATCGAGGCACTTCGTTCTATCAGGATTGCGGCAAAGATGGACCGCGGATTCCTTGAAGGCCGTATCTACCAGGAAGCAGACAATCCAGAAGCAATCTGTTTCGAGCAGGATTGGTCGAGCGAGTTGGAGTTGAAATCGCACATTCGATCGAGCTGCTTCACAGATCTACTTAGGCTCATGGAGACCTCTCCTGCCGCACCGATACTCGAGATCCATTCGGTGAACAACGTTTTCGATATGAGGTACGTCGAGGGGGTTCGTTTCTCCGACGACTAGAGGACGCAAGGGACGTGGAATCACAAGACTGCAGGGGCGGGATGCGAGGTCCATGTATCTACTCGAGCTCGACAACCGGGCCTCATAGGAGAAAGCGAATGAATCTAAAGGCGAGCGGCACGAAGCTAACGCCAACACTTTGCGCGTTCTTGATCATGTCCATTTCCGTTGCTGGCTCGCTTCGAGGCCAGGCGGCACAGGCAAAGCCGCCCAATATTCTGGTCATCATGACCGACGACGTCGGCATCTGGAACATAAGTGCGTATCACCGTGGCATGATGGGTGGCCGAACTCCCAATATTGACCGTATTGCCAAAGAGGGTGCACTCTTCACTGACTACTACGCGCAGCAATCCTGCACAGCAGGGCGCGCAGCGTTTATTACCGGCCAAACGCCGTTCCGGACTGGGCTTTTGAAGGTTGGTATGCCGGCCGCCAAGCAAGGCTTGCAGGATAAGGATCCAACAATCGCGGAACTGCTAAAGCCGTACGGATACGCCACAGCCCAGATCGGTAAAAACCACCTGGGCGATCGCAATGAGTATCTGCCGACAGTTCATGGCTTCGACGAATTCTACGGAATCCTCTATCACCTCAATGCGATGGAAGAGCCTTACGAGCCGGACTATCCAAAGTCTGCTCAATTCAAGGAGCGTTTCGGCCCTCGCGACGTTATCTCTTCTACTGCTACCAATGTTGCTGACCTCACCACGGATCCGCGCTGGGGAGTGGTCGGTAAGCAGAAGATCGTAGATGAAGGTCCATTGCCTCCTCGCCCGAATATGGACCCGAAAGCCACGACGAACATGGAGGATATCGAGCCGGTACTGCTTCAACGCTCCGAGGACTTCATGGAGCGTTCTGTAAAGGCCAACAAGCCGTTCTTCCTGTGGCATAACACCACCCGCATGCATGTCTGGACTCATCTTTCTCCCAGATGGGAAAACAAAAGCGGCTATGGTCTTTATGCCGACGGCATGATGGAACTGGATTGGGAAGTAGGCCAACTGCTAAAGAAGCTTGATGATCTTGGTATCGCCGACAACACCATCGTTCTGTTCACAAGCGACAATGGTGCAGAAATCTTTAGTTGGCCGGATGGTGGCAACCACCCGTTCCGGGGCGAAAAGGGAACCGTCTACGAGGGCGGATTCCGAGTTCCAATGTTGGTGAAGTGGCCTGGCGTTATCAAGCCCGGAACGATCATCAATGACATTATGGCGCACGAAGACTGGATGCCAACGCTGCTTGCTGCAGCTGGCGAGCCGGACGTGAAAGAAAAGCTCTTAACGGGGCTGAAAGTAGGGGACAAGACGTTCAAGAACCACTTGGATGGCTATAACTTCCTACCGTATTTCAAGGGTGAAGTTTCCGAGAGCCCGCGACACGAATTTTTTTATTTCAGTGACAACGCTGATCTTATGGCTTTGCGCTACAACGATTGGAAGCTCAGCTTCAAAACCATTAAAGGAAACCTCTTTACAGGCTCGGAAGAGACGACCAATGTGCCATGGGTGACAAATCTGAGGGAAGACCCGTGGGAACGATATCAGGATGAGTCGATGATGTATGCACGATGGTGGGGTGACAAATTGTGGACGCTGGTGCCTGCAGTCCAGATAGTAGGCGGATTTCTACAGACCTTCGAGGCGTATCCACCAAGCCAAAGAAGCGGCAGTAACTCGGTGAGTCAGTTCCTCGATGCCATACAAAACGGCGCTTCGGGCGCTGGCAAGTAGCTGTTTCGATTACCCAGAAAAGGATGCGAACTGAAGATCCTTCGCGTCCAAGAAAGAAGATGACGATGAGAATGAAATGTGGATTGTATGCAGTGATGTTGTTGTCGACGTCCATGGTTGCGATCGGCCAAACCGTCTCAGTCAACTACAACCATAGCCAGAGTTTTTCTCAGTATCACACCTATGCCTGGGGCTCTAACAACGCCAACCAGGTCCAAAACTCGATATTGGCGCAGGTTGCGATGCAGGACATTGACACGGCGTTACAAGCCAAGGGGCTACAAAAAGTAAATGAGTCGCAGAAGCCTGACCTCCTCGTCACTGCCAATGGCGGCATGAAGGAGCAAACCTCGTATACAGCGATGGGAATGCGTGGATGGGGAGGCGGTATGGGCAGCATCACACCAGAGCAAAACGTTATAGGAACGTTGATCGTAGACCTGTATGACGCGAAAACCCAGAGTTTGGCCTGGAGGGGAATTGCCCAGGATACTCTGAACAATAATGGCAACAAGAACCAGCAATTGGTTCAAAAAGCCATTACGAAGATGTTTAAGCAGTGGCCAAAGAGTTGATGTCGCTTCGCTCATGAGGCCTCATATACAACGCCCGGCTTGATTGCTCGGCGCGCTCCGTCCTCATGTCTAGCGTCTGATTGCACCGCTCGAAGAAGCTAGTCACAGAGCCTTTCAGTTGGGAGCTCTATCTAATGCGCGAATCAAGAAAACGCCCTCTCATACATACGCTGGCGGCAAGCTTAGCAGCGATTATTATTCTCTGTTCCATCCCCAATATCCGTGCTCAAAGTCCAGAAATGCAGCAACGGTTGACCGACATCAAACAATCTTCTGCCGCAAACAAGCAAGCGCTTTCGCGTTACACATGGACCGAACAACAAACTATCAGCCTAAAGGGCGAAGTGAAGAAGACTCAGCAGTTCCAGGTGCGGATAGGTCCTGATGGTCAGCAGCAAAAGATTGAACTGAACCCACAAGCAGCACCTCAGCCCAGCGGCGGCAGACTTAAGCAACATGTCATCGCCAAGAAGACTGAAGAGTTTGAGGTATACGGGCAACAGATTGCGGCTCTCGGAAAGCAATACTCGCAGCTTGATCCGCAGGCTCTCGACCAAGCCTATCAGCGAGGCGACATCTCGATGCAACCCAATGGAGCCGAGGGAACAGTTAGTTTGGTCGTCAAGAACTATCTAAAGCCTGGCGACTCGATGACCCTCATATTCAACCAGCAGCAGAAGGCGCTGCTGGCCGTACAGGTCGCCAGTTACCTCACTGCCCCAAGCGATGCCGTGACAATCGCCATCCAATTTGCCAAGTTGCCGGATGGCACCAACCACGTATCGAGCAATCAAGTTAACGGCGTCACGAAGCAGTTGGGCGTAGCGATCCAGAACTCTTCGTATCAGCCGATAGGTTGATCACTGCACAACGCAATACCGCTGCCTTAGAAAGGCGCCATGCACAGCCTAGCCGCCCGATTGTTGCTTGTGTTTAGCGTTCTAGCGATTGGTAGCGGCTGCTATTCACAAGAGCGCCCTAAGGAAGGCAAAGGAGCGCGGCCAAAGCTTGGCCTGGTGCTCGAAGGCGGCGGTGCGCTGGGACTCGCTCACATTGGCGTGATCAGATGGTTGGAGGAGCACCGCATCCCCGTCAGCTATATCGCAGGTACCAGTATGGGGGGACTGGTTGGCGGGCTTTATGCGACCGGCCGCTCTCCAGCCGAGGTCAGATCAGTCGTCGACCAAATTGACTGGGATCAGGTGCTGAATGGGACGACTCCATTCAGGGATCTTTCTTTCCGACGCAAACAAGACGCTCACGAGGTGCCAGGTTCACTTGAATTCGGTTTGCGCAATGGCTTGCAATTCCCGGCGGGTTTCAATTCAGGCCAGCAGGTTGACCTGATCCTCGACCAAGTCGCGCTGCCTTATTCGGAGATTGCAAACTTCAACGATCTTCCAATTCCGTTTGCCTGTGTCGCTACGGACCTCGTCTCCCGCAAACCACATGTCTTTCGCGACGGCCCGCTATCGCTGGCGATGAGATCAACGATGTCTCTGCCTGGAATTTTCTCGCCGGTCCGGTCTGGAGATCACCTCTACGCCGATGGCGGGCTACTCAACAACATCCCCATCGACGTCGCCAAGGAAATGGGCGCCGATGTCGTTCTCGGAATCCATCTGGAAACAGAGCCACTAAGTCCGAAAGCGAATTTGGCTAGCTACGCAGTACTGGGCGAATCCATCTCGGTCATGATCGCTGCTAACGAGCTTCGATCGATGGAACAGGCAGACATACTTGTAAGTGTTCCTCTCCAGAAGTATACCGCCCTGGATTACGACAAAGCGGATGCCATCATTAAAGCGGGATATGACGCGGCTGCTTCCAAGGCTTCGGTCTTAGTCGCATTTTCGGTTAGCCCAGCGGAGTGGGATCAATATCTTGCGGATCGTAACGCACGACGCAAAACAACGCCGACGCCGACTTTTGTTCAGGTTGCCGGTGCATCCTCTTCGGAGATGAAAAAAGGAATGGAGCAGCAGTTGTCCGTGCTTGCCGGCAAGCCAATCGACACGGCGACGCTGGATCAGCAGATGATGACGATCGTGGGGCAAGGCCGCTTCTCGACCTCTACCTATTCCATGACCGAAAAGGACGGTCAGCAGGGTCTGCTAGTCCAAGTTGAACAGAAGCCATACGCGCCACCCATCGTACGGCCTCTCATCGTGATCGACGGGTCAGATTACAACAACGTGTTGTTCAGCATCGGGGCCAGAATTACATTTTTGGATTTTGGAAGCTATCGATCCGAGTTGCGCAATGATGTCATCCTCGGATCGCAATATCTGCTGGCGAGCGAGTACTACCACCCGTACACCCCGTCCAGCAATTGGTTCATCGCACCGAGAGCGGAGTTCAACAGCCAGCAACTGAATATCTATTCGGGCAATACATTGGAGGCAAGCTACCGTCTACGCGAAGCCCTAGGCGGGATCGATACCGGTTATGCTTTTGGCCGGACAGGCGAATTCCGACTGGGATACGAAGGGGGATATCAACATGTATCTCCAGAAATTGGAAATGTGCCGACTCTCCCCACGACCTCCGGGGTTACCGGAGATATAAGGATTCAGTACCAGCTCAACACGCTCGATCAACCCGTTATTCCACGTTCAGGGATCAGCCTTCTGGTCTATACGAAGGGGTACACGGTCAATCCTGCGGCGCCCGGCGCCTTCCCTCTTACTGAGATACAGGCTGAGGAGTTTTTCCGGCTGAATCAGCCTTCCTCCATATTTGTCGGAATGTCTGGCGGCAGCAGCTACGGGTACAAGACCGGGGTGCCAGCGTTCTCTCTCGGCGGCTCGCAACATTTAGTTGCCTGGAGCACAAATGAACTTCTCACAAATCAATATTTTCTGGGGCAGGTCGGTTATATTCGCGAGTTAGCAAAATTGCCACCGCTATTGGGAAGCACCGTCAACCTTCTCGCGTTGCTGGAACTCGGGAAGACATACAAGCTTCCGAACGGGGCTAGCCCTCCAAACCTTCCTATGGATCTTGCAGGCGGCCTTTTGGTGGACACAATATTTGGTCCGGTCCTAGTGGCCGGTTCGGTCGGCGACTACGGCCATGCCCGATTTTATTTCCGGATCGGACGGGTGTTTTGAAGTTCCCGATAAGCATCGGCGAAGAGCTTTCGGTATTGGTGCGATGAGTTTGGAGTCCGGCCCGCAAAGAAAAGGAAGTATTACACTTTTTCGCGATCGGAGAGAAAAGAAAATGAAAACGACTTTGAAACAGATCGCGGCCACGACATTAACCGTCCTGCTGATTTGTCCCGTCGCGCCGCGCGAAGTTAGGGGGCAACAGCCAGCGCCGCCTGGATATTCGGGACAGGGCGCGCCACTCACTTCAGAGGAATTACAGCAGTTGGTCGCGCCGATCGCGCTATATCCTGACGCCCTCGTTGCACAGATCCTGGGAGCCACGACGTTTCCAGATCAAGTTGCTGCGGCAGGCGGCTGGCTTCAGCAAAACCAGAGTCTCACAGGCGCAACTTTGACGAAGGCGGTAGATGCTCAGCAGTGGGATCCGAGCGTGAAGGCACTTACTCAGTTTCCATCGGTGCTCGGGAATCTGGCTAACAATCTCAGCTGGACCTCAGCACTGGGCGAGGCCTACCATACGCAGCCCAACGACATCATGTCTGCGGTTCAAGTATTGCGAGCCAAAGCACAGGCTGCGGGTAACTTGAAATCCGGATCCCAAATCACGGTGGTGCAGCAAGCGCCTCAAGTGATCGTGATTCAACCTACCAATCCGCAAGTGGTGTATGTGCCGCAGTACAACCCTACCGTTGTCTACGGAACACCGTATGTAACACCGGGATATAGTACGGCCGCTGTGGTGACGACTGCGGTGCTCGCATTTGGAGTGGGTATCGCAATCGGGGCGGCGATGAACAACAGCTGGGGATACAGCTACTGGAACTGTAACTGGCACGGTGGGACGGTGGTTTACAGAAGTTCAAGCTATTACGGAAACAGTGCATGGCACGGCGGCTACTACGGTTCCAGTGCGACCGCCTATGGCCCCAATGGAGTGGCGAGGGCAGGGACCGCCTACAACCCTTCAACCGGTACATACGCCCGAGGAGCATCAACCACCACGGCCTATGGCACCCAAAGGGTTGGCCAGGCATATAACCCCAACACGGGAGCGTACGCCGCCACACATCAGGCCTCAAACGCTTACGGGAACTACGGTAGCTCAGTCGTCTCCAAGAACGGCAATACAGCGTACACGCAGCACCAAACCACCGCGGCTGGTTCGGTAGGAACCGTACAGACATCGGCCGGCGGAAAAGGTGTGGCTGCCTCCGGCGCTTACGGCAACAATGTGGCGGCAGGACAAACCGCAAATGGGAATAAGTACGCGGCGGCCAACGGGAACGTATACAAGAACACGGGAAGCGGCTGGAACCAGACTCAAGGCACCAGCCATAACACCTCGAGCTACTCAGGTGCCAACACTGCTGCGTCTCGCGGCTACGGAGGACAAGAAAAGGGCAGCGGCGCTTTTGGTGGGGGCGAGAGTGGTTGGCAATCCCGGCAAGAAAGTGCCCGCGGCGCCGCGAGCCGCGGTGGCGGCGGTTTGGGAGGGCGAAGGTAACGCCAAAGACTCAGGTGAGGAACGAAGTGAGCTTTTAATGGCGAGCTGCGTTAAGGATGCCGCAAAGAACTTAGGAGAATGAAATGTCGTTCAAACGTTGTGAAATTGCCATTCCGATTTGGGTAATGTCTCTAGCCGCCTTCATTCCCTTTGCCGGTTGTAAAACGGGGTCGGACAAACCCGAAATACCTCCGCCTGTCGTGTTTACTTCACCAGACAACGCGAGCGACGCGTTGCTGAGCGCCGCGAAGTCTGGAGACCCGAACGCGCTAACGACGATTTTTGGTCCCGGTTCCAAGGAGATCATCTCCTCCGGCGATGACGTGCAGGACAAGCATGCCGTCGACCTATTCGTGACAGGGTACGGGGTGATGCACCGCTGGCGCAAGATGCCAGACGGAGCGCAAGTCCTGCTGATCGGAGCTGACAATTTTCCCTTCCCGATTCCACTGAGAAAGAATAGCGAGGGACGTTGGTTCTTCGATACCGCGGCCGGTAAGGACGAGATCCTAAACCGCCGTATCGGCAGGAACGAGCTTGCGACAATCGCGACTTGTGAAGCGATCGCTGACGCTCAAGCTGAGTATTTCGCCCGACCTCATGACGGCGTAGCGGCGAAGCAATACGCCGCAAAGTTCATCAGTGATCCGGGTAAACAGAACGGCTTGTACTGGAAGCCGGCGGATGGCCAGCCAGCGAGTCCGCTCGGGCCGCTGGCGGCATCCGCCGCCTCCGAGGGATACAGCGTAAAGCCCAGTGGGCACCCAGCGTTTCATGGTTACTACTTCCGGATGCTGAATGGCCAAACCGATAAGGCACCCGACGGAGCAAAAAACTATGTGGTCAATGGAAAGATGACCGGCGGCTTCGCCTTCATTGCTTATCCTGCGGAATACGGTAACTCGGGGGTGATGACATTCATAATCAACCAGAATGGAGTGCTACTCCAAAAGGATTTGGGGAAGTCGACATCGGAAATCGCAACGGCGATGACCGAATTCGATCCTGATACGAATTGGCAGATCGTCGAGCAATAAGCCATTGGGGCATGGAAGATGATGAGAAGCGTCGACAAGAAGGGGCTCCGAGCACGAAAGGCCTCGTAGACAATACCTGAAATCAGAACTCATTTGTGCCTTTTGACACGCTCTAGAGGCTGCAGTCGCTTGAACAACTGAACCGCCAGCGAATATGCGTTCCCCTCGGAGGTCGCCAGTACAGCAATGCGGAGATCAGCGTCAAGATCGCCTGAGGAACATTCGTCAATCAGGCTTCGCCAGCCATTCTTCAGCTGTTTTCTTCCGGTTACAGTGATTCGATACTCTGTCCATCCCCGGAGTTCCGCCGTCCCTGGCGAATCAAACCGGCCTGCAACAAGCGCTGGATGGCAGGAATCGCAGCACCTGGAGGGAGTCCGGGCTCCTTCTGAAGTGTGTAGGGAGTCGAAACGCCGCTGTTGATCAGGGCCAACACAAATAGATTCAGGCCGCTCTGAACTGGCCGCGTATCGAAAAGTACGTTTGTCGATGTTGAGTGTTGGGCGTATCAGTCAGTGAGCACACGCATCCGGTTACGCTCCAAAGAGAACAAAGATAGCCTCTTGACTCACCGTAGGGCATAGCAATATACGGTGCCGATCAGGGGCAAACTTTTGGTATAGCGCAGACGTCGGTGCGCTCGAGGAGGGTGAAGATGTCGCCCATGCCGAGGATGGCGAGCCCGTCAGCATCCAGCTCAGGTTTATCCGCCAGCTCGGCGAAATGGCCGGTTTCTCCGACTTCCAAGGATTGGAGAATAACCGGCTCGCCGGAGCCGACGGGAGACAGGAGGCTTTCTCCCGGAAGAACAAAACTCCCAGAAGAACCACAAATACCCGCCAATTCTGCCTATTTCAGCAGAATCAGGGACGTTCAGTCAATTTGATAGGAAGGAGTGGCGGTGGATGCAGTCGGCAGCGAACTCGCAGCCGGACGTACAACCGTTTTTGTCCGAGGCCAGAAGGCCAACTGCAAAAAGGAGACGGACAATGAAGAGCTCAAAGGTAAGCAACATCGTGTTGGTGCGCGGCGGGTTTGTGGATGGTTCCGGCTGGGAAAGCGTCTACGCGATCCTAAAGAACAAGGGCTTCAATGTTTCCATCGTGCAGAACCCCACCATCTCGCTCGCCGACGATGTCGTCGTCACGAACCGCACCATCAATGCGCAGGACGGCCCGGTGGTTCTGGTCGGCCGCTCCTACGGCGGCGCAGTCATCACCGAAGCCGGCAACAATCCGAAGGTCGCAGCCCACACCGCCTTCGCTCTCGACAACGGCGAATCGGTCGGCACTCTGATCAAGGACCCCATGCCCGGCGCGCCGGTACCGCCGATCATGCCGCCACAGGATGGCTTCCTCTTGCTCGATCCCACAAAGTTCGTGGATTCTTTCGCAGCCGATGTCGAACCCGGCCCTCGCGGCCTTCATGGGCGCCTCCCAGGTGCCCTGGGAACTGGATGCGCTCAATGGAGCGGTCACCAATGCCTCGTGGAAGAGCAAGCCGAGCTGGTACCTGGTGGCGACCGACGACAGGATGATCCCTCCCGATACGCAACGTTTCATGGCAAAGCGTGCTGGAGCCACTGTTGCCGAAGCCAAAGGCAGCCACGCGATCTACGTTTCACAGCCAGCGGTGGTGCCGACCTCATCGCACAAGCTGCGTAGGGCGAACGATAAGAGTGCAGCCCCCTCCTGGGTTGTCATCCGCGCAGGCGCAGGGAGAAACCGAGCGGCGGCTTCCCCCTGCGTCCCGCCACATTCGTAACGAGAAAATGCAGTTCCCGTCATGAGGCTTCGTAACCTCACTTGTCGCCAAATCGCGTGTGCACTCATCGAGGGGACAAACGAGTCCAGACGAGCTGGCTTAACGGAGCACTCTAAAGTTCCGGCTGTGTATCGACGCTGACGAGAATGGCTCGGCCGTCGCTGAACGCCGGTATGGTTCCTCGCGAAGACGTGTAGCAAGTAAAAGGAGACGGGCTGTCCTGCCTATCGTGGGGCGCCGGAGTTCCTTGACGCGAAGGCAAAAACAATTGAGTGTGAGTAAAGTAACGATAGCTTTGTTTTGCCGCCCGTTATGAAAAAGGGAGTCTAACCAGTTGAAAAGCAAGAAGGACAATCCAAAGGCTACTGACACGGCCACAGTCGCGGAAGCGATTCGGCCTTATGCCATTGCGGATAAGTTGCGCACCCTGCGCTTACGCCGCAGCATGGGGCTTGCGCAACTCGCCGAACACTCCGGGTTTTCGCCAGCCATGTTGTCGCGCCTCGAAAATGGGCGCTTGGTGCCCACCTTACCCACGCTCACACGCATCGCGCTAGTTTTCGGCGTTGGACTCGACTACTTCTTCACTGATCCGCGGAAGCGACATGTTGTGGCCATCTCACGACGCGCCGAGCGCAAGACGTTCCCATCTGATCCCAAATCGACCGCTGTCCCGTGGTCCTTCGAAAGCCTGGACTTCCGTGCCAATGAGCGCAAGCTGAATGGCTTTCTCGCGCATTTTAATTCGCTAAATCAGGAGAAGATAACGCCGCACTATCATCCCGGGGTAGAGTTGCTCTACCTGATTGAGGGAAAACTGGAAATGACCGTCGGTGTTGAAAAATTCCAGCTCTCCGCCGGAGACGCCATCTACTTTGATTCGCTGCAGAAACATGCCTATCGAAGTTTGGTCAAAACGCGTTGCACTGCGGTCGTCGTGACTACGGGCTCATCCGCCTAGCACAGCAAAAGGACC
>Ga0209169_10001089_pt1 | contig 16601 bp, 13 predicted proteins | sample HubBroMetageWRM4_FD_188346 | JGI IMG/M metagenome (GOLD analysis project Ga0209169, IMG submission 188346) | Warmed soil microbial communities from the Hubbard Brook experimental Forest, New Hampshire - Hubbard Brook CCASE Soil Metagenome WRM 4... | ecosystem: Environmental > Terrestrial > Soil... | reverse complement strand
CAAACCGAACTCCACCTTCTTGCCGGCCTTGCCACGAACGATCGAGTACAGCTCCGGGATATGGATGCTGATGACCTTGTTGGCGGCGACGAAGCCGGTCTTGATCCAGTAGCGGATCTGGGGCAGCAGCTTGGTCATCGCGTCGTGTAACTGCTTCGCCTTCGCGTGCGCCACCTTCGCGTACTTCACCAGCCGCTGCTTGTGCGGCTCCGCCCGGGTTGGAGCGCACGTAGATCGGCAGTAGGTAGCGGATGTGCGGCTGCGCTTTCAACGCGGCGATCTCGATTATGCCTCGAATGCTATGGTGCGGAGCTATCCCGATGGTTTGGATACGGAGATATTCTCGTTTTCTGCGCTGGAACGGGCATGGCACGAGGCGACTAAGGCTTCAGAACGTGAGCATGTGACTCCGTACCTGCGTTCGGAAAAGTTTCGAACCACCAACGTGGAGAACGATTCGACGACCCTGGGTCAGCATTATCGCTGGACGGTGGACGAGGTGGAGGACTTGGAGTTCATCCGCGAGGTGTACAAGGCTCTGCGCGATAGGGAGAGTTTCGGAATGAAGGATGTTTTGCAATTGATCGAGAAGAATCCGGGGTTGGAGAAGATGAATTCGGAAATTGTTTCCAACCGCGGATACTACAAAAGCTTGTACGCGGAGGCGCGCGCGGCAGCGGCGCCGATGCGGCCGATTGAAAAATCGAAAGCATGGCTGGAGCGGGCGGAAAAGGTGATTCCGGGGGCTTCGCAGACATTCAGCAAGGGGGCCAACCAGCATGTCCGCGGAGTGGCGCCGGTGTTCCTGGCAAAGGGCAAAGGATGCCGCGTTTGGGATGTGGACGGAAATGAATATATCGACTACATCCAGGGACTGCTGCCCAATATTCTCGGCTACGCCCACGAAGAGGTAAATGCCGCGGTGGCGGCGCAGTTGGGACAGGGACACAGTTTTTCATTGCCGCATCCATTGGAAGTGGAGCTGGCGGAGCGCCTGACCCGGCTGATTCCATGTGCGGAGCTGGTGCGTTTTGGCAAGAATGGCTCGGACGCTACTTCGGGAGCGGTCAGAGGCGCTCGTGCTCTGACCGGACGCGAGCGCATCGCCTGCTGTGGTTACCACGGATGGCAGGATTGGTATATCGGGAGCACCACGCGAAACGCGGGCGTTCCGGGAGCGGTGCGGGCCTTGACGCATCCATTCGTTTACAACGACCTCGAATCGCTGCGGAAGCTTTTGCATGAACACCAGGGGGAGTTCGCCGCGGTGATCATGGAACCGGTGAACTTCTGGCCTCCAGCGCCCGGCTTTTTGGAAGGCGTGAGGAATCTGGCGCATGAGCACGGAACGTTGCTCATCTTCGATGAGATCTGCAGCGGATTTCATTTCGGGCTGGGGGGCGCGCAGAAAAAGTTTGGTGTGACTCCTGACCTGGCTTGTTTCGGCAAAGCGATGGGCAACGGATTCCCGATTGCCTGCGTGGTGGGAAGCACGGATGTCATGAAGGTGTTTGAGGACATTTTTTTCAGCTTCACTTTTGGAGGCGAGGTGGCGTCGATGGCTGCGGCCATGAAGGTGCTCGATGTGCTGGAAACCACCGACGCGCTGGCCCGTATGGATGCGAACGGACGCTTGCTGCAGGAAGGATTGAACGCGCTGGCAAAAGAGGCGGGGTTGCGCGATCGAATCCAGTGCATCGGTTATCCCTTCTGGTCGTTGATCAAATTTCTCGATCCCGACGGCAAAGACAGTCTTCTGGTGCGGAGTCTGTTCACGCAAGAATGCGTGAAGCGCGGCGTGCTGCTGCTGGCGACGCATAATATGACGGCAGCGCACGATCCGCTGGCGATTGAGCAAACCCTGCGCGTGTATGCGGAAGTGTGTAAGACATTGGAAAAGTGGCTGAGCGAACCCTTTCCCGAAGAACATCTGGAAGGCGACATGATTCAGCCCGTATTCAAGGTTCGCGCCTAAGATCGTTTCGCGTATAAAGACGTGGAGAATTTAGCTTGGAGAAGCCGGAGCACCTGATCATCTGCGCCGAATGCGGAGTACAGGTCGGGACCGGTCACGTCATGCGCTGCCTCGCCCTGGCACAGGCCTGGAAACGGGCAGGCGGCGCGGTGACTTTCCTGTTGCGCGAAGGACTGGCAGGAATCGAAGAGCGAATCCGCGCCGAAGGCATGTTGCTGGAAACGCTGCCGAAAGAATGCGAAGTATCCGCCGAGGCTTTCGTCCGTGCGGCTCTTCGCGCCGGTGCTCCGATCGCCGTGCTTGACGGATACGGTTTTGGCGCGCCTGAACAGGCGATGCTGAGCGGGGCCGGCACTCGGGTTCTGACGATCGACGACTATGGCCACGCCACTGATTATCCTGTGCGTTGGCTATTAAATCAGAACTCATATGCGGTACCCGAGATGTACCACGGAACGACTGCTCGATTGCTCCTGGGGCCGGCATATGCGTTATTGCGCGACGAATTCCTGCCCTGGCTCGGGTGGAAGCGCTCGATTCCGGAACGAGCGCGCAAAATTCTGATCACGATCGGCGGCAGTGACCCCGACAATTCGAGCGTAAAGATTCTCCGGAGCCTGGAACTCTTGCAGCACAATGAAGACCTTGAGGTGGTTGTGGTGGTTGGAGGTGGAAATCCGCATGGGAGCGATGTCCGAGCGGCAGCGGAGCGTTGCCCGGTGCCGGTGCGGGTCGCGCAAAGCGTCCAGGATATGCCCGCTCTGATGGCATGGGCCGATGTCGCGGTTTCTGGCGCCGGCGTCACGTCCTATGAACTTTGCTACATGGGACTGCCGTCGTTGCTGTTGATAGTCGCGGAGAACCAGCGCCGCATTGCGGAGAGCTTGTCGCAGTCCGGAGTCGCGGTGAATGCGGGGAGGTCGCGAGAAATCCGCACCGAATCGCTTGCCGGCCAGCTGCAAGCATTAATCGACTCTACCGAGCGGCGCAGAGCGATGTCGCACGGAGCGCGTGAGTTGGTGGATGGTCTGGGCAGCGAACGGGTGCGCGCCGCGCTTCAGGAGCGAGAACTCAAACTTCGATCGGTACGCGAGAGCGACTGCCGATTGTTGTTTGCATGGGCGGAGGATCCGGTGGCGCGCGCGGCGTCGTTTCATTCGGCCCCAATTTCATGGGAAGACCATTCACGCTGGTTCGCCGAGCGACTGCGGGATCCACAGTCGGTGATCTACATTGGGGAGAACGCAGCCGGTGAGCCGGTGGGCGTTGTGCGATTTCAAATCAAAGGCGATACTGCGGTGCTTTCGGTGAATGTGGCGCCGGAGTTTCGCGGCCAGGGCTGGGGCAGGGAACTGATCGCGTTTTCGACGCGTTTGCTGGTTCGAGCGCGCCCAATCCGCCGGATTGACGCATTCGTCAAGCCGGAGAATCAAGCCTCGATACGTCTCTTCGAAGCGAGCGGATTTCGGCGGGCTGTTGGGATGGAAAAAGTCGCCAACCAGGACGCTTTGCTTTTTGCGTGGGAGTGCGGGGACGGAAATCATGTCCAGTGAGATCAAATCCACTGAAATAACGATTGCGGGCAGGCGCGTCGGTCCGGGTTTTCCGGCTTACGTCGTTGCTGAAATATCCGCCAATCACAATCAGAGCTTTGATCAAGCAGTCAGCATTGTTCGCGCCGCCAAGGATGCTGGGGCCGACGCGGTCAAGCTCCAGACCTACACGGCAGACACGATAACGCTGCGCAGCGACCAGGAGTGCTTTCGGATTAAGGGCGGCACGCTGTGGGATGGGCGCACACTTCACGATCTCTACCAGGAGGCGTTTACGCCCTGGGAGTGGCAGCCCAAACTGAAAAAGATCGCCGATGAAATCGGGATGCACCTGTTTTCGAGCGCATTCGACGACAGTGCTGTCGATTTTCTCGAAGAGATGAAAGTTCCCGCACACAAAGTAGCGTCGTTTGAGCTGGTAGACATCGGGCTGATCCGGAAAATGGCGCGAACCGGGAAGCCGCTGATTATGTCCACGGGCATGGCCAGCGAAGAAGAAATTTCCGAAGCCGTTGAAGCTGCGCGCGGTGCGGGTGCTACTCAAATTGCGCTGTTGAAGTGTACGAGCGCCTATCCGGCGCCGGCGGAGGAGGCGAACCTGCGCACGATTCCGGAACTCGCGCGCCGTTTCGGTTGTCCCGTGGGACTTTCCGATCACACCATGGGAGTTGCAGTTCCGGTTGTCGCCGTGGCGCTTGGGGCGTGCATCATTGAGAAACATATTTGTCTGCGACGGTCGGATGGCGGACCGGACGGCGCGTTCTCGCTGGAGCCGCAAGAATTCAAGGCGATGGTTGAGGCGGTGCATACAGCCGAGAAGGCTCTCGGAGTGGTCGAGTTTGGTTGCGGACCACGCGAGGCTAACAGCCTGAAGTTTCGGCGTTCATTGTTCGTGGTTGAAAATATAAAACGGGGTGAGGTATTTACAAGGGAGAACGTCCGTTCGATTCGTCCGGCGGACGGATTGCACCCGCGGCATCTCATCCAGGTTCTGGGAAAACGCGCCGCCTGCGATGTGGAGCGTGGAACTCCGCTGAGTTGGGCTCTGGTGGCTCGCTAATCGCGCCGCATTGCAGCTCAGCGACCGGTCAACACGGCGTCGAGCTCCTCTGGACTGATTGGCGTCTGAAGGCTTCGCTGGGTTCCTTCAGTGATCTGAAACTGCTCTAACAACTGCGGAACCTCGCGAATCCGCTGCGGCGAATCCAGCGTATAGCCAGCGGAAAACTTGGCATACTGCTTGGCGTAGTCGTACCAAGAAGCGTCAAACCAGCCGCATAAGAAACACGGCACGTGGTTCATCGTGCTCTCGACGGCGACGCTCGATTCCACAGTAAAACTGCACCATGCGCGCGCGAAAAGATCCGGGGTCATTGGGCCCTCGCGTATCTCGACGAGGCTGCGCTGTTCCGCGGATAATGCTCTGTCAACGAAAAGTTTTCGCACGCGCCGACTCTCGAAAGGATGCAACTTGACGATGACTTTGCGATTCGTCTGCCTGGCTAAAGAGCACAACTCGGGCAGGAGTTCGGCATAAAAGGTTTGAGTGCGGCCGGAAGACAATTCATACGCCTCGGAATAAAAAACGATCCAGTCTCTTCTCGTTGCATTGGCATGCGGTAGCGGAAGGTCGGGATCAGCCGGGCCTCCCACCACAATCTTGTCGGCTGCGAGGCCGCCCCATGACACGCAGTAATCTTCTGCCATTTCGCCTCTTACGAGATAAGCATCGGAAACTGGGCGGCGGATTCCGAAACCGAGATTCAGCGCACCATGATCGCAAAAGACGGTGCGCAGTCCCCGGGATCTCGCCAGTAGTGTCGGCAGTCGCGTGAAGGGATTGTATTCATCGGCGGAGAGCACGGTAGTGATGGGTTCGTGCGCCAAAACCTCGCGCCATGCGTCGCGAACACGCAACCCGCCCTTCAGGAAAGCGGGAAACCCGTCAAACACGCGCAGTTTCTTGGCGAGTCGAAAAACAGGATCGCTTTCGAACTGCTCAGTCTGCAGTTCCAGCCAGCGGGCCAGCAGACGTGTGCGCTCCTCCTCAGTCGGGGACAGCACGGGTGGAGCATACAAAGCGAGCGATCGGACTTCGACATTGGCGGGAAGATCTTGAAGACGACCATTGCGGCGAGTGACGACGAGCAGGAAACGGCGGTGCGGGAGCATTCGCGCATAAGCCACCTGGGCGCGAGACACATTGGCGTAGGAGGAGGGAAGCAAGACCGCGGGAGTAGAGGATGGTTTCGCGGCACGGGCGAGATGACGTCGAAAGAGGTAGTCGGTGTCCCACTTATCGAAGGCGATTTCGGCAAGCTGCGCGGGGCGCAGAGCAAAGGCTGCCTTCAAATAACGCCGGTAGCGCTCTCGCAAACGGGAATTGGGTTCTACCAAGAAAGTTTTGATCTCGCTGTTCAACAGTAGCGACAGTGCGCGCACGGCGAAATGAGGACGCGTCGCGAAAATCTCGGCGTGACCGGGAATGCGTTCGGCGAGCGCCGACACCAACATAAGCTGTTCGAGTTGCGAGTAGGGGTGAACAGAGAAGGTTTCCCACCAGTCAACAGACTGTGAGTCCACCAGTCGATTCCAGCCGAGCGCCAGCAGTTCGCGCATACGACGATGATGCTGCTCGTGATCCACGGCGTCATAAATGCTGAACAAGCGAAAACCGCGAGCTGCGGATTGAATAGAGTAAGCGTGACGGCCAGACCAGCCCAAATCCACTACGAGGTCCCATCGAATCCCAGCCCACGCTTCTGCCGGACTGTCTTCAATAGAATCGTCGGGATGCACCAGCAGAATTTTCATGAAGAGATGGATTGTGGAAGCGCGCGATCCAAAAATCTTAGCAGCCGGAGATTAGCATGAGAAGCACGATAGGCAGGGGCTGTGATAATGATAATAACGATTGCAGAAACTTGAAGAAGCGCTGCCTGGAGCCTGGAACAAAAGCGTGACTCGGAGCACCATTGCGCCGTCTGCCGTTACCGACGCTCTGCTGTCGGTCGGCGTCAAGCCGGGAAGCGTTGCGCTGGTGCATGCGGACGCGATCGTGGCCGCGCAGTTTTCCGCGTTTCCCGCCCTGACCGTTCCGGCCACTCCGACCAATGAATGGCGGGTTGATCTCTTGATCGAAGCCATCGAGGCGACGATTGGCAATGACGGAACCCTCGTGATCCCGGCGTTCAGCTACAGCTTCACCAAAGGGGAGTCGTTCGACATTCATAGGACTCCGAGCGCCGTGGGCATGGTCAGCGAGAGATTCCGCACCCGGCCCGGCGTTTATCGCACTGCGGATCCGATTTTCAGTTTTGCCTGCCGAGGACCGCTGGCGCGAGAATTGTGCGCCATCCGGGTCAAAGAATGTTTTGGCGCGGACTCCGTCTTTGCCGCCTTGCATCGGCTGAATGCCAACATCGTTGACTTGGGTTGCTCCCTGAACCGGGGCGGAACGTTTGTGCACTATGTGGAGACAGCCCACGGCGTGGATTACCGATACGAGAAGGTATTTTCGGGAACGATGATTTCCGCCGCCGGCGAAGCTCGTCAATGTTCGGTCGTTTACAACGTGCGCGATCTCGCGCGCAGGTCGGAGGCCGATCTTGGACGATTGCAGAGGCGGCTTGCGGAGGACGGAAAGTTGCGAACTGCGGATGTGGGAAGATCGCGGATCATGGCGGTGACGGCCAGCGATCTGTTCGATACGGCGTGGAAGATGTTGGATGAGGACGCGGTTGCGCTGATTGCGGAGGGAGTTCGCACCCGGGGGTCCGAATGAGCGATGTCAGCATCGGCGACCAGATGTATGGATGGGCGCGCGATCTGTTCCCGATTTGCCGAAGCCTCACCGGTGATGGCGTCCGGCAGACTCTCGGTTATTTGCAGAAACTGCTGCCGGGGCTCGAAATCAGCGAAGTGCCGTCGGGCACAAAAGTACTTGACTGGGTGATTCCGGACGAGTGGAACATTCGCGATGCCTTCATTGCTGACGCCTCCGGAACTCGCATCATTGATTTCCGCCAGAACAATCTCCACGTAGTGGGCTACTCGGAGCCGATCTCGACGGAGATGACTCTGGAGGAATTGCAGCCGCACCTGCACTCCCTGCCGGCGATGCCCGACGCCATCCCTTATGTCACTTCTTACTATGAAAGGCGCTGGGGATTTTGCCTGAGCCAACGCGTGCGCGACACGCTGCGTCCGGGACAATTTCGAGTTGTGATCGACAGCACGCTGGCTCCTGGCTCTCTGAGTTACGGAGAAATCATTCTGCCGGGCAGCGGCGATCGCCAAGGCGATCAGCGCGAAGTTCTACTGTCAACCTACGTCTGCCATCCCTCGATGGCCAATAACGAACTTTCGGGTCCAGTGATGACAACCGCTCTGGTGCGCTGGCTGCGCTCACTACCCCAGAGGCGATACACGTACCGAATCGTGTTTGTGCCGGAGACCATCGGTTCCGTCACGTACTTAAGCAGGCATCTGGAGGAGATGAAACGAAAGACCATCGCGGGCTATGTCATCACCTGCGTGGGGGACGATCGGGCGTATTCCTTTCTGGAGTCGCGCCTGGGGACTACGTTGGCAGACTCGATTACGAAACATGTGATCAAGCATCACTATCCGGATTGCGTGAGATACAGTTTTCTGGACCGTGGAAGCGATGAACGGCAGTATTGCAGCCCTGGCGTGGATCTTCCATTGGTGTCGCTGATGCGCTCGAAATACGGAACGTATCCTGAGTACCACACGTCTCTGGACGATCTGAGTCTTATTTCGCCGGCGGGGCTGGCGGGAGCGTTTGGAGCCTTGCAGCGCTGCATTTCTTTGATCGAAGCAAACGGGACCTACCGGGCGACGTGTGTCGGTGAGCCGCAACTGGGCAGGCGCGGCCTGTATCCTACACTCAGCCAGCGAGGGAGCGGACAGCCGGTCCAAACCATGATGAACATTCTGGCTTACGCCGACGGACAGCGCGACCTGATTTCGCTGGCAGAGCGGATCGGAGCGCCGGCTGAAACCTGCATCCCAATCATCGAGAGGCTGCTGCAGGAGCGCCTGCTCGAGCGAATCGACTAAGATCGCTTCTGCACGAGGAATTTCTAAATGCCTGAAAAAAAGAGGCTCCGAAAAATTCAGCCCAAGCACGGCCGCAGCACGACTCGCTCCCGGAAGGAGCAGAGCTATGCGGAACAGATGGAAACGTGCATTGCCGACAGTCCATTTTCAGATCTCGAAAGGCTACAGAATTTCAGTCTCTACACGCCCAGACAGGATCTGACGAACTTTCTCGTCCGATACGAAATCTTCAAGCGCGTACTCGCGGTTCAGGGCTCAATAATCGAGTGCGGAGTGTTGCGCGGCGGCGGATTGATGGCCTGGGCGCAGTTCAGCGCCATCTTCGAACCGACCAACCATCAGCGGCGGATCGTTGGCTTCGACACTTTCAGCGGCTTCCCGAAGTTGTCGAAACAGGATCGATCGAGCGAGTCTGTCCAAGCGCGCCGCGGCGGCTTGGCGGTGGACTCATACGATCACCTCCAACACTGCGTTGAACTGTTCGATATGAACCGATTCATCGGGCACGTTCCGAAAGTGGAACTGGTTCGCGGCGACGCCACGAAGACGATCCCGCAGTACTTGAAGGAAAATCGTCAGCTGATAGTGAGCCTTCTGTATCTGGATTTCGACATTTACGAGCCGACGCTCGCAGCCCTGAAACATTTTCTGCCTCGCATGCCCAAGGGCGCCGTCATTGCATTCGACGAGCTGAACCTGAAAGATTGGCGCGGAGAGTCGATCGCTGTTCTCGAATCCCTGAAGTTGCGCGAGTATCGCGTCGAACGCTGCTCTTTCGGATCAGTAATGTCTTTTGCCCAGATTGAATAGCCTGTGTAGTAGGATGAGGCATCCTGACCGAAAATGGACCGAAAATCGAGTGGATCCCCACGCATTTGTAGCTGAAGTTTATCGTCGCATGAGTTTGCGGCATCGGTCTGAGCGGCGCGCCCCCTCATGGCCGGAGGTAAAGAACGACGCCCGAGTATTACAGGCCGCGCATGAATTGCGTGGCCTTCTGCCCAGCGACACGCGGGCCGCTATTCTCGATGTGGGTTTCGGTGGTGGCTGGTTCCTGGCAGCTTGCCTGCGCCTCGGTTATACAAATCTTTCGGGCGCCGATTTTGGCATCGAAAACAAAGCCCATGTCAAAGGGTGGGCGTCTGACGCCATCACGCTAACTGAAATCGAGAGTGATATCGGCGGCTTTCTAGCCGACAAACCAGAGAAATATGCCTTTATCCACATGTCTCACGTAATCGAGCATATCCCCAAGTACTCATTGTTGTGGGTCGTCGATGCGCTGTACCGCGCGCTGAAACCGGGCGGCACGCTGATGCTGCGCACGCCAAACATGGAAGGCCCTTGCGCGAATTCGTCGCTGTACGTAACCCTGGCGCACGAATACGGCTTCAGCAGCGGGAATCTGGCCTCGCTGCTTGATATTTGCGGTTTCGACGAGATTCGCTTTCATGCGCCTTCTGCGTCCCATCCCGGCCCTAAACAAAGACTCGGCAGGTTCCTGCGCTGGCCTTTCTTGAAAGAAAGTCAGATCCGGCACCGTTTGTTTGGAGTCAGTGAGCACGGACACTTTGACTCGGAGTTGATCGTCACGGCCAAAAGGGGCGACTTCCCGCCTTATTTCGATCCCAAGTACCGCTGAGATTCTCTGCCAACTGCTGGCGAGCGGTTTGAGATAATCTTTAACAACCAATTCGGCAGGCGCTAGCAGGAATCCTTTGAATATCCCCGATGCCACCCTCGAGGTGTCGCAACCGCCGCTCGCAAGCAATCATGAGGCGCAGTTTCGCAGCGAGATGGGACGTATCTCGCGGCATTCGGCGGTCTTCTTCGCGGGGACTTTTTTCACTGCGGGCGCGGGGTATCTCTTCAAAATCTATCTCGCGCGCGTGTTGGGTGCGGATGCTCTTGGAATCTACGCATTGGGAATGACGATCGTCGGATTCTTTGGGATTTTTAACGGTTTGGGGCTGCCGCAGGCCGCGGTGCGATTCGTGGCCGCGTATGCCGCGAAAGAGCAGTGGCAACATCTGCATGGGTTTCTTCGCCGGGCGTTGGGGCTGCTGGGAATTGGAAATGTTGTGCTGGCCGTGGCAATGATGGCGGCGGGGCCCTGGCTGGCTCGGAGCCTCTATCACGCTCCCGCTCTCGTGCCTTATCTTCCTCTGTTCGCCGGCATACTGGTCCTCGGTGGATTCACGACGTTTCTGGGCCAGGTATTGGCTGGATATAAAGATATTGCGCTCCGCACCGTCATTACCAGCTTCATCGCCAGTCCGTTGAATATTATTTCCGGGGTTGTGCTGCTCAGTCTGGGGTTTGGGCTTCGCGGATATTTGCTCGGCCAGTTGATCGCTGCGGGGACGGTCCTGCTGTTGCTGCTGGTTGCCGTGTGGCGGCTGACACCTCGACAGGCCCGGCGTGCTCCCTCCCAAGGGGTGCCCATGGAGCGCGAAGTGCTCTGGTTTTCGGCCGCCCTATTTGGCGTTGGGATTCTGGAGTTTGTACTTGCGCAAGCCGACAAGATTCTACTCGGAGCTTTTCTGGACATTCGGCAAGTAGGAATCTATTCGGTGGCGGCGGCTCTGGTTGTGTTTGTGCCGGTGGCGCTGCAGTCGGTCAATCAGATTTTCTCTCCGACGATCGCCGATTTGCACGTCCGCTCGGAGCACGCGTTGCTGGGCCGGCTTTTTCAAACTTTGACGAAATGGATCTTCGGATTGACCGTCCCGCTGGCATTGGTCATGATCATCTTTGCAAAACCCCTCATGCGCCTTTTCGGCCCGGCATTTGAGGCAGGCTGGCTGGTGCTGGTCCTGGGCACGCTGGGGCAACTGGTAAACGCGGGCGTAGGCCCGGTCGGCTATCTGCTGCTGATGTCAGGGAACCAGGCGCGCCTCATCCGCGTGCAAGTGCTCATGGCAGTGTTCATGATCGCGGCGACTTTGGGATTGGTCCGTCCGCTGGGAATGGCTGGTGTCGCTCTGGCTGCGGCTTTGACTAATGTCCTGAGCAATTACTTATATCTTCGGCAGGTCTGGGCAGCCCTGCGACTGTCGCCTTACAATCGGACGTATCTTCGCTTGCTCGGGCCTTGCCTCGCGAGCCTCGTCGTGACCGCGGGACTGCGATTGTTGATTAGGTCATCGAATTTGAATCTGCATCCCGAGTGGTTGTGGATCGGAATTGCATTGGCCGTGTCTTACGCGTCGTTTTGTGGATTGGCGCTGCTCGCAGGATTGGACGATGACGACAAGATGATCGTGGCTGCGATTCGTAATCGCGTTTTCGGCGCAACCGGGAGGACGCCGTCGATCCCACGTTAATTATTAATGACCGCAAGAAGACCAATCAGCTTGCCGGAGGAACTCTGCACATCCGCAGAGCAGCAGTTTGGCGCGCGTTTCGACAACGTCGAGTCGCTGCTGGAGTTTGTGCTTCGAGAACTTCTTCGTAATGACGACGAGGTGCTGGATAAAGCCGAGCAGGTATTGCTCGAAAAGCGTCTGCGAGATTTAGGATACCTCTAACCCCTCCCTATGAAATTGCCCTCCGCCTCGGAACAGGTTCAACGGGAGAGTCGGGAGCGATCACACCCGTCGCTGAGGAATCCGAACTGGCTGATCCTGCGCCGCCGCCGGCAGATTTTTGAAACCGGCCTCAGCCAGTTGCCGGCATACGGTCTTTCCGTGCTCGATATAGGAGGACGGTTGCAACCCTACCGATCTCTGCTCAGGGCTCGCGCAAAAAACTACATTGCGATCGATGTGCAGATGACCGCGCTCGTAGATGTTGGTGCCGCTGCAGAGGCGTTGCCTTTCGCGGACGAGCAATTCGATTTTGTGATTTGCACGCAGGTCTTCGAGTACTTACCGGAGCCGGCGTCGGCGGTTGCAGAAATCAAACGCGTGCTCCGCAAGAACGGTGTTCTTTTCCTGAGCGCCCCATCAGTTTTCCTTCGAAACAACGAGAAGGAGTGCTGGCGTTTTTTGCCCGAGGGATTGCGACATCTTTTGCGGGAATTCCAAACCGTAGAGGTCGTGCCCGAGGGCAACAGTCTTACCGGGTTCTTTCGGACGTGCAATGTTTTTCTGGAGGCATTTTTCAGGCCCAGGATTCTGGCTCCAGTATGGCGGTGGACGTTTGTTCCCTTCTTGAATGCGACGGGCTGCATATTGCAGAAACTCGCAGGAGAAAACACCGATTTCACCGCAAACTACAGTGTGTGGGCTCGCAAATGACGTCTGATTACATCAGGTAACACCTAAGCCGCACTGTCTGCAATCGGCTTTTCGGTACGTGGTGCGGGTCTTGGCGCTGCGGCCGTCCTCTCTGCGATTCGGCGCCCCAGTTGTATTGCCGGGTGCTCAATCGCATGGTAGAGAACGGCAGGGATAATTAGCCACATGGCCCAGAAGAGTACCCAACTGTTATGCAGCGTGAGGGCGAACCAGATAAAAAAGGCATGTCCCAGATAGATCCCGTACGAGTAGGTGGCAATGCGATGACTGACAAATTTCAGTGGGCGGAAGGTGATCTCCTTGAATCGGGGTAGAGCTATTCCCAGCAACAGGCACAGTCCTCCTCCGACTCGCCGCGTCGGCATCCACATAAACACCAGGACAAGCAAGAGGATGAATGGCGGCCAAAGATACGACGGGATGGATCTTTTCTCGGGCAGAGTGAAAGCCATGATCCCAGGCAGGAAGTTGGGAACGAAAATCAGCAGCGTGAACCATCCGAGCGCCGGTATCGTCTGCGGAAAATGGCCCAGAATTCCGCAAGCCAGCCAAAGTACGAGTAGTCGCCAGAAGGAGCGCTTCTTCCAGAGAAATAAAAAGGGTAGCACCAGGTACATTTGCACTTCGAGCGGCAAGGACCACAGTGGGCCGATAATCGAACTGGAGTAGGTGAGGTTCTGAATCAGCAGCAGGTTCGAGACCAGTTCCAACCAGCCGGGCCTCGGCCCAACGGACAGCCCGTTCGCACCGGCATGCAGATGAAGAGCGACAGCCATCAACACCGCTAGTATGCTAAGTGGGTAAATTCGGAAAAACCTGCGAATGTAGAAATCTTTGACGAGAGCAAAGCCCGTCAGGGGGCTCCTCTGCATCGAGTACATCAACACTAGTGACGTATGCACGAAAAAGAGCAGGACGCCGAATAGACCGACATCGTCGAGTCGGCCCAAGTGGTAATGGTGGGTGAGGTGGTCGACAAGCACCATCAGGACAGCCGCGCTGCGAAGAAAGTCGAGATTGGAAGACGCACCTCGACTGAGGCCGTCGGGCATGCTACCTACTCTAGAAGGCTTCGGAGGAGAGGATTCACTTCCAATGGGAAAAAATTGTAGCACTCGCGGCTACCAGCGTCCACAAAGGACCGGGGCGAAGTGAAATGATCACGCGGCTGCGCGATGCTTTACGGCGGGTGAAGAAGTCGTCGGCGGATCCCGATCTGCGCTTTGATCGTCCACTCGTATTGTTCCAGAGCGACGATTGGGGCCGCGTTGGTGTGCGCGACCGCGAGGGATGGGAAGAACTCCAGGGAGACGGCTTGAATCTAGGTGAGAAGCCATACGATTTATATAGTCTTGAAACTGCCGAGGATGTGCACGCGCTCGGAGAAGTCCTGAGAAAGCATCGGGACTCGACCGGGCGCAGCCCATCGATGGTGATGAATTTCATCATGGCCAATGTGGATTTTGACCGTTGTTTCGATCTGGGTCAGAAGCAAATCCCCCTGCGGCCGCTCACCGCGGGCTGGCCGGGAAAGTGGCATCGTCCGCAGTTGTTGCAGGCATATCAGGGGGGTATTCGCGAGCGCCTGTTCTATCCCGCGTTGCACGGCCTGACGCACTTCTGCGAACGCGCGATTGCCCGAGAATTGGCGGCCAGCGGGGAGCGATCGCGACTGGTCAGGAACCTGTGGAAAGCGCAGACCCCGTACATTCACTGGAGGATGCCCTGGATCGGGTTCGAGTACTGGGATCCGGAGATGTCAGCGGCGCGTAGATTCTTGTCTTTGGATGAGCAGCGGGCCGCGATTGCCCGCGCGGCAGAAATTTTTCAGGAGCTATTTGCCGCGCCTCCATTCAGTGCTTGTGCGCCCGGTTATCGCGCCAACCAGGACACGAAAACGGCCTGGTTCGAACCGGGAGTGCGCGTCTCACAGAATGGCCCAGGCCACGGGCCCAGAGGCCCGTATCTGGACGAAAACGGAATGCTCTCCACTTTTCGGACGCTTGAAATGGAACCGGCCGTGGCGCCATGCGATGTGGCGAAACTGTTGGCGCAGGCAGAGGTGTGTTTCGCGCGCGGCTTGCCGGCAGTAATTTCGATTCATGCAATTAATTTTCACTCGACGATCCATGACTTCCGAACGCCGACATTGAAGCTCATGGAAGAATTCCTGACCGCGCTGGAGAAAAAATGGCCTCACTTGCTCTACATCCATGACGCGGATCTATTCTCAATTGCAACCGAAGGCTCCTATGTTGGCGACAGCGGACGCGTGCGGGTAGGCGTCGTCACCGCGGGAGCGAGCAAATAGCGTGGCTCAGAACTCGATTCAGGGCAAGCGATCGCTGTTGTTGGTCACGGTGGACTGCCTGCGCGCGGACCACTGCGGATGCTACGGATACTCGCGTCCCACAACTCCCTTCCTCGATTCGCTGGCGTCCGAATCCTTTGTCGTGCCGGCGGCAATTGTTGGCGGCGCCCCGACATATTATTCGTTGCCGGTGATTCACGCCTCGCGCATGCCGTTAGCGATGGGCCGCGACGTTGTCGGACTGGCGCCCGGTGAAACCACGCTCGCAACCGTGCTGCGGGAATCGGGTTACGCCACGGGGGCGTTTTCCGCGGCCAATCCCTACATCTCGCCGCGCTTCGGCTACGAGCAGGGCTTCGAGGTCTTCCGCGATTTTCTTGACTTCGGGAAGCCGACAGCTCCAAACGCCGTCAACGTTGAAATCGGTCCCAGCGCTTCCGCTCGTGGCAGGCTAAATAAATCTTTGCAAGCTTTTTCCACTGCGCTCGGACTCGGCAAACTCTACAACGAACTTTACTTTCAGTACTGCATGAAGATTGCGCCCGCGGCCGGGAGCGTCGACGCTCTGCGAAGATTTCCCTCGGCGGACATACTGATAGACCAGGCGCAGGCGTGGCTGACGTCGATCGGGCAGCGTCCATTTTTCCTGTGGCTTCATCTCATGGATCCGCATTCCCCGTACTACCCGGTGAATGATGCGTTTCGCGAGCTGACCGGAAGAGACGTCAATCCGGGCCGCGCGCGTTATGTGAATGAATACTGGAACCGTTCGGACTTGACGTCTTTCGCCTTGCGCGGAAAACGGGATGAGGTGGTGCAGTTGTACGATGCGGGAATTCGGCAGGTGGACGGCCAGATTGCCCGACTTATACACAGTCTCAAAGAAACACGGCGGTGGGACGACTGCGTGCTGGCTCTGACTGCAGACCACGGCGAGGAGTTTCTCGAACACGGCGGACGCTATCACGCCCCGACGCGGCTAAGTGAGGAAATCGTTCGCGTGCCACTTCTGATTCGTGCTCCTGGAGGACGTGGGATGAAGGTTGCCGCGTCTCCGATGAGCCACTTGCACTTGGCACCCACGCTGCTGGAGGCGATGGGCATACAGACGCCGCCGTCGTTTAGTGGACGGAGCTTGTGGACGCACTTCCGCCAAGGGAAGACCTGGGACGATCCCGCGTTCATCGAGTGCGGTTACGGCTGTACGAATCCGTTTCGTGTGGAAAGCCGCCGCGTATCCAGGCTTCTAGGAATTCGCGATGCCCGCTTCAAGTTGGTCATGCGGCTGGAACCCGGGGCGACCGAGGAACTCTACGATCTCGAAGCGGACCCGGCCGAGATGCACGCGATCGGCGGCGGCATCGGGTCCGAAGCCCGCAAACGGTTGTTGTTTGCCGCGTTTGAACACTTGGAGAAAGCGGCCCTAGGCCGGGACT
>Ga0209169_10001088_pt1 | contig 16603 bp, 13 predicted proteins | sample HubBroMetageWRM4_FD_188346 | JGI IMG/M metagenome (GOLD analysis project Ga0209169, IMG submission 188346) | Warmed soil microbial communities from the Hubbard Brook experimental Forest, New Hampshire - Hubbard Brook CCASE Soil Metagenome WRM 4... | ecosystem: Environmental > Terrestrial > Soil... | reverse complement strand
GCTGCAGCGCTTTGTACGCTTCGTTGGTTTTCACCTGGGAGGTTTGATCTTTGTACTTGCGCACGCGGTCTTTCCACTGCTCCACGTCCAACTCGTATTTCTTGCGGTCTTTTACGGTGGCCAGCTGCGCGGTTTTGCTCTTGTCCAGTTCTGCTTTAGCGGAGGCGACGCGGCTGTCCACTTCCGCGGATTTTTTGGGCAGCGCCGCCAGGCGCGCCCGCACAATCTGCAGGCGCGTGTCCACGCTCTGCAGGTCGAGCAGACTCTGTAGGACCTTCAGCACGATGCGGCCATTTTAGCACACAGTTGATTGCTGCCCCGGTCCGGCGCGCACCGAGAGCGCGCCCGCTTAGAGGACGAAGTGAACGACTCGAGTCGCTTGCGAACTATAGAGTGGCGCGGAGGAAGGCGATCGCGCGGCGCCAGGCTTGCGATTGGGCTTCGGCGTCGGCGCTGGGAGTGCCGCCGAACGAAAATCGCGCACCGCGGAGATGTTTGTTGCGCGAGTCGCGGGCAGTGACCGGCAGGTGGGGATAGCGCAGCATGTGGCCGGCCTGCGGGAAATGGAGATGTTCGGGGGCGCGGCTGCTGCCGTGACGCTGGAGGCGCGCGATGATCGCTTCGCTCATTTCCGCGGCGGGCCACAGGTGGTCATCGCCGCCGGAAATCAACAGCAGCGGGCCGCGAATATTTTCCACGGGAATCGCGGCGCGCTCGACCGCATCGCGATTGCGCAGTCCGGCGCGAAACAGATTGCGAAACATTACCGGACGCCCCAGCGCCGCCACCGGAAACGCCGAGCGCCACATAAATCCACGCAGCGGCAGAGGCGCGAATGGCACGGGTTTTCCGCGCCACGTCCAGCAGGGAATTAGCTCACCGGTGGCTTTGTCGCGGCCGCTGGCAGCCCACGCAACGCTGCTGGGGGCGTATGCGACGATCGCGCGAATCTGCTGCGGCAATGTCGCGCCCAGCAGCAACGCCAATTCGGCGCCGCGCGAGACGGCCAGAATTCCCGTGCGTTGCGGATCAATTTCCGGCTGTGCGTCGAGCCAGGTGAGCGCGGCCTCGAAATATTCTAGCGGGATGCGATGCAGCCAAGCGGGCAGCGGCGCGATGCCGAAATATGCCAGCGCGAGAGTGGCAAAGCCATGGCGCGAAAGAACGGCGGCTTTATCCAGGTCGAAGCCTCCGCCGGAGCCGCTCAGAACGATTACCACCGGATGCGGTCCGCGACCTGGAGGAATGAAAACTCGTCCGACGGTTGTTTCGCCAGCGGTAGCGCCACCGCCTGCGCCCGTGTTTGCACCCTCGGCTTCGTTTGGGATCTTCAAATCGCGCGTCACAGTTCCCGGCGCGAAAAAATTTCGCGCCAGGGAGGCGCAAGCAAGTACGCGGCCTTCCTGTACAGCTTTGAAATCCACGCGGTCAGGTGAAGTGCCGCTCCTGGCGAAGCTCGAATGGGCGCCGGCGCTCGCGGAAGCAGATTCCATGGACCAGAAAAGTCCCATCGGGGAAATGCCGCGATAGCTGCCGCCCAGCGACTCCTGCAGCGAAGCATCCGCGACGCCAGATGAATCCGCGCGAAAACGAGCCTGCGAATCCCAGCGGCGGCCCATGTCATCTTCGGTCGCAGCATGAATGGAAACCAGCGACCCCGCCGCTAGCCCGTTCAAGCACACGCGCACATCTTCATCCACAAACGCGGGGTTGGGTGAAATCTCGAAATGGACAGAACTGCCGTCCGGCGCGGCACTCAACGCGCCGAGGTCCCTCTGTGAGCGCTCATAAGTCATTTATAGCACAAGGCTTGCCGCGGCCCCGCGGCGCTGAGTCTTTTTCCTCCACTCAGCCGTAGTATGAATATGACGGGCAGCGCGACACTTTACAGTGCGATGATACGCGGCATAGTGGGTGCGGGCCCGGACGTCGCAGCAGCAACGTACTGGGAGGGGCGGGTGGCTCTGGACAGCGACGTAGCGCAACTTCGGCGCGGCGATCTCGATGCGCTTTCTACGCTGCTGACGCGCTATCAGAATCGCTTGTATCGCTATCTGTTGCGCATGGTGCGCCAGCCCGCCGAGGCGGAGGACTTGTTCCAGCAGACGTGGCTGCGCGTGGCGGAAAAAATTCAGCAATACGACCCCCGGCGCAGTTTTGAGGCGTGGTTTTTCACGCTGGCGCGCAATCTGGCGATTGACCATCTGCGCCGCGTGCGTCCGGAAAGCCTGGACGAGCCGATCGGCGACTCCGCCACAGGAGAAACGGCGGCGACGCGTTTGCCCTCGCAGGAACGGCCGGCAATTGAAGGAATCCTCCAGCGCGAACGCTCGCAGCGGCTGGGCGCGATGCTGGAAATGTTGCCGGTAGTGCAACGCGAAGTCCTGACGCTGCGTTTCGAGGAAGAAATGAGGATCGAAGAAATCGCCGAAGTGCTGGGCGCTCCGCTTTCTACGGTGAAGACGCGTTTGCGGCGCGGGCTGGAACGCTTGCGCGTCATTTTGGAAACAAATTATCCCGGAGAGAGTTGGCAATGAACGATCACGAAAAAATCCGGACGTTGTTGGCGCTGGCTGCGGCGGACGTGCTGGAGCGCGCTGAAGAAACGCAGCTGTTGGACCATCTGCGGACTTGCGATTTGTGCGGCGCCGAACTGGAAAAGTGGAAGCTGCTGGCGGGCGGCCTGCGCCGTTTGCCCACGCCACAGCCGCGTTCGCTTGTGGTGGAGCGAGCGCGTGCCCAGGCGCAGATTCGGCTGACTGAGGAAATCGAGCACCGTTGGAACCGCACGGTGATCATCGGTCTGCTGGTGTTCGCCTGGATTTTGACGCTGCTCAGCTGGCCGCTGGTGCGCTTGTTCACAGGCGGCGTGCTGGGAATGCTGGACCCCAGATTCAATCACGCCTGGATTGTGTTTGGCGCTTTCACGACGACCGTATGGCTGGCCGGTGGCGCGGCGGCAGTGCTGCTTTCCATGCAGCAGCGGCGCGAAAGGAGATTGGCATGAGCCGATTCATGCAGGAGTTGAAGGTGATTCCGCGCGCGGTGCGGATTATCGTGGCGTTCGTTTTAATCGCGCTGCCCATAGCATTCAGCCTGTTCGTGATGTTTTCACACGATCACGGTCTCGCGCAAATGCCGGCGGTGGGGAAGTTTCTGATGATTGTGGGTGTCGGAATCGTGCCGGCGCTCTGGGTGCTGCTGATCGGTTACGTGTATGCGGACGCCAAGCGCCGGGGCATGCGTTACGTGATGTGGACGCTGCTGGCGATTTTCATTCCGGACGCAATCGGAGTCATTCTCTATTTCATCTTGCGCGATCCGCTCAGGAAACCTTGCCCCGGGTGTGCGCAAGTGCTGAAATCCGGATACACGTTCTGTCCGTACTGCGGCACTTCACTGCTGCCCACTTGCCCGAATTGCGGCCGCAGCGTGGAACCGGGTTGGGCGAACTGCCCGCAGTGTGGAACGAAGTTGCCGTCCTCAACACCTCGCGCGACCTAGCAAAGGGGGCTCGCCTTTGCGGCGGGGCACTGGAATGCGCGATTGGTGGCGCGCTATGGACCCTCCGCTACAAGAGCTGCGCGTTTTTCCTTGGTGCGATATCCCGGTAGAATGTCTGCGAGTCTTGAGGAGGCCTGCGATGCCTTACGTACAAGTGACCTGGGTTGCCGGGCGCACGACCGAGCAGAAACGCATATTGGCGGAGCGCATCACACTGGCGCTAATCGAAGACGGCCGCGCCAAGCGCGAAAATATTCAGGTAACCTTCGTGGATTTGCCTCCGACGGATTACGCCGAGGCGGGCGTGACGGTCGCGGACCAAAAGCGCACGCCGTAGCGCGAATTGACGCGCGCTGCTGCGCGTCGGCGTGCGCCGATGGAACTTCGGTGTGCGTCCCCCCATTCGTCCTGCCCTGCCTCGGTCGTCTGCGATCCCTCGGCGCTTACGCCGAAGGATGCATTTCGCGGCGCACCAACACGGCGTCAATCCAATAGCCGATACCCACGCAAATAGGAATCACCCCGAACACCGCGGCTTGCGCTGCGTCCGCCTCGTAGCGCGCCAGCAGCATGAACGTAATCAAATATCCCAATCCCCCGGCGGTGAGCAGGATGGCTGCCCTGCGCGAACGTGCGTGCGGCGGCAGTTCATCGGCGATTGGCACGGAAACACCTTTGGCGATGGCGGCAAGGCGTTCCTCCGTGCGCAATTTTCGCACCTGATACCAGGCGTAAATCGCGGCCAGCGGAACCGAGAAGGCACACACAACGGCGACCAGACCGATAGGCTCCATTTTATTTCTCCTCTCTAGAATGCGGTGTCCTGAATACAGCGCGGCCCAGAATCGTTTTCAGGTTCGACTACAGATACGCATGGCGCCGCGCGGATGTTCCGCGTGAAAAATTCAGCAGAGGGTACTGCCGGCGGGAATCGCGGACGCGCTTTATTGCGCCGCGCGCACTTCCATGGATTCGTCCACCGCGAGGTCGGTGCAGCCTGGTGTGGTCGCCGCAGGGCAGTGCGCGATGGCGCGAAATGTCTGGTCCCCCGTTTCCACCGAATAGGTGTATCCATTGTGGCTGGTGCTCTTCATGATCAGTGCTTGGCTGGAAATGAGCTCATCGAGGGAAGCATAGGTGCCGTGTTCGGCCGAATACGCCCGCTCGGCCGTCGCAATGCCCAGCAAATCGTTTTTCACGCCGACGATGTCGATGACTTGCGCAGGAGTCGCACTTCCCGCGACTTGCAGGCTCGCAAAATAATACTTGTATAACAGTCCTGCGAAGAGCGCGACGACTAGAAGACCGGCCAAACTTCTCATCATTCACCTCGGGTAGTTGGGGCACCGGAGTCAGCTCGGGGCGCCTCGATTTTCTATGGCGAGAATCAGCTTATAATGGCGCCATGTCGCCCGCAACCTCATGTAATCTTTTTGTTACTGCGCGGGTCTGGTATCCCATCTGACTTCAGCTTTATAGGTGACACCCTTTCGCCACCACGCGCGTCTAACCGGGGTGCGCGAAGAAGTGCGAGTGGACGCCTCTGGATGCCCGAGACCCCCCGGCCGCCTGAACGACAGCAAGCGCTACACGGTTGCCTGGGAAACAACTGGGGCAACGCGAAAGTGCTGGACCGCGGGTTTGACTCCCGTGCGCGGGGTCGTTGATACTAGCCCTTCGCTGCTGGCCAGCCAGGCTTCGTGCGTAAATTCCCTCGACGGGAGCAATGGAGAATGAAGATTCGGCATGGTTTCCCTGTGGGCGCTCGGTCGCTCGCCGCGCTGGCAATCTGCGCCGCGCTCTGCAGCGCGCCCCTGCTGGCACAGGAAAATGCAGCACCGGAAAGCACCGCGCAGGTCCGCCCGCCAAAGCTGAACTACACCACGCACACTTTGCCCAACGGCCTGCAAGTGATCTTTCTGGAAGATCACGAAGTGCCCATCATCAATCTGCAGGTCTGGTATCACGTCGGCGGGAAAGACGAGCGGCCCGGCCGCACCGGCTTCGCGCACCTTTTCGAGCACTTGATGTTCAAAGGCTCGGCGCACGTGCCGGCCGAGGAGCATTCCCGCATCATCGAAGCCGTGGGCGGGTTCGACAACGCCGAGACGGGCGACGACACCACGAATTTTTTCGAGACGTTCCCCAGCCATTATCTCGAACGCGTGTTGTGGCTCGAGGCCGACCGCATGGGCAGCCTGAACGTCAGCGACGAAAATTTTAAGTCCGAGCGCGAAGTGGTGAAGGAAGAGCGCCGCGTGCGCATCGAGAACCAGCCTTACGGATATCTGCAAGAAGATTTGCGGGCTGCCGCGTTCACCGTGCATGGTTACCATCACACGCCCATCGGCAGCATGGAAGATCTGGACAAGGCGACGATTCAGGACGTGCGCGATTTTTTCCACACCTTCTACAAACCGAACAACGCGACGCTGGTGATTGTGGGGGATTTTGATTCGGCCCAGGCGCTTGCGTGGAGCAATAAATATTTCGACGGCATTCCCGCTTCGGCGAAACCGATTCCGCGATTGGATAATCCGGAGCCGCCGCAGACTGCGGAGCGCGTCGCGAAGAAATCTTATTCCAATACGCCGCTTCCTGCCGTGGTGATCGGTTACAAAATTCCCGCGCGCTATTCTCCCGATGCGTATCCTCTGGACCTGGCTTCGAATATTTTGGCGGGAGGCGAGAGCAGCCGCTTATACCAGGCACTCGTGTACAAGGAACAAATTGCCGTGCAGGCTGCCGGATTCGGCGCTTTCTCCGAGGATCCCAATCTTTTCTGGGCCTATGCCATCATGAATCAGGGACACACCGCGGAAGAGGGCGAAAAATCTCTGGTGGGCGTGCTGGACGGATTGAAAACCGCGCCGGTGGAAGCGGGCGAACTCGAAAAAGCCAAAAATCAGGAGATTGCGGGGTACGTGCTGGGCCGCGACACGGATGAACAAAAGGCGGTGGCGCTGGCGTCGGCTGCGGTCATCGGAAAGGATCCCGGGCTTGCGAATACGGAGTTGGATCACTACCTCAGTGCTTCTGCCGCGGACGTCCAGCGCGTGGCGAAAGATTATTTTCAATCGGCGCATGCGACGGTGCTGATCGTCACGCCCGGGGCGCCCGGCGCGCCGGGTCAACCATGACGCCAGGCGCCATGCGAAAAACATTTTCAGGAGCAACGATGAAGCGGGTTATGAGCCGGTCAAATTTTCCGATCGCGGCAATTATTTTTGCGCTGGCGACCGCTGCCGTCGCGCCCGTTGCGAACGCCTGCCCACAAGCCGGGGCGCCGCCTGTGTCGCGCAGCGAAACTGAACCGGCTTCGTCCCAGGGACCTCAGAAGGCTTCCGGCATCGTGCCGCCGGGCGTGAAACTCGCACCGGAAATGCCTGCGCCGGGGGCGCCGCGGCCATTCGAATTTCCCCAGGCGGCGGTGAAGACCCTGCCCAACGGCTTGCGCGTTTTCGTCGTCAGCGATCATCGCGAACCGGCCGTCGCCGCGCGCCTGGTGATTCTTTCCGCAGGCAGTATTCAGGATCCCGCGGGAATGCCGGGTGTGGCGGGAATGACAGCTGGCCTGTTGACGCAAGGAACCGCAAAGCGCTCCGCCAAAGAAATTGCCGAAGCCATTGATTTTGTAGGCGGCACGCTTGAAGCAAAGGCCGGACGCGACGCGACGACCGTGACGCTCGATGTCGTGAAGAAAGATTTGGGCATGGGAATGGATTTGCTTTCCGACGTGGTGCTGCATCCGGCGTTTCGCACGGAGGAACTGGACCGCCAGCGCCAGCAACTGCTTTCGGACTTAGAAGTGCAGTACTCGGACCCGAATTATCTGGCGACGCTGGCGTTCGCACGCACGTTGTACGGTGCATCACCTTACGGAATGCCGGAACAAGGGACTCCAAGCACAGTGAAAAAACTGCAGCGCGAAGATTTCGTGAAATTTCACGACGCGAATTACGCGCCGAATCAAGCGTTGCTCGCTCTGGCGGGAGACATTACGCCGGAAGACGCGTTCGCCATCGCGGAAAAATATTTCGGCGGCTGGCCGAAAGTTGACGCGGCCGCTGCTGCTCCGCCGCAAGCGCCTGCCGCCGCGACGGCCAGTCACGTGTGGCTGATTGATAAGCCGGATGCAGTGCAAACGCAGATTCGCGTCGGTAGGATCGCCATCCGCCGCGCCGACCCGGATTTTCTGCCGCTGGACGTGACCAACCATATTTTCGGGGGCAGCTACAACAGCCGCCTGAACACCGAAGTGCGCATCAAGAAGGGGCTCACCTACGGAGCCTCATCCGCTTTTACTCCGCATCGCTTCACTGGTTCGCTCGCGGTGGAGACGTACACGCGCACCGAAGCCACCGTGGCCGCGACGAAGCTGGTGATGGACCTGCTGACCGGAATGTCGCAGGGGAAAATTTCCCAGAAAGAGTTGGATTTCGCGCGTGATTATCTGGCGGGCGTGTACCCGATCGAATCGGAAACAGCCGAGCAAGTCGCCGATCGCGTCCTCACCGTAGCGGCGTTTGATCTGCCCGCGAATTACAATCAGGCTTACCCGGAAAAAATTCGCGCGACTTCACTGGAACAAGTGCAGGCCACCGCGCGAAAATATTTCACTGTCGACGATCTGGATATCGTGCTGGTCGGCAACGTCAGCGCGTTTCGCGACGCGCTGAAGAAGGAATTTTCCGGCGCGGAAATCACCGAAATTCCTTTTGGACAAGTGGACGTGCTTTCGCCGACGCTGCGAGCGCCTGAAAAGGCCGCCGCTTCAATTGCGGCTCCCGCAGCGACGCCAGAATCGCTCGAGCAGGGCAAGCAAATCTTGCAGGCCGCCGCGCAGGCTGCCGGAGGCGATGCGCTGCAGTCCGTCGCGACGTTGGGATTCAGCGAGAATGGAACGATTCACAGACCGCGGGGCGATGGGCCGCTCAACGTGAAGTGGCAAGTGTCTTACCCTGACCGGTCGTACGGCGAAGTCAATCTGGGTGGGGTCGCGATCCTGCAAGCCTGCAACGGAAAATCATCCTGGGTGAAACTTCCAGACGGAGTCCACGACACTTCAACCATGATCGCTGAATTCAAGCGCGGCATCACTCTGTTTGGCGGAGGCTGGGGGCTCTATCAACAAGCGCTCGCCGGAAAAATCACGGGGCAGGCGATCGGCGAACAGGAAATCGGCGGCAAGAAGCTGCTGGGCGTCGCGATCGATGGCGCGTTTGGCGCGGTGAACCTCTATTTCGATCCGACCACTCATTTGCTCGCCGCGGCGCGCTATCGGTCCGCCACCGACCACGGGGCAAGCGATAACGAGCAGCATTGGAGCGACTATCGCAACGTGGAGGGGCGCCAGTTTGCATTCACCACTGACACGTATCGCGACGGCACAAAACTGTTCGAATCCACGGTACAGGCTGTCGAGATAAATCCCAAAGTGGATGAAGCGCTATTCGCTCAGCCAGCAGAGCCAGCACCAGCCGCGGCGCCTGCTCCGGCGCCAGCACCTGCTCCCGCGCCTGCCCCCGCGCCGAAATGATGCAGCGCCGCTCACTTCACCGTCAAGATGACCTTGCCGATATTCTTCCGCGCATGAATGTATTTGTGCGCAGACGCGGCATCGCCCAGTGGAAACGTCTTGCCGATCACCGGCTTCACTTTCCCGGCGGTGTACATCTTGAAAATTTCGTCGAGCTCTCCGCGCAACAGCGAACCGCGCGCGGGCATGCGCCCCAAATTCACGCCGATGATCGAAATATTCCGCGCCATCAGCTTCAGTGGATGAAATCGCGGCGTTTGCAGCAAAGCTCGCAGCCCACGAACCGCATTCTTCTTTCCGTCCGCGCCGGCCGCGGCGGAAAAGCCGTAGACCACCAAGCGGCCGGTCGGCCCCAGGCATTTGTAGCTGTCGGCGAAGGATTTTCCGCCGATCGCGTCCATCACCATCTCAATTCCATCGGGCGCGAATTTCTGCACCACGTCCACAAAATTGTTTTTCTCATAATCGATCGCGTGGTCCACGCCGATCTTGCGCAAGTATTCCTGTTTCGCGGGGCCGGCCGTGCCGTAAATTTCCAAGCCGCGCGCCCGCGCCAGTTGCACCGCTGCGATGCCCACGCCGCCCGCCGCGCCGTGAATCAGGATACGGTCGCCGGACTGCAGATTGCCCATCGCGAACATCGAATGATACGCGGTGAGGTAGTTCACGGGGATTGCGGCCGCGTCATCGAAGGGCATGCCCGCCGGCAGGCGATACACGCGCCCCGCCGGCACGGCCACCCACTCGGCGTAGGCGTTAAATTGGGGGAGGGCCGCTACGGCATCGCCTACGCGCAAGGGCTCGCCGTCGCTGGCCTTGCCCCCCTCGGCCACTTTTTCTACGACTCCGGAAACTTCAAATCCCGGCACAAAGGGCGGCTTCGGCGTGCCGGGATAAATGCCCATGCGTTGCAGCAGATCGGCGAAATTCACGCCCACAGCCTTCACGCGAACCACCACTTCGCCGGGCTTCGGCTGCGGGTCCGGGACTTCGCGCGATTCAAGAACTTCCGCAGGCCCGTACCTCTTTACCACCATTGCACGCATCTAAATCTCCCTCTGCCGAATGCAGCTCTATTAGCGATGAACCTATCACATTCTTACTTTCAGATGCTGCAGCGCTGCCCCGGGCTCCACAGGAACCAGGCTTTTCACTTTGGATTCAAAGGCATCCTATCTTAAACTGTTAGACTTTGCGCAACGATGAAAACCACACATAGACCACGAGTCCTCGCTACAGGCATCACGATTCTAGCCGCCGCCTTTGCCGCACTGGCCGCCGCGAAACCCACGCCGGCGCCTTTGCCCGCGGTACTCACGGCCATGCAGGACGAGCTCGACCGCTCGATGGCCGCCATGTCCAAGGGCGATCCGGCGGACTACTTCATCAGTTACACCGTCGCAGACCGCGAATATTCCGAAGTGTCCGGCTCCAATGGCGCGCTGCTCACCAGCGGAGAGACACGCGCGCGTTGGCTGGAGGTGCAGACACGCGTGGGCACCTATCAACTGGACGACACGCACAAGCTCGCCGACCGCCAGCCCAGCTGGACCAGCCCCGGCATGACCGTCGCGGTGGATGATGACATTCCGGTGCTGCGCCGCGAAATCTGGCGCGAGACGGACCGGCAATATCGCGCGGCCACGCAAGCGCTCATCAAAGTGAAAACCAGCCAGGAAGTGCAAGTGCAAACCGCCGAAGGCAGCGCGCCGGATTTTTCGCGCGAAGCGCCGCACACTTCCATCGGCACGCGCGTGGAAATTAAAGTGGACCGTAAGCCTTGGGAAGAGCGCGTGCGGAAATATACCGCCGCGTTCAGCAAGTCGCCCGAAGTGCTGAATTCCATCGCCACTTTCACCGCGCTGGGCATGAATCAGTATCAAGTGAATACCGAAGGCACCAAGCTCGCTTTCGGCCAGGTCCATTACCGGCTCGAGTTGTACGTGCAAAGCAAAGCGCCCGATGGCATGGACATCAACCGCTACGCCAATTTCGATTGGCTGGATCCGAAGGACGCTCCGGCCGACAAGATCGTCTTCGACCGCATTCAAATCATGATCCAGGAGACGGAAGCGCTCGATAAGGCTCCGCTCGTCGATCCTTACGCCGGCCCCGCGCTGCTTACGGGACGCGCCGCCGCCGTTTTCTTCCACGAGGTTTTCGGTCACCGCGCGGAAGGATTCCGCCAGAAGGACATTAACGAGGGCCAGACGTTCACCAGCAAAGTCGGCGAACAGATTTTGCCGTCTTTTATTTCCATCAAGGACGATCCCACGCAAGCGGCGCTCGGCGGCCAAATGCTGCTGGGAAATTATGCGTTTGACGACGAAGGCGTTCCGGCTGAAGACGTGCAGCTGGTGGATCACGGCGTGCTGAAAACTTTTCTGATGTCGCGCTCGCCGCTGGTCACGATTCCGCAATCGAATGGACACGGCCGCCGCCAATTGGGGTACGTCCCCGTGGCTCGGCAGGGCAACCTGATCGTTTCCAGTTCGCATACCGTGACGAACGACGAACTTCGCCAGCAACTCATCGCGCTCGTAAAGCAGCAGGGCAAACCCTTCGGCTTGCTGATTGACGACATCGCCGGAGGCTTCACTTTCACCGGCCGGCAGCAGCCCCAGGCGTTTCAAGTTTTGCCGCTAGTGGTTTACAAAGTGTTTCCCGACGGCCGACCCGACCAGCTGGTGCGCGGCGTGGATATCGTTGGCACGCCGCTCGTATCCTTGACGAAAATCGTCGCCACCGGCGACACGCCGGATATTTTCAACGGCTACTGCGGCGCGGAGTCGGGTTCCGTGCCGGTTTCCGCCGTGGCACCCGCCATCTTGATTTCTGAAATGGAAGTGCAGAAGAAAGAAACTTCCACCGACAAGCCGCCGATCCTGCCGCCGCCGGCACACGATCCGCAAGCAAAGGGGCAAGCCCAGTGAGGACTTTCGCGACGATTGCATGGCTCGTGGCGTGCGCGCTGCCGCTTTCCGGCGCCACGGCGACCAACACAAAAAATATGGCGCCCACCGTGCCCGCGTCGCTAGCCGCACCGGGGTCTGCGCCCGCGTCAGCCGCCGCGTCGCAGGCAGCCGTGCCGGACTCCGAGAGCGATAAGACTCTGCACGCCATGCACGACGAAATGGAACGCGCACGCACGCGCCTGCAGCTTCCCGGCGTGGAAAAACCCTTTTATCTGGAATACCGCCTGATGGATTTGGACGTCCGCGCCGTTACTTCCACTTTCGGTGCGCTGATTTCCACGTCCACCACGCGCAATCGCTTTATGAGCGTGGACGTGCGCGTAGGCGATTATCATCTGGACAGTTCGAACTTCATCAGCGAGGACGGCTTTCAAGGCTTCCTCGGTTCCACCGGCGAAGTGGGCATTGACCGCGATTACAATTCGCTGCGCCAGGATTTGTGGCTCGCCACCGATCAGGCCTACAAGCAAGCCGTTACCCAGATGTCGCTGAAGCAATCTTTTCTGCGCAGCCTCACCAAGCCGCCGGAAATTGACGATTTTTCGCAGGCCGCGCCGCTTGTCAAAATTGATGCGCACGCCGAACCCGACTGGACTTCGCGGAACTGGGAAGAAGAATCGCGCGTGGCTTCGGCGGCGCTGACGAATTTCCCGCATCTCAGCGGCGCGCGCGTGAATTACTACATGATTTACGTTACCTACTATCTGATGAACAGCGAAGGCACCACCATTCGCAGTTCGCGCAGCCTGGCCGCCATCGAAGCGGCTCTGGACACCACCGCCGACGACGGCATGGCTCTGCACGACTATTACGCCGTGTACGTCGCAAAGCCCGCCGAACTGCCTGATCCAGCCGCCGTGGGCGCTTCGCTCGCGCAGACCGGCACAGAATTGATGAGCATGCGGCAAAGCCCGCTGATGCAGGACTTCACCGGCCCGGTGCTTTTCGATCCCCCTGCCGCCGGCTCGCTGCTCGCGCAGGCAATGGCGTCTTCGCTGTCCGGCGCGCGCCCGCCCCTTTCCACGATGCCCGCGTTCGATGAAATTATGGAGCGCATGGGCGGCCGCAGCGAATGGTCCGGGCGCGTGAATTCGCGCGTGCTTCCGGCGAACGTCTCGCTGGTGGACGATCCCACGCTCAAAGAATTCAACGGCCAGCCGCTACTGGGACATTACGAGATTGATGACGAAGGCGTGAAGGCGCAGCGCGTACCAATCGTCGAAAACGGCTCGCTGAAAAATTTGCTGATGTCGCGCCGTCCCGGCCCCGATTTTTCTACTTCCAACGGCCATGGGCGATCGGCAACGCTTTCCGATCCGCTGCCGCTCGCCAGCAATCTGTTCCTGCAGGCGAATGGGGGCCTGAACTCGACCGACCTGAAAAAGAAATTTATCGATGCTTGCCGCGATGACGGCCACGAATGGTGCCTGGAGGTGAAGCGCATGGATAATCCCGCGCTTTCCTCGATTCGCCAGGAAGATTTCAGCGACTTTCTGGGAGGCATCGCCGGCGGCGTGGCCAGCGGCGAGCGTATTCCGCTCGTGGTCTATCGCGTGTACGTTGCAGACGGTCGCGAAGAAATGGTCCGCGGCGGACACATCGAAGGCCTGCAACTGCGCGCCATCCGCAATATTCTGGGCATCGGCGACGATGAAACTGTGTTTCCGTACATGCAGAATACCCAGGGCGGGTTCGCGGGAACCGCGCTCGGCGCCTTCGGGTCAGCCAACGGCGGCATCCCTAGCACGGTAGTCACTCCGTCGCTGCTGCTCGAGGAAATCGAATTCCGCGGCTTCCACGGCGAACCGCGCCGCCTGCCGCTGGTCCCAGCCCCGCCCCTAAAGTGAGTGGTCTTGTAGCGCCGGCGTCCCGCCGGCTCCGCTGACTTGTTTCCTCGCGCCCGACCAGCGCTCGGTTTCTCGCCGCCCGCGTCGGTCTGGCGCCGTCATCCCTTCTAGTTTGCTGAATCGGCCGCTGCGATCATCTTGAGCTGCAATGATTTTTGTTCGTTAGCAGCTACGTCGAAGGATTCTGCCATGCTTTCGAATGGGCTCAGGAAATCTGGATCACCATAAGACTCCTCAGGGGACTTCTCCCACGCAAAAGCTTTGTAGTGACCCGGCGGCACGCCGCGAATCTCGAAGTGGCCGTATTGATCCGTTGTCGAAGTCTTGTAGCTGTCCGGCTTTTGATGGGAGCTCGCATCCGGGACCAGCACCACCAGCGCGCCGGGAACAGGAAGATCGTCTTTATTCGCGACAGCGCCGGTCAGCGTGGCGGAATTGCTGCTGTATACCAGCGCGATGGGAGCGGGGGCCTCACCTGAAGAAACCTGCACGCCGCGCTCCAGCAGGTCAACGCCATTGGCGCTGGCGGACTTCAGATAACATTCCTGGCATTTTGAATAAGCATTGAGCCCATAAGACCCGTCGCCGACCTGTTTCAGTACAAACGAACCATCAGGTTGTGCGACTGCTCGCCGCGCTTCGCCGAACATCATACTTCGGTCATTTTCCGACGGATCGAGAGCAACCGTGACATCCGCGGAGGCGGCAGCCTTTCCCTCTAAAGTAACCCGGACCGGAATATCGATACCTCGAGTGAGCACCAATAAGACGCCATCAACATCGCTAGCGATCACATCCACGCTCTGCGCCGCTGTGTGATTGTTGGTACTTCCGAACGAGACGATGACCACTACGTACTCGCCTGGAGCAACATCTTTGATTTGAAAGTCTCCCGTTTTCTCGTCAAGAGTTCCCTGCTTGTTCTCCGAAGGCAATTCGATATCTCGATTCCCGCGAGGAGCAAGCAGCACGATGAAGTGCCCGTCCAGATTTTCTGTCAGGGAATTCACAACGTGGCCGCGAATCTTGTAGCTCCGAGCCGGAGGCTTTGGCGCAAATACAAAATCGATGCCGGTCATCTCATCACCTGACTTCACTTCAAGCGTTGCGGCTCGGGCGCCGTCCGTCGTACCGGGATAGTATGTCGGCAGATAAGCGGCTTGTTCGACGGGCTCCCGCCAAGGAGATACTCTGGGCGGATTGGCCAGAACAAGATAGCGGCCGGGTGCGAGACCGTAAATTCGATATTCACCAAGATCGTTCGTCTGTTCGTTTGCTCTGTATGTGAATTTGATCTTTCCGCGGACCACGGTGTGAGCCAGGGCGGTCACGGAAACGCCGAGAACCGGCTCGCCGTCTTCGTCCAGAATGTGCCCGGCAATCACCGCCGCTCGATGCAATCGGAACAGCAGGTCCGTAATTTTCTGGCCCGGCGCAAGATTCAGGGTAGCGCCGGGTTGATCAGGCTGATCTTGGCCATATTGCGTGGCCAAGTAATTCGCGCGGTCCACCTTAAGGCCGTATCTGCCTGCGGGAATCTTCTCGATGGTGAAATGGCCCGTGGCGTCGGTGGTCGAAGATAATGGGCGTTCATTCGATCCGTCTGACTGGCGATGCAAAACCACGTGTGCTTTCTTCAGCGGCTCGCCCGTGTTTGCGCTCAGTACCGTCCCAGCAATCGTGCAGAGCTGGTCATTCTCGTTCCCGGAGAGCTGAGGCGCAACAGATGGCTGCGCCAGGCAGTTTGCGGGAGAAATGACAATGCAGATTGCGAGCAAAGCGATGGGAATTACGCTCGTGCGCATGCCGCCACCACTGTGAAAAGATACGCCATACTACCGCAAGAATAAGTTCGTGTACTAGTAATGATGCGCCGCACAACCGTGGCGCGCAACAGTAGCCATTGCCCGCAACTGTTTTGCGCCAATTTTTCGATAGCAAACATCGATCCGCAACAGTTGCCCCCGCCAGAAAATGATGCGCGGGGGGTATAATTGCGAGGACAAATGGCTCTTGCCTCCGGCACTAAACTCGGACCTTACCAAATTGAATCGCTCCTCGGCGCTGGCGGCATGGGAGAAGTGTATCGGGCGCGCGATACGCGCCTGGACCGCACCGTCGCCATCAAAATTCTCACGCAAGGGCTAGCGGACACGCCCGAAGTTCGCCAGCGATTTGAGCGTGAGGCACGCGCCGTTTCCAGCCTCAGCCATCCGCACATCTGCGTGCTCTACGACGTCGGCAACCAGGACGGCATCGAGTATCTGGTGATGGAATATCTGGAGGGCGAGACGCTGGCTGCGCGAATTGCCAAAGGGCCGCTCTCGACCACCGACCTGTTGCGCTTCGCCTCGCAAATTTCCGACGCTCTCGACAAAGCTCACCGGCAGGGAATTGTCCATCGCGACCTGAAACCCGCGAACGTAATGCTGACGAAGACCGGCGCGAAACTGCTCGATTTCGGTTTGGCCAAGGACGAGGAAATTTTGCAGGGCGATCCCGGCTCTTCCCCGACCATGAGCCGACCGCTTACCGTGCAAGGAACGATTCTGGGCACTATGCAATACATGTCGCCGGAACAACTGGAAGGCAAAGCCGCCGACGCGCGCAGCGATATTTTTTCCTTCGGCGCCATCCTTTATGAGATGGCCACGGGCCGCAAGGCTTTCGAAGCCAAGAGCCACGCCAGCTTGATCGCGGCAATCTTGAAAGAAGAGCCGCGTCCCATGCGCGAATTG
>Ga0209169_10001087_pt1 | contig 16611 bp, 17 predicted proteins | sample HubBroMetageWRM4_FD_188346 | JGI IMG/M metagenome (GOLD analysis project Ga0209169, IMG submission 188346) | Warmed soil microbial communities from the Hubbard Brook experimental Forest, New Hampshire - Hubbard Brook CCASE Soil Metagenome WRM 4... | ecosystem: Environmental > Terrestrial > Soil... | reverse complement strand
GCCGGCCTTGGCGATCTTCTCCGCCGCCGGATCAATAATTGAATGAGGCTCCAACCATCTCGTCAGCTCCCCGTCAATGTAAGGTGCAAACCACGCACCGCACATGATCGTTAAGAGAAGAACACCAAGAATGACGGAGAGGCGACTTTTCCCCGCGGGCGTCCCTCTTTGTTTTCTCATTTGATTCGCGCCGGGAGTCTCCACTATCCCATTTTTCCACTGCGCAACCACTGCAGAGCCGCGCCTTCATGCCTGAACACCGCGACGGCAACACCGCGGCTACGCGCCACGTTCTCGAAAATGTAGTCTATTACCTCGACCCGAGCCACGACCGCCATCTTCATGCGCGGATCGGCGCCGCGTGCAAGCTCAACGCCTGCTTCGAATTTCTCAAATGCGCCCATGGGCGCAGGCATCGCCGTCGCATCGCACAGCACGTGCCAAATGGCTCGACGCTTTGTTTCCGCGATGATCGTCGCCGCCGCCTGAAGCAGGTTCTTGTACGAACCGGGCCCCTTCAACGTAAAGCGAAGGATGCCGCCCTCCTCGACCGTCTGGATTTCAAATGTATCCATATCTGCGGTGGCATGATTCTTCGGATTCACACCGCGGCTAACTTCAAGCTCGCCATTCCCGCGAGTGCTGCCTGGCATGCCGCCAAGCCTTGACCGAGCGCCATGCCCTGCCACAGCGGATCGTCCGAGTGAAATGCCGCGCGGATCATCGATTTAATTGGCTTTGCATCGGGTGAATCGAGATTGCCGTGAGCATGCAGCCAGGCATCGGCCCTGAGCGCCAACGCCACCTCAGGGATGGGGCGAATACCACATTCAAGAGCCACCACATCGACCATTGCATGCGGCAAGAGGGCGGGCACTACACTCATGCTGTCGCCTTTGATTTCCGCCGACGCCGACCCATCGCCATAGAGCGACTTCGCGGCAGCTCCAATCCAAGCGCGTGTGCGCGCAAAGGCCGGGTCTGTAACCGGCCGTCCAATAATGGGCTCCGCGTAGCCATAGGGCCCCAATCCCGTGTGAAAGTCGATGACGCACACGCGCGCCGCAGACCCAAGTTTGGACTCGATAATGTGGGTCAGGGTTTTTCGCGACCAACTCGGTGCGAGGCCGCCGAAGAACAGCCCTTGCGGATGTAACCATTGCCCCCCGGATACCGCTTGTTGAAATGCCGCAAAGCCGTGGCTCCCGATCCAGGCGTTGAGGCGTGAACCCGTGGCACTTTGAGTCTCCGCGGACCAGTCCGCGGGGCAAAGATCGGCGGACAATTCTTCATATTGTGGATTTTTAGGCAGCACCCGATCGAAATCGATCCAATTTCGATTGATGTCGATGTTCTCCTCGTTGGTTCGGCGCAAATAGGCAAATCCATAGGGATTGACCGCGTGGATGTGCAGTACCGCGGTGTCTTTCGGCAAGGGCGCCGCCTTCGCGCGTCGCAGCCACTCTATCTGCGTCGCCGAACCAAAGAAGCCTTCGACACCGTGCACACCAGAAACCGTTGCCAGTACTCGTGGTGCGTCAGCCGCGCCCAGCCACGCCACGTCGGTAGCGAGCTCACCGCCGTCGGGGCCTCGAATTCCAAGCGGAAACGAATCGAGAGCCGCGCCCGCGTCACGCGAGGTGCCGATGAATTTCTCGCGGGCTTGCGCGTAATTCTCGCTATAGCAACTGTTCATAGAAATTTCTCCCGTGATCTGCGTCGGCCGGGTTGTCGTCGCCCTACGTGACGAACTTTGAATTAGAACACAGGCAAAGGGTTGGGAGGAACCGACCACGAATCGCGCGGACAGCGGTGCATGACTGACGAAGTTTAAGGAGAAACTCCTAAACAGGTCAGCTGGATTCCCTGTTCATGCGGCCTCCCCTTCCATTTCGTTTTTGTTCTAGGCCGAGTCACAAACCAGCACCTAAGAGCGGCCTTTCGTGATAGCGGGTCTAAACGGCAAAATAATACACGCTCGCATCATCACTGCCCGCAGCAATACCGGTCGCGTCTTCGGAAACCTGCATCGGCCAGCTCATATTGGATGTGGCATAGCTCCATTGGAGATTCCCCGCGCCGTCGAACAGATAAAAGGCACCCGGCGTGCCGTCCGGCTGTCCGTCCGCCACGGTCACATACTTGCCGGCGGCGTCGAGTGTTGTACTGTTCGGATTGTGTAGGGTGGCGGCATTCCACAAGCTCTTAGGAGTGGCGGCCTGATTTTGAAACAGGAAGACCTTGCCCTTCTTGCCGTTATTACCCACCGCCGAAATCAGGGATCCGTCGGCTGAAATGCCCACTGACCCGCAACGCGTGCAGCCTGAAAGTTTCTTGGTCCAGGTGGGACCGGATGCGCCGGTAAATGCTGCCGTGCTGAAAAACATGACGCTGGCATTGTCGGCGCCCGCGGCAAAGCCCGACCCGCCCGAAGCCATTTCGACCCAGTAGATAGAACCGCTCGGCTGTTGCCACGTTAGCGGTGCACTTAAGACCCCGCCCACATTGCGAATCAAGGATATGAATCCCTTGTGTGTGCCAACCGCAATCCACTGCCCGTCGTCGGATATATCGACGGCAACGACATAGTCCCCCGCCGCGGAGGGAATGACCTGAGGGGCGGACCAAACGCTACCAGCTCGTGCAAAGAAATAAGTGGCACTGGCGCCCGCGACCAAATAGGTGCCGTCGGCGGATATCGCGACGCGATTGACCCGCGCATTGGTGGTGAAGTTAAGCGCCGTGTTTCCGTTGGCGGCGTTGTATGCGCGGATGAATCCGCTACCGTGAGCGAGTAAGCCGCCGCTCGCCGCCCAAGATGCATCCTGCGATATCGCAACCCAATACACCCCCTCGGTCGCCGAGAACTTATCGCTCCACTGCAGCTTGCCCTTCGCGTTGTAGCAGAAGACACCGACCGGGAAAGTCGACGCGACCGGCGTGTGATTCGACGTGGGGTTGTAATCGTAGTAGTACGTGCCGCAAATCACCCGTTGCGCATTGCGCGATATGTCGACCGAGTTGATATATGAGGTGGCAGCTTGCGCAGGGAGCGGGTCAACACTCCATGTTGGTTTCACTTTAGCTTTCCCTGCCATGTGAGCGTCCTTGCATTAGGTGAGATCGCTAAACACTACTACTGCCACGCGAAAATGCAAGAGTGTTCTGCGCCGGCTGGGGTTTGCACGTCATAAACACACACTCGGCCCGAATTACCCACGACCCGTGGACAGCTCTGATCTGCCGCTTGCCCCCTGAGAAGTCCCGCTTACCCCACGCTCTTTGTATTACAGCGAATTCGCTGCGAAGCTCATCGCAAGCCCGGTTTTTCTGAGGTGCGGAGTGTGAATCGGAAGAACTGCAACAAGGGGGTATTTCGATGATCCTCATTCAATTCGCGACGGCGCTGGCAATTGGCGTCTATGTGGTTCTCGCAAAGGATGTACCGCCTCAGTGCCCCGATGCTGTTCGCCGTCCTTCATGGAAGGTTGCAATGACCTTGTCTAAGACCCGGGAGATCGCGAATCACCTCCTGGGGATGATCATCCGCTCTCCGACTGTTTGACGTGTCCTCGGCGCGGAACGTGAGGATGTCGACAGTGAGACTAGAGTCCAATAGCGGTGCGCGTGACGATAGTTAGAGTCAACCGTGGAGAATCGGCGAAGCATTCAGCGTCGCCAGATCGCGGGGCATGAGGCGGCGATCGATGCTTGGTGGGGGCGGCATGCCAAGCGACGGCCCAATTGATCGGGGAATCCAATCGTGCCCGCAAGACGTTGTGGGTCGAGAGCCTCCATTCAATCGTACCCTTGCGGTCCGCCATGACCCGCCAGGCAGGTGATTGAAAGGCGCGCCGACTAGCGCAGGCCCGCCGATCTGCGAGTGGCATGGCGAGGCGACGTGCAGAGTCAGACGTGATCCAAGGACAAACAGAACTGAGGCTGGGATGGCTTACGGCTTGCTGGGCGGAATACTCGGGAGTGAGGACGACAAGCCGGACGCGACGCCCTCGGCCACGCCCGCAGGGGCTGAGGCGTTCGCCGCCGCTGTGGCCGCCAAGATTTCGGGAAGCGACGCTGAGGTGGCGCGCAAAACAGTCGATTTCCTGAGTGAGCAAACGCAGCTATTGAAGGCGCAGAAAGAGTGCCTCAAGGACGAGCACGCGCTACGCCTTGCGCACTTGCGCAGTCAGGTTCGCGCGGAGAACACCCGTCAGATTGGCATGCGCGTTCGAATCGGTTTACATGCCGTCATTGCGCTTGTCGCCATCGGCGTCGCAATCGGTGCCGCGATCATGATTCACGACGCCCTCGGGTCACGCAGCGTCGTCATCGATGCGTTCGACATTGCACCGAATGTTGCCGCACAAGTGCCCAGCGGCAAGATCGTGGCGGCGGGTTTACTCGACGTGCTGACCCGGATTCAGGCCGCGACTCGCAGCCGCGCGGAACACCGCTCACTGGCGAGCGCCTGGACCAACGATATCGCAATCGACGTGCCCGAGACGGGCATCTCGATCGGGCAACTACAGCGTACGATGAAGGCCCGCTTCGGCCGCGATCAGCACATCGACGGCGATCTGGCGCAAAGCGAAAGCGGCGGTCTCGCACTCACCGTGCGCGGCACCGGCATATTACCCAAGACCTTCATCGGCGAGGCGCGCCACCTCGATAAGTTGCTGACAGAGGCAGGCGAATACGCGTACGGTCAATCGCAGCCCGGCCTCTTCGCCGCCTACCTGGCCAACAATGACCGGAACGACGAGGCGATTCGCTTCAGTCAGACGGCCTACGCAAGGGCCGATTCCAGCGAGCGACCCTATGTGCTCAATTACTGGGCGAATGCCATTGCCGGCAAAGGGGCTGAGGGGGCGATGCGCGAAGCCTTGCCACTCTATCGGGAGGCCTTGCGCCGGAAGCCCGATTATTGGACCGCTTACAACAACATCATGTACGCGCTCAATGGCCTCGGCGATGAGGAGGGCTTGGTGCGAGTAAGTGAACAACTGGTGCTGGCCGCCGGTGGGCGGCCCGGCCGGGCGCCCGAACACGAATATCAAAACTACGACCGGACGGTCTGGGACCTGCCCGCCGAGCGCGCGGAGGCCATCGCGGACGTGGAATCCCACAACGGCATCGGAACGACGGGCAGTGCCGGCGGCGCCGAGAATCTTCAGATCGCGCAGTATGAGGTGCAAATGCATGATGTCGAAGCAGCGACGCTGCGCCTCAACACCACTCCCGTCGATGCCAAGAACGCACCCGACGTTGCTCAGGCGACATTTGTCCGAGCGCTGATCGCCGAGGAGAAGAGTGATCCAAAGACGGCAGCGCAAGCGTGGGATACTTACGTGGAGGCCTATGCCAACCCGAGCGTGCGGACCAACGATCCTCATACGATCTGTTTCGCCGCGCCGAGCTACGAGAGGACGGGTCAGTCGGCTAAGGCAGAGGCAGCACTCAATGCAGTGGGCACGCTCACCCTGGTGGACTGCTACCGGTTCCGGGGCGATATCTTGGAGCTGCGGGGCGACTGGCCGCGTGCGCAAGCGTGGTATGCGAAAGCGGTGAAGCTCGCGCCCAGTATTCCGTCCGGCTATTACTCCTGGGGTGTGGCGCTGGCGAAGCACAGCGATCTAAACGGCGCGGCCGTGAAGTTTAAAGACGCCAATCAAAAGGGCCCGCACTGGGCCGACCCGCTCAAAGCCTGGGGCGATGTGCTCGCGAAGCAGGGCAACATCAAGGAAGCGATGGCGAAATACGACGAGGCGCACAAATTTGCGCCAAACTGGAAGCAGCTCAAGGATGCGCGTGACGCGCTGGCTAAGGACCCGGGCTAAGGTATCATTCCGCTACCGGGGTCCAATCGGCGTCAGGATCGAATTCAGTCATTGATGCTGCTTCTGCCGTCGCTTTCCCTAAGTCCTTCTGCAGCAGCACCCCGTCCTGATTGATGATGAATGTCATGACTCCGGAATTTCGATACTCAGCCGGATACGCGACGAAGGCGAATCCACCGACCATCTTGCCATTGACCACGTAGTCCTTGGCACCGCCTGGCGCATGACTACCTTGCCGATTCAGCATACGGAAGTAATAGCCATGGAAGGGTATGTGCTGATCAGGCTTTGCGTCATATCCTTCGAGAGTCGCAAACACCACGAGTGGCCCGAGCGGGCTTTTCGGCTGATCTCCTAGCGAAGGCCAGTACAAACCGTTCTGTCGACCGGCGTCACTGATGAACTTGACGGCATATTGTCTCGTAGTCGCTCCATCGTGAAGCTGTTTGAAGTATTCGGCCTGAGCGTCAGCCGCCCCCCTGCAGGCGTCAATGACCGCGAGTTCATTTCTACCAATACGGCGCGAGAGAATCTCGTCCTTGCCGGCGGCGGTGTCAAAGAACCACTGGCCTTCGGTGTTCTTCTTGAGCGGGATGGGGAAGGGAAAATTATCCGCGCCAATGAGCAGGACCTGCGCGTCGCCTGGTATCTTGCGCCAGCGGTGCATGATCCCATAAGCGGCTACAAATGCGTCGATAGTGGCTTTATCCTGCACGGCATCGCCCGATAGAATCAGCTCCTTCGATTCCGGACCAAATATTGCCAGCAGCGCATTTTGATCCCCGGACTTCGCTGCATCCAGCAGCCCGTTTCCCGCCACGTCGGGCGAAGCGAAAACCTTGAGCGACGGCATTGCGACAGCAGCATGTTCAATAGCGGGCTTATCGGGCTTGCTGCAGGCGCCAACAATAATGACCAACGCCAGAAACACAAACTGAGCAATTCCCGTTGTGCGGGTTATGAATGACATAGTTGATAACTTCCCGCTCATCGGCGACCGCGGCCAAAACTGGCCGCGCCCCGCGCGCTTGCCTGCGAGGATTGCCAGCCCCCGCCTCCGCTGTTGAAAGCCGACGACCTGGCGCCGCTCTCCTGCTGTCCCCACCCCTTGGCTGCATTGCTGGAACTCGAGCTGCCGTTTTTCTGGCTCCAGCCACTTCCGGTATTGCTATAGACGTTGCCGTTCGCGGCGGCATAGCGGTTGCCATTGGCGGTCTGACCGATGGCGCCGCTGTTGTACTTTCCGGACGCGCCCACCGCACTGCCACCATTTGAAGTCTGTATGGATCCCGTTGTCCCCTGGGAGGTGGTTTGATGCTGGGTGTAGGCAGTGTTTCCGTTCTTGGAAACCGTCGAGCTGCCCCAACTCCCATTGGCGTTGGAGCCCTGCTGCGTGGCGGCGTATGTTCCGGTCCTCGGGTTATACGCCTGAGCGGCGCTCTGGCTGCCATAACCGTTCGAGACCGTGCCGCCGCGTGCGTAAGTCCCCGTGGCAGGGTTATACCCGGAACTATAATGCGCCACGCCGCCCCTCGGTCCATACGCCGCGCCGTTGGAACCGTAGTAACCGCCGTGCCAGGCGTTGTTCCCGTAATAGGCGCCGCCGCGGTACACCACCGTCGTCGAGCCGTGCCACCCGCAATTCCAACTGCTATATCCCCATGCGTAATGACTGCTCATCATCGCGCCGATCGCAATGCCGACGCCAAAGGCAACCACCGCGGTCGCTGCAACGGGGGGAGCGACATACGCGGGAACTACGTAGGGATAGCCATAGACCACCGCATAGTTGTAGACGGGAACATAGACGACCTGCGGATTCGCAGGTTGAATCACGATGATTTGTGGTGACTGCTGCACGACCGTTATTTGCGATCCTGATTTCAGGTTGCCCGCAGCCAACGCTTTGGCCCGCAAGTACTGAATGGCGGACATCACATCGGCGGGCTGCGTGTGATACGCCTCCCCCAGCGAGGAGGTCCAACTCAGGTTGGTCGCCATGTTGGCCAGCACGGACGGAAATTGTGTAAGTGCCTTGACGCTGGGGTCCCAGGGTTGCTGGTCAACAGCCTGCATGAGGGGCGAACCGTTGAGGTTAGCGTTTTGTTGCAGCCACCCGGCGGCCCCCGCAATCTGGTCCGGGAAGGTCGCCGCTGCCAAAACCTGTGCCACGAGTGCGTCCGGATACAGGGCGATCGGCGCCGCCAACTGCTGTATCTCTTGGGCGGACAACGGAACACCCTGTCCGGAATAATCGCCGGAACCTGCTTGTTGCGCCTGAACTTCAAAGGGCTGCGCGAAGATCATCAGCAGGGAAACGCCCAGCATCGAGCAAAGCGGTTTTGCGAGATGGCTCGTCATTTCTTTTTGCTCTCGACTTCCTGGTATCCATGCATGAAGAACGGTCTGCCTGATGCGCGGTGATGATCACAAAGCCCGCTGACATCCATTCCACGTTACGGCCGGCGACGACAGTTCCGGCATTGGGCCTTGGTCACATTGATATTTGCTCACGGTAGAACTTGAATACCTGAAAAGATCTTCACTCGGCTGGTATCCAAACCACACCGACGTTCGCGCCATGGCGCGGCAGAGACTGCAGGGATTCACAGCTGCTCGTGCGGAGATGGAAGCAGAATCGGGCCGGCCCTAGAGCATCGCGCGGCCCGCAAGGTTATCGCTAGATCAATGATCTCAAGCCATGCCTCACCTCAAAGCGCCGCAATCCTGGCGAAGTATGGTCAATGATTCGCAGCGATGGCGTCGATGATTTCACATCGGCCGCGTCACCAGCCACGCGTGGATAATCCCGACAATCGACAGCACCAGCAATCCCAGTAGCGCGATTCCCGCGATGAGAAAGCCCGAACTGCGCTTGGCGGCTTCTGCCATATAGCCCAAAGAATACATGACGCGCCCGACCAGCCAGATCAGCCCTAAGCCGGGGGCCAAGTATCCCGATACGACCGGATAAATGGTTGCGAGCCAAAGAAGCGGCAGAAACAGCACGAACTGCTCCAGCGTATTCATCTGCACACGGAACGCCCGCTCGAATTCGGGAGCACCGGTCACTGCCGGGGCCAGCACCCCGTGCTTTCCGCGCATGCGGCCCACGAGCATCATCGTGTAGATTCCGAGAACTACAGCGAGTACCGTCACCCCGGCGCTCAATAATGTCCCTGCTGCTGCCATCATGAAATTTACCTCTCCATGTATCCCTAGAGCGCTGGATGGTAGTCTTGTGCGGACCCCAATCCAAGTCATTTAGAGCGTCCCGGACGACGACCGCGTGTGCTCACCCTTCTGGGAGATTCATCTTCTTCAAAAACGCCTTGTACCTAGGATCGCTCTCGATCTTTTTCAGCATGGGATTCCCCTTGATGCTGACGAGATAGGGGTCTTTCTGGCTGTACGCCCGATCCAACCATTGGAACGCTTCGTCGGTCTCGCCGCGAAAAGCGTAAACCCCCGCGATTTCGTATGCTCGTTGAGCATGGGTCTTCAGCATCTGCTTTAAGGCCGCATCGGAATCGGCTTTGGCACCCACCGCGAAATCGACGATCGCACTGCCGGCAAGGCGCAGCCCCTCATCGTTTTCGCGACTGACTTCCTCGATCGCGCCATGCGCGTCGCCGCGCGCGAGCAGCACGAGGCCCAGATAATAGTGCGCAAAGATGAACGTGGGACTGATCTGCAGGGTACGGCGTAAGGCGGCCTCGGCCTCGACGGGTCGCTCGCGGCGAATCTGTATATAAGAAAGTATTAAGTACGAACTTGGATTGAGCGGATCTTGCGCCAGGGAAGCGCCAATGAGTTTGAGGGCCTCGTCCTGGCGTCCCATAACCTGTGCCTGAACGGCGGCGATAAACAACACATACGCATCCTTGGGGGCATCGGCCAGCGCCAACTGGATCTGCTCACTCGCTGCGGCCCAGTCCCATTCATAGGCGATATCAATGTTGCCCAACAATGCGTGAGTGGCTGCCAGTTTCGGGTCGAGTTCGAGCGCCCGCTGGGCCGCCTCCCGCGCTTTATCGAACGCGATGCTCGGCTCCAAGAACCCAAACTGCCCAAGGAGGAAGTAGGCATTTGCCAGGCCCGCCGCACTTCCCGCAAAAGAAGGATCCAATTCCAGCGCCTGCTGAAAATCATTGACGGCCTGTTCAAAACCCTGCCGATCGAAACGATCTTTAGCATGCAGCCCCTGGAGGTACAGCATGTAGGCCTGTGTGTTGCTCAAGCTAGCGCGCGAGACCAGCACGTGCTCGCTGACCTCGACTTGCAGCACTCTGACCAGCGAAGCGGCAATTTCATCCTGCATCTTGAGCACATCGCTAAAGTCCCGGTCATAGCTCTGCGACATGAGATGCGCGCCATCGCGGCTGTCGATCAACTGCGCCGTGATGCGCACTCGATCGCCCGATTTTCGTACGCTACCTTCCAGCACATAGGCCACCCCAAGCTGCGTACCAATATTGCGCAAATCCTCGGTTTTTCCCTTGAATTGAAAGGATGACGTGCGGCTGATGACTTTAAGCCCCGGAACCTTCACCAAGAGATCGATGATCTCCTCCGCCATCCCATCCGCGAAGTATTCCTGATCCTTCTTCTCACTCATGTCGGTGAACGGCAGCACGGCAATCGACTTGTCCGAGATTGCCGCGGCCGCCGGCGCCGGCGAAACTCCCTGCTTCGACGGCCAGTAGCGCGTCATCACCCCGACGACAACCGCAGCGGCGACGAGCAGCATCGCGGCGGTGACCCCACGTTTAATGGTCAGATAACTGGGTTTACGCTTCTGGTCAGCCGGATCCCTGACGTCAGCCCCCAAACCCGGGCTCACCCACGACGCGGGCGCCAGACGCTGCCCCACGGCTTGTGCGAGCTTGGTCAACGCCGCCGGCACACCCAAGGCCGCCACATCAATCCACTGGGACTCGCTCAAGAAATACTCAAAAGACCGCGTCAGCGATGCGGCATCAATCCGCAGCACGATAACTCGCCGCCGCTTCGACGCCGCCCGCTCCAGCTCTCGCCCCACATGCGCAGAGGCCAAGGCGTGTTCCGACAGCACCAATACAAAAACTTGGCTGTTATTGATCGCCTCCACGATTTCATCAGCGTACTGCGACCCCGGGGTTACATCGCGTGGCGCAAGCCAGCATTTGATCCCATGCTGCTCGAGACTCTCGACAATGGAATTGGCCACAGCCGCATCCTGCGATGCGTAACTCACGAACGCGCGGGTATCCACGGTGGTCCGATTGCTCGAATCCAGAGTCACTCCGACGGCGCCGTTCGAGTGATTGCATGCAGTCGACCCACGGTCGGCTTCACGGCAGCCCGCAACACGACCTATCGTGACCCGTCAGCGAGGTCTTCTCCGCTCCGTCCCCCATAAACAGCTCCCTACTGCCGCTTGGGGAGTGTCTGTCAACGCCCGCGGGTAAGCAAGCGTTGGCGAAATCGGGGGTTTGACGGACGAATGTTCACCTTCGGCAGCGATCCATTTTGACCGCCATATGTTCCGCGCCGTAAAATAAGCCGGCGACGTCCCTCGCCGCGTTAAACGAGCGACACCATGATCCTACTACTCAATATTGCCCGCGGCCTCATGGTGCTCTGGGTCGCTTACGGCTTGCTGCTGATGTTTGCACCCAGCGTGGTTCACAGCCCGCCCAATCCGACCAGCGGCGCCATCCAAGCCATCGCCGCCTTCGCGATCGGCTATTTGCTCGATCGGATTCTGTCGGTGGTGTTACGGCGGCAGGCCGCTGCGCAAGATAATCCAACATCAACGTGACCAAGGTGGTCGCTACGACCAAAGCGATTCTCGGCTAAGCGTCACGTGTCGAAATTCAGCGCCGCCGCTTTGCTCATTGTTGACGTGCAAAACGCCATCGATGCGCCCTATCACGCGCTGGATGGTCCGCGAAACAATCCAGACGCGGAACACCACATAGCGCAGCTACTTGGCGCCTGGCGACAAGAACACAGGCCGATCATTCACATCCGTCACGACTCGACAACGCCATCCTCGGCCTACCGCCCCGGTCAGCAAGGAAACAACTTTAAGGTCCAAGTTGCACCGGCGCCCGGGGAGACAGTGGTTGCGAAACAAACGAATAGCGCCTTTATTGGAACGGAGCTTGAAGGACTCTTACGCGAGCTCCGAGTTCAGACGCTCCTCGTTACCGGCGTGAGCACCAATAACTCGGTCGAGGCAACCGTTCGCATGGCAGGCAATCTCGGATTTCGCACCTATCTCGTCGCGGACGCCTGCTTCACGTTTGCGCGACGGGATTTTCACGGGCGACTGCGAACGGCCGATGAAGTGCACTCCATGTCGCTCGCCAACCTCCACGACGAATATTGCATCGTTTTGGACACCGCGAGCGTCCTCGCCGATAGCTAGGCGTGTCCGATGACGGCAGTTTCTCGTGTTGAACCCTGTCAGACACTTCTTATGTCGCAAGACGGGATAGGGTTATGTCGGTACCTTGGCGGCGAGTACGTCGACTTGCGCTATTTGTGGCGGTTGCGAAAGCAATTCTGAAGCGTTCGCCATGAGCGCTGCCGCAATGGGACCTGCGAGGTGAGCTTTACGCCCTGCCTCGCCTGCAAAAGCGTCAAATATCGCGAATGTCGAGACCCCCGTCTGCAGCGCGAACCACACTATCGTTCCGGCCTCCTGATTCGCGAGCGCCAGTGCATCGGTCAAGAATTTTGCTACGACAGCTTCTTTTCCAGCCTTTGCATGCAATTGAACCAGCAATCCCACCTTCACCATGATTTCCTCCGTTGCGCAAACAAATTGGGAATGGCGGCGCCCCGCGCGGCCGCCTTTAATGCACTCATAATTCTGACAGAACTACGGTCTTCTATCGTCCTCGATCACGGGAGCATTGCATCACACGACCGGAGGATGAACGTCGGCAGGCTTTCTTTGTCCGGTCGTCGACGTCCCATCGGCTAGTGCGCCGCGCTGCCCGCATCCGCCAACGGTGGCCCGGTGAATTCGGCTTCGATCGACACATCGATCAAATCGCCGACACCCATCGTCGTGCCCGGAGCAGGTACGTAGGACGTCATGCCAAAATCCGAGCGCTTGAAGGAGCCGTGGGCTGAGAACCCAATCCGTGCGTGTGGGTCCATGTTCGGCATCCCGGCATAACCGCCGTTGAAGGTGCCGGTCAGCACGATGGGTCGCGTCACACCGTGAAGATCCAGAGTGCCGGAGATCTCCATCGACTTTTCGCCCGTCATTCGCACCGACTGTGAACGGAAAACAATCTTCGGAAACTTGGCGGAGTCCAGGAATTGCGGACCCTGCACGATAGCGTTGCACTGGGGCGGCGCGTCATCCAGCTCCAGGGATTTCGCGTCGATGGTTGTCACCACTCGCGCCGTCGCCGGTTTGGCCGGATCAAACGTCAGTTGCGCATCGAAGCGGCTAAAGCGCGTGGTATAGGTAGAAAAACCGAGGTGGCTCACTCGCAGCAGTAGGCTGGCGTGGGACTTGTCGAGCTGATACTGCCCGGCCGGAGCGGCCGCCAGCGCCGGCATGGCCGGTGCCGCCGCTTCAGCAGCGGATGCGCTGCTCTGCATGGCGATCAAAAGCGCCAGCGTACAGCCACCAGTTAGACCGGGAATCACTCGTATCGTCTTGACCTTCATCGTGGATAACTCCGGTAAGATAAGTTGGGTCATGTGTTCCTTAAAGAAGCGCACGAGGTGACCACGCCGCTCGTTGCGATCCGCAGAGAATCTATCATGCGGGCAGGCTTCCTGCCGGGTCGCTCGTTTCTTTGTCGGCCGGTATTCCTCCCAGACCAATTTGAGTTAAGGCCGATCTTTTGCTTGAATGATTTTGTACGAACGCCGATTCATCCCATCTTTGCGACCCGCCAACAAAATGATTGAGGGATGTCGAATTTGGTCATTCTCGAACGTCGAGTCAGTGAGCGGCAACAATTGCGTATCCGGCCGCTCACCGAGACATCCAGAAGAGGAGATATCACCATGACCCCGCCACTGACCCCCACCATCACCGCCTTTGAAAAGTCGCCGGATCGCGGCCGGGGACTGGCGCGCGACACGCGCGTTCGCTGGGCGCTTGAGGAAGTGGGCCAACCTTACGAGGTGCGTCTGGTGTCGTTCGGAGCGATGAAGGAACCCGCGCATCGAGCCTTTCATCCTTTCGGACAAATCCCCACCTATGAAGAAGGCGATCTTGTCCTGTTCGAGTCGGGGGCGATCGTGTTCCATATCGCAGAGCGGCATCCCGGCCTGCTGCCTCGTGATGCGAATGCCCGGGCGCGGGCGATCACCTGGATGTTTGCCGCAATCAACACGGTTGAGCCGCCGATCCTGGATCTCACGATCGCTAAGCTCGTCGAGGGCGATAAACCGTGGTGTGAGCAGCGTCTGCCTCTCGTCAGGGACCGCATCTGTGTGCGGCTGGGCGAACTTTCCGCTCGTCTGGGCGATGCCGAGTGGCTCGACGGCGCGTTCAGCGCAGGCGATTTGATGATGGTATCGGTGCTGTTGCGGTTGAGAATGTCCGGCCTATTGGACGGCTATCCGAATCTCTCCGCCTATGTCGCGCGCGGCGAAGCGCGCCCTGCCTACAAGCGCGCCTTCGACGCTCAGTTGGCGGTCTTCACCGGCAAGCCACCGACCGGCTGATGAAGGTCGTCCCTTTCCAGTATCGCGCTAGGGCTCGCCGTAGTATTTGCGGTACGCGATGCGCCAATCGTTCGTCAGCGAGTCGCGTGCTTCTTGCAGCGTGATATTCCCCTTACACAATTCTACATGGAGACGATTTTCGAGCTTATCCTTCAGATGCGCGTTCCAGGGCGTCGACCCGTAAGCCTGCGGCCAAAGATTACTCACCTCATCGGCGCCGCCCACTTCGCGGCTGATGAGGTGATCGACCTCGCAGGTCTTGCCATTTGCGTCGGGCACGCAGCGTTTGTCCTGGTATCCCGAGTAGCCATACAAACTGAATACCTGCTCCTTCATCGCGGCCGTGACGTGGCGCTCGTCCTTGCCCCACTTGATCGCGCAGATTTTCGCCTTCGATAAGCCGGCTCTTGCCAATCCTGGGGTCTTGCCGGCGTCCGGAATATCATCCGCGAGAGTCTTGCCGGCCCCGCAAGAAAGAAGGCCGAGCAGCGTCAGGGCGAAAAATGTGTGCATGACCATTGAAATCCCATGAGAATTGTAGTTATTGGTATTTCGAGCATAGTCGAATATTGCGGGATAAAGCGTGACTTTACTCGGCTTCCGGATCCGAGTCTTTGTTAGTTCGAGGCGATCAACGTCCGGGTAGGTTTTAGCGCCTTCTCGACAAAGCGATCCGGCAGCGCTTGGGCGATCGACCCACAGAGCGCCTCCCGATTTGACCAGTTCTTTTATGTGCCCTGAACGCAGCGCCCCGGCCTATCGCCGATATTCACTGCATGCCCAATAAACGCGAGCGCTTCCAATTTCAAATGCGTACGACGCCAGCTCACTTGGAGTTCCGCACTCGTGATGGGGGATGCGCGATCCCACTATAATTACGTCCCGGCAATACAGCGCGCTTCCGTTTGAGTTCTCCAACCGAAACCCGTGACTGTCGGCCCACCTCATCAGCGTCTGAGAACAATCTGACGTCTGTGCCGTTGCCGCCCCAACCGCCAAATTGCTGAATGCGAGGATGCAGAAGATTCGCTTACCCATGACTCACTCCTTGAAGTCCCCGATACACCAACCCACGACAAGAACCTACGCTCGCGAGATCGAGTTTGCATGCTGCACAGCGATTGAATCCGGAGCGTGGAGTCAGCCCCTCCCTATGGCCACGCGACACGCCAATTATTGCTGAGGGATCGAAGATTGCCGAGCCCGTCTCGTGCCTATGGAAACCGGGCTGGAAAAAGAAGAGTGCGGCAGGATAGTCCCAAAGGCAGTGGGAAGGGACTCCGCCGCCCTTGGTTGGGAGAAGAGCTGCCGCACTCTGAAAACTGGTTCGAGAGACTCCCCTTAATCTTTTTCAAGCTATCCGCTCAGCGCGGCACAATCTGTACGCTACCGCACGTAGGTCGAATTATTTGTCGTCTGCGCAATGCGGCGGCGCCGCCAGCAACAGGTGCACTGCGTCGTCGCGCCGGCCCTCATCCTAGTTCTTGGGCGAGTCCGATGAGAAGCCCTTCAGGGCCGCGGATGTAACAAAGCCGATAGGCATCTTTATACTGAACAACTTCACCCACGAGCAGCGCGCCGCGCGTGCGCAGCCTCTCGAGGGTCTCGTCGATGTCGTCCACGGCGAACATGACGCGCAGATAGCCAAGAGCGTTCACCGGAGCGTTCCGGTGATCCGCGACCGCAGGCGGCGTGAGAAACCGGGAGAGTTCGAGCCGGCCGTGGCCGTCCGGCGTGCGCATCATCGCAATCTCGACACGCTGATCGCCCAGTCCAGTGACACGTCCGGCCCATTCTCCTTCGATCGTGGCCCGCCCTTCGAGATCAAGGCCGAGTTCGCGAAAGAAAGCGATCGTCGTTTCGAGGTCTTCGACGACGATTCCAACGTTGTCCATCCGTTTAAGCGCCATGCGTCCAGTCTACAAGGTGGGCCAGTGTTTCTATTCGCTCCGTGCGTCGGAGCGTACACATTGTCATCCCGGCACGTGATCATGGCGGGACTCCATTGGTAGGACTACGTCATCCTAGCCACACTTGAGATTCGACTCCAGTACGAAAAGCGCTTCGATTCTCGCCCTAAGCA
>Ga0209169_10001086_pt1 | contig 16612 bp, 8 predicted proteins | sample HubBroMetageWRM4_FD_188346 | JGI IMG/M metagenome (GOLD analysis project Ga0209169, IMG submission 188346) | Warmed soil microbial communities from the Hubbard Brook experimental Forest, New Hampshire - Hubbard Brook CCASE Soil Metagenome WRM 4... | ecosystem: Environmental > Terrestrial > Soil... | reverse complement strand
GTACTGAAATGACGATGTCGGGAAGCCATGAAGCAACAACACAACAGGCGCGCCGCTCGGACCCGCTTCGCGATAAAACATTTTGACGCCGTCGGCCTCAACGCGGTGAATCGACGCGCGTGGAATTCGCAGATCCTTAATCGATTCCTGAATCATCTCCATTTTTCCTCACCACCTCGACTTTAGAGTCCGACAACTACCTTGCCCAAGGAACCGAAATAAACCCCACAGCTCAATCCAGGTCAGGTCCACTCGTACAAGCCACGGGAGAGCTTCTATCATCGAAGTTCTCCCGCTGCGTTGTAAATGCCTAGCCGGCTTTGGCGAAGGGCACATCTGACATGCACCGCGCCTGCGTATGCGGCCAGCTCCTCCTCTGCATCCGGCACGAGCGCGGCGGCGAGTGCAGCGCAGCTCTGTTCTAGTCTTTGCCTAGGAGAATCCATCCGAACCTTCCGGCTGAAGTTAGACGAAGATATGCATAATCCGATTTTCGAGAAACCCCAGAAACCACAGAATTCCACCTAGATTTTTCTGCAGGTCTTAAGGCGGATTTCGCTGGATACTGCGAATTAAATTTGGGACATCTCGAAACCGCGAGATCAGTTAGAGTTTGGACCCATCCCGCGAAGAATGGACTTTATCTTTTCCGATGGAGAGGTGCGGGGTTTGCGAAAGACTATGCGGCCCGGTACGGTGACGCCAATCTCGGTTCCGGAGTCAACAGAGCTGACAAGCGTAAACTTGCCTCCGATGCGGGCTGCGCGCTCCCGCATGCCTTGTAAGCCGAAATGCCCGTGTTTGCCTTCAGCGGCAATCGGGTCCATGCCTACGCCGTTGTCACTGATACGTATGCAGAGATCCTGCGCATAACGCAACTCCACCTTCAACCTGCTTCCCTTTGAGTGCATGTAGGCGTTTCGGATGGCTTCGTATCCGATGCGGTAAACCTCGTCACGGATGATGGGGTGCATCTCGCGGGGCTCGCCGACAACCGTGAGCACAGCTTCCATGGAGCCGGGCATGTGGCCGTTTTCCGCGGCCCGGCGAAAAGCATCGGCAAGATCGTTTTTCTGCGTGGTTGAGGTACGGAGAGAGTTCAGGGCTGCCCGCCCTTCCTGCGTGGCCTGTTCGAGCCACCTCGATAGTTGCTCCATGGCGCGGCGCATGCGGGCGGGATCGGCTGACGCCTCGAGTGCATCGTCGGCCACCAATTTGCTGGCTTGAATGGTCTGCAGGAAGGTGTCATGCAGCTCTCGCGCCATGCGAGTGCGTTCCGCCAATCGCTCATCGAAGCGCGCGCTGATCGCTCTGGCAACCTGGCGCACACGCAAACGATAAATGGCCCACGCGGCAAATATCGCGGCAAAGAGGCACAAAATACGAAACGAACTCGTCTGATACCACGCCGGCGCGATGCTGAAGTCCAGAGCCGCACCCTGTTCGTTCCAGACGCCGTCGTTGTTGCAAGCCGTTACAAGAAATCTGTACTTCCCTGGAGGAAGATCGCTGTAGAAAGCTTGACGCCGTGTTCCCGGTTCCTGCCAGCCCGCGTCATGCCCCTCAAGTTTGTAGCGGAAGCGCACCTTCTGCGGAGCCATAAAGCTCAGCCCGGCATATTGAATCTCGAGATCTCGCGTCAGGGGAGGGAGATGAAGGTCTTTGCCGGCAGGATAGCTCTTTCGATCGGCCACAACTGCTTCGACCTGCACCGGAGGCGGGATCACATTCTGTTGCAGGTGATCAGGATCGAGCACTTGCAAGACCTGGCTGTTCACAAACCACAAGCGCCCATCGGAAGACCGTGCGGCTTGCGGCTTTAATGAAGTCAAACCCGGCTGCACACCGTCAAGAACATCCAACAACCTGAACTGCACGATGCGGTCCGGATGCTCCCACCAGCTATCCAGCTCAGCCTTGTCGATTGCGATGAGCCCGCATTGCGTATACAGCCAGAGCGCGCTCCGATTATCTTGCACCACCGCAAAGATTCCGTCACAAGGCAGGCCGTTGCGCGTGCTGAGATTTTTTCGCACGCCATCTTTCCATCGGGCAACTTCGTCCAGCGTTGTACCCCAAACCGAGCCATCCGGTTGAACTAAAAGATCCCGGATTTGGCTCCTGTTTCCCTGTTCATTCGAGGGAAAAGTTTGCGTCTTGCCGTCCTGGTAGTGAACCAAATCCCCATTCACCAGCCCTAGGAAGATTCCGCCGCGTGGATCGGACGCGAGTATGTAAGCGGTGGAGATCTGTGGAGACGTGAATTCTTTCTGGAGCGCTAAATTGCGTACCCGGTCATTGCCGATTCGATCGTCTCGTATTCGATCATCGCTTATTCGGTCAAGGTTTATTCCTGCGCGAACCCAGATGTTGTGCTGCACGTCCTCAGTAATGGCGAAAATGACGCCCAGGCTGCTGCCGTCGGGATGGCGAATGGCAGTAAACCCACCTTGATCGTAGACCCACAGCCCAGTGTCCAGGCCGACCCAGAGGCGCCCGGCATGGTCTTCAAACATCGTGGTCACGTTGCGTCCGGGCAGGCCATCTGCCGCTCGAATTTCAGACAGCTTCGCGCCGCGCAAAAAATCCAAGGCCTCGTAGTTCCCGATCCATACGGTGCCATCGCGAGATGCCAGCACGGAGCTGGCAGCGGCAGCCGACAGGCCCTCACGCATGGAATAGCTGGTCACCTTCAAATCGCGAAAGTTGTCGATCCCCTCCGAGGTCACGATCCATAAGCTACCCTCGGCATCTTCATAAAAACGCAGCACCGCGTCGCTCGAAAGACCATCCGCACTTCCAAAGTGATCGACATCTTCGCCTCGAATGCGCCAGACCCCATGATGGGCAGTTCCAACCCACAACGTTTGATTGTGGTCGACAAACAGCGAGATAACGTCCGAATTATCGGCGGTGACTGCCGGAAAGGCCACACTGGTCCAGCTTCCGTGTTCGAAGTGTTCGAATTGCACATGACCAGATCTAGGCTGACCGGATCGATTTTGATTCGCTTGATTTTGATTCGCTTGATTCTGATTTGACGGATTCTGATTTGACGGATTAATGAGTGCCCATACCGTTCCATTCGCTCCGGCGGCAACGGCTCGGAGCGACGCAAACGTTTCGGGACGCCTGGGGGCATTCGCGAAATAGCTGGTGCACGATCCCGGCAGCCAGCGACAGAGTTCGGAATAACCGCCAACCCACAACTCGCCCGAACTGCCCTTACTCAGTTGAATGGCTGAAGCGAACGGAATCCCATCGCTTGGGCCATAGCAACGAAATCGTTCATCCTTCAGGCTGCACAAAGGGCCCGCATTGTCGGTCGCCTGCGTCCGGGTAAGCCATACCGCGCCATCGTCGCCTTCGATAATGGATTCGATTCGGCCGCTCAATTCCGGGTAGTTGGTCAGTGTGCTGTTTTTCCAGCGCGAGATGCTGTATCCAGTGCCGATCCAGAGACTGCCATCCTGCGTTCCCAGGAGAGAAAAAATACGGGAGTCGAGCAGCCGGTTACCGGCCGGAGGGTTCCATGAAGAGAAGCGAACGCCGTCGAAACGTACTAAGCCAATGTTCGTTCCGATCCACAGATATCCATCGGTGGTCTGAGTGATGACGATGGGAGCGCCGTTAAAGGCTCCGCCTCGCGTTCTCCATGAGGTGTGTCCATACTGAGAGATACGCACATTCGGATTGATCCCCCAGACCGTGCTCAACGCGAAGAACAGCAATGCGGAGCAAATTGAGAGTGATCGCGGCAGGTTACTTCTCGGAGCTGCGAACGAAATTGGCTCGCCACATTTCAAGTGCGGTGACGCCTAATCTAGGCTTTGCGGAAGAGAATACATAAATCTCGCATGCTGCGAGCTGCGCTGACCGTTCAACCATCGCCAACGCAACACTGAAGCCCGCTTTGCCTGCTAACACCCTACATGGCTCCTGGCCATCGCGATACATAATGATCAACAGTTGCCATCCTGCAGTTTTCTACAGGTCTTAAAGTCTTACTCAGATCTGCAGCAAGCCGCGCCGAACCGCAATGGTCACCGCATGCGTGCGATCGTTCGCGCCTAGCTTGTCCACCAGATTCTTGATGTGGAAATTAACGGTGGTCTCCGCAATTGCAAGTTGATCGGCAATCTGCTTGTTGCGATAGCCATCTCGAATCAATCGCAGCACTTCCAACTCGCGGGTCGTAAGGTCGTCATCGGCCATATGCTCGGCGAGACGGGCCGCTACATCCGGTGGAACGTGCCGTTTGCCGGCGTGCACCGACCGGATCACTCCCAGTAATTCGTTCTTGGGCATGCTCTTAAGAATGTAAGCCGCCGCTCCCGCTCGCAGTGCGCGCTGGATCTCGCCGTCGCTGTCTGAAGTTGTGAGGATGATGATGCGCGCCTGCGGAAATTCGCCGCGAATCGCGATCAGCGTGTCCGTGCCGTTGGTGCCCGGAAGGCGCAGATCCATCAACGTGACGTCGGGCCGGTGACGGCGAAATTCTTCCATCGCTTCTACTCCATTGGTCGCCTGCGCAACCAGAAGCATGTCTGCCTGCGACCCGATAATCGTGCTCAACCCTTCGCGAAAAACGGGATGGTCTTCGACACTCAGAATGCGAATCGGCCCTGGAAGAATCATTGGAATTACCCCGCCCGCAGTCCGGCAATTGTACCGGATCACTCGTCTGCGATGGTCTTGGTGCCCGCGTTATCGCGCCTGGGCCGTGGGCAAGTGGCAAGATCATGCTGAAGGGTGCCGAAGAATCTTGCCTGAGTTCACGCCGATGCAATGGCCGACGCCAAAACGTCTACACCACCCGGAAGCCCGGGGGATCTCGCTAGAAAAACCGAGCGCAGTGAAGATCGCCCTCCGGGTTATTCGAACGCAGTCAGTGTGCCGCCGTTGTATTGGCGCATTGTTTAGAGGTTGTTTGGTTCAATTCCGTCAACATCTTCTCAATCTCAGGATTCCACATAAAGGACTTCCAGACCAGGCCGCTGCGATAGTTCTCGATCATGACGACGATCGGCGCCTGGTTCAATCCCATGTAAATTGGCGACACCCAATTGAGTTGTTGATTGATGGCATCGCGCGGTCCGTAGATGCCCCAGAGGCGATCGCCCAGATCGCGGTAGTAGTGTTTGAACGCTTCCATCGACGCTTCGGGTGTATAGGGAAACGACGCGAGCGCGCCGGTTGGCGTAAGGGTTCCGGTGTCATCATCGCTATCCGGGGCGTGCGGCACATAACCGTCGGGGCCGTCGCTGGCAGTCAGACCCCACGCATTTGGACCGTACCCAGCGAAGTGTTTAGGATCCGCAATCGAGTAGGCGCGATTAATCAGCGCGATATTGCGATTGTTCTCGAAATACGATTTGGTGAAACAGTCGTGCAGGCTATGCGGATCGAAACCCATATAGGAGTAGTGGGTAAAGAAGAGCGGCCCTCCGCTGCCCACGCCAACGTCGAGCTTAATTCCGAAATAGCTGTTGCCGTTGCCATAGCGGTCGCCTTCCGTGCCGCCCGACCAGCCGGAATAGTAAAGAGACGGTGGCACCGCATGTGTAGGCGACGCCATGCCGAGCAAATACGTAATCATTACTTCGTTGAAGCCGATGAGCGGATGATGGATCTGCCACGACCACTCCGGCGACCAATGCCAATACAAAAAGCCGCTCGTCGGGGTCTCGCGGTACCAGCTCCAGTCGACGCCCTCCCAAAGATCGGTAATGCGGCGATAGAGCGACTTTTCGTCCTCGCTTTCGCCATGAAAATACTGCCGCGCGGCCAGCAGCCCTTCCATAAGGAAGGAAGTCTCGACCAGGTCGCCTCCGTTTTCATACATGCCGAACACGGCCATCGTCTGGCCATCATCGCCATTCATAAAATGCGACCACGCGCCGTGGTAGCGCTGGGCGTGCTCAAGAAATCTGACGATCTTTGCCAGCCGTTCCACTCCTTCCTGTCGAGTGATGAAGCCCCGATCCACGCCAACCATCAGGGCCATGATTGCGAAACCGCTCGCGCCGGTGGCGACGATGCGATCATCTCCGGGAATATTTTCGCGAGCCATCCCGGAATGCGGGTCCGCGCCCTCCCAGTAGTAACGAAAGCAGGCTCGCTGCAACATGGTGAGAAGTTCATCGTCGGTCATCTCATGAGTGGCTGCGCCGGCCGCATTCGAAAAACCTGAATGCAAATATCGCCAATCGGAGGCGACAATTTTGTACTGCGCCGTGAGGCCGGGCTTTCCCAGAAAATCTGTATAGCGCGAGATGCCCGCGATCTGGGTGCCGATGGGGCTAAAAGTTTTGCCGTCGGTGGAACGATAAATTTCATACCGCACCGCCGCGGAACTCGCCGAGGCATCCCATTCGAGATCGATGTGGCGTTCATAGCCGGTAGCGCGCAGGTTGGAGGGCGGCGCGAGGACGGAAGCGACGGGGTCGTTGTCCACGCGAATTTCATCCACCGTCAGGGTGTGACGAACGTGATCAGGCCGGCCCTGAAGAAAGGTCACGCTCTGGGTGTATTCCGGTTTGAAAGGGTAAATCGAACCCGTCGGAAAATCGGCCAGCGGGATGCGCACTTGCACCCATCGCCCGGCTGGAATGTCGCCGGTATATTTTGCGATTTCGAGCGGTGCGCTGAAAGTTCCCGAGAATTCGCGCGAACTGGCGAGGACGACAAACGGAAGATCCGCGGCAGCAATCGGCTTCTCTGCGAAAATCCAGAAATAAAGATTCTTGCCGAGCAATTGCGGGACTCGATTGCGAAAATCCATCATGCGGACCTGAGCCTGCCAGCCGCCATCCGGCGCCGATTGCCAGGTAAGGCGAAGCGCGTTCGGGGGCGTCAGGAAATTTTGATTGTCGAGAGGTACACGTCCATCTTTTTGGTCGAGATAGCTTGAGCCGGAAGCTTGGGCTGTGCTGTAAAAGTGAGTGTCGGCAGTCAGGCTGTTATCGAAGATGATGTGATGATAGTAGTCCGAAGTAGCGTGCGCGAATGCGCTGAGAAGCGTTGCCGCGACCGTGACGAAAAGCGCGCTTCGACGCGAGCGGAGGATCCGGTTTCTAAGATCAAAGGTCATAATCGGCGTGTTGATCGGGTTTAGAGGTACAACGCTTGGTTTCGGACGAAGGAACGACGGATGTCTGCCAAATCAAGGGTTTCTTACTAAATCGCGTTAGTAGAGCATGAAAGCCTCTACGCTGGGTATGACATACGATTTTCCAGGGGCTGTCAACTGCAGTTGCCCAACGCCGCCGCCGCTGCCGGATCGCACTTGCGCCCCCGATTGGGTTATGCGAGACTCCGCTCTAACCGCATGGGGCAGACGAAGGCGAAAGCGAATGGAATGGCGCGCGCTCCGCGCCGGACCATGAACCTGAAAAAACTCGCCGAACATCTTGACCTCTCGCCGGCTACGGTTTCCCTGGTCATTAACCGGTCGAGCGCTGCCGATTCTATTCCGCAAGATACCAAGGATCGAGTGCTGGCCGCGGCTCGCAAATTCAAGTACAGGCCCAATTTTTTTGCCCGCTCACTGCGCGCGCAACGCAGCTTCACCATCGGCGTAATTGTTCCCGAAGTAAGCGAAGGATATTCGACCGCGGTGATGAGCGGCATCGAAGATTATTTGCTGCAGGAGGGATATTTTTATCTGGTCGCCAGCCACCGCCACCGCGCCGACCTGATCGACGAATATCCCCGTATGTTTCTGGAGAGATCCGTGGACGGCATCATCGCAGTCGATACGCCCTGGCGATTGAACCTCGCCGTCCCGGTTGTAACGGTCTCCGGGCACGACACCGTAAAAGGCGTTACGAACATTGTTTTGAATCACTTGCGGGCGGCTGAGGTGGCTCTAAAGCATCTCTTGCATTTGGGCCATCGTCATATTGGCTTCATGAAAGGCCAGGAGTTCAGTTCTGACACCAATGTGCGCTGGAACACGATTGAATGCATTGCCAAGAAGCTGGGGATAGGGATCAATCCACGCCTGGTCGTGCAGTTGGAGGGCGATTCACCTTCCCCGCAACTTGGGTATCTGGCGACAAAAAAGCTACTAGCCTGCGGAGAAAACTTTTCCGCACTTTTTGCCTTTAATGACATTTCCGCCATGGGCGCGATTCGTGCCTTGCGGCAAATCGGGTGGCAAGTTCCGGAGGATATTTCGGTCGTCGGCTTTGACGACATCGAGAGCGCTGCCTACCAAAACCCAAGCCTCACCACGGTTCGCCAACCGCTGCGGGAAATGGGCCGGGCAGCGGCTGAAATTCTGTTAAAACGAATCAATCGGCCCAGTTCCGAGTTGCACGACGAGCATGTCGTTGAACCCGAGCTGGTCGTTCGAGAGACGACAGCCCGCGCCGCGGGCCCTGGACTGGCATCCTCAGGTTCCGCGATGAAGAAACGTGCCGGCAAGCGGTAGCCTCGGTTGCCACCCCTCTTTCTTGACTGTCGAAATTCATACGTGCTATAGGGATCAATTGCACTTACTAAATCGCTTTTCCAGAGATTTAGCATTTAAGATCGAACGGCTGTCAAAGCGAAGGTTCGCGGTGCCCCTAAAGCCGTCCTGATTCCAGGAGACCCCCATGAGGCGTTCCACACTCGCAGTCCATGTTGCACTGCTTGTTGCCAGCTTGTTTGCCGGCAGCAGCTTATTGCAGGCGCAATACCGTACCTCCATTCAAGGCGTAGTCACCGATTCCACGGGAGCGGTAGTGCCCGGCGCCAAGCTCACACTCACCAATCCGGCAACTGGGGAAAAACAATCGCGAGTCAGCAACAACGACGGGGTTTACAACTTTAACGCGCTGGCGGCCGCGCGCTTCCGTGTGGAAGTTGAAAAGGACGGCTTCAACAAGAAAGTTCTGAATAACGTTGACCTGATTCCCGAGCAGCCAAACGCGCTCAACATCCAGCTCGAAGTTGGAGCGGTCTCAACCACGGTGAACGTGGACGCAGCTGCAGCGCCGTTGCTCGATACTGAAACCGCATCCGTGAACGGGGTTGTCTCTGCCAACCAGATTCAGCACATGCCATCGTATGGCCGGGATGTGCTTAAGCTCGCGCAGCTGGCGCCTGGGGTGTTCGGAGACGGCTCGCAGGGCAGCGGCGGCTCCGGCTACGATCTGCCCGGTACCGAGACCGGCGGTGGCGCTTCGGGAGCTGATGACGGCATCTTCAAAACGGAAAATGGCGCGCCGATCAGCGCCAACGGGCAACAGTCGCCCACCAACGGCGTAACGGTCGACGGCATCAGCACGGCTAGCGCCGTCTGGGGTGGAACTACAGTCATCACCCCGTCCGAGGATTCCATTGAGAGCTTTAAGATTGTCTCGAACAGCTATGACGCCGAAAATGGCCGCTTCAGTGGCGCCCAACTTCAGATCACGAGCAAAAGCGGCAGCAACGAATATCACGGCAGCGCATTCTTCACCGCTCACCGTCCGGGCCTGAACGCCTACCAGCCATTCAATGGAGACGGTGCAACCGACTTACGGGATCCAAGCCGGTTTAATCAGATTGGGGGCAGTCTCGGAGGCCCGATCATAAAGAACAGGTTATTTGCCTTCTTCAACTATGAGACGATCCGCGAACACACCGATGTACCGGGCAATTCCTGGGGCGACACTGCCGCGTTCGACGCATTGGCCACGCCGGGAAGTATCGCATCAACATTGGTTAATTTCCCGGGGAACGGCATTCTGAACAAAGGCGTGAACAATGTTACCTGCATGGACGCCGGTTTGACCGAGGGCGTGAACTGCCACGCGGTGCCCGGCGGGCTGAACATTGGCACTCCTCTTAATCAATCTTTGTTCCCGCTGGGCCAGGTGGTAGCCGGCCAGGATCCCGCTTGGGTTAGTTCGTCAAGTCCGGGTACTGGAGGTGACGGCAGCGGAGGTCCCGAGAATCTGGGCACGACCGCCGACATCGCGAACTATATAACCAGCAACCCAACCGCCCTCACTGAGGTCCAGTACAACGGACGTTTGGATTACGATGTGACTGCAAAAGATCGCATCGGATTCACGATTTATTGGGTTCCGATTACCAGCAATGACTACAATGGCAATCGCGCCCTGGATATTTTCCATCACGAACAGATCAATAACGCTTTCGCGGTCATTTGGAACCACACCTTCTCTCCAACTTTGTTAAACGAACTGCGCGCGAATGCCGCCGGCTGGCGCTACAACGAAATTGCCTCAAACCCTCAGGCTCCGGTGGGAATTCCTCCGGCATCACTCGATTTCTCAATCGGCAGCGCCAATATCAATGATTTTGGGCCAAATGTGGGCAGCGATCTGGATCAGTGGACCTATAGCATAAAGGATGTAGCAACAAAAGTGATTGGCCGGCATACCGTCAAGTTCGGCGGCGAGGGCACGCGACTCAGTTATCTAAGCGCGTGCTTCGGATGCTCCATCCCAGGCTATGGCTTCTTCAACCTCTGGGATTTTCTGAACGACGCTCCCCGGCGTGAAGGCTATACCTACTTCGATCCTAAAACCGGAGTTCCTACAGCGGCCCGCCAGGACGACCGCGAAAACATCCTGGGATTCTTCGCTCAAGATGACTTGAAAGTTCGCAGCAATCTGACAGTGAACCTGGGGCTACGCTGGTCTTATTTTGGCCCGCTCTACTCCAGCGAGAACAATACATATCGGGCCACGCCCGGCGTCGGCTCCGCCTATCTGACCGGACTGACAGTCGCAAAGGCAAACTCCTGGAACGCGCAGCACGATAATTTTGGTCCGGAACTTGGTTTTGCCTGGAGCCCGACGCACTTCCATGACAAGTTAGTGGTTCGAGGCGGTTACGGCCTGAATTACAACCAGGAAGAAATTGCGATCACTGCAAACGTTCAAAACAACCCTGGAGTATTGCTGGCCGAATATCTCCAGATGTCCGCTCCGAATTCGCCGAACCCCGGAATTGTCTATGGAACCTCCACTAGCCCTTCCAATCCATACGGTTATCAGTTAAATCCGAATTTCATCACACCCTTCGGGTCGAATGGATTGCCTGCAACGGGCGCTTCCAGCGTAATCATCTTCCCCAACACTTTGCCGACTTCACGCGTTCACCATTATTCGCTGGATATCCAGAACGATTTGGGCCATCAGATGGTGTTCACGCTGGGATATCAAGGAAGCCTGTCGCACAATCTTTTGTTTGACGAAAGTTCTCAGGCCCTCCCAGCATCGCGAGGCTACGCGTTGAATCCGGGAATTAACGGCGGAAATTATTGGGCCAACGTCGGCAAGGGGAATTACAACGCGATGCTGGCGGAGTTCAAGCATGATTTCTCCCGCCAGTTCATGGCGGACGCTCAATTCACCTGGTCCAAGAGCCTCGACAATACGTCCCGGCCATACACGCAACCGTATTATCCCTACGATCCGAGCCTGAGTTATGGACGCTCCGACTATAGCGTCAGCAAAGCATTCAAGGTTTTCGGCATGTGGCAACCGGTCTTCTTCCACGGAGATCGAGGCTGGGCCGAAAAAATTGCCGGCGGCTGGTCGCTCAGCGGCATCTTCAATTTCCATACCGGCTTCCCATGGAGTCCGATTGTGCCGGTGATCAATGGAAGCCTCTACTGCCAAACCTGCGGCTATGGAGATCTTTACCCTGCCTCTTACCTCGGCGGCGCGGGCAATAATTCCAGTACCAGCGCATTCAAGGACGTTGCGCACTCGAACTTTCCCAACGGTGGCGCGGCGTATTTCTCCACTCCGGCTTACACCGCGTATAACTGCAGTCCCGATTGTTCCGGAAGCGCGCTTCCGCAAGCTCCCGGCGTTCATCGAAATTCCCTCACCGGGCCCCACTACAGGGATCTTGATCTGACCCTGGCGAAGGGCTTTGGTTTGCCGAAGATGCGGGTGCTCGGAGAAAACGCCAAACTTGAATTCCGGTTCGACGTATACAACGTATTCAACACCTTGAACCTCGATGTCGGGCAAATCGTGAACGATATTACTCAGCCTGATTTCGGTGTTGTCAACAGTAACGGCACTGCCGCTTTAGGCGCCCGGACTGCCACGTTGGGGGCTCGCTTCAGCTTCTAACTCCGGTTCGAACAACGAGAGCACCCATGCACCGTGGGTGCTCTTTTTTCATATGTGCGCTGCCCCTGCTGCTACCATCAGCCAATGATTGCGTCGTCCATTGACGGATCGGAATCCGTGAGATGAGTAAGAGCAAGCCCGCCGCAGAGTGGCGAATTCGCCGTATTCCACTGATCGCCTTCCTTTTTCTGGCCGTGCTCGCCAGCACCGAGCAGAAAAAGTTCGCCGTCGTCTCAACGGTTGACCAACCTGAAATCGCCGGCCGCCCGGTTCAGCTCGACGCGCAGGGCAAACTTCTTCCCTGGCCCATGCCGGACAACGTCGGTTATTCCTATTCTTCGGACGTACTCACGCAGTGGCAGATTCTCTGGGACCAATACAACCGCCAGCGCCTTCCCTACTATTACTGCTGCTTCGATTTCGATCGCACTACCTTCGAAATGTCTCCCGACGAGCATTGGGCCAACTCAACCGCCTATTTGCGAGCCATGCTCGAAGGTTTTGTCGAGCGACTCTATCCCTACACCGGCGATGCCCGCACGCTCACCTTTCTTGAAGACTTCGTCGACTACGAACTGGAAAACGGGCTGACGCCGGATAATTATGCGTGGTCGCAGGTGCCTTATGCTTCAGCGAATCCCGGGGCAAAGCGTTACAGCGGATGGAGCATGCACGGCGAAGACTACATCGAGCCCCCGATCGTAGGGGCCGATGGATATGCGTATTTGCGCCTTTATGAAATGACGGGCAATACGAAATATTTGCGGGCCGCGATCCGCTGCGCCGATGCGCTGGTCAAGAACTACAAAACGGGAGATGACAAGACTTCTCCGTGGCCGGTTCGCTGTTATGCGCGGGATGGGAAAATTAAAGATGTCACCATGGGGCCCTATTCGGCGAATGTGATCGAGCCCATCATGCTGTTCGATGAACTGCTGCGCCTGAAACAAGGCGATATCGCCGGCTTCGCGCGTGTTCGATCGGGCGCCTGGGATTGGTTTCAGAAATATCCGCTCGCCAACAATGTTTGGGTGGGGTACTTCGAGGACGTCCCGCCCACCATGGAAAACATGAATCAGGTCATTCCGCTCGAATTCGCGCGTTATGTTCTCCTCCATCCGGAAAAAGATTCGCAATGGCGCGAACACGCGCAGCGCTTGATCGAGTGGGTAAAGACAACGCCGAAGTGGCCAAAATACGTGGTTCACGGTGCGATGGTGACCACGGAGCAAGGGAATGGTGTCAACTTTTGCTGTAACGAGCCGAACCAGTGCTGCGATAGCCACACCTCCCGCCTTGCCGCCGCGGAAGCGTTCTATTACGCCAAGACGGGCGACGAATCGTATCGCGAAGAGGCGTTTCGCTCCTACAACTGGGTCACATATTTTCAAGGCCTGGCCGAAGGCGCGCATGCTCCGTTCAGCTCGCAGTGGTGGTTCACCGACGAATTCGCCGATGGCCCGCGACGATTGATGGACGCCTTCTGGGCGGTCCCGGAGTGGGCGCCCGCGGATGAATCGCACTTATTAGGCACGACTTCTGTCATCACTAAGATTCGCTACGAACAGGGATCGGTGACATATTCCACTTTCGATAAAGAATCGACAGACGTGCTTCGCCTGAACTTTGTTCCCAAGCGCGTTCTGGCCGCCGGAAAGCCGCTGGAACGCCGGAGTAATGTGGACGCGCCGGGCTACTGGTTTGACGAATCGACTCGCGTACTCCGCATTCGCCACGATGATGGAAATGAAGTGCTGATTCAGGGTGCGGGCGGTGAGGCGCCCCCAGATTACGTAACCTTCGACGATCCCCATCTCGCCGCTGGAACAGCTCTTGAGGGCGAATATCCGTCTGGATTATTGGAGTGGACCGCTGGCCAATGGAAAATTGGAGTGCCTCACGGCAAGTTTGGGACGTTCAATCTCGCTCTCGCAGACGCAAAAACGGAATCGGCGGAATTTTGCTTTCACACTCCCATGATCTTCGCCGGCATCGACGTTTACAACGGCGGAAAGACAGAAGCGCAAGTCACGATTCGAGGGCAGGAAATGCTCGAGACGTCGTTCCAGGTGAAACCGGGCGAGTTGCGTCGCATCAGAACGGGGTGGCTACAACCATCGTCGTCTGTAAGGTTCGATTTTAAGAACGGTGCAGGACTTCGTTTCGACAATCTGGCGTATGTCGCTAAATGAAGTCCTGCAATTCTAGGTTTCTGAGGCGAGGCTCACGAGTAGCAAGGAGATCCCAGCGCGCCCTCGACACCAGACGAAGAAATTAAGGCTTCTAACCCGCGATGCTGACTTGACGACGTTTACTCCACCGTAAAGTTTGTCGTGCTAATGGCTGATCCGCCGGGGGTGGTGACCGATATCTTTCCCGTCAGGGCTCCGTTGGGGACTTGCGTGGTGATTTGTGTATCGGAGTTAACGGTGAAGGTCGCGACTTTGGTTCCGAACCTTACCGCAGTTGCTCCGGTGAAGCTGGTGCCGGTGAGAGTGACCGGAGTTCCCACCGAGCCGCTGGTTGGCGTGAAACTCAGAAGCGCGGGTACGATCTTGAAGATCGTCGGAGAAACCAGGTTGCCGCCGGGTTCCACGACGGTGATAACTCCGGTTGTGGCTCCCACGGCGGGTTTGGCGTTCATGAATCCGTTGCCCACAGTCGTAAATGTTCCCGCGCCGGTCCCAAACAGAACCTTCGTTGCCGTCGAAAGATTCTGTCCGAGAATTCCAACCGGAGTGCCAACCTTGGCTTGATTGAGCGGTAACGGTTTAATGAATGGCTTCAGCCCGGCCGCTACGCTGTAGAGGACGCCGTCGTTATGCACGCCTCCGGAGTTCGTAAGGCCATAGATTTTCCCATCCGTATGCAGAAGGGGCTGCGAATAAGGCACCGCTCCGTGGGAACCGTCGAAGTCAAGAATGTCGGCGTACCCGCTTCCGTCGGTCTTGATCTTGAACATGGTCCCGACCAGATGTGCGCCGCCCGCGGACGTGACCCCGTAAAGAAATCCGTCGCTACCCTGAACCAGGCCGGTAGTCGGATTGATTCCTTGGCTGCGGTCCGTACTATTAAAGCTGTGCAGCACGGTGTAGACGCCGGCCGGCGTCAGCTTGAAGACGACGCCTCCGCCCAGAGATCCGGCGGTATAAGCTGTGCCGTAGAAATTGCCATCGGCGGCTTGCAGAAGCGGCCCATAAGGCAGACTGCCCGTTGCAGCAGCGAAGTTGAAAATGGTTTTGATGACGCCGGTGGTGGTAACCGAAAACGCCGTACCTACATTTCCCGTTCCACCGACATTGCTGACGCCGTAAAACTTGCCGTCCGCGCCCAGGGTCAAGGGGCCGAAGGTTTCGAAAGGAAGCGTAGCCAACGGAGTGAGCACACCGGCGGTCGTGATTCTGTAAAAGATCGAGCCTCCGACGCCGGTCGCGCCATAAAGCGCTCCGTCATTCCCGGGCACGGGAGAGATTTTCGGGAATCCTCCATCGTTTCCGCGCGTGAAGTTGTAAATAACCGAGAAAACGCCAGCCGGCGTGATTTTAAAGATCACTCCTGCAGAGTCGGTTCCTCCGGAAGGGGCGGCGCCGTAGAAGTTTCCGTCGCCTGCGAGGGACAGTCCCCCTTGAGGAGCAGCGCCGTCGGTCAGTGCGAAGCTATGCAGCACAGTGACAGTTCCGGTGAGAGTGGATTTGAAGATCGCGCCCCGGCTGTTGGCGCCGCCTTGCGTCGTCGTGCCATACAGGTTGCCGTCGCGCCCCTGCGCCAGCGTTCCGGGATAGATCGCGCAGCAGCCGTGATTGGTTCCGTCAAAGTCGAACAGATCGGTATAGGTTTGCGCTTGCAGCAGCGAACCGCTGCCCAGCCCAAGAAAAACAAGAAAGACCAGTACCACAACAAGGCGAAGTAATTTCCGCTGAGAGATTGTTTGTTTCCGCATTTTTGGTGTCCCCTATTTTTATTTTTGGAAATGCGGGGCTATCGTAATTTCGAATTTCGGATGGTCATATTTTTGACGTTGGTCGAGCTACGAGCCATGTAACCGCAATGACATCCGTTCGAGCAGTCAGGAAGGCGCCCCAGCCTTTGGGCATAACTATACGCTTGAACGGGCCGAGGGGTGGCCTTTTGTGAATTCCTCCCGTTCCGAAGCTGTGGGGTGCCTCGCTCTTACGTTTTTGGCCGGAGGCCCACATCTCAGGTGCCCCATTTCTCGCGTTCTTTGCGAGAAGTGGGTGAGATCATCACAGACGTCGGGCACGGCTGGGGGCGGGTGGCCCAGCCTCTGACTTCCTCAACCATTTTCTTCAATGGGTGCCCCGTTCTTCGCGTTCTTTGCGAAGGGCGGGCACGATGCCGATGGTATCAAGAGGTTTTTGTTTGTGGAATCAAAGAAAACGCGAGAGCACAAATTGGTTGGGGAGAGAGGATTTGAACCTCCGATAGTTCGTGGTACCCGCCCTTCGCAAAGAGCACGAAGGACGGGGCACCCACTGTGTTGGTCGTGCCCGCAAGATCAA
>Ga0209169_10001082_pt1 | contig 16648 bp, 11 predicted proteins | sample HubBroMetageWRM4_FD_188346 | JGI IMG/M metagenome (GOLD analysis project Ga0209169, IMG submission 188346) | Warmed soil microbial communities from the Hubbard Brook experimental Forest, New Hampshire - Hubbard Brook CCASE Soil Metagenome WRM 4... | ecosystem: Environmental > Terrestrial > Soil... | reverse complement strand
TATGGCCGAGGCGCAAACCGGGCACGTGAAGGGCGACATCTTTTCGTCCGGCCTCGGACCGCTGAACCTGCTGAATAAGGCGGGGTTTGCGGTCGCGCTCGATCCGCCGAATGCGGCGAACATCGTCTCGGCCGACCATCTCGCGCGATCCGATCCGGGTTATGGCAACGACCGGGTGTATCCGGGCCGGCGCCCGAAACGTGGCGTCGCACATCGCCGCAGTGCAATGACCGTCTCGATCCGGCGCCATCGTCTCCTCGCGATCGCGCTGGCGGCCACGGTCCTGGCCGTCGCGGGAGTTGTTCCATTCGTGCTGCAGGGCTCCCCTGCCCCGCGTTCCCCAGGCGCGAGTTCCTCTGCCCCGAGTTCCCATGCCTCGAGCGCCCCAGCCGCGAGTTCTCGTACCTCGAGTTCTCGTGCCCCGAGTGCTCGCGGCCCGAGTTATAGCCGTGTTGCCTCGCTGATCGATCTGCCAACTCTCGGCAACACCGACCCGTCGCTTGCCTTTAGCCCTTCTGGCGCGACATTGGCAGCCACCGGCGGCGACAGCATCGACCTCTGGAATGTCGCCACCCAGAAACTGACCGCCATCCTCAGGAGCAATAGCGGCTCGGTCGCCTTCAGCCCTGGTGGCACGACGCTGGCCACTGCCTTCGGCACCGGCGACATCTACCTCTGGAACGCAGCTACCAGAAGCCAGATCGCTACCCTCAACGACCCCAGCGGCGGGGGCGGGTTGTCGCTCGCGTTCAGCCCCGATGGCACGACGCTGGCCACCGCCGGCCAAAATGGCCGCACCTACCTCTGGAATGTCGCGACCAAGAAGGTGATCGCCACCCTCACCGACCCCAACCTGCATAGCGCGGAGTCCGTCGCATTCAGCCCAGACGGTGCGACAGTGGCCATCGGCAGCAGTAACGGTCGCATTTACCTCTGGAATATCGCCGCCAAGACGCTGACCGCCACCCTCACCGACCTAGCGGGCGCTTCCATATATTCGGTCGCGTTCAGCCCCAACGGCATGACACTGGCCGTCGGCGATACTGCCACTGGCAGTTATCTCTGGAATGTCGCCACCAGGACGATGACCGCCGCGCTCACCGACCCCAACGGCAGCGGCGTCAACGCGGTCGCGTTCAGTCCCGACGGCACGACGCTGGCCGTCGGCGACAACGACGGCCGCACTTACCTCTGGAATGTCGCCACCATTCAGCTGACCGCCACCCTCGCCGACCCCGACAACGAGAACGTGACCGCGGTTGCGTTCAGTCCCGACGGCACGACACTGGCCATCGGCCAGCTGAACGGCCGCGTCTACCTCTGGCATATGGGCTGATACTTACCGGTCGACGGCGCGAATGCGGTACCGATCGAAGTGCCGCCCAATTCGGCGCCGTCACCGTGATCCGCGAGTAAAGCACGGCACAGCACGGTCACGGCACCAGCCGCTCCACGGTGAGCTCGCCGTCGGCGAGGCGGGCGCGGAGGACCTTCTTGTCGAACTTGCCGACAGCGGTCTTCGGGATCTCCGCGACGAACGTCCAGTTCTCCGGCACCTGCCAGCGCGCCACCCGCGGGGCAAGGAAGTCCGCGAGCTCCTCGGGCTTGGCCTGCATGCCTGGCCGCAGCACCACGCTGGCCAGCGGTCGCTCGCCCCACCGCTGGTCCGGCATGCCGATCACCGCGGCCTCCTGCACGGCCGGGTGCGCCATCAGCTGGTTCTCCAGCTCAACCGAGGAGATCCACTCGCCGCCCGACTTGATGACGTCCTTGATCCGGTCGGTGATGGTGAAGAAGCCGCGGTCGTCGATCGTGCCCACGTCCCCGGTGCGCAGCCAGCCGTCATGAAACTTCTCCGGGGCAGGGTCCAGATGGTAGGACCCGGTGACCCACGGGCCGCGGACCTCGATCTCGCCCTCGCTTACCCCGTCCCACGGCAGCACCTCGTCGTTCTTGCCGACGATGCGCATCTCGACCCCGTGGATGACCCGGCCCGCGCGCATCCGCCAGTCCAGGTCCTCGGGTGTCCCCTCAGGCACGCCCGCGGGCGGCAGCGCTAGCCCGCCCACCGGGCTCATCTCGGTCATGCCCCAGCCCTGGATGATGCGCAGGCCGTAGCGGTCCTGGAGTCGCTCAAGCATTACCCTCGGCGCGGCGGCGCCGCCCGAGTTGCCAAGCCGCAGCGAGGACAGGTCGATCTCGTGAGTCTGCCCGTAGTCCAGGATCGCGTTCCAGATGGTCGGTACGCCCGCGGTGACAGTCGACCGCTCGGCGGCGATAAACGCGGTCAGGTGCTCGGGCTGCAGGAACGGCCCGGGCATGTGCAGCGTCGCGCCGGAAAGGAACGCCGCGTACGGCAGGCCCCACGCGTTGGCGTGGAACATCGGCACGATCGCCATCGCCCGGTCCGCCTCGGTGATGCCGAGCGGCGCCGCTATCGTCGCCATCGCGTGCAGGAAGGTGGACCGGTGCGAATACACGACGCCCTTCGGGTCCCCGGTCGTGCCGCTGGTGTAGCACATCAGCGCCGCGGCCCGCTCGTCCAGCTCGGGCCAGTCGTAGGACGGGTCCGAGGCGGCCAGCAGCTCGTCGTACCGCAGCACCCGGTCGCCCAGCGCCGAGGCATCTCCGGGACCGGTGACGATGAACGCCTCGACGGCCGGAAGCTCCTCGGCAATAGACGCCAGCAGCGGGACGAGCGTGTCGTCCACGATGATGATCCGGTCCCCGGCGTGGTTGGCGATCCTGGCAACTTGCGCGCCGGGCAGCCGGATGTTGAGCGTGTGCAGCACCGCGCCCATGGCGGGGACCCCGAAGTAGGCCTCGAGGTGTTCCTGGGTGTTCCAGCAGAACGTTCCGACCGGGTCGCCGGGCTTGATGCCCAGCCGCGCCAGCGCACCCGCAAGCCGCCCGGCGTTGGCCGCGACCTGCCGGTAGGACGCGCGGCGGGCGCCCGCCCCGGTCCAGGTCACGCACTCGCTGCCGCCGTATACGGCGGCGCCGTGCCGCATGATCGCGCCGATCGTGAGCGGAAAGTCCTGCATCGTGCTGCGGATCATCGGGCCCCATTCATACGCCGTTACAGCTGACCCTACTGGGCGGTACGGTAGGACGCGTCGCGGCCCGCGTCAATCGCCGGAAGGTGGAGGTCCAGGGGTGCCACATCAGATCGTCCTCGCCTCGCGGCCCGACGGGTGGCCGACCGCGGCCAACTTCGCGCTGACCGAGACGGACCGGCCGGACCTTGCCGACGGCCAGGTACGGGTCCGCAACCTGTTCATGTCGGTCGACCCGTACATGCGCGGCCGGATGAACGACGTGAAGTCCTACACCCCGCCGTTCGAGGTGGGCAAGCCGCTGGAGGGCGGCGCGGTCGGCACGGTCATCGAGACCCGCTCTCCCGACCTGGCCGTCGGCGACCTGGTCCTGCACATGCTCGGCTGGCGGGACGAGGCGGTGCTCGGCGCCAGGCACGCGCGCAAGGTGCCTGCGGTGCAGGGCCTGTCCCCGTCCGCCTACCTGGGCGTGCTCGGCATGCCGGCGCTGACCGCCTACGTCGGCCTGCTCGACATCGCCGCGCTGAAGCCGGGCGACGCCGTGTTCGTCTCCGGCGCGGCCGGTGCGGTGGGCAGCGTGGCCGGCCAGATCGCCAAGCTGAAGGGCGCCTCCCTGGTGATCGGCAGCGCAGGCAGCGATGACAAGGTTCGCTGGCTGACCGAGATCGGGTTCGACGTCGCGTTCAACTACAAGAACGCGCCGGTGCTCGACCAGCTCAGAAGCGCCGCGCCCGGCGGCATCGACGTCTACTTCGACAACGTGGGCGACGACCACCTGGACGCCGCCCTGTGGGTGCTCAACACCCACGGCCGGGTGGCCATGTGCGGCGCGATCGCCCGCTACAACGCCACCGAGCTCCCGCCCGGGCCCAGCGCCATCGCCATGGTCATCACCAAGCGGCTCACCCTGCGCGGCTTCATCATCACCGACCATCAGGACCGGCTGCCCGACATGATCGCCGAAGTCGGCGGCTGGCTCCGCGACGGCAAGCTGTCTTACCGGGAAACCGTCGTCGACGGCCTCGATCACGCCCCGGACGCCTTCATCGACCTGCTGCGCGGCGCCAACACGGGCAAGATGATCATCCGCCTCTAGTCCGCCGGGCCGCGTCTAATCCGCTGGGGCCGCTGGGGCCGCCGGGGCCTCGAGCTCGCGCTCGATCAGCGCCACCAGGTCCGGCCGGGCGCCGAGGCCCCATAGCACCTGCACAGGGATGCCGAGCCGCCGCGCCGCCTCGCCCACCACGGGCTGCATCATGTGCAGCGCCTCGGCCAGCCCCTCGTCCGGTGTGTATGTCGGCGGCAGGTCGTCGAGCGAAAGCTCGGCAGGCCGGCGGAACGCGCCGTCCCGCCCGGGCAGCCAGGCCTCGTCCTCCGCGAGGGAGCCGATCGAGGACTCGCGCCGCTCCCGGCTGGAGTCGCTGAACGACGGCATCACCGACCGCTCGACCGCGCCGGCCACAAGCCGGCGGTTCGGCGCGAGCAGCACGTTCCACACGTATTCCGACCGGACATGCGAGGGGTGCCGCAGCGCGAACTCCAGCCCGTCGATCGACGCCTCAGGATCGAACCCGTCCAGCCCGCGCTCGTTCCTCCCGAACTCCACGACGGTGACTACGTAGCCGAGCGCATCCGGGGTCCGGGCGCGCACCTCGACGGCCTGCCGGACCCCCATCCCGCGCAGCTGGGCGAGCCACGGGCCGTAGCCGTCGGCGGCGAACCAGGCCGCCGGGTTGCCGTCGAAGTAGCTCTCAAGCTCCCTGCTCCGCTGGTACAGGCCGGGCGGCGGCATCAGCCGCTGCTCGCCGGTGGCGGCGTTCTCCCCGATGAGGAACGTGGTCTGCCGGAGCCTGTCGAGGAGTTCGGCCCGCGGTCCGGCGGCGGCATCCTCAAGCGCCAGCATCACGGCCTCGAGGTCGGCGGCGTGCCGGGCCGGGTCAAGCTCCGCAACCTCCAGGCCGTCGTAGCGCGGCAGGATGAGCTCGAGCACCTCCGCCATGACATCCGGCCGGGCCAGGCCGAGAGCCTCGAGGAACGGCCGGGCCACGGGGGAGTCCGCCACCGCGCGCCGAACCGTAGGCAGGCTGGTCACCAGGCCGGCGGCACCTGGCAGGTACACCACCGGGCGCCCATCGGCGTCGAACGGTGCTACCTGGGCGCCGTCCTCCAGCCGGATGATCGGCGCCGCCCGCGCCGCGCCGGGCGGCTCATCGTCGAACCGGGCCGCCCGCCACAGCGCGGCATGCGCGAACAGGAAGCCATAAAACGAAACGATCCACTCATCGGGCTGCGCCCGCAGGAACTCGCCGGTCAGGTCCGCCACCAGGCCCGGGGCCGTGACCTCGTCGATGCCGAGCTCGTCGTGCAGGTACCGCCACAGCGCGGGGTACGAGGCGACCGCCTCATCCGCGAAGGAAACCGGCTCCCCGTACAGCGCGCCGAGCTGATCAGGTCCGAGCAGCCCGCGCAGCTCCGCGTCCTGTGCCAGCCGGAGCGAGCCGGCCGCGGCATAGCCACCCCCGGCCACGGGGATGAGCGCCTCGCTCGCCAGGACCTCCCGCACCGCCGCCCACACCGGCTCAAGCAGCGAGCCAGCCGGGAACCGTGAGGCATCCAGCGGCATGGCAGCCAGCACCGCGGCCGAGAGCAGGCCGTCGTCGCGAAGCGACCGCAGCACCCCGACAAGCAGCGCGGCCGTCTCGCGCGCCAGCGCCTGGTTGGCCGGATCGTGCTCTGGGACGTTGTCCCTGGCGGGCGTGGTCCGGTACGGGCCCTGGACGAGGAAGCCGAGGAAGGTCTCCTTCTCGGTCGGGAAGACGACGGTCAGCGGCGACCGGTCGCACCCAACGATCCGCCCGTCCTGCACCAGGAACGCGACCTCGACAGGCCGCCCGACGCCCTCCACCCGCCGCGACCAGACCAGCCATTCCTCGATCCGCCGCCCCCGAGCCAGCCGCACCCGGCGCGGCGTATCAGCAACCACCGACCGGGTAAGAACCGCACCCTCGCCGACGCTCAGCCGCCCGATGTTCGTCAGGAACAGCAGGATCCCCGGCCGCAGCGCGTCCAGCGCCGTGCCGATCTCCGCCGACGCCGTCGCCTCCGGCACCGCGTCATGGTCGAACGGGAACACGAACAACGTCCCAGGCAGATCCCGAACCGGCGGCACGGCGAACGGCCGGACGTAGGACTCGATCCCGAAGGCCTCGTCGCCGCTGTAGATCCGCGGGCTCTTCGTGTACGCGTACACCGACTTGAACCCGATGCCGAACTTCCCTATCGCGGTGAACTCAAGGCTCTTCCCGCTCTGCCCGACGCCGCACACCCCCCGCACGTCGGCCTCGGTGAAAGGCCGCCCGTCGTGCCGCACCTCGAGCCGGTCGGGGAACAGCGAGAAGGCCAGCTCGGTCGCGCCCGCGTCCTCGGCGTTCTGGATCAGCTCGAAGATGAAGTGAGTGCGCTCGCTGTACAGCTGCCCGAGCAGGTCAAGCACGGCCGTGTCCCAGCCGTACCGCGCGATGTTCTCCTCGCGGATCTTCTCATAGTCGGCCGGCACGCCTCAGACGATAGCGCGGCCGCCCGGCCCGAGCCGCCGTCAGGCGACGGCGCGGCCGTCAGGCGACGGCGCGGCCGTCAGGCGACGGCGCGGCCGTCCGGGCCGAGCCCGAGCCCGAGCCGCAGCTGCAGCCACAGCAGCAGGCGCTCGTCGGGGTCGCCGAGGGCGAACCCGGCGATCTGCTCGGCGCGGGCCAGCCGGTACCTGCAGGTATTGGGGTGCACGTTGAGCCGCCGGGCTGCCGCGGCCACGTCACCGCCCGCGTCAAGGTAGGCCAGCAGGGTGCCGGCATACACGGTGCCGTGCGCGGCGTCGTGGGACAGGATGGCCGGCCCGGCGCCCTCCCGAAGCCGGGACACGGACGCCAGCGCGGCGCCGATCTCGGCCAGCGTCGCGCTGGCCCGTACCTCCTCGATGGCGGCCACGGACGGCCCGTCCGGCCTGCCGGCCAGCACCCGCAGCACCAGGTCGGCATCCAGCCGGGATCGCGCCGCGAGCCGCAGCCCGTCGACCCGCGCGCCAAGTCCGGCGCGCACCGGCAGCCGCAGCGCAGACGTCGCCCGGCGCGCGATGTCGGCGACCAGGTCACGGTGCGCCCTTCCGGCCTGGCGAAAGGGCAGCAGCGCGTACACGGTGCCGTCGACAAGCGCGCAGCCGTGCCGCCCGTACTGCGCCTCGCAGTGCAGGCTGACCAGGTCGGTGAACCGCAGCGCGGCATGCGCAGCGAGAGCGTCGTCAACTGATACAGGGGCCACGATGAACGCCGCCACCGCGACCGGCGCGTCCGCGTCAAGGCCCAGCTGAGGCGCCACAAGCGGCGCGCTCGCCGGGTCGGCGAGCAGCCGCCTGAGCAGGTCGGCGCGCTGCCGCCTGGCCTGGTCGGCGGCGGTGCGGACGGCAAGCAGGTGCAGGGCGGCAAGACCGGCCGCCTCGGCAAGCGCCCGATCGGCCTCGGAACCCAGCTCACCCAAGGGGTCGACCACCCAGATCGACCCGAGCAGCTCGCTCCCGGCCCGGACGGCGATCGCCAGCCGCGGCATGCTGCCCGGCCCCGCCGTGAACCTGCACACACCCGCCGTCCGTGCGAGCTCGCGGTACTGCGCCTCGTTGACGGGCAGGTAAGGGACCAGCAGGCCGAGGATGCCCTGCCGCCGGTCCTCGTCGATCGGCTGGTCGGGCAGCGTGGAGTAGGCGAGGATCCGCTGGTTCGGGTCCTCGATCGCGGTCGCCCCGCCGACCAGCAATGCGATCGCGTTGGCCAGGGCGAACAGGTCCCCCAAAGCAGGCGCGGCGCCGCCGGGGCCCGAACGAGCGATGGCCGCGAGTGCCGAGGACACCAGCGCGTCCAGATGGTGCCAGGCCATCTCCTCCTCCGCGGTCAGCAGCGCGAGCCCGGCCTGCGCCGCAGCCGCCGCCAGGTCGGTGACCTGTTCCCCGTACCTCTTGACCACCAGCCCCGTGTGCCCGGCCTCCGCCGCCCGCATGACAAGGTCCACGGCCTCGGCGCCCGAAGGCCGCAGCCCCACGGCGAGCAGCAGCGCGTGCCGCACCGCGGGCAGGTCCGCCCGCGGCTCGTAGATCAGCACCCCGGACACGGGCGACCCGGGGACACCGGCGACCAGGCGCAAAGGCGCCGGTCCCAGCGCGTCGAGCAGCCGCCCGAGGACAGGAATCGCCATTAGCCAAAACTACAGCTATTAGGCCAATTTTCTGGCCATCTGGCTAAGCAACGCCGATACAGACCAATCCCACACTGGCTACAGCGCGATCCGGCAGAAGGGACACATCGATGAGTGAGACCGCCTCCGCACCCGCCAGGAGCACCGCCAGCCTGCGAAGAGACGTGGGGCTGCTCCCGCTGTTCATGGTCTCGGCGGGCTCGGTCATCGGGTCCGGCTGGCTGCTCGGCACGCTGAACGCGTCCGAGGCGGCCGGCCCCGCCGCGATCATCTCCTGGGTCATCGGGGCGATCCTGCTGATCGGCATCGCGCTGGTATACGCCGAGCTCGGCGCCGCCTACCCGATATCGGGCGGCACAGCCAGGTTCACCTGGATCCACACCGGGACCCTCGGCGGGTTCTTCTGCGGGACCTTCTCCTACCTGCAGGCGGTCGCGATCGCGCCGATTGAGGTGGAGGCCTCGATCGGGTACCTGAACGCCAAGTGGTGGCACGGCCTGCTGAACTCGCAGTCCCTGCTCACCGGCAAGGGCCTGGCCGTCGGCGTGGCGGCGATGTTCCTGTTCACCGCGCTGAACCTGCTGGGCGTCAAGTGGATGGCCGAGGGCAACACGATCGCGATGATCTGGAAGATAGCCGTGCCCGTCCTGACCATCATCCTGATCGTGTCGCAGGTCTTCCACGGCTCGAACTTCACCGCGGGCGGCGGGTTCATGCCGTACGGCGTGAAGGGCGTGTTCGTGGCGCTGCCGCTCGGCGTGATCTTCGCCCTGGAAGGCTTCGAGCAGGCCGCCCAGCTGGCCGGCGAGGCGCGAAACCCGAAGCGGGACATCCCGCTGGCGGTGGTCGGCTCGATGCTGATGGGCGCCGCCCTGTACATAGCGCTGCAGGTCTGCTTCATCGGCGCGCTGAACCCGCACAACGTCGCGCACGGCTGGGCCAGCCCGTTCGGCAACGCGGGCGCGTTCGGCCCCTACTACACGCTGGCCACCTCGGTCGGCCTCGGCTGGCTGGGCTACGTGCTGATCGTCGACGCGCTGATCTCGCCAGGCGGCACCGGCCTGGTCTACCTGGCGACCACCTCGCGGCTGTCCTACTCGCTGGCCAGGGTCCGCTTCCTGCCGCCGGTCTTCAGCGGCATCGACAGGCGCGGCGTCCCGTGGTTCAGCATCGTCTTCGGCGGCGCATTCGGCTGCCTGCTGTTCCTGCCCTTCGGCGGCTGGGCCAAGCTGGTCGGGGCCATCACCGCCGCGTCGTCCTTCATGTACAGCTACGCCCCGGTGGCGGCGGTCTGCCTGCGCAAGAGCGACCCCGACCGGCCGCGGCCTTACAAGGTCCCCGGCCTGAACATCATCGCGCCGTTCAGCTTCGTGGTGTCCGGCCTGATCATCTACTGGAGCGGCACGTCGAACGTGGTCAAGCTGGACCTGGCGGTGCTGTTCTTCCTCGTGCTGTACTTCGTCGCCCGGCTGGTTGACCCGAACCAGACGCCGATCGACTTCAAGGCCGGCGCCTTCAGCCTGCCGTGGATCATCGGCCTGACGGTCTTCTCGATCTTCGGCGGCAGCTACGTCGGCGGCTATCCGAGCGTCTTCGGCATCAAGATCAGCCACCACATGCCGTTCTGGTGGGACGTCGCCGCGGTGTCGGTGTTCAGCCTGATCGTCTACTACTACGCTATCCACAGCCGTCTCAGCCCCGAGCGGGTCGTCACCCACGTCAGGGACGCCGTCTCCGACGCCCAGCAGGAAGACGCCGACCTGGGCCTCGCCGAGCATGTCTGACCCGCTGGAGGCACCCGTGCCCACCACCGCCGCCGAGCTGCTCGGCCTGTTTCCCCCCGGCTCGCGCCTCGACCCCGACGGCGAACTGGTGGTGGGCGGGTGCCGGCTGGCCGACCTGGCCGCCGCCTGGGGCACCCCGCTATTCGTCATCGACGACGAGGCCATCGGTGCCCAGGTCCGCCGGTTCCGGCAAGCCCTGGAGCTGAACTGGCCGGGCGCCCGGATGGTCTGGGCCTCCAAGGCCTTCCCGTGCACCGCCGTCTACCGGCTGATGGCGCAACAGGACATCGGCGTGGACGTGGCCGGCGGGGGAGAGCTCGTGATGGCCCTGGCCGGCGGGGTCGACCCGGCCCGCATCGTGATGCACGGCAACGCCAAGACCACCGCCGAGCTGACGATGGCGACCGAAGCCGGGGTCGGCCTGATCGTCATCGACAACACCGACGACATCGACCGGCTAGAGGCCCTGGCCAGCGCCAGCGCCAGCGCCGGCACCGGCACCGGCACCGGCTCCGGCGCCGGCACCAAGAACGCTAAGAAGCAGCCGGTCCTGATCCGGGTCATCCCGGACGTGAAACCCGACACCTACGAGGCGGTTGCCACCGGCCAGGCCGGATCCAAGTTCGGCCTGCCGATACCCGCAGCCCGGGCCGCCATCGAGCGGCTGCGCCGCAGCAAGACGCTCCGCCTGGACGGCCTGCACGCGCACATCGGCTCCCAGATAATGTCCGCCGAGCCGTTCGCGCGAGAGGTCGAGGCCATCGCCGCCCTAGGCGAGTTCGGTGTCTACAACCTCGGCGGCGGCCTCGGCGTCCGCTACACCTACGATGACCACCCGCCCACCCCGCAGGAGTGGATCGCCGCCCTGACCGACGCCGCGAAAAGCCACCTCCCACCCGACGCGCAGCTCATCATCGAGCCAGGCCGCAGCCTGGTCGCCCCCTTCGGCGTGACCGTCTACCGGGTGGTCTCTGTGAAGGGAGAAGACCCGCGCTTCGTGGCCGTCGACGGCGGGATGGCCGACAACATGGAGGTCGCCCTGTACGGCCAGCGGTTCGAGGCCACCGTGACCAGCCGCGTCGGCGGCGGCTCCGCGGTGGAACTGGTCGGCCGCCACTGCGAATCCGGCGACCGGCTGATCAGCGGTGTCCCCCTGCGCGACCCCCGCCCCGGCGACCTGGTGGCCGTCGCCGTCACCGGCGCCTACTGCTACACCCTGGCCAACAACTACAACGGCGCCCTGCGCCCGCCGGTGGTCTTCTGCCACGCCGGCCGCCCCGAGCTGGCCGTCCGCCGCGAGACCTACGACGACCTCCTCGCCCGCGACATCAGTCCGGATTGACCAGGCCGCGGATCGCGTTGCTGATCGGCTTGCCCTGGAAGCGCAGCCAGTGCATGCCGGCCACGTCCAGGATGGCCCAGTTGCTGTGCTCGGCGCCGTCGCGGTCCATCCCGGTGATCTCGATGACGCCGCGGCCCAGGTCGACCCGTCGCTGGTAGCCGATATGCAGGTGGCCGTGCATCAGCCAGCGCGGCTCGACCGCGAGCACGACCTCCCTGAGCAGGCCGTGGTGCGCCTCGCTGCGCCGCAGGTCGGCCGCCGACCACGACGGCGGCGAAGGAGGGAACGAGTGCGAAACGCCTGCCGGACAGTCGTGTGTGACCATAACGTCGGCGTGCCCGGCGTCGATGACCGCCCCCGCCTGCCGCCAGGTGATCTCCTCCTCCGGCCACCAGTTCACACCCGCGGTGCGCAGCGCGCGGTCGACGCTGACCGCGCCGCCGAGGGCGAGCCATTCCCGCCCGTGCCAGCGCCACCGGTACCCCCGCGGCAGGTGCCAGATCCTGTCCGTCACCGGCGAACGCCCGTCCGGCCCCGGCTGCAGCCGGGCGAGCTGGCTGAAGTCCTCGTGGTTCCCGTCCACGAACCACAGTTCGGCGTCCGCGTCCGCCAGCGCACCGGTCACCGCGGCCAGGTAGTCCTGCCCGTCCGGTCCCGGCCAGATCCCGAAGTCGCCGAGGTGCACGATGACCCGGGGCCCCGGAGGCAGCAGCCCGGCCATCTTGCGCACCGCCCGCGTCGCCCATTTCGTGTCGCCGTGCCAGTCGCCCGCCACGCCGATGCGGTCCGGGCTGCCGGTCACGAGTTCTCCACACGAGTCAGCGGGGTCAGCGGCGCAGCAGGTACTCCCAGCCCGCCTGGATCTGGCCGTCCGACCATACCTCGGCGCGCTTGGCCACGGTGTCCGCTTCGCCGCCCCAGCGCCGCAGCGGCCCGGCCGACATGGCGTCAAGCTGGGTCCGGCAGGCGCGGTCGAGCAGCACCGCGGTCATCACCGCGGTCGGCGTGTCCGGCCCGACGGCCACCAGCCCGTGCTGCGGCATCAGGCACGCGCGCGCCTCGCCGAGCGCCGAAGCAAGCGCCGCTCCCAGCCCGGGCGTCGCGATCAGCCCGCCGGTCAGCGTGAACCGGGGCAGGTCCGGGTAGCAGAACAGCGATCCGGCATGATCCAGCGGCCGCAACGGCGCGTCAAGCGCGCTGAACGCGTTGGCCGCCGCCGAATGCGTGTGCACCACCGCGCCGACGTCCGCCCGGACCGCCATGATCCCGGTGTGGATGAGGTACTCGATGTGCCGTGGCCCGGTGCCGTCCAGCACCTCGCCGTCGGGGCTGACCAGGAGGATCTTGCTCGCGTCCACCTCCTCGAGCCCCCACCCCGCGCCCTTCATCCACACGCCGCGGCCGCCGGGATCGCGCACGCTGGCGTGCCCCCACACCATGTCGGCCTGCCCGGCGGCGGCCAGCGCCTGGCAGGCGAGCGCGGCAAGCACCACGGCCCCGGCGGCGTCCGCGGGCTGATAGCTCACCGGTCACTTATACCGCATGGCCCGGCGCGGGCCTACGCTCGGATCCAGGGAGGCGATCCAGGGAGGCGACATGACTGCCACGCAAGCACAGGGTGCCGAGGCCGAGCAGCGGCTCTACCGCGACTTCGCGGCCGAGCACCTGTCTCCGCTGTGGACGGCGCGCGAGGAGCTGATGCCGTTCCACCCCGCGCCGAAGGCCCGCCCGCACGTGTGGCGCTGGTCCGTCCTGCACCCGCTTGCCGAACGCGCGGCCGACCTCGTCCCGGTCGGCCGGGGCGGCGAGCGGCGCGCGATCGCCCTGGCCAACCCCGGGTTCGGCGGGCTGCCGTACGCGACGCCCACGCTATGGGCCGCGATCCAGTACCTCGGGCCGGGGGAGGAGGCGCCCGAGCATCGGCACACCCAGAACGCCTTCCGGTTCGTGGTCGAGGGCGAGGGCGTGTGGACGGTGGTGGACGGCGATCCGGTGGCGATGCGGCGCGGCGACTTCCTGCTCACCCCCGGCTGGTCCTACCACGGCCACCACAACACCTCAGGCGCGCCGATGGCCTGGCTCGACGGGCTGGACATCCCGTTCGTGCACGGCACGGACAGCGGCTTCTTCGAGTTCGGCCCCGACCAGCTGACCAGCCGCGCCACGCCCGCGATCTCACGTTCCGAGCGCCTGTGGGCTCACCCGGGCCTGATCCCCGTAGCGGCCGCGGCACCCAAGGCACCCAAGTCGCCGCTGGCCGCCTACCGCTGGGAGCACACCGACGCCGCGCTCCGCGACCAGCTGGAGCTTGCCGACGAGGGCCACCCGGGCGTGGCGGAGCCGGGCCACGCCGCGGTCAGGTTCACCAACCCCGCGACCGGTGACGACGTGATGCCGACGATCCGGGCGGAATTCCACCGGCTGACGGCCGGGACGGTCACCGCGACCCGGCGCGAGGTCGGCTCGAGCGTCTGGCAGGTCTTCACCGGGTCGGGCACCGCGGTCGTGGACGGCACCGAGCACGGGCTCGGCCAGGGCGACCTGCTTGTCGTCCCGTCCTGGTCGTCCCTGCGCCTGGCGGCCGGCGAAGGGACGCTGGACCTGTTCAGGTTCTGCGACACGCCCATCTTCGAGCGGCTGCACCAGGACCGGGTGCTGACGGAGAGCTGACGTGGACGTCCTGGTCGTCGGCGGCGGCATCGGCGGCCTGGCCGCCGCCCTTGCCCTGGCCAGGGACGGGCACCAGGTCCGGGTGCTCGAGAAGGCGGCGGAGTTCGCCGAGCTCGGCGCGGGGCTGCAGTTGGCACCGAACGCCACCAGGGTGCTCCGCCGCCTCGGCGTGCTTGACCAGGTCCTTGCCGCCGGGGTGCGTCCCAGGCGGCTGGTGCTGCGCAGCGCGCTGACCGCGGCCGAGCTGACCGCCCTCGACCTGGGCGACGCGTTCCAGGCCAGGTACGGGGCGCCCTACCTGGTGATGCACCGCAGCGACCTGCTGACGATCCTGTTCGACGCGTGCGCGGCCGCCGGGGTCCGGCTGACGCCGGCCAAGGACGTGCAGGCCGTGGCCGACGGCGCGGACGCCGTGTCCGCCTGCTGCGCTGACGGCACGCAGTACCAGGCCGACGCGGTAATCGTCGCCGACGGACTGCATTCGCTGCTGCGCCGCATGTTCACCGGCGACGAGCCGATCTGCTCCGGGTTCGCCGCCTACCGGGGCACGGCCCGCGCCGACCTCGTGACGGCCCGGTCCGGGATGGACGAGGTGGTGGCCTGGATCGGGCCCGACCTGCATTTCGTCCAGTACCCGCTGCGTGCAGGCGAGGTCTACAACCAGGTCGCGGTGTTCCGCAGTCCGCGCTACCTGGCCGGCCTCGACGACAGCCAATGGGGCGGCCCTGACGAGCTCGACGAGGCCTTCTCCGCCTGCTGCCCGCAGGTCCTTGCGGCGATGGAGTTCTTGTGGCGTGACCGCTGGTGGGCCATGTATGACCGGGAGCCGCTGCCCGGCTGGTGCCGGGGCCGGGTCGCCCTGCTCGGTGACGCCGCGCACCCGATGCTGCAGTACCTGGCCCAGGGCGCCTGCCAGGCCATCGAGGACGCCGACGCGCTGGCCCGCGTGCTCGCCGATGGCCGCGGCGCGGTCGAAAAATCGCTCGCCGAGTACCAGCACCTGCGCGCCCCGCAGGCCATGCGGGTGCAGCGCACCGCCAGGACCTGGGGCGACATCTGGCACGTGGACGGGGTCGGCGCGCTGCTGCGGGACGAGCTGTTCCGGCGGCGGCCCGCGGACGATTACGGTTACACCGACTGGCTCTTCGGTACACCCGCGCGTTGACACCCGTCAACCCTTTCGTTTACCGTCGTTTGTCGCGTGTCAACAATTCCCAGGGGGCCGAGCATGCTGCGTGTGCCCGTGATCAGGCCGGGGTCGCTGTCCGGCCCCGACGGCGCCCGCCGCTCGCCGGTCGAGATCATCGCCACCATGGGCTCGTACCTGACCCGCACCCAGGCCGCCGAGGTGTCCGGGCTGCGGGCCGGCCCGTTCGGCCGCTGGGCCGACGGGGTCACCGCGATGCGCGGGGACTGCGCGTCCTACGCCCGGTACTGGCAGGATCACAACGACCGCATAACGGGACAGGACGGCCCGCTGTGGGTGGTGCTCGGCGACTCCACCGCGCAGGGCCTCGGCGCGTCAAGTCCGCACGGCGGGTACGTCGGCCAGGTCCTTGACGACCTGCGGCAGCGCACCGAACTCCCGTGGCGCGTCCTCAACCTCTCCGTCTCAGGCTCGCTGATCAGGGACGTCATGCATCACCAGCTGTCCAGGCTGCCCGATCGCCCTGCGCTGGTGACCTGCGGAATCGGCGTCAACGACATCCTGTACACCGGCCCGGGCAAGCTGTTCGCCGACCTGCGCTCGCTGATCGCCGCCGTTCCCGACGGGACCGTCCTGCTTGACCTGCCGGTGCCCGCGGGCTGCTGGGGCTTCCTCGGCCGGGCCAGCGTCCCCTACGTGACCCGGATCAACCGCATCCTGCACGAGTGCGCCGTCGCCCGCGGCCTGCCGGTCGCCGAGGTCTCCGCGCACTTCCAGCCGCCGTGGACCGGCAAGTTCGCCTCGGATTATTTCCACCCCAGCCAGCTCGGCTACCGCGACTGGGCTCGCGCCCTGCAAGCCGCCCTGCCCATTTAAAGTCAAAATCTTTCTTTTTATCCCGAACGTGCCGTGGTGCCCGTCCCGCCACCGCCGCACTCCCGCACGGAAATTGACTGGCCGTCCCGTCACGCCAGGGGTTACCCTGGCACCATGGCTCACCTGCTTCTTACCGGGCCGCGCTGAGAGGATCCAGTCAGCGCGGCAGCCCCTCATGTCCGAGGGGCTTTTTCATGTCCGCAGCAAGAAGCAGGAGAGCCCCATGGACACCGACCCGCCCCCTCCGCCCCGATTCCGCTACGACGCCCGCCTAGCAGGCGAGATAGAACTGCGCTGGCAAGCCCGCTGGGACCGGGACGGCACCTTCCAGGTCACCACCCCCGCGCCGGGTACCCCCAAGTTCTACCTGGTGGACATGTTCCCCTATCCCAGTGGCGCCGGACTGCACGTCGGGCATCCCCTGGGCTACATCGCCACGGACGTCTTCGGCCGTTACCTGCGGATGACCGGGTACCAGGTGATGCACCCGTTCGGCTTCGACACGTTCGGGCTGCCCGCCGAGCAGTACGCGATCGAC
>Ga0209169_10001081_pt1 | contig 16659 bp, 10 predicted proteins | sample HubBroMetageWRM4_FD_188346 | JGI IMG/M metagenome (GOLD analysis project Ga0209169, IMG submission 188346) | Warmed soil microbial communities from the Hubbard Brook experimental Forest, New Hampshire - Hubbard Brook CCASE Soil Metagenome WRM 4... | ecosystem: Environmental > Terrestrial > Soil... | reverse complement strand
ACAAACATTTTGATCCTGCACTCGACTTCCTGATGTCGGTCCGCTGCTTCCTGCATCTTCGTTATCAACGAGACGATAATCTCCTGTCCTGGGAAGCCCAGGAAGAAGCGGCCAAGCGTGGAATCGGCGTATATGAAGGTCATGCAGTCTCGGCGGCGGATTGGATGCGGATTTATTTTGGCCATGCCCGCTCGATTCAGCGAACCGCAACGCAATTGCTGGAAGAGATTCCGGCGGCGTGGTCTTCGCTCTCACGGCACTTTCAACATTTGCGGGAGCGAGTATCGGATACCGACTTCTCCGTGGTGGATGGACTGATTTTCCTTCGCCAGGGTTCGGCCGTACAAGATCCCGAGGTATTGCTTCGTCTTTTTCATTTTTTGTCGGTTCACGGATTACGGCTGAGCGCCACTACGGAATACAAGATTGAACAGGTCCTGCCGTCGGTGGCGGCTACGCCACCAAGAGGGGCGGAGCTGTGGCTTTATTTGGGAGAAATACTGACGCAACCGCACGCCGCCCACGCTTTGCGCGCCATGCACGCGCTGCGGCTGCTGACCCTACTGTTGCCGGAGTTGAAGACGATCGACGCGCTCGTGGTGCGAGATTTCTACCATCGCTTCACGGTCGACGAGCATTCTTTTTTAGCCATCGAAAGCCTGCATCGGTTGCGGCAATCGCATTCGGAATGGGAAAAGCAGTATGCGGAAATTCTCAACGAACTCGAACAACCAGAGTTGTTGTATCTAGCTCTTTTGCTTCACGACACTGGCAAGGGTGTTCCTTCCGACAACCACGTTGAGGGCAGCGTGGCCATCGCGGAAGAATGCCTGGAGCGTCTGGATCTGGAGCCATCGGAAAGCGAGACCATACTCTTTCTGATTGCCAATCACCTGGAAATGTCTTCTGCACTTCGCCGCGACATTTTCGATTCGGCTACGGTTGCTTCGTTTGCGGACAAAGTGGGCACACCCGAACGTCTGAAGATGCTCTGCCTGTTCACTTACGCCGACATCAAGGCGGTCAATCCGGACGCGCTGACTCCGTGGAAAGCGGAGAACATCTGGCAGTTGTACATTGCAGCCACAAACCAACTGAACCGCAACGTGGACCAGCGACTGCACCCGGACGCGGATCTCGACGACGAGAAAATCTTTCGCCTGCGCACTCTGGCTCCAGTCGCGGGCATGAAGGTAAAAGCTTTTCTCGAGGGATTACCGCAGCGCTACTTGAGAACTTACGCTGCAAACGAGGTGTTACATCATCTAGAAATGGCGGAGGCGCTGGGAAAACATCCCATTCAGGTCGACTTGAGGCGTGGGCGCCATTGGTTCGAACTCACCCTGGTGACGAATGATCGCCCATTTCTCTTCGGTCGAGTGGCGGGAACTCTAGCCGCATGGGGCATGAACATTGTGAAGGCTACAGCTTTCTCGAACCAGGCGGGAACCGTCGTGGACACATTTTATTTCACCGATCGCTTCCGGACCCTCGAACTCAATCTTTCAGAATGGGAGCGCTTTAAGAACGGCGTGACTGGTGTTTTGACGGGACAGACCGATCTGGAACGGATGCTGAAGAGCCGCATGCAAGCGGAGGAAAAAAGAACCACGCCCAAAGTAAAGATCAAAACCTCGATTCAGTTAGACGATCAATGCTCATCCAGCAGCACCTTGGTGCAGGTGGTCACGCAAGACCGTCCGGGACTTTTGTACACAGTCGCGTCTTGCTTCGCGCATCACAAGTGCGACATCGAAATTGCCCTTATCGACACCGAAGGCCAGATGGCGATTGATGTCTTCTATCTCACCGCCAACCGCAAGAAGCTTACGCGCGGCCAGTTAAAACAAGTGGAAAGCGCATTGACAGAGGCGTTGCAGAGCCCGTCCTAGGGAAGTCCGTTTGTCCCGAAAGCCCCTGTCCGTTGCGGGTTTTGACGCTGCCCCAAAAAAGTCATTGCCGTCATCGAAATTCTTGATTGTACTTTCCTGCCCCTGCGAAGGTACACAATGTAACGTGACCGAGAGTTTCGTTCCCGTCGATCACGATGCCTGCGGTGTGGGGTTCGTGGCCCAGCTTGGTAGTCCAGGTTCACGCGAAGTCGTGGAGCGGGCGCTTGAAGCGTTGCGTCGCCTGGGTCATCGGGGCGGGCTGGACGCCGATGGTAGGAGTGGCGACGGCGCTGGTCTGCTCACGGCCATTCCTGACCGCTTTGTTCGGAACTGCGCGCGGGAAGCGGGATTCGAGTTACCCTCCGTATACGGATTGGGAATGGCCTTCTTGTCCGCCGGGCATGAGGATGCTGCGCACGACTTGATCGGCGAGCTGGCCATGAGCCGAGGTCTGCGATTGTTGGGATGGCGCACGGTGCCGACCGATCCCTCGATCGTTGGTCCGCGTGCACTGGATACTATTCCCGTCATCCGGCAATGCTTTTTCGATCCGGTGGAACAATCCGTCGACCTCGAAGGAAATCTCTTTGCGCTGCGCAAGGAGGTTGAGTCCCGGGCTCCAAACGGAATTTATTTCTGCTCGCTGTCCTCGCGAACGGTTGTCTACAAGGGACTCCTGACTCCAGAACAATTGCCAGCGTTCTATCCCGATCTGGCGAATGCGAACTTTGTAAGTCCCTTCGCAATCTTTCACCAGCGTTATTCGACCAACACAAATCCTAGCTGGTCGCTGGCACAGCCCTTCCGTTGCGTCGCCCACAACGGCGAAATCAATACCATCAGCGCAAACCGGCGATGGCTGCGCGCCAAGGAAACAACTCTGCGCCGGGAACTCGGCCTTCCCGCGACGGTGCGATTGCTTGAGGATCGTGTGAGCGATTCAGCAAGCTTTGATAATGGCCTCGAAATCCTTCTGCGTCGAGGTTACAACCCAACCGCTGCCATGTGGCGCATGGTTCCTCCCGCGCACAAGACCGGCTCCGAAGCAGGTTCGGAGCTTCAATCTTTTCTTGCCGCTCATGCCCGTGAGCAAGAGCCGTGGGATGGCCCCGCCGCGCTGATCTTCACCGATGGCTTCACCGTGGGAGCCAAGCTCGACCGCAATGGTTTGCGTCCGCTGCGCTACACGCTGACCTCGGATGGTTTGCTCGTAGCCGGTTCAGAAGTGGGTATCGCCGACTTGCACGACAAGGAGGTGATTGAACGACAACGGTTAGGCCCGGGCGAAATGCTGATGGTCGACCCGGTGAAGGGTAAGTTTCTCCGCCCAGGGGAAAATCCAGAGCTTGGTAACTGGCGCGAGTTTGTTTCTGGTGGTGATGCAGAGCGAATCAGTTCTACGGAGCAAGTCTCGGTCGGCTCGTCGTCCGATGAGAAAAAAGTCCTGGCCGCGCTAGGCTGGAGCGAGGATCAGTTCCGCTTGCTTTTTCAACCGCTCGTGCAGAATGGCCAGGAAGCCGTATGGAGTATGGGTGACGACGGCCCCCCCGCGTTCTTGTCGAGCATGAGGCGTCCGCTTTGGGAGCACTGCAAGCAGCGTTTTGCACAGGTTACGAATCCGCCCATCGATCCTCTGCGCGAAACTCACGTGACGTCGTTAGATGTTCATTTAAACGAAACTCTATTACTGCCTTCTCCATTACTGGATCACGGGCAATTGCAAGTGATCCGGGAAAAGCTGCAGCCGGTTCAGCATCTTGATTTCACATTCCCCATTGCCGATGGAATTGAGGGCGCGAAAAACGCTCTGGAATTCGTCGAGAAAATGGCGATTACAAGTGATGCCAAGCCCGGACTCGTCCTGCTGAGTGACCGCGGTGTCGATGCGAATCATTCGGCCATTCCCGCGTTGCTGGCGTTAGCCGCAGTCTGGAAGTCGATGGTGCAGGCCGGACGCTGGAACGTGCCTCTGATTATCGAGACGGGACAGGTCGTGGATACGCATCATCTGGCTTTGCTGATCGCAGCCGGAGCCAGTGCCGTCTTGCCCTATGCGGCGCTGGAGCAAGCTGCAAAGTTGCGAGCTGACGGCGTGGCGACATATCGCATTGCTGTGGAAAAAGGGCTGCGCAAGGTGACGGCGCGCATGGGCATTTCAACTATTGCCAGCTACCGCAACAGTCAGCTCTTCGAGACCGTAGGTCTCGATAAAGACTTTCGAGCACGCTTTTTTGAAGACGCCGGCGGCGCGGTCGGCGGCAAAGGACTCGACGAACTTCTCGAGGATTGCGTTGAGCGACATGCGGCGGCTTTTGGATCTCAGAATTCTGAATTACGAGATCTGGGCTTGTACCGCTTTCGCCGCGAGGGCGAACGTCACGCGACGTCGCCGGAATTAGTGCGGCGAATGCACAATTATATTAAGTTGCCGACCGAAGAGAACTATGAGGCATTCACCGAAGTCGCCGGAACAAGAAAACCCGTCGCCATTCGCGATCTCCTGGAGATCGCGCCTGCCACGCCCTTACCGGTGCAAGAAGTTGAATCGGACGCTTCGATACTCAGCCGTTTTAGCACGCAGGCCATGTCTCTCGGGGCCATTTCTCCGGAGACTCATCGGACCCTGGCTATCGCCATGAACCGGCTTGGGGCGCGGAGCAATACCGGCGAGGGCGGAGAAGATCCGGAAATCTATCGCGGGCGATCCGAAGCCAACAACCGGGTCAAGCAGGTAGCATCGGCGCGATTTGGCGTGACTGCGGAATATCTCGTGCATGCCGAGGAGCTAGAGATAAAGATTGCGCAGGGTGCAAAGCCTGGCGAGGGCGGACAACTCCGGCGGGTAAAGTGACGGCGTATATTGCGCGGCTGAGGCATTCGGTGCCGAACACGATGTTGATCTCGCCGCCGCCGCATCATGACATCTACAGCATCGAGGATCTGGAACAACTGATCTACGACCTGCGCGCCCTAAATCCGCAGGCGCGCATCGGCGTCAAACTGGTCTCCAGCACTGGCGTTGGGATTGTCGCTGCTGGGGTCGCGAAGGCTGGCGCGGACGTTATCACTATCAGTGGTCACGACGGTGGTACGGGTGCGTCTCCTTTGACTTCGATCAAGAACACGGGCATGCCTTGGGAGGTAGGACTTCGTGATGCCCACGGCTCTCTGGTGCGCGCCGGGCTTCGTCGGCGGGTTCGCCTGCGCGTAGACGGAGGATTCAAGTCTGGGCGCGACGTCATCATGGGGGCGCTGTTGGGAGCCGATGAATTCGGTTTTGGTACAGCCGCGCTACTCGCTCTCGGGTGCGTTATGGCGCGCCAATGCCACCTGAACACGTGTCCGGTGGGAATCGCGACGCAAGACGAAAAGTTGCGAATGCGGTTTACCGGCAAACCAGAGATGGTGGAGAGCTACTTCCGCGCGGTGGCTGCAGAGGTTCGAGATCTGCTAGCGGCTATGGGAGCTTGTTCTATCGATGCAATCGTGGGCGCATCCGAGCGGCTTCAGCCTCGAGACCCGAAAGCTCAGCGAGATTTGGCGGAACTGCTTGAACCGATCGGTGCGTCACCACAGACAGCTTTCGCACGCGAATCCGCGGGCGCTCTTCGAGTCGCCCTGAGCCGGACCCTCGAAGAGCGGGACATGAATCGGTCTTACAGCTTCCGTATCACCAACGCTGACCGTGCCGTCGGAGCACATTTGTCCGGCGAACTTCTGCGCCGGTGTTCCGCAGGAATCACGCCAGTCGATTACTACTTCATTGGAACGGCCGGTCAGAGTTTCGGTGCGTTTCTTATTTCCGGAATCAACCTGCGGTTGTTTGGCGAAGCCAACGACTACGTTGGAAAAGGATTGTCAGGAGGCAATATTGCCATCACTGCGGGACAGGAAGCCTGTTTGCGCGGAGACGTATTGGCTGGTAACACTGTGCTGTATGGCGCGACGAGCGGCGAATTGTATATTTCTGGACGAGCCGGGGAACGATTTGCAGTGCGCAACAGCGGTGCTTTGGCTGTGGTCGAAGGGGTCGGGCAACATGCGTGCGAATACATGACGGCAGGCGTAAGCGTTATTCTCGGCCCAGCGGGAATTAACCTCGGAGCGGGAATGACAGGTGGCCTGACCTACCTGCTGCGCGATTCCGCCAGCGGCCGCGTACATAACGAGCTGTCGGTCAGGATCGTCCCCATTGAACTCAACGAGGAGTTATGGCTGCGCCGCGTTCTTCGCAAGCACGTGCGTCTCACGGGAAGTCCACGCGCCGCGCAGTTGTTGCGCAGCGAAAAGCCGTTGCCCTTCAGCCGCGTCGAGCCCGTGTCCTTGCCATGTTCGACAGCTGAGACGTGGGACTCGATTCTAGCGCGCTTTGGGCGCCATAAACCGCCGACGTTCGATGTGTCACGGATCGTTCCAATCGATGGCCTGCCATCGTATCGCAACCAGCGGGCCGGTTTGGGGAATCGATAACCTTTTCCGCGTAAGCTATCTTGTCCGTCTTCGCTATAATCACAAACTACACATGGACTTCGATCAACTCGTCACGTTTCTGCAAGTCGCCAAACTCGGCAGCTTCTCGCGCGCAGGGCAGAAAGTCTTCCGCTCGCAATCGGCGGTGAGCAGCCAGATTCGATTGCTCGAACAGGAATACGGAGACAAGCTTCTCGACCGATCTGGAAAATCCGTAAGGCTTACCCCCGCTGGCAGGGTGTTGTTTGCATACTCAGAGCGGCTGCTGCGGTTGCGCGATGAGTCTTTGCTCGCGGTAGCCGATCAGGGCGCCACGCCCCGCGGCACCCTCTTAATCGGTGCCAACGAGGCTACCTGTCTTTACGTGTTGCCCGAAGTGTTCGCTGAATATTGCCGGCTCTACCCTGGAGTCCAAATCAGCATCTATCGCAACTTCAGTTACAAAATCATAGAGAAGTTGGAGAACGGCGCGATTGATGTGGGCATTGTTACCCTCCCCGTCAAATCTCCGAGCCTGAAGGTGCATTCGATTTTTCGCGACCAGCTCATGCTGATGGTTAATCCGCAAAATCCTTTGGCCAAGCAAAAGCAAGCGTCCGTCGCGGATATCGTTTCCCAACCGTTGCTGCTACCCAAGACTGGGTACAGTCGCAGGGTAATGGATAAGCTGTTCCGGCCGTATCGTGCAAATCTGCAGGTGAGGATGGAATTGCCCAGCATTGGGATGATTAAGAGCTTTGTCGCCGCGGGGTTAGGGGTTTCGCTCATCAGCACGAGCTTTGCCCGCGACCAGGTGCTGGCAGAACGAGTGAAACTAATTCCGCTCCAGGGAGTTGAACTGTGGCGAGAGTTGGGGCTGGCCTACCGACGCGACCGAACCCACACGCGACCGACGACAACGTTCATCTCTACGGTCAGGCAAATCTCGACGGTAGCAAAATAAGTTTCGCAGCAAGGCCGCGAATGTTTCACCACAGAGACGCAGAGAAAAATCTAGTATTGAACGACCGGTTTTATTTCCAGAGGTTTGCCTTCTCTGTGACCATGTGACTCTGTGGTGAGTGGGCGATCTAATACTTTACGATGGCTGCGAAAGACTTTGGATCCAGGCTGGCGCCGCCGACGAGAGCGCCGTCGATTTCTTCTTCCGCCATCAGCGCCTTAACGTTCTCGGGTTTCACCGAGCCGCCGTAGAGGATCCGGAGGTTTTCCGCGAACGTCTCGCCGAAAGCTTTGCTAGCTTCTCCGCGAATCAAGCGGTGGGACTCGGCCGCAAGCTGTGGCGTCGCTGTCTTGCCGGTCCCAATCGCCCAAACTGGTTCGTAGGCGACGACCAATTTACCCGCCTTCTTGCTGGAGATGGCGTGGAAGGCCCGCAGGCATTGACGGCGCAGAACGTCCTCGGTCAGCCCCGCTTCGCGTTCTTCCAGAACTTCGCCAACGCAAACAATGGGCGTAAGGCCAGTTTCGAGAGCAGCCTTCAATTTGAAATTCACCATGTCGTCGGTTTCGCCGAAATACTGGCGGCGTTCGGAATGGCCAATAATCGTGTGCGTGCAGCCGGCAGCGATCAGCATGCCGGGGCAGACCTCGCCGGTGTAAGCGCCCTCTTTTTCCCAGTACATGTTTTGCGCCCCGATGCCTACGCTCGATCCCTTTACAGCATCCACCGCTGCACAGAGATCGATGTATGGCGGGCAGACGACAATCTCATCGCGATCGTGATTCGCAACTAAGGGGAGAAAATCACGAAAGAAATCGCGCGTTTCATCCGGAGTCTTGTACATTTTCCAATTGGCGGCGATTAGTTTCTTGCGGGCCATTGAGTCCTTTGAAGCGCCTATTTCTTCTCGGTGAGCGCTTCCACTCCGGGCAGCTTCTTGCCTTCCAGAAATTCAAGAGACGCGCCGCCGCCGGTCGAAATGTGCGTGATCTGATCCGCGACACCGGCATTGTGCACCGCAGCAACCGAATCGCCGCCACCCACAATCGAAATCGCGCCCACGTTTTCGGCGATTGCATGCGCAATCTTCGACGTGCCCTTACTGAACGGCGAGACCTCGAATACGCCCATGGGACCGTTCCAGACAATGGTTCGCGCGCGGGAAATTTCTTCCGAAAAGAGTTCGATAGTTTGCGGCCCGATATCGAGTCCCATCATATTCGGCGGAATGGGCTGCCCGCTGTTCACGATGTGGACAACGGCGTTGACCTCAATTCTGTCAGCGACGACGTGATCGATCGGCAACAGAAATTTTAGCTTATGGCTTTTCGCTTCCTGTAGGAGCTGCCGGGCGAGATCAAGTTTGTCTTCTTCGACGCGCGACTTGCCGACCTGCTCGCCCTGCGCTTTCAGGAAGGTGTACGCCATCGCCCCCCCGATGAGAAGAGTATCAACTTTGCTCATCAGATTCTGAATCACGGCGATCTTGTCACTCACTTTGGCACCGCCCAGGATGGCGATGAACGGGTCCTCCGGATGCTGTAGGGCCTTGCCGAGGTAACGCAGTTCTTTTTCCATGAGCAGCCCCGCGGCAGACTTCTTCAAGAACTTTGTGACCCCAACCGTCGAGGCGTGGGCGCGATGAGCGGCTCCGAAGGCGTCATTTACATAGAAATCGGCGAGGCTGGCGAGTTGTTTGGAAAACTTCTCGTCGTTAGCTTCTTCTTCGGCGTGAAAGCGAAGATTTTCGAGGAGTAGGGTTTGTCCCTTTTCTAGTTTGCCGGCGATTTCCTCGGCTTCCAAGCCAACGCACTCAGGGGAAAATCCTACGTTCTCGCCGCGGGCCAGCTCTTTATCAAGAAGCATGCGAAGACGTTCGGCTACTGGCTTCAGACTCAACTTGGGATTTGGCTTGCCCTTGGGACGACCGAGGTGGGAAGCAAGAATAAGACGAGCGCCGTGACGCAGCGCGTACTCGATGGTGGGAAGTGTTTCGCGGATCCGAGTATCGTCCATAACCCGGCCATCTTCCATGGGCACGTTGAAATCGACGCGCATGAGGATGCGATGATCGTTGACGTCGAGATCGCGAATGGAAAGCTTGGACATTAAGTGATCCTTGACGGTGCTTACAGACCTTTTTTGCCGATGTAGTTGATCAGGTCACGAACACGGCATGAATAGCCCCACTCATTGTCGTACCAGGAAATCACTTTGACCAGGCTTCCACCGATCACCAGAGTCATGAGAGCATCAACGATCGAGGAGCGCGAGTCGCCGCGGAAATCGGCCGAGACCAATTCGTTTTCCTCGTATCCGAGGTAGCCTTTCAAGGGGCCGTCTTGCGATGCTTTCTTCAAAGCTGCGTTGACTTCTTCCGCAGAAGTCCTTTTTTCGACCGACGCGACCAGGTCCACAACGGAGACATTGGGAGTGGGAACGCGCATGGCGAAACCGTCGAGTTTGCCCGCCATGTCGGGAATCACAAGTTTCAGAGCCTTGGCTGCGCCGGTTGAAGTCGGAATCATAGAGAGTGCGGCGGCACGTGCCCGGCGCAAGTCTTTGTGCGGAAAATCGAGAATCACCTGGTCGTTTGTGTAGGAGTGGATCGTCGTCATGGAACCGACGATGATCTTGAAATTGTCGTGAATGACTTTCACGATGGGCGCCAGGCAGTTCGTGGTGCACGATGCGTTCGAAATTATGTGGTGCTTGGCCGGATCGTAAACCTGCTCGTTGACTCCGAGCACGAGGGTGACGTCTTCGTTTTTTGCCGGAGCCGAAATGATAACTTTCTTGACCGTCCCGCGCAGATGTTTCTTGGCATCGACGGCATCGGTAAAACGTCCGGTGGATTCAAGCACGACTTGCGCTCCCACGGATTCCCATGGCAACTTCGCCGGATCTTTTTCGGCGAAAACCTTGAAAGTTCTATTGTCGACAGTGATACTGTCGGCTCCTGCGGAGATGTTGTTCTTCAGGTTGCCGAGAATTGAGTCGTACTTCAGCAGGTGGGCCAGCGTCTTCGGGTCGGTAAGGTCGTTGACCGCGACGAATTCGATATTGGGATCGTTGAGCGAAGCACGCAACACGTTGCGCCCAATACGTCCGAAGCCGTTAATGCCTACTTTAATAGCCATCTTCCCTCCGTAATGATGATGAAGATACGACTGAAAAGAATGCGAGGCCGGAACTCAAAAATGTTAACAGGGAAAGACCAGCGCAGCAAATGCAATCCCGCGAAATGGCATGTGCTAAAGCTCCCTGGAGCCAGATCGGGAGACCGTGGAGTATCTGTTTAAGAGGACGATGCAAAGCCCGCGATCTCGAGGTAGATGTTCTTCTTACTCCAAAAGGGAATTCGCGCGAGCCAGTATTTCTTTTCGATCAAAGCCTGAGCGAGAGGCCAACCGCTGACAGGGAGGATGCTTGCCGCCGCGGTGAACTCCGGGCCCGTGATCCTGCCACGAACAGTGCAAGGTGCGATCCGCACTTTGGGATTGTTCCGGATGCGCTTGTATTTCCCTGAGTCGCTGCGCGTCTTCACGTATAGCTTGTCATCCTTTTCTCCAAACCAAACGGGTGTAGGCACGGCCACACCGCTTTTGCGGAAGGTGATGAGACTGACGTACTTCTGGCCCTGAATTTGGCGTGGAATTGGCACGGGAAGATTGTAAACGGAGCCAGTAGCCGAAACTGACAAAATATTCGATCAGGATCCGACCGATGTCGAGTGTGTAAGGGGATGCACACTAACACGCTTGGTACGCCTTGTGACGGCATCCATTGCCCACGAGGCTCTAGGTGTGTTACAAGCCAGAGATGCGTAAATGGATGAGCGAGCGCTTGAAGCGCCGCAAGAAAGAGCCAGAGAAAGCGGGAACTGAAACCGCCCAGGCTCCCCTGCAGCCAGCATTTTATGATACAGAACCGACCCGGCAAGAGCCTTTACCAGAAGCGCAGCAAACGGCAGGGACGCCGCAACCGGCGTCAGCTGAGGAGGTAGCATCGGCTGAACCCACTTCGGCGAGAGCGCCCCAGGCTGGGAACGCAGATGCTAACAAACGTCGCCGGCGGCGAGGCAGAGGCGGACGTGGCCGGAGCCGAAACGGAGCGACGCCAACCGCTACTGCGACCGGCATCGGGTTGGAAGCTCCAGTGCATTCTGATGCGAGCGAGAGTGCGCCGGCGGTCGTCGCGCCGCACGGTCGCGCAGCGGCTAGAGATGCATCCGCACAACCTCAGGCGGAGACGCCGCGTCCTTCGAAAGGTGTGGTCGTATTAGCTATTGGTCTGCCTGGATCCGGAAAAAGTTCATGGTTTAAACGCCATAACATCACACCGCTTTCGAGCGATCTGTTGCGCGCGCTTCTGTTTGACGATCCTACGGAGCAGCGCTTCCAGGACCTTATCTTTTCTAATCTTCGTTCAATGCTGAAAGCGCGCTTGATTGCGCGCCGGCCCATGAACTACGTCGACGCTACAAACTTGTCGCCGCACGAGCGCAACGGATGGATCAAACTGGCGAAAGATTATGGCTATGAAGTGCAGGCCGTGTTCTTCGACGTACCGTTAGATGTCTGCATAGCGCGCAATCAGCGTCGCGAACGCAAAGTTCCGGAGGACGCCATGCGGCGCATGGCCGGGAAGCTGAAGCAACCGACCTTTGAGGAAGGATTCTCAAAAATCACCGTCGTAAAGGTAAAGCAAAAAGAATTGTAAGGCGAGCACAGGCGCCGAAATAGTAATCGAAGCGCCGAACGCTTATCCCTTCAAATATGGCAGCATCTGTTTGAACGCGGGCGCCCCCGAAGATCGCAAAAGCTCATAAACGATCATTTCGGCCGACGATATCACGGCTCCGGCGGAGCGCATTCTTTCTAGGCCAATTTTCCAGTTCCACTCGGAGCGCGAACTCACGGCATCCGACGCTACATGCACGATATAGCCTTCACGCAGGGCTCCGAGCGCCGTCTGAGTAACGCAGATGTGACTTTCCATCCCGCACAGCAGAACAGTGTTGCGATTTCCGGGTACGCGCTTCAACAGGGAGCAGAAAACGTCACTGCCAAAGCAGGAGAACATTTCTTTATCGATCGCCTGCGTTTCACGCAGCAGGGCAGCGATCTCCGGCACTATGTTGCCAAGACCCTTGGTGTATTGCGTGGTTACGAGAGCGGGGAGTTTTAAAATGCTGGCCAGCCGAACGAGCAATTGTGCGTTCTTGAGCAGTTGTTCCTTTTGAAAAATTGGAGGCAGAAGCTTTTCCTGGATATCGATTACGAGGAGCGTGCAGCGGTCCGCTTCGAGAGGAGTGCGAGCAGTCTCGCTGTAGTCGCTGGCTAACGGAGTGATATTGCCATGGGCAGTCACCATAAGTTGCCTCCAGAGGGAATCTTAAGCCCGAACGTAAGTGAAGAACAGCCGTGGAGACACGTGGCAAACCCTGCCCGCATATTGTCACTCTTGCTTTAGCCGCATGGTGCTTTGTCCCAGCAGTTTGGTGCAGTCGTAGACAGTTCGCGTGCATGGCATGAGGAGGCCCACACGCTCGCCTAACTCGACGACAGCGCCCACCAGCGCTTCCAGTTCCATCGGACGGCCTGCTTCAAGGTCCTGCAACATCGAGGTCTTATGCTCCCCAACTTTTTCCGCACCGGCAATTCGCTGATCGATGGAAACGGACAACTCCATTCCCAGTTTGGTCGAGACAGCTTCAACTTCTTCCATCATGTTTCGAATCAGCGAGCGAACCCCAGGATCGCGCAGCATTTGAGCCAAAGTGGAGCGTGTCAGCGCGCTGACCGGGTTGAGGGATGCGTTGCCCAGAAGTTTCACCCAGATTTCTTGCCGGATACGAGCCGTCACGGGACAACGCAATCCCGAGGCGATCAGGGCCTCCGCAATCTGGCGGCTGCGGTCCGAACGCTTGCCATCCGGTTCGCCTAGAGAAATGCGGTTCCCCTCGATGTGTTGAATCACTCCCGGTGCGATTATCTCGGTCGAAAAATAAGCGATGGAACCGACGACCCGACGGGCCTCGATTGCCGAGGAAATCACGCCTTCGGGATCGATGCGCTCAAGATGAATTCCCTCCCACTCGCCACCGAAACCCTGGAAATACCACCATGGAATTCCATTTTGCGTGCTGACGACGGTCGTGTCCGTTCCCAAAACGGGCCTCAGCTGAGGAGCAAGTTGTGACAGGCCGTGCGCCTTCACTCCGAGAAAGACGACGTCCACCGGCCCCACTTCTTCTAGGGAGCCGACGATTGCGGGATGCGCCACAAAGTCTCCCTCGGGGCTCTTTACGTGTACGCCGCTCTCCTGCATCGCCTGCAGGTGGGGTCCGCGAGCCAACAGAGTGACATCGAAACCGGCCCGGGCCATGCGTGCGCCGAGATAGGCTCCAATGGCACCGGCTCCCGCGATTAGGAATTTCATGGTTGATTGTCCAAGCCCATCATTAACGCTGGTCCAAAAGAGCCTCGGCAACTGCGCGCCGGCGAATCTTCCCAGTCGAAGTGGTTGGAATACTTTTTACCAGAAAGATCTTCGCGGGACATTTATAGTCCGCCAGCGACTCTCGGCAGTGATTGATCAGGCCTGACTCGGTGGCATCGTGCGATTCGTGCAGAACCACAGCCGCGGCCACCTCTTCACCCAGAGTCGGATGCGCGCGACCGAAGGTAACCGCCGCCGCGACTGCAGGATGCCGCAACAAAATTTCGTCGACCTCGTGAGGTGCGATGTTCTCGCCTCCGCGAATGATGATTTCTTTGATTCGGCCGGTCAAATGTAAGTAACTGTCCGCATCAAGAAAGCCTTCGTCGCCGGTGCGAAACCATCCATTCACAAAAGCGTGAGCGTTGGCCTCGGGATTATTTTCATATCCTCGAAATACGTTGGCCCCCTGAATGACGACCTCGCCTCGCTGATTCGTGCCGAGGTGATTGCCCTCTTTGTCCATGATGCTGGTGCGCAGGCCAGTGCCGACACCCACGGAGCCCGCTTTTCGATGTCGCGGAGGCAAGGGATTGGAGGTCATCTGATGAGCAGCTTCCGTCATCCCGTAGGCTTCAACGAACGGCACGTCGAAGAGATTCTCGATCTTATGAATGAGTTGCGATGAAAGTGGAGCGCTGCAAGAGCGGATGAAGCGCAGAGACGCCGCCTCCGCCGGCTTGCGCTGAGTCCGCGCCAGCAAAAGCTGATGCATCGTGGGCACTCCCGAGTACCAGGTCACGCCATGCTCTCGAACTGTTCGCCAAAAAGAGAGCGCGTTGAATTTGGCAGGAACAACTACAGTTCCTCCGGAAACCAAAGTCGCCATGACTGAGCCAATCAAACCATGTACGTGGAAAAGCGGCATAATGCACAGCGAAACATCTTTTTCAGAAAGAACATAAGAGCTCGCGATATTTGCCGATGAGACTGCAAGATTGAAATGGCGCAACGGCACACGCTTCGGGCGTCCCGTACTGCCGCTGGTATGCAGGATCAGCGCAATATCATCGGGCGTGGGCTCGGTGGCGGAGACGCCGCTGGGGGAGTTGGCCAGGCGCACTTCGCCTTGGTCGTCCATTTCCACGGTGAAGGCGGGGATCTTGAGATCCGCAGCTGCTGCCCGCGCGAATTCCGCGCCATCCGGCGGGCAAAGCAAAACGCGGGCGCTGGTATCACCAAGAAAGAACTGAAACTCCTCATGAGGGTAAGACGGGTTCAAAGGGGCGGCTGTTCCAGCAATCGACGCAGCGAGAAAGCTCACAATGGAGGGCATGCCGTTCGGCAAAGCGATTGCAACCGCATCACCCCGGCGAATTCCAGCGGAGGCCAAAGCATTGGCCATCGTCCAAACCTGCTTGCGTAAAGAGTCGTAGCTAACCTGGACTCCGAGCTCGGGAATGACAACGGCCGTCCGGCTGTCTGCGAAATGCAAAACATCGAGCAGGGTTTCAGGTGACTTCAGAGTCATGCGTGGTTGCCTTCGGCGCGGGCCTGAGATGAAATGCGTGCTCTCGACGCTAGCGGACCGTGGCGGTACTTCTTAGGCCTTGGAGTACCCCTGGGCGCTTAACGCTCTCCCAAATTCTTTCAGAAAGAATTGCACATTTTCCTCGGAGGCAAGCGGTCCCATCACGCCGATGCGAAAGACTTTTCCCGCGAGCGGACCGAAGCCGCCGGCAATCTCGATGCCCGCTTCGTCCAATAGATGCTTTCGCACCTTGGCATCGTCCACGCCATCGGGGATGCGCACAGTGTTCAGGGTCGGGATTCGATAAGCCTCAGGAACATGCATGCGCAGGCCCATGGCTTCTATCTGCTTCACGAAAGACTTATGGGAACGGCGATGCCGCTCCCAACGGTTGGCGATTCCTTCCTCCGCGATAACCAGCAGCGCTTCGCGAAGGGCGTAAAACATGGAGATGGGCGCAGTGTGGTGATAGCGGTGTGACACCGTCGAGTAGTCGTGAATCAGCTTGAGGTCGAGGTACCAGCTTCGGGGCGCGGAGGTTCGAGCCCGCAACCATTCCATCGCCCGCGATGAAATGGCCATGGGAGACAACCCAGGCGGACAGCTGAGCCCTTTTTGGGTGCAACTGTAAGCGATGTCGATGCCGGTCTGGTCGAAATCCACGGGAAGTCCGCCAAGCGAGGTGACGCAGTCTGCAATCGTGAGGGCGCCGACGTCGTGCGCCGCGGCACAAATAGTTTTGCCTGACTGCAATGCGCCGGTCGATGTTTCGGCATGAACATAAGCCACAACCTTGGGTTTTTCACGACCAATGAACTCGATGGCCTCCTCGTCGGAGAAAGTTGCGCCCCACGGCTTCTCAAAGCGAACGACGTTCGCACCCTGGCGCTTCGCCATCTCGGTCAGGCGATCCGAAAAATATCCGTTGGCAAATACGGCGATCTTCGTTTCCGGCTCAACGAAATTGGCAACAGCAGCTTCCATGCCCGCGCTGCCGGTGCCGGAGATCACCAGGGTTGCGGCATCGTTTGTGCCGAAAGCCATTTTCAACAGTTGCTGAACGTCTCCCATCACCTGGATAAAATAGGGATCGAGGTGTCCGACAATCGGCTTCGATAGCGCTTCGTAGACCCGCGGATGGACCATGCTGGGCCCCGGTCCAAACAAATAGCGGCGAGGCGGCTGCAAGGGGGGAAGTAAATTAGCGACTGGGGCCTGCTGTTCTATGGCGCTCATATTTCTCGTCTGTCTCCCGCAATATACGAACAGTCTTTAGAGTATCCGATTCTCAAGCAACCGAGTCTGACAGCGGCACCGGATCCATAAATCCAAACAAACTAATTCTATTGATGAGTTCGATCAGCTCGCAACTGCCGCCT
>Ga0209169_10001080_pt1 | contig 16662 bp, 14 predicted proteins | sample HubBroMetageWRM4_FD_188346 | JGI IMG/M metagenome (GOLD analysis project Ga0209169, IMG submission 188346) | Warmed soil microbial communities from the Hubbard Brook experimental Forest, New Hampshire - Hubbard Brook CCASE Soil Metagenome WRM 4... | ecosystem: Environmental > Terrestrial > Soil... | reverse complement strand
CGTCGATTCATCTTTTGCAAATTCGATTTCTTCGGCGTCGGTTGCATCCAGCAGCGACTTCAGTTCGTCCATCGCCTTCTTCGGAACCAGCGTCTTCATCTCGCCAGAAACACCTTCAAACTTCGTTCCCGCGCGCTCGATGTGCGACAGCCGATGGCCATCCGTGGCGACCATGGTGATCGACTCCGGCTTCAGCACCATCAGCGCGCCATTCAGCGTGTAGCGCGATTCTTCACTCGCAATCGCAAAGCCAGTCTTCGCGATCATGTTCCGCAGAACCTGCGCCGGAATCTTCACTACTCCAGCGGTCGGAAACGTGGGCAGGCTGGGGAAATTCGACTTCGCCATCCCCACCATCTTGGTGTTGGACCGTCCGCAACGAATGCTGACCCAATGATTCTCCAGCAGCTTGATGGTAATGTCGGCGTCGGGAAGCAATTTCACATAGTCATGCAGTTTGCGCGCGGGGATTGTGCAGGCGCCTTCCTTCTTCACTTTCACAGCGCAGGAGGTCCGCAAGCTCAAATCCAAATCAGTCGCAGTCAGCGACAACTTGTCGCCCGCAGCTTCAAAAAGATAATTGGAGAGGATTGGAATCGTGGTCTTACGCTCCACCACTCCCTGAGTCGCCGTCAGCTCCCGTAACAATTCAAACTTGCTGACTGTAATCTCCATCGTGGTGGTTCCCGTGGCGGTTGCAATCGCTTCTACCGGCATAACCTGAGCCCCCCGGTTTGTGGCGCTACTTTGAGTGCTTCTCTAACAACAAGATAAAAAACTATAAAACAGCAGTAACAGTAGGCGCTAGGGAAAAGTGGAAATCCCGTCCAACTACCTTCTCATTATCACCTTCCGGTCGCTCCCCTGATGTCCAAACTCAGGGCCGTACAGGCTGCGCCAGGGATTAAATCCCGGTCTGGGAAAACAATCCCACCCGCTCATACACAGCTTCCACACCGGATTCACAGGGTTGGCTGGAGAAGACACCTGCGAGAAGTGCAAATCGATGCGGAAACCGCGATTCATCCGCCCAACTGCTCAGTCAGTTTATTGAGCAGCCTGTTCAAATCCTTGTCGGTCTTTCGCACTTCATCGATCTTCTCAACCGAGTGGAGGACCGTGGTATGGTGCTTGCCACCAAACTGTCTCCCGATTTCCGGCAACGACGCTTCGGTCATGTGTTTGGCCAAGTACATGGCAATCTGCCGCGGGTAGACGATGGCGCGCGAGTTGTTCTTCGCCTTAATTTCCACCAGACGCAAGCCGAACTGCTCGGCAACTGCTTTTTGGATGGACTCAATCGTGACCTTGCGGGCCTGCGAATCAATAAAATTCTTCAGCACCTGCTGGGTATAGGGGAGAGTAATTTCGGCGCCGATCAGCGAAGAGTGCGCTACCAGACGGATCAGCGCTCCTTCGAGTTCACGAACGTTCGACCGTATGTTTGACGCGATGTACAAGGCCACATCCGTCGGCAGCGTGACTTTCTCCTGCTCAGATTTCTTTTGCAGGATCGCGACTTTGGTCTCGAGATCCGGTGGCTGGATGTCAGCGATCAGTCCCCACTCAAAACGGCTGCGCAAACGATCTTCCACTTCAGCCAACTCCTTGGGCGGACGGTCGCTGGCGATCACGATCTGCTTCATCGACTCATGCAGCGCGTTGAAAGTGTGGAAGAATTCCTCCTGCGTCCGCTCCTTCTGCGCCAGGAACTGAATGTCATCCACCAGCAGCACGTCTACATTGCGGAACTTGTCGCGGAAGCTGGTCATCTTGTCGTAACGCAGCGAGTTGATCATCTCGTTGGTGAACTTTTCGCTGGATACGTAACAGATGGCGCACTGGGGCATGCGCTTGGCAATCTCATGGCCAATAGCCTGCATCAGGTGAGTCTTGCCCATCCCGACCCCGCCATACAGAAACAACGGGTTGTAGGCCTTCGAAGGACGCTCCGCCACCGCCTGGCAAGCCGCATGTGCAAATTGATTGCCGCTGCCAATCACAAACGCGTCGAAAGTGTAGCGCGGGTTCAATTGCGCCGCGCCGTCCCAGTCGAACCTCGCTTGCGAGGGATGGGTAACCGGGGCCGGGTGCGCCGATAGTCCGCCATCGTGGCGCACCGGCGTGGCTGCGGGATCATCTTCCGGCGTCACGAACTGCACATCCTGATATTCCAGGCCGAGATTGTCGAGCGCTTCCTGGATCAGGTCGTTGTATTTGTCGCCGACGTGGCGAAATTCTACGGTGGGGACACGCACAAAAAGAATTCCTCCGCTGGAGTGGCTATAGCGGGTCGGCTTCAACCAGGTGTCGTAGGAGTGCCGGTTGATCTTCTTTTCAAGCGCTTCAAGGATGCGCAACCACGGATTGGGAGCGAGACTAGAAGTCGGAGCTGACATATCAAGTTCTGCCGGTGCGCCTTGCCGTCGTCAGCGCCCCTTATTCAAATGAATGCCGGAAATTACCCCCGCTCAGACCGCCGGACGGTAGGCGGTTTCGCTGGAGCCAGAAAAAATATCCATGAGCAGGAACAGGCGGCATACTAGCACAATTTTTCCCGCTCTGCGGAAATCTTCGCGGCAGTTTTTTCTCGGACACAAGATTCCAACTGCCAAAAAAACTTTCTGTCAAGTAGCGATTTTATAACTGTCGCGCGAGTGGTGCAGAAGCTTCTACCACCCGGCCGGCCGGTTTGCCCGTCCCGCCATGCCTCATTTATACTCGTAGTTTCACTCAGCGTTCATAGCATCTACTAATCAAGTCAGGAGCAGCCAAGTTTCATGCCCAAGCGCACGTTCCAACCCAACCGCCGTCACCGCTCGAAAACGCACGGCTTTCGTACGCGTATGAAGACCAAGGCGGGGCAGGCGGTGATTTCGCGCCGGCGCGCCAAGGGGCGCAAACGGGTGTCGGTTAAACCCGGCTTCCGTGAGTAGCCTTTCTCCTTTCCGGAATTGGCGGGAATTCTGCAACTTGAGTTTGGATCGCGAAGCGTGAGCGGTGCCGCTCCCAGGAGCCGCCCCAGCGTGTCTGGTTCCGGCAAGCGCAAGAAGTTTTCCCGCGAGGTCCGCCTGCTGCGGCACGCCGACTTCGAGCGGGTTTATAAACAGGGACGGCGGCATTTCGCCCCTCACCTGACCGCGTTTTTCCGGCGGCGTGAGCAGGGCGCTGGACTTCGCATCGGCTTCACCGTCAGCAAGGTGCTGGGTGGCGCAGTGCAGCGCAATCGCATGCGGCGCCGGCTGCGCGAAGCTGTACGCTTGCATTGGCCGGAGTTTCAAGCGCCTGTCGACATCGTGATCAATCCGAAGAAATCTGTGCTCACGGTTGATTTTTCCGAACTCGGAAGGGAGATTAGCCAGGCGTTTGAAGCGGTGCAGAAATTTGCGGAAAAGAACCATGCATAGGAACGGAAGACTTGCGAGCGCGATGAATCTGAAGACGATCGCTCAAAACGTCGTGCTGATCGTGCTCTGCGCATATCGCTGGGCCATCTCGCCGCTGCTTCCGCCGGCCTGCCGCTATGTGCCCACCTGCTCCGAGTACGCAATGGAGGCCGTGGAGCGTTATGGCGCTATCCAAGGTTCAGCGAAAGCAATTTGGCGCGTGCTCCGCTGTCATCCTTTTACGCGCGGCGGCGTTGATCCCGTAGTCAAGAGTTCCTGCAGTCACTGAGAAAACCTTTGGCCGAATTCCAGAATCCGCAGCAAGAACCCGGCATGGAGCGTCGTCTGCTCCTGGTCTTCGCGCTCACTTTTCTGGTCATCGTCCTCTTCCAGCCGCTGCTGAAGAAATATTTTCCGCAGCCCGCGCCTCCACCAACTCAATCTCAAACCCAAATCCAGGCGCCGCTAACTTCTCCCGCTGCCAACCCCGTGGAGGTCGAACGGCCAAAAGGTGCAACGGCCGGAGCGCCGGCTACCAAGCAAGCTTCCGCCGAATCCGAAGTCACCATCGAGAACGACCTTTACAGCGTGACCTTCACCAACCGCGGCGGCCGGGTCAAGTCATGGATCCTCAAGAAATTCAAAGATGACAAAGGTTCTCTGCTGGAACTGGTCAATAAAGCCGCCGCAGAGCGATACGGCTATCCGCTCAGCCTCTGGACTTACGACGAGAATCTGCGCAACCAACTGAATTCCGCGCTTTTCGTTACTTCGTCCTCGGGCACGTTAACGGCCCCGGCTGAACTGACATTCGAATACGCCAGCCAGGACCTCACGGTCCACAAAGTTTTTCATTTCGGCCACACCTATGCAGTGGAAGTCGAAACCTCCGTGACTTTCAAAGGCAGCACCTTGCCTGCCTTCCCCGCCTGGCCCGCTGGGTTCGGAGACGAGATCTCGCCAGTGGGATACGCGGCCAGCCGTGTCGATTATCAGCTCAATAAAGATATCAAGCGTCTTTCGATTAAATCCGTAAGTGGCGGCAACACTTTGACCGGGCCCTTCAACTGGGTCGGCGTAGTCGACCAGTATTTCGCGGCGGTCTTCATACCCGATTATCCGCCGAACGCCGTCGCCGTCACCCTGCGTAACTCTATCGATATTCCGAAGGACGTTAAATCCAGCTCACAGGAAACCACCAAGGCAGAGGTCCTGGGTGCAGCCGTAGGCAATCCCCGAGGTCCGACTATCGAGCGCCTTTATGTCGGTCCCAAGCAACTGCACACGCTTGAGACCGTACCTGTCGCCACCATCACCGACGCACCGCCGGATCTGCGCGGTCTGGTCAATTTCGGTTTCTTTGGCATTATCGCCAGGCCACTATTTCTCTGGCTCCAGTGGACCTACAAATATGTCGGCAACTGGGGCTGGGCGATCGTCATCCAGACCCTGATCATCAATCTGGCGCTGCTGCCCTTACGCGTTTCCAGCATGAAATCCGCGCTGAAAATGCAAAAGATCCAGCCGCAAATGAACGCCATCAAGGAGAAATACAAAAAGTACGGCATGCGCGATCCGCGCCGTCAGGAAATGAACACCGAAATTGGCGCGCTGATGAAAACTCAGGGCGTCAGTCCCGTGGGCGGCTGCTTGCCCATGCTGATCCAGATGCCTTTCCTGTTTGCCTACTACGCCATGCTGGGTTCCGCGCTCGATTTGCGCCAGGCATCGTGGCTTTGGATTAAGGATCTTTCGTCTGCCGACCCTTACCTGATCCTCCCCATCTTGATTATCATTACCGGACTGGCCACGCAGCGCATGACGCCGCAGGCCGGCATGGATCCCTCGCAGCAGAAAATGCTGAACGTGATGATGCCGGTAATGTTCGGCTTCATCAGCTACCGGCTGGCCGCTGGCTTGTGTCTGTATTGGGTCGAGGGAAGCCTCATTGCCATCGTGCAACAGTTCATCATGAACCGCACCAGCCTGGGCCGTGAAATGCGCGAGATCGCGCTGAAGCGGGCCAGGAAGAAAGAAAAGAAATAGCTCTTAGCCGTTGGCTCTTAGCTTGAGCCTCAAGCTCGTAGGAACGTAGCCAAAAGCCAAGAGCTAAAAGCCAAGAGCCGCTTATGCCAATTCCCGACAAAATCGCCGCCGCCAACAAGATCAACGAATTCCTCCGCGGTGTGGTCACGCAGGGAGGTCTTCACCTCAAATACCGGATCACCGTCGATCCGCCGCTGCCCGACGAGCGCGACTGGGAACGTCCGGAGATTCTGGTGGAGTTTGCCGGCCCCGATTCCACTCTGCTGCTGGAGCGCGGGGGGGAACTGCTGCGCGCCATTGAGTTGCTGGCCATCGAGATGCTTCGCCTTCCCGGCAATGAGCACGAAAAAATCTGTTTCGACTGCATGAATCAGCGCAAGCTGCGGCTCGAGGAACTCCGCATGGCCGCCAGCGTTGCCGCTGATCGTGTCCGGCAAACCGGTGCCCCTTACGAGTTCGCCCCCATGTCATCCCGCGAACGCCGCATCGTCCACCTGGCTTTGCGTGACCAGACCGACCTGCACACCGAAAGCCAGGGCGAAGGCGGCCGCCGCTGCCTGGTCGTCTATCCCAAGGACTACAAGCCCGCCGGCAGGCCAGCCCGAAGGACAATTCCGTAAAGTCTTAGCGATCTTTTGCGGTTCAGGTTTCGCCGGTCTCCGCCTACTCAGCAGAGTTTCTCTGCGATCTCCACGTTAAAGGTTTTGATCTTCTACCCGCTACAATCTGGAGGTGAATCTCGACGACACCATCGTCGCCATCGCCACTCCTCCCGGACGTGGCGGCATCGGCATCGTCCGCCTCGCCGGTTCTGAGGCCCGTCAAATCGCGCTACCCATGTTGCGCCTGAAACACGACCTCGAACCCGGCCGGGCGGTTTTCGGCGAACTGATCGAACCCTGTGGCGCGGGCGCCCTCGCCCGCGATACGGATCGCAGCTCCGCGGAAGGCAATCGCATCGACGAAGTCGTCGTCACCTACTTCGCCAAGCCTCATTCCTACACCACAGACGACATCATCGAAATCTCCGCCCACGGCTCACCGGTCGTTCTCCGCCGCGTCGTCGAACTCGCCCTCACCCGCGGCGCCCGCCTCGCCGAGCCCGGTGAGTTCACTATGCGTGCCTTTCTCAATGGACGCATCGACCTCACCCAGGCCGAGGCCGTCCGCGACCTCATCGATTCACAAACCCTCTACCAGGCCAAAATCGCTGCCCAACAGTTGGACGGCGCACTCTCCCGCCGTTTGCAACCGATCAAGCAGGATATGGTCAAACTAATCGCGACTCTTGAAGCCGGTGTCGATTTTGCCGAAGACGACGTTTCCGTTTTACCCGCCGACCAGATTCTTCACCGTATCGCCGCCATCCAGCTTCCGCTCCAGCAACTGGCCGCGACCTCCGCCTATGGCAAGCTGGTGCATGAAGGCCTGACCCTCGCCATCGTCGGTCGTCCGAACGTCGGCAAATCGAGCCTCTTCAATTGCCTGGTCGAGCGCGAGCGCGCCATCGTGACTGCCACACCGGGCACGACTCGCGACTTGGTAAGTGAAACCGTCGCTATCGGTGGCATTCCTGTGAAGTTGGTGGACACCGCCGGCATCCGCCACGCCCTCGACGAAGCCGAAACCATCGGTATCCGCAAATCCCATGAGGCCATCGCCGACGCCGATCTGGTGCTGGTGGTGGTTGATGCGTCACAACTCCGCTCTCAGGAAGACGCCGAGTTGCTGAACCAAGTCGCCGGGCGTCCGGCGATCGTAGTCGAAAACAAATCCGACCTGGTTGTGAACCAGATGGCGACTTCGGGCCAATTAGCCGCAGAGCGGCGCAAGAATGAAGCCCAGGGCGGAACCCCTGGGTATGTTGTCCACACTTCCGCCGTCACCGGCTCCGGCATCCCTGAGCTCCGTCAGGAAATCCTGCGCCACGTCGGGGGAGACGTTGGCGCTCAGGCTGAGTCCGGATTCCTCACCAACCTCCGTCATCAGAACCTCGTGCACGAGTCACTCGCCGGCCTCTCCGCCGCCACGTCAGCGGTCGGCAATCGCATTCCCCATGAAATGCTCTTGCTCGATCTCTACAACGCTCTTCGGCCGCTCGACGAGATCACCGGCGCCACCACTACCGACGACATCCTCAATCTCATCTTCAGCACCTTTTGCATCGGGAAGTAAAGAAGCTAGGTTCGGTTCTCTTTCTCAGCCGCTCCACTAGGAGATGTGGGGCAGCACTGCGGTGATCAGGGTTCCGGTCGAATCGGATCGAATGTCGAGATTGCCGCCAAGATCGCGGACTCGTTCTCTCATGCCTGCCAGGCCGACTCCCAGATAAACCCCATCGCTACGGAAACGCTCCAAAACCTCAGGCGAAATGCCCTGGCCGTTGTCGTGGATGGTAAGGCTAACTTTCCCCGCCCGAATCGCTACTGAAATTTGTGCCTGTGTACTTCGAGAATGCCGGTGGATGTTGGTGAGACCTTCTTGTAAAACCCTGAACATTGCGATTTCAACCAGGTCCGACAGACGATCGAACGCCTCAGGTAAGTCAAGGCTCGTGTCTATGCCGCTGCGCTTCGAGAATCCCTCCACGTACCACCTGGCCGCGGATGCGAATCCCATCTCATCCAGTAAAGGAGGGTGAAGCAGGTGGGAAATCGTACGCGTTTCGATCAGCGCATCCTTGACCAGGCGGGCGCTGTCCGTCACCAAACCATTGCCCGGAATTGAGCGATCAAGAATGTCAAGGTTCATCTTTGCCGCCACGAGATACTGCCCCAGGCTGTCGTGCAGTTCGCGTGAAAACTTGCGCCGTTCTTCATCTTGTATTTGCAGAATGTGGGCACTCAGCTTGCGCAACGATACCTCAGCCAGCTGCCGCCCTTCGAGTTCTTGGTTCAGCAAGCGATAGTGAAGGATGAAAAGTACGACGGCAATGGTGAACACCGTGCATAGCAGGAACGCGGTCAATTGCTCCCCATTGCGAAATCGAGCCACTCGCAGCTCCAACAGCGACTGTTCGTGGTCTTGCATCGCCTGAACTATCGTGTCCATTTGCGAGGCCAAAGCAACGATGCTCTGCGTAATGGCTGACTGCCTCTCCAAAGTCGAGTGGCCGCTCTGTTTGAGGGCGACCGATTCGCTCATCAGGCTCAAGCGCTGGTCGATGAGCTTTTCCAGTTGTGCGATCCTGTCGAGTTGAGCCAGGTTATCGCTCGTCAGATGCCTCAGAGTCGCGAGCGTCGGAGGAATCTCGGCCAATGCCATTTGATGATCAGCAAGAGAGCGAGGATCGCCGGAGTCAACGTACTGGGTTCGTGTCCGTCCGGCCCGCGAAATCACCGTGTTTACCTGCGCCAGAGCAACCTGCACCTCGCGTGTGTGCGTGACCCATCCTTGAGCTTGGAGCAAGCGCGAGATTGCAAGGAAGGAAGCCGCACCGCTTAGGCACACTAGGATGAGAGCGGAGGAGAAGAACACCCGTGCTTTGGTTCGGGCTGACATGGTCGATAACGAACGGACACAAACTGCCTCTGATGCATTACATTTCGGGCGCGTCAGTCACGCGATAAAATAAATAAATGACAGTAGGCATGCCCCGCCATCTCGCTGTATCAGACTGTGTGCACTTAGTATAAACTCTGTACCTGATCACAAACGCGCTCCCCTATGCGATTCCAAACCAGATCGAGGAGATGTTTTTGCTGCGTCGCGTTCGCTTTTCTGACCATGCTGACCGTAGCATGTTCAAAGCGTGATCAAGTTGAGATTGTGATCGAGACGCCGGCAAATTTCAGTGGGCAGGTTTCCATTCAGATGGGGATACCGGGTACTCCTCCCCTGAAACGAGAGGGCAAAGACTATCAGATCGCGATTCCACCCGACGGGAAGGTGATCACTTCGACCATCATTGCCTCCGCAAAACCGAGATTCGTCAACCTTAGCGCTGGCCAAGTCTGGGGCTATACGCCATCTAGCAACACAACCGGCGATGGAGTGCCGGTAGGGGCGACGATTGAGTTCTTCGTGGGAACCAAAGAGCAGTACGAAAGCGCCCAAGCGAAAAGGCACAAGTCCGAACTTGACAAGGAACTGGGTCCGGAACGATTGGATCGTTCCTAGAAAAGACTTTCCAGCCGCCTCGGCGCGCCCGTCATCCAACAGCCGTCAATTGTGAATCAAACGTTTTCACGAAAGCCATAATCGTCTGCACCACCGCCTCATCACCGATGGAGGTATTAATCATCGCGTGATAAACCGCCCGGCTCGGCCACTCCACTCCAAAATACTTGTCGATGAAATCAGCGCGTTCGCGATCCACCGTATCCACCAGTTCCTCGGCTTCGTGCTCATTCTTGCCACGGGCCCGCAGCCGCCGCACCTTTTCTTCCCTGGGAGCATAAAGAAAAATACGTAGCGCATCCTGACGGTCTCTAAGAAAATGCTGCGATCCTCTCCCCACAATCACGCAGTTTCCGCCTTGCGCTGCCTGCACCACTACACGCTCCGTAAACTTGACAATGCATTCGCTGTCCACCAGGTTCAACTTGTGCGCGTTGATGCTCCCTTCATAACTCCCGCGCAAGAACGACTTGAACAGCCGGTAGTAGAGCGGATCGTTTCGCTCCTCTCGACACTCCACTTCTGCCTTGGGGCAATTCGCCAGGCGGGCGATCTCCTCTGTCAGCAACTGGTCCCAAAGCTTCCATCCCAGATGTTGCGCCAGCCGCTGCGCGATTTCGCCGCCCCCACTGCCGTACTCCCGTTCAATCGTGACGATTTTAATCATTGTTGTTTCTCCAGCTACCTTAATTCTACTTGCCTAGCCCGCAGCCAACTCACCGCCGCCGCCCGGTTCATTTTTCTTCAAGAGAAAGGACAGGAAGAACATGATGCCGGCTCCCACACACAGCACCATAAAGGTGTCGATGTAGGCCAGCGTCCCGGCTTGCCGTTGGATCGATTCATAAATCCGGGCATAGGCACCCATCTGTGCGTCGGGAGGGCTCATCCCGGCGTGACCCAGGCGCTGCGCGAGGCCGCTGACTGAGTGTTGGAAGTTCGGGTTCCCATCGCGAGTGAACTCAATCAGCCTGGCCTGATGGAACTGTGAGCGCCGCGCGATCAGCGTGGTGACCATTGAGGTCCCGACGCTGCTGCCCATGTTGCGCATGAAATTGATGATGCCGGCGACAGCATTGTTCTTTTCCGCTGCGATTCCAACGTAGGCGGCCAGAGTAATCGGCACGAACAAGAAACCCAAACCAATCACCTGAGCGATGCGCAACCAGGTGGCCGCGCTGAAGCTGATCTGCAAGTCAATCCGCTGCGTCGAATAATACATGGCGATGGACAAAGACAGCCAGCCGAAGGCGATCAGCCGTCGTGCCTGGATCTTGGTCGTCAGTTGGCCCATAATCGGCATCTCAATCAGCAAAACCAGCCCTCCAGCCGAAAGCGCGAGACCCGCCAGTTGAGAGGTATATCCCAAGAGCGTTTGCAGGAACTGCGGCATCAGCACCAGACTGCTGAACAGCATGATGCCCAGCATAAACATCATCAGGCTCGCGCCCGCAAAGTTAAAGTTCTTGAACATCCGAACATCGATGATCGGCGCTTTCTGAAACCACTCCCAAATGACCAGCGAGATCAGGGAGACAGCCGCGATGACGACCAAGGTCGTGATGAAGTGTGAACCGAACCAATCATCCTCCTGGCCCCTGTCGAGCAGCACCTGCAACGCCCCGATCCCCAGCGTCAGCAGCGCAATGCCTATGTAGTCCAGCCTGACCCCAGCTGCCTTGAGCTTGGCTAAATAAGGAGGATCTTCGACAAAGCGGCGCACCAGTAACCACGTGAGGATCCCGACCGGCAGATTGATGAAAAAAATCCAGCGCCAGGAATAGTTGAAGGTGATCCATCCCCCCAAGGTTGGACCGATCGTGGGAGCCATGATCGCCGTAATGCCATAGAGCGCAAACGCCAAGCCCCGCTGATGCGGAGGGAAGGTGTCTGCCAGAATGGCCTGAGCCATGGGCTGCAACCCGCCGCCGCCAGCGCCTTGCAGCACTCGAAAAAAAAGCAGAAGGCCAAGACTCGGTGCAACCGCACAGAGCAAGGAACTTATGGTAAACACGCCGAGGCAGGCCATGAAAAAGCGCTTACGTCCGATCGCGCCCGCGAGCCAGCCGCTGATGGGCAGGACAATCGCATTCGACACCAGATACGAAGTCAGAACCCAGGTGCTCTGATCGTTGCTGGCGCCGAGGTTCCCGGCGATATACGGCAGCGCCACGTTGGCGATGCTGGTGTCGAGCACCTCCATGAACGCCGCCATGGCGACCACCACGGCAATCAGCCAGGGATTGTACTTGGGATGCCAGACGTCCTGGTCGAGCGAAATTGCCGCGGAACTCATCGCAGATACACGTCCGGAACTACGTTCATGCCCGGCCGAAGCTGGTGCTCGTGGTTCTCTCCCGGCTCCAGAACGATCTTTACCGGAATCCTCTGCACAATTTTGACGTAGTTTCCTGTGGCGTTTTCCGGAGGAAGCAGGCTGAACAGCGGCCCCGTGGCTCCTGCAATGCTGTCCACATGGCCTTTGAAGGTCCGGCCGCTGGAATCCACATCAATGTCCGCTTTTTGGCCAACCTGCATGTGCTTAAGCTGCGTCTCTTTGAAATTGGCGGTAATCCAGACTTCCTCCAGCGGCACGACCGTAAGCAACTGCTGGCCAGGTTGAACATTCAATCCCACCACTACCGTCTTATTCACTTCGCCGCTCACCGGAGCCACAATCTTGGTGTAGCTGAGGTTGAGCTGCGCCTGCTCCAGCAGCGCGCGCTTCTGTTGAACATCGGCCACGGCCGCTCGGGCCCGCGCCTGAGTCGACGACACCTGCTGCGGCCCGGTTTCCGCCGATCGTTGGTTCGCTTCCGCTTGTGCCAACCGGTCCCGGGACTGGTGCACCGCCTGTTGCGCCGCAGCCTCGTTGGCGTGTGCCGCAGCTACCGACGCGGTGCTGGCTTTGGCGGCCGCCAACGCCTGATCGTAAATCTGGTCGGCCACTTCGCGCTTATCCACCAGCGCCTTATAACGGACGAGGTCGTCTTGCGCCTTTACATCGTTTGCTTCCGCCTGTTGCAGTTGGGCGTGAGCCGCCGTGAGCTGCGCTTCCGCCGCGATGATTCCGGCATTGGCGTTTTGCACATCTGACGTGCTGAACCGCAGTTGGCTCGACGTGCTCACCGAGGTGATGGGAACCGTTATATTCAGGGATTCAGCCGTGGCTTCCGCGTTGGTAAGGTTCGCTTGCGCCTGCTCCACCGCAACCTCATAGTCCTTCGGATCGATCTCCACCAATACGTCCCCTTGATGGACCCACTGGTTGTCGCCCACATTGACTTTAATCACGTAGCCGGAAATGCGCGCGCTGACCGGATAGAGGTGAACATCTACCTGGGCATCATCGGTCGATTCATAGCTGCCCAGGTAGCGCCACAGAAACACCCCGCCCACAATCACCACCAGCACGACAATCACAATCAAAGTCTTCCTGCGATTCTTGGACCGCGTATACTCACGCGGCCTGGAGTCTGAGTCCCGCGCTAACGGCGGATCCTTGCTAACCGGCGCCGCAACTGGTGGGTTTTCTTCTGCCATGGGTTACTTTCCTTTGAAGTATTCTTTGACTCCCTCTTCCGCCGTGCCCAGCGCGCGCGCCAGGGAAATTTTCGCGTAATTATAGCTGTAGAGGCTCGAGATGTACTGTTCGTGAGCGCTGGAGACGGTTTCCTGAGATTGCACCACCTCCACTGTGTCGGTCACGCCCGCGCTGAAACGATCACGCGACTGGGTCAGCGTCGCCTCCGCCAAATCGATATTGCTGCGCGCCACTTCCACTTGCTCGGCCGACGATTGCAAGTTCAATAAAGCCGTGCGCACGTCAGAGTCGATTTGCCCGCGCAGGTTTTCCAACCGCTCCCGGCTCTGCACCAGCCTTGCGTCAGCCTGCAAGGTGTCCCCGTGAACACTGCCGCCCTGGAAGATCGGAATGGACAGTGTGCCCCGCACATCGTATACCTGGGTCGCGTTGGAAGGGTGTGCCCCTCCCGTTCCGTAATCGGCATTGAACGAAAGCGAGGGAAAATACCCGGCCCACGCCGCTCTTCGCGAAAATTCGGCAGCCCGCACTTCGGCCATCGCGGCCTGGTAATCCGAACGCGAGATATACGCCCGTTGCAACGCTGCCTCCACCGTCAGCGCTTCCAGTGGCTGGTACAGCGACTTGTCGGTCAACTCGAATTCCTGTCCCGGAGCCAGCCCGATTACGCGCGTCACCGTCAGCTTCTGAATTGCAAAGTCGTTTCTCGCTTGAATCAACTGCTGCTGCCGCGTCTGCATCTCCACCTTGGCTCGCAGCCCGTCGATCTCCGGCGACGTACCTGCCTTCACCTGGTCCGATGCCTGGCTGTAGACCGCCTTTGCCGACTCCACTTGCGCTGCCGCGGTTTCTACCCGCGCCTCATCGGCGACTGCCTGCAGATAGGCGAAGCCCACCGCCTGTACCACCAGATCGCGCGCGTCCTTATACGTATATTCGGTGGATTTCAAGCTCTGGCTGGCGGCCCGCGTATTGTTGATCGACTTCCAGTCAAACAGCGTCTGGCTCAGATTGGCGCGCGCATCAAAATAGGAAAACGGACCAACGGATGGCGAGAGATGCAACAAGGCACCGAGACCGGCAAAGCCGAGCTCATCGATGTTGACCTTCGTTGCCGCCACATAGGGTTCCGCAGTTACGTGCGGCAGCAACGCACTCAATTGCTCCCAGCGCTGTCCGCGCGACGATCGAATGTCCGCGTTGGAAAGCAGCACTCCGAGATTCTGCTTCAACCCGCGGTCAATCGCCTCCTGCAACGAAAGCTGCAGAACGCCGGGAACCGCCTTCGACGCCACACTGCCCGCGAACGGACTTTGCGCCGCAGGTGGGGACGGCGTAGGCGCGTTAGGCACCGACGTACTTCCAGTTTGCGCGACCGACACCGCGGCCCCTATGCAGGTCGCGATCGCCAGGAATGCGCGGCTCGACCCGAAGATGCGGCAGGGTGCTACATCTTCGTGGCGGCATCGGCCGTCGCTACGATCTGAAGAAGTCTCCGGCTGGGGGATGAAATTCATTCACGGGATTATAACCAGATGCCCGCCCAATCCGCATCGAGGGCCTCCATAGACGCAATGACGCCGGAACGGACGCGTTTCCCACCATTCCCGGTGAACGCGGACCGATGGCTAAGACACTGCACGACTAGGACTTGCTGCCAGCATGAGCTTCTTGTTTCGAAAACGGAAATTTTCGACGCGCCGTTTGACGCCCCTCTGTTTTGGTGGTAGCGTCGCCTCGTTCGTATTCTGAAAGCACGATGTGGGGCCCACAATCGCTAACCCTGCGCTGCGGGCATCCCCCGGCAAAAGTAACGTTCCCAACGTTCCCCCCGAAAGGAGCTTGTGTCATGACCGACTACACAAAAGTAAAACTTGGCAAACAGACAGCTCACCACGACACACGTGTTCCCATGCTGAGCAAGTACACCGCCGGCCTTCCGGCGCCGCCACCGGCCAAAAACTACGACACCAAAATCACCAGCTTGGGCATGATGTTGAATGACAAGCTGGGTGACTGCACCTGTGCTGCCGTGGGCCACTGCGTCCAGGAGTGGACCGCGGAAGCGCAGAAGAAACAAGTAATCCTCCCCGATAGCGATATTGAAAAACTCTACGAGATTGTTGGCCACTACAATCCCAAGAACCCCAAGTCGGACCGGGGCGCGGTTGAGATCAACGTGCTCAACTATTGGCTGGCAAATCCGGTAGCTGGGAATGAACTGAGCGCATTTTGTGCGCTCGAACCGAAGAACCACCAGGAAATCCAGGATGCTGTGTACATTTTTGGCAACTGCTACATCGGTTTGCAGATGCCGATTTCAGCCCAGACCCAGACGGTGTGGACAGTTCCTGCCGGCGGAGCCACCGGCCAGGGCGCGCCCGGTTCCTGGGGCGGACACGCCGTCCCCATCGTGGCCTACGACGCTCGTGGGCTCACTTGCATCACCTGGGGCGCGCTCATGCGCATGACCTGGGAGTTCTGGAATGCATATTGCGATGAGGCTTACGGTCTCCTTAGCCCGGACTGGGTCAAGGCAGGAAAGACTCCGGCCGGATTTGATTGGAAACAGCTCGAAGCTGACATGAGCGACTTGAAAACGGCCTTCCCGGAAGGTCGTCCGGTTGCGGCCTAGAGCAAGGCCAGCGCTGGAAGTGCCTGCTTGCGATATGCGGCCAGGCACTTCCTTTTTCTTCTTCACCTCTCGTTCCCCGAAGGCGCGAACTTCGCGCCCGCGAAAGGAGGCCAATATGGCCGCTAGTAGGTCTTTCTCCCCCAAGACTCATCACGTCGATGTCGATGATCTCCGGCTCAATTACGATCCGGAAGCTCCGCAAGCGCGCTTCAAGGCGGCTGGAGTTGAAGCTGCTTTCCTTAGTGAGAGCGATCGCCTCCCCAGTGCGGTTCCATGGCCTGAGGCTACCAGGCCTACGCCCAAGCCATTACATCCCGCGCCGGCTGAAAGCGACGATTTGTCCAAGTTCAAGGGATACGATGCCGTCGTCGTGACCTGGACTTCCGCCGAAGCCGCGACCCTGGCGGCGCTGCTCACACCCGGGGTGAAAGTGTCCCAATGGTACGAGTATCGCCACAACGTCCAGAGTTACATTCCGCTGGTCACGGGAGACATGGCTCCCTTCAACGACAAGACGCCTGACATGGCACGCTACTACCATAGTCTCGGCCTGTATTTCCCATGCGTCATCGGAAAGGCCCGGGTGTTGTTGATGAAATCGGGTTTACACCTCGACTATGACGGGCCGGCGTACCCGCTTCAGAAAATGATCACCGAAGTGGTGCAGGCTGTGCAGCCCAAGCTTTTCATCACCACCGGAACCGGCGGCGGAATCGGAAAGCAGGTTGCGCTGGGAGACGTTGTCATCGCCGGCCATACCAAGTTTCACTGCGTTACTCAGTTCAAGAGTCAGCCCTGGGCGTCAGCTTCCTATAAGACGTCGCCCATACCGGCCGGCGCGATTGCCGCCATCACTCCAGCACTGACCAAGGTCAATGCTTCGCGCATTCCCGGGGCCCACCCCGCTCCCAAACTCTGGGACACCGCCCAGG